>Ga0105246_10002953_pt1 | contig 10301 bp, 8 predicted proteins | sample KBSM64metaG_FD_99694 | JGI IMG/M metagenome (GOLD analysis project Ga0105246, IMG submission 99694) | Miscanthus rhizosphere microbial communities from Kellogg Biological Station, Michigan, USA - KBS M6-4 metaG | ecosystem: Host-associated > Plants > Roots > Rhizosphere > Soil | place: Michigan... | reverse complement strand
TTGATCTATCGCGTCGGCCTGAGATCGGATCGCACCGAAGAAAGCGCGAAAGCGGCACCGCAGCCGCATCGCCGCAACTGGATAGCCCGCATTCCGCGCCTCCGCAGCGAATTTTAGACTCGGCCGTCAAACGGCCAGGGCATCGTTTCCGATCGGGCCGCGGGTGGCGGGATCCGAAAGCGAGTCCATGATTGGTTAAGCCCCCGGTAATACTTGTTGGTGTGAGATGACGTTGGGACTTGCCAGCGGAAATCACGGATGATCATCCTTCAATCGGACGCCAAGCGCATCATCACCGACTATTTCAAGATTTGGGCGGCGGAGCGCGTCCTGGGTCGCACCGCGAACGGCAGCGACGGCGTCTTGTTCTTTGCGCACCTGCAGGCCGAAAAGCGGCAGCTCTTGGAATTTCGGCACCCGTCCACCGACAAGCAGCAGGTCGTGCAGGCCTGGCTGTCGGGCGCTGGGCTGGTCTGCGATTAGCCCGCCAGGCCGCCAAACGAGCTTGGCGAGGAACCCGAGCCGTTAAGGTAACTTTCGGCTGTCAATGGAATGCGGAGCCAATCCCGTCTACCAACGGGCGATGGTCAACCACAATTTTCTGCAGCGCGCATTCGAACTTGCGGAGAGTGGCGACTGTTCCACGATTCGAGAGATTCGTGCGGCGCTGATCCGCGACGGTTTCTCATTGTGGCAGTTGTCGCAACTGGGTGGCAAAGAACTGGCACGCCAGCTCAGGGCAAAAATTGCCGCGGCAAAAAATCGACCGGGGACACCATCCGCAGGAGCAAATTCGCCCTCATGATGTGAGCGGAGGAAGCAGATGGGCCACGCCGGTAATGCACTCTGAACCGCGCCAGACCTCGAACTGGCGACCGTGCGCCATTCGCCGGGCAGATTTGATTGCGGCACGATCCGAGATCTGAACTGCCGCGGCAATTATGGACGGCGATCCCCCTTCCTCAAGAATATAGATATCGTATTCGTCCACCGCGCCTCGCAGTCGTAGGTGCGAAATCAAGCAACATTTTCGCCGCCGGTCTATCTCATTTGTGAAGCCGGGGAGAACTTGTCCAACGAAGCGGAACGGATCTTCCCGCCGGAGCGTTGAGGCGGCGCGTTTGCCGCGAAAAACCCCTCCTTCACGCAAGCGCTGAGGATGCCTGGTGGTGTGCACCCGCCAGGTATCTTTTTTTGTGCCCATCCGAAATGACACCCCGTCATGAACGCTATTGAGGAAGCCAGGGCCGTTAGGTGAGGTTAGCCCTGTTGCAGCGCAACACCTGACGCCCTTGGCAACGGAACTAATTTTTGAAGTCGTGGAAGCAATGAAAGTTCCACTTCATTGCGGATCGATCGAGACATCGCAGATGGACCGCGATTCCGTAAATAATGTTCGTCTCGTTGAGAGAACCAAATCGATACCGGCCAAGGCCGGAATCAAATTCGGCTTTCGCTATATGATTGTTGGTGCCCCATTGGAGTCTAAGGTCACCTTGAAAACAGCGCTGACCAACCTTGGGAATTGGTGCGTGGCATGTGGACGGTGCAATTATGGGTGGGCAACAAGAAATTTGCAGAACAAAGTTTTGAGATGGTCCCTCAACAACGACGGGCGACAAACTGAATTTGCCTTGTGACCGGGCGCGGCTTGTCGAAATTAAGCACTGGTTAACCAAAAACAGGCAAAACCGAAGCGCCGGACAGGTGCGCCGAAGCGATCTTTGCCCGCGCGACTATTGGAGTTTCGATGCAGGCAGAAGCCGTATCGGGTGCGGACCGCGTCGTCGCAGCCTTGCAAAAAGCTGCCAGCGCGACGGGATCGGATTTCCATTACCTGCTGGGCACCGCCATGCGGGAGTCCAGCCTCAAGCCCAATGCCACCTCCAGTTCGTCCTCGGCCGCCGGGCTGTTCCAGTTCATCGACCAGACCTGGTTGGGCCTGGTCAAAGAGCATGGCGCCCAGCATGGCCTGGGCAAGTATGCCGATGCCATCACAAAGCAGGCCGACGGCCGCTATCGTGCCGACGCCGACGCCAAGAAGGACATATTGGCGTTGCGCACCAATCCCGAATACTGCGCCCTGATGGCGGGCGAATATGCCAAATCCAGCCAAGGCAGCCTGCGCGCCAGCCTGGGACGTGATGTCTGCGGCGGCGAACTTTACGCCGCACATTTTCTCGGCGCCGATGCCGCCGCCAGGCTGATCAAGCTGGCGGGCAGCGATCCCGGCGCCAGCGCGGCCGCCCAGTTTCCCCAGGCCGCTGCCGCCAACAAAAGCATTTTTTTCCATGCCGACGGTTCGGCGAAAAGCGTGCGCGATGTCTATGACTGGGCGCTGGCCCAGCCGGGAAGTGCGGGCACCGTGCGGGTGGCATATGCGCCAGAGGCCGCCACGCCTGCGCCCGAGGCAGTTGCGCCCGCGCCCGTCACCCAGGAAGGCGCCCGGATTCAAGTCGCTCATGCCCACTCGGCGGAAATCCAGATGCTGCTGGCGAGCGTGATCAACTGGCAGCCCAAGCACAGCATGTTCAGCGCCCTGTTCGGCGCCGGCGACGCCACGCCCAGCACCGCGATGAGTTTCGGTCCCGACCTGCTGGGACTGCTGTCGGGCGCCAAAAACGACCGGGTCTAGCCGCGGGCGCGGGCCCTGACACTGGTCGCGTCCATCGTGTAGCATCCCCCAAAACAAGGGTCGCTGATCGCGGCCCGCAAGGGGGACGCATCTCACATGAGGCGGCTGGCGGTTTCCTGCGCGTCTCTCATGGCCGTGCTGCTTGCCGGTGGCGCGGCGCCTGCCACGAAAAACGATAACCAGGACTGGCTGGGTTGGGGCAACGGGCCGCTCTATCAGCGTTTCGCGCCGGCCGACCAGATCAACACCGGCAATGTCGCGCAATTGAAGCCGGTGTGGAAATACACCATCGCCCAGAAAGGCTATTGGGAGATCACCCCCATTGTCGTGAATGGCACGATGTATGTGGAGGACATGGAAGGCAACGCCATCGCGCTGGATCCCGAAAGCGGGCGCGAATTATGGCGTTTCGCCAGCGGGCAGCGCGGCAGGATGCGCGCTCTTTCCTATTGGCCGGGCGATGGCGCGCATGGCCCCCGCCTGATCATGGGCGCCAATGACCGCATCTATGCGCTGGATCCTGTTACCCACCAGCCGGCGGCCGGATTCGGCGGCGCCAAGGGATATATCGACATTCGCGAAGGCTTTGCCGCACCCCAAGTGCGCTATGCCGTGACGTCGCCGCCGGCGATCTACCAGAATTTGATCATCACCGGGCCCGCGACCCAGGAATTCGGCGCCCATGGCCCGCCCGGCGATCCGCGCGCTTACGACGTGATCACCGGCCAGCTTGTGTGGCGCTTCCATATCGTGCCGCGCCCTGGCGAGCGCAATGCCGGCACCTGGGGCGAAGATGGCTGGAAAGACCGCTCCGGCCCCAGCGCCTGGGGCGGCATGTCGTTGGATGAGAAAACCGGGACGGTCTTCATTCCCACCGGAAATCCGGCCGACAGTTTTGTCGGCATCGACCGGCCTGGCGACAATCTCTATGCCAATTCGGTGCTGGCCCTGGATGCGGCGACCGGCGCCTATCGCTGGCATTTCCAGCTGGTCCATCACGACCTGTTCGACTATGACACCGCTACCGCGCCCGCTTTGCTGGATTTGAATATCGGCGGGCGCACAGTCCCCGCCCTGGTGCAGGCGAGCAAGGATGGGCTGATGTTCATCCTCGACCGCCGCAACGGCAAGCCGGTGTTCGGCGTGGAAGAACGGCCGGTGGCGCAAAGCACCATTCCGGGCGAGAAGACGTCTCCCACCCAGCCCTATCCGCTCAAGCCAGCGCCGCTGGCCAGGATGGCAATGACTCGCGCCGATATTTCCAACGTCACGCCGCAAGCCCATGCGTTCTGCACGGCGTTGTGGGACAGGCTGGGGCTGAGTGACACCGGACCGTTCCAGCCGCCGCGGCTGAGTGGGCCCAGCCTCATGTTGCCCGGCAATGTCGGCGGGCTGGGCGGCGTGTGGGGCGGTGTCTCCACCGATCCGCGTAGCGGCATGATCTTCGTCAATACCAACAACCTGCCGGCCTATGGCTATATCGTGCCCGCCGCCAAGGGCGATCCCAATTCCGGCGGTGGCTACAAGATCGAGCGGGCGTACACCAAACTGCTGGACGCCAATGGCCTTCCTTGTTTGCAGCCGCCTTGGGGCGAGATGATCGCGGTGGACGGCAAGACCGGCGAAATCGCCTGGCGGCGGCCATTGGGAGCCGCGGAAACCTATGGCGCCGCGGGCGCCGATACCGGGCTGATCAATATGGGCGGTTCGCTGGCCACCGGCGGCGATCTGGTGTTCATCGGCGCCACCAGCCTGGGCTGGTACGGCGCCAAGACCTACCAGCCGCTGCTGCGCGCCTTTGATTCGCGCAACGGCAATCAGCTCTGGTCGGCGCGGCTTTCCTCGCCGGTCGAAGGCAATCCCATGAGCTTTGTCGGAAAGAGCGGCCGGCAATATGTGGTGGCGCCGGAAAGCGGATCGGTCGCGTCCAAGGGCGAGGTGGCGCTGGTCGCCTTTGCCTTGCCGCGCGCCGGCGATGCGGCGGTCGATCTCAAGCCGGCGCCGATGCCGCCTTAGCCGTGAGACGGCATTTGCGCGACATTATTTTTTGTTCCGCGCCTTCAAAACCTCATTTACGCGGCCGTTCAGTTCCGCGCAAAGCGCCTGGGCGGTCTCGTCGCCGCTGTGCTGCAGATTGCTTTTGTGGATCACCATGATGGCGTCGACATGCGCATCCACCAGCTGCAACGGCAAGGCCGTGCCCCGGGGCTGTTCATCGACCAGCCGCGACAGCGAAGCGGCGACGCGGGCGATCAGCGGATAATTGAAGGTGGCCGCTTGGCCCTTGATGTCATGGGCCGTGCGCAGCAGCGTCTCGCGCGCGCCATGCTCTGGCCTGGTGGCATAGGCCGCCCGCGCAGCAGTCAAGGCGCGCACATCCTCGGCGATCCAGCCGGCGAATTCGCTTTGCAAGTCCGTGAGCGCCTGTTCGGCGCGCTCCATCGCAGCCATGTCCGGTCCGCCGGTACCGCCACCCACCTTTGCCTTGAGCATGTTGGGCGGCATGAAGAGTTCGATCGGTTTCTTGCGCGCCATGGCCTACTCCGCTGCCTGACTGGGTCGTTCGCTGCGCCGTTCCGGTCCCTGGTATTCCTGCACGCTGCGGCGCCTGCGGCAGGGACCGAAAAAGCTGCCGGTACGCACATAGGGACGGGGATGCTCGATCACCGACACCAGCCGCGACATCATGGTCTTGACCGAAACCGGCTTGGCGATGAATTCGTTGATGCCGGCATCGCGCGCCTCCCGCACATGGTCCGGTGACGTGTGGCCGGTCAGCATGATCACTGGCACGAAAGGATTGGGCGCCTGTGGATTGCCGCGGATCAGGCGGACAAGTTCGATACCCGACATGCCCTCCATCACCCAGTCCAGCACGATCACGTCGGGGTTGGAGTCGCGCAGGGATTGCCAGGCCCGGTCGGCGCTTTCGGCTTCGGCGATCTGGGTGACGCCGAAGGCCTGGAGAATGGTGATGACGAGCTTGCGCATGTGGGCGTTGTCGTCCACCACAAGCACTTTCAGCCGGTCAAAGCGATATTCGCTCATGCACCACCAACCGCCGTCTCCCCCCGGAGCGCACTGACTGGCTGTCATTTAGCTCATTTGGTCTTAAACTTTCGTGAAGCTTCAACCGGGGCGGGCGGGCCGGTCCGCCTCAAAAAGTCCGGCGGAAGCAAGGCCATTCCGGGTCAATCAGAAAACTGCTCCGCCAGGATGCGCTCGTCCAGGTTATGGCCGGCGTCATAGAGCAGGGTCATGGAAAGGCTGCGATCCTCGACCACATCCACCGCCGTCACATCGCGCACTTCGAAATCGTCGGCGACCGCGCTGACCGGACGCTTGGCGCTTTCCAGCACTTCGAAACGCACGCTGGCGCGGTGGGGCAGCAGCGCCCCGCGCCAGCGCCTGGGCCGGAAGGCCGAGATCGGCGTCAAGGCAAGAAGGTCGGCATCGATCGGCAGGATCGGCCCATGGGCGGAGAGATTATAGGCAGTGGAGCCCGCCGGCGTGGAAACCAGCACGCCATCGCAGATCAGTTCCATGATGCGCGGCTTGCCGTCGACCAGAACGCGGATCTTCGCCGCCTGGCGCGCCTCGCGCAGCAGCGAGACTTCGTTGAAGGCGTGCGCGTCCACCGTGCCGGCTTGGCTGTGCGCCGTCATCTTCAGGGGATAAATCACTGCGCGCTCGGCGGCGGCGAGCCGCCCGTTCAGGTCGTCCGCGTGATACTCGTTCATCAGGAATCCGACGGTGCCGCGATTCATGCCGTAGATCGGAATCTTGCGGCCGGTGAAGGCGTGCAGGGTCTGCAGCATGAAACCGTCGCCGCCCAGGGCGACCACGATCTCGCACTTGTCCGGTCCGCTATCGCCATAACGGGCGCGCAGCTGGGCCAGCGAATCCTGGGCCTGCGGCGTGCCGGTGAAATGCAAGCTGGTCATGGGCTGAATCTAGCACGTCCAGGAGGTTTGGACAGGCAGGGAAGGGCGGCGCTAGTTGAGCGTGGTTGCGCCGCGCAACTCCTCCAGCGCGGCCTGGCGCATGATGCCCGAAAAGACCAGGTCCACGGTCTGGAAATCGGTTGCGCCGAGAGACACAGGCAGGCCACGCGCCTGGCGCGACAGATTGAACACGGTGGCGAAGACGGCGCGGTCGATGCCGGTGGCGCGGCAGGCCAGCGCCACATTGCGCACGCCGCCATTATAGAAAATGCTGCGGAAGCGGGCCACATCGACCTCCAGCAGCCGGGCAAAGGCGAGCTCGAACAGATCCATCTGGCCCTGGCTCAGGACCCGCATCAAAAAGCCGGTCTTGAGCTGTCCGCTGGCGGCGAGCTTGTCGATCAGCTTCTGCGCGCTTTCGGCAGGCGTCTCCTTGGGCGCCGGCGGCGGAATTTTGACCATCCGCGTCGCTTCGCCCAGCGCGTTCTGAATCCCGAGCGGCGTCATGCGGTAATTGGTCGTGATGAAGGTTTTCAGCGCGTCCGACACCCATTCGCACATGCTGGTGGCCAATTGCGGCGGCATGTCGGGACGGCGAACCAGGGGCTCCTGCAAGCCGGTCAGGGCGCGCGATTTGTCGACCAGGGTGCGATAGCCGGACTCGGAAATCTTGGCAGTGGCGTTGCGCACCAGGGCCATCAGCACCGATTCACTCTCGGAGCTTGCCAGCGCATCGGTGACGGGAGTGCCGATATGGGGACGCGCCGCGATCGCTTCCTGGTGCGCGACGCCGCAATGGGCGATCAGCTTGAGGACATCGGTCTCGGTGAGCAGCGGCGAGTTGAGGATCAGGGGACGGGCGACTTCGATGCGGTCGTCCACCAGAAGCAGGATCAGGTCGTGCGGCGCGGTGGTGTCGTCCGCCAGGCGCTGGGCCAGCGCGATGCGGATCGCCATTTCGACATCCAAGGTCAGCCGGCGCAGGATTTCGCGCATCAGTTCGCGTTCGCGCTCGTTCAATCCCGCGCCCTGGATGCGATAGAGCGAAGCGACCGCGAGATAGATCTCCTCGCGGCTGGCGCCGGCTTGCGGATTCATGGCGAGCTGGGCCAAGCGTCCCATATCGCTCATATCGTGCGCGGTAAGCCCCACTTGTACTTGTCCCATGCGTTCTGCAGCGGCCGGACGGCCAACAATTACGCAATTTTCTATCAGGACGACCTTAACGCCGGATTAAGCACGGAACCGCCATTCCCGCTTTGTTCCTCATACTTGCGTCTAGGTCTGACGAGCGGGTGGAGGAACCGGGCGCTTGCGCAAACGTTGGCCACAACGAAGCCAATCGTTTTTCAGGGAAAACCCATGAGCGTTAGCACCAGCGTGAAGAAAGCCGCCCGCAAGATCGAGCAGGCCCTGACGGGCGAAGAGCCCCAGGCCGACCTCCTGGACACGCTGAAGGAGGAGCATGAACTGGTCCAAGACATGCTGAAACGGCTGGTGGACTCGGAAAAGGCCGCGGATCGCAAGTCATTGTTGAAGCAGATCAAGGCCAACCTGGTCCCGCATGTGCGGGCCGAAGAGAAGGTGCTCTACGACGCCGTCCTCGCGCTCAAGGACAAGGCCGCCAAGCAGGACGGGGAAGAGGGCTATATCGAGCACAGCCTGGCCGACAAGACCCTGGCCAAGCTGGAAAAGATCGGCAATGCGCTGTCCCCGGAATTCGGCGCCGCCGCCAAGGTGCTCAAGGAGTTGGTCGAGCACCATATTCGGGAAGAGGAAAGCAGTGTGTGGTCCGACGCCAGGGAGAATTTCTCGGCCGACCAGCGCAAGCTGATGAACCAGCGCTACCTCGCGGAAAAGAAGAAGGTCCGGGTCAATTAGCCCGGCCGGGAAAGGTATGTGAACATCGCCTACATTCTCCAGTAAAGATGTTCATAACTCCGTCCGAGGGATGAGATATACAAGCCGCTTGCATAGAGTTCGCGCGCAAGCGGGGCGGGCGTGGGCGAAGTCGGGGACGTTGTCGGGCTGGTACGGGGCCATGAATTCCGCGCCGATGACACGGCGCTGGAAGCGGTTTTCGAGTCCCTGGGGCGAGCCTGCGTTCAAAGCCTGGTCTCGGTACCCCATCCTTTCGGCCTGCGGCCGCAAGACCGCGCGGTGGCCAAGCGTTGGCTTTCGCGCCGCAGTTGGGCATGGCAATGGCAACGAGACGTGGTTGTCGTGTTGGCCGTGATCGGCCTTGGCCTTGCTGTCGCGCTGCTGGTCCTGGGCTTTCGATCGGGTGCCGGGCCAGTCAGCGACGCCATACAACATTCGGCGCCATCCCCAGACGCCTGATGGCGGCGCACTCTTGCGCCGGGATCGCAAAAGGTGTGCCTTTTCACCATGCGCAAAACACGCCTGCTGGCGATCGACCAGGGTACGACATCCACCCGGGCCATCCTGTTTGACGACCAGGCGCGGCCGGTCAAAAGCCACGCCATTCCGCTGCGCCAGATCTATCCAGCCAATGGCTGGGTCGAGCACGATCCGCGCGAGATCTGGCAGGCGGTGCTGGATTGCTGCCGCGCCGTGCTCAAAGGTGAGGAAGCGGCCGGCGTGGCCGCCATCGGCATCACCAATCAGCGCGAGACTTCGCTGGTCTGGGACCGCAAGACCGGCGAGCCGCTCTACAATGCCATCGTCTGGCAGGACCGGCGCGGAGCCCAGCGTTGCGCGCGACTGAAGAAGCGGGGCCTGGAAAAGCGGATCGCGGCCAAGACCGGCCTGTTGCTGGACCCCTATTTCTCGGCGACCAAACTGGAATGGCTGCTGAAGAACGTCAAAGCCCTCAAGGGAAAGGACTTGGCTTTCGGCACCATCGACTCGTGGCTGATCTGGAATCTGACCCGCGGCCAGGTGCATGCCACCGATGTCACAAATGCGTCACGAACCCTGCTGTTCAACCTCAAGACCAGGAGTTGGGACGACAGCCTGCTCAAGCTGTTCGGCGTGCCGCGCGCGATCTTGCCAGAGGTGCGCGAGAGTCGCGCCGATTACGGCGTCGCCGATCCCCTGTTGCTGGGCGCGCCCATTCCCATCCTGGGTGTCGCCGGCGACCAGCAGGCTGCCAGCTTCGGCCAGGCCTGCTTTTCGCCCGGCGACGTGAAGTCCACTTACGGAACGGGGTGTTTCGCCCTGGTGAACACCGGAACGCGCGTGCCGCGGTCTATAAATCGCCTGCTGGCGACAGCCCTGCCGCACAAGCAATATGCCATCGAAGGCAGCATCTTCGTGGCGGGTGCCGTGGTGCAGTGGCTGCGCGACGAATTGGGACTGCTGGCAACGGCGGCCGAAAGCGAAGCTTTGGCCAAACGCGCCAAGCCGCTGGACGGGCTTTACATTGTTCCCGCCTTCACCGGATTGGGCGCGCCTTATTGGCGCCCCGAGGCCCGTGGCGCGATCTTTGGACTGACGCGCGACGCGGGGCGTTGTGAAATCGTGCGGGCCGCGCTGGATTCCGTGTGCTACCAGACGCGCGATCTGCTGGAAGCGATGCGGCGCGACATGAAATCGGCTGGGCTGGCGCGGCTCAAGGCGCTGAAAGTCGATGGCGGCATGGTGGCGAATGACTGGTTCTGCCAGCGCCTTGCCGACCTCACCGGCCTGGTCGTCGAGCGACCGCAAGTGACCGAAACCACCGCTATGGGCGTCGCCTACCTTGCAGGGATTTGTGCAAC
>Ga0105246_10002951_pt1 | contig 10304 bp, 8 predicted proteins | sample KBSM64metaG_FD_99694 | JGI IMG/M metagenome (GOLD analysis project Ga0105246, IMG submission 99694) | Miscanthus rhizosphere microbial communities from Kellogg Biological Station, Michigan, USA - KBS M6-4 metaG | ecosystem: Host-associated > Plants > Roots > Rhizosphere > Soil | place: Michigan... | reverse complement strand
GGCCGCCACCGCCCTCGCCGCCCTGTTCGGCGAACGGAAGGTGGGTGAACTGCGCCGGCAGCAGAACATGCACGCCGCCACCGCCGCGCGGCACCGGGACATCCTGCGGCGCTGGCAGCTCTATGAGCTCGACCCCGGCCGGCAGATCGACTACCCGGCTATGAGCGATGCGCGGGTTCCGTCCACCGCGGAGCTTTTCCGCGCCATGCGACAGGCGGAGTCCTCCCGCTTGATGGCCGACGGCGGGTACCCGGCCGCCGTCGAGCAGCTCGCCCGGGCGCTGGAGGACGCCGAGAGCGCGGCCGGAGCCGCTGTACCGTCACCGGGGGTCACGCTCCTTCACGCACCGAAACCTCCGGAATAACGTGCCGCCGGCGTTGCTTGCACCGTGCACCAGGCAAACAACGAGCAAGGAGGACGGCATGGCACGCGCAGTACGGTACGAACAGTTCGGTGGACCCGAGGTCCTGAAGGTTGTGGAGGTCGAGGAACCGCATGCGGCTCCGGGCGAGGTGAGGGTCCGCGTATCGGCCGCCGGCCTGAACCCGGTGGACTACAAGATCTTCCACGGCGGCCCTGCTGCTGAAGCGTTCGGTGGCGCACCCGGCTCCGGCGTGGGCAACGACTTCGCCGGAGTCGTTGATGAAATCGGCGAGGGCGTCACGGAATTTACCGTCGGCGATCGCGTCTACGGCGGCAAGCGCCACGAGGCCATCGCGGACTTCGTGGTGACAACTCCCTCGGCGCTGCACCGCACGCCGGACGGCGTCACGGACGAGTTGGCCGCCGGGCTCTCCATCGCCGGGCGGACGGCCGCGGCGGCAATCGACCAGCTGGAACTGGGCGCCTCGGACACTGTGCTGATCGGCGGCGCGGCCGGCGGCGTCGGCGTGCTGGCCACCCAGTTGGCCGCCCGCACGGGGGCCACGGTGATCGCCACGGCGTCGAAGCGGAACCACGATTTCCTGCGCGGACTGGACGCCATTCCAGTCAGTTACGGGGACGGCCTGGCGGACCGGGTGAAGGACCTCGGAACGCCGACGGCGGCAGCGGACCTCAACGGCGTCGAAGTCATCGAAACGGCCAAGGAACTCGGTGTTCCGGCCGGGCGCATCACAGCCATCGCGGCCCATGGCCACGGCGGCGGCGGCTTCGTGGCGACCGGCGGCTCGGACGCGGCGGCCGACGCCCTGCCCCGGATCGCGGAGGGGCTGGCTGACGGCTCGCTCGTGCTTCCCCTGGAGGCTAGCTATCCGCTGGATCAGGTGGCCGACGCGTACCGCCGGCTCGAACAGGGGCACGTGCGCGGCAAGATCATCATCACGCTCAACTAAAGACCGGGACGGCAGGAGGGGGCCGGTACCGCCCAAAGCGGTGCCGGCCCCCTCCTGCAAGTACGGCTAGGCCGCGGCCGTCCTGCCGGCCAGCGACTCGATCGCAAGGTATGCCGCGAGCCCGACGAGCAGGCCCACCACCGCGTCCGAAAGCATCGGCGCACCGAAGTGGACCACGACGGCGGCCACGGCACCGATCGCCCAGGCGATGAACGCCGTCGGGCGGATCTTCGACTCGGCACGGCCCGCAAGGCGCTTGCGCAGGATGATCTGGTCGGCAATGAGCACGGCACCCAGCGGCGGAACGATCACGCCGAGGAACGCGAGCCAGTTCACGAAGAGGCTCCAGACGCCCAGCAGGGCCACGGCGACGCCGATCACGCCCAGCACCAGGGTGAGCAGGCGCATCTTCGAGCGGGTCAGGTGGGACCAGCCCAGGGCGCCGTTGTACAGGCAGTGCGTGCACACCGAGCCGAGGTTGATGACCACGAAGACCACCACCAGGGCGTTCAGGAGCGGGTTGTCCACACCGGTGAGGATCGGCGTGAAGTCGCCGCCGGCGGTCTGGGCCGAGGCGATCGCGCCAGCTGCCACCAGCAGGCCGCCGCTGAGCTGGGCGATGAGGCTCGCGAACGGGAACGCGGTAGCGGTGGCGAGCACCGCTTCGCGGCCGTTCTTCGACCAGCGGGTGAAGTCCGCCGTCATGGTCCCGGAGTCGGCGAAGGTGGCCATGATCGAGGTGACGGCCACGCCGAAGGTCATGGCACCGCCGCCCACGCCCTGGAAGTTCACGATCTGGCCCAGGTCGTGGCTCTGCGCAGCGATCGCGATGGCGATGACCACCGCGACGATGAACAGCGGAGCCGCGATCGCACCCAGCCAGGACAGCGCCTTGATGCCGAGGTAGGTCACCGCGATGAACGCGACGCCTGCGATCGCCACTACCAGGGTCTCGTTCCAGCCGAAGGCCTTGTTCAGGCTGGCCCCGGTGGCCCCGGTGTTGAAGGCGAACCAGCCCACGACCACGGTGGCCAGGAAGCCGGAGGCAATGGCATAGCCGGCTGTGCCGAATGTCTCCGTGGCCTGCAAGGCGAAGCTCTTGCCCGTCTTGCCGGCCCGGTAGCTGAGCAGGCTGACGTAGACGAACATGATGAGGTTTGCCACGACGATCGCGGCGAGACCCTGCCAGAAGCCGAGCAAGGCGACCACGAGGCCACCGGGCACGGCGTTGGTCAGGATCATCGGGAATCCGAACCAGACGGCCGAAACCGTCAGGAGGGATTTCCGGTGGGTCTGCGGGACCGGGGTGTGCTCGAATTCGGATTCGAGCCCGGCCTCGACGGCGGTGCTTTCAACAGTGCCCGGCGGAGTCGTCATCGCCACAACTGCTTTCTCTTAGGGGTTTCTGAGGGGGCCGGCTCAGGCGAGCTTGTCCGCGAGGGCAAGGATTGCCTTCTCGAAGACATCGACCGGTGGGTGGGTGATGCCGGCGCCGATCATGCCGATGCCGGCGTCCTTGTGCGCGATGGCGGTGTTGATGACCGGGAGGATGCCGGTGTCCAGCACCTTGCGGACGTCGATCGCCGTCGGGAGGCCCTGGAAGCCCAGCGACGGGATGGTGATGTTGCGGTTCTCGGTGGTGGTGATTTCGCTCATCGCGTGCGTGAAGGCGACGGCTTCCTCCACCGTGCCGCCAACCAGCGCGACGATCGCCGGGGCCGCGGCCATGGCGAAACCGCCGAAACCGTAGGTCTCGGTGATGGCACTGTCGCCGATGTCCAGGCCTGAATCCTCCGGCTTGTAGCCGGCGAACATCGGTCCGATCACCTTCTGGGCCGGGCCGGTGAGCCAGTGGTTGCCCGGCAGGCCGCTGACGCGGATGCCGAACTCGACGCCGTTGCGCGCCATGGTGGTGACGATCGTGGAGCCTTCGATGCCGTGTGCCGCGTCGAGGGCCGCCTTCGCCGTCGCCATCCAGGTGGGGCCGGAGAAATAGTCCGAGCTGGCGATGAAGTCGAAGACTTCCTTCTTCTGCTCGGTGCTGAAGCCGGTCTGCAGCAACCCGGGCGCCAGGGCCTGGAAGAGCAGGACGGTGCCGGCGACGTTGCGGTTGTGCGCCTCGTCGCCCATATGGAGGGCCTGGGCGAGCATCAGGCGCAAGTCGATGGCGCCACCGATTTCCATGGCTTCCTTGAGCATGGGGCCCAGGACGTCCCGCATCCAGACAAGGCGGTCGATGACGCTCTGGTCATTGGCGCCCATGCGCAGGATCTTGGCCATCTGCTCGGACAGGTTGGTGTAGGCGTAGTTGCCGTGGGTCTCGTTGCGGACCACGTGCATGTACATCGACGCCGAGGTGACCCCGGCCATGGAGCCCACGCAGTCGTGCTCGTGGCAGGGCGAGAAGGTGATCTTGCCCGAGGCAGCCACTTCCTCGGCTTCGGCGAGGTCGGCGGCGAGGCCCTCGAAGACCAGTGCGCCGGTGACTGCACCCTTCATCGGCCCGGACATCCGCTCCCAGGTGATGGGCGGGCCGGCGTGCAGGATGGTGGTCGGGGTCATGCCGGGGACGACGTCGATGGCCCTGCCGAAGCCCACCAGCATCGGCTTGGCGTTCATGATGCGGTCTGCCGCCTCGGCGTTCGCGGCGGCGATCTTCTCCGCGATCTCCTGGTTCTCGAGCTTGTCCAGGGCGGCGATGACCTCTGGCTTGCCCCCACCGGGAGGCGCCCAGTCCAGGGTGCGGACCTTCGCGCCCTGTGCCGCGATGTCCTCTTCGAACATCGCGAGGCCGACGTTGACGACGTTCAACTCACTGTCGAATAGTTTCGACATGCTCATGCCTTGATTCCTTCCCGGACGATTGCGCGGGCGAACTCGCCCGTTTCGGTGCTGCTGCTGGTGATGGTGACGCCGGCCGCCTCGAGTGCCGCGGTCTGGGCGGCAAGGCCCGGCGTATCAAGGTCAGTCCCGAGGACGTACGCCACGATCTCAAGGTGGCGGCCGGCGTCGGCGGCAACCTTCTTGGCTTCGGTGATCGCCGGGAGGGTGACGCCCACCGGGTCTTCGTGGGCGCCGAAGCCCAGTACGAAGTCCATGACGATGGCGGCCACGGACGGGTCCTTGGCCTCCTCGACCAGGCGCGCCAGGCGGTTGGAGGGGTCGATCATCGGGTGCGGGCGGCCGTTGGTGAACTCGTCGTCACCGAAGTCCAGGAAGGTGTGGCCACGGCTCGGGTCCGCCGCGCCGAGCACGAATTCCGGGTTCTTCTGGATGTTGCTCCAGACCTCCTCGCCGTCGTTGAGCAGCGCGTACATCGACTCGTCGCAGAGGGTGCCGCCGCAGAACAGGCCGCGGATATTCGTCTGCTCCGGGGTGAGCCGGGCGCGCACGGAATCGATGCGCGTGGCGTCGGCGGCCGGGGCCTGGACCGAAGGGGAGCCGGTGAGGCGCACGGCCGCCAGGGCGGCGTCGAGGCTGCTTGCGGCGAAGGTGCCGCCCGCAGCGGTGACGGCTTCTTCGGAGCCGCCGATGAAGTACACCACCACGGGCTTGCCGGCGCCGGCGATTTCGGCGAGGACCTTCTTCTCCACCCCGGGTGCCGGGGGCTTGGACACGAGGACGATCGCTTCGGTCTTCGGGTCCGCCGCCAGGGCGCGGATGCCGTCGATCATCATGACGCCGCCCACCTCGGCGCTGAGGTCGCGGCCGCCGGTGCCGATCAGCTGGGAGACGCCGCCGCCCAGCGCGTGGATCCGGACGCTGACCTCCTGCGAGCCGGTGCCTGAGGCGGCCACGATGCCCACCGTGCCGGGCCGGACGGCGTTGCCGAAGCACAGGGCCACGTTGTTGATGATGGCCGTTCCGCAGTCCGGGCCCATCATGAGCAGGCCCTTCCCGTGGGCGAGGGCCTTGAGGGCGATCTCTTCCTCCACGGGGACGTTGTCGCTGAACATCATCACGTTCAGGCCGTTTTCCAGTGCCTTCCTGGCCTCGCGTCCGGCGTAGGCGCCGTTGACTGCGATGATCGCAAGGTTTGCGCCCGGGTCCGCCTGCGCCGCGGCCGCGATGGTGCGGTAGGAGATTTGCGCGCCGCCGCCGCCGGGCGCCTTGCGGGTGAGCAGTTCCTCGATCTGCGGAATGATCTCCCCCGCTTCGGCACCCGCGGAGGGGACCACCACGATCATCAGGTCGCCGTTGCCGGCCTCCGCCAGTTCCGGGGTGAGCAGGCCGAGGTTCTGCAGCACCCCCTTGTTCATCTCGGTTCCCATCGCGACGAACGCCTGCTCGACGCCGTCGAGCCCGTTCGCCTTCGTCGATATCGACATCAGCGACACCGAGTCGAAGTAGCTGTTTTTCTTGATCACCGCTGTGACACTCACATGGACCCTCTCAGTTCTTTTTCGAGTCGAAGTCCGGCCAGGAGGCCGGACAGTATGTCCGTCCCGGAGGTGTGGCCGATGCCGAGGGCACGGTCCACCGGGGCACGAAGGTGCCGGACCAGCCCGGCGGGGTCTTCCGCCCTGTGGCGGAAAAGCTTGCTGAGCAGTTCGAGCAGGCTCTCGCGGGCGCGCCCGTCCACTGCCTCCCGCAGCGTCGTCCAGCTGAGCAGGGTGGTGCGGTCCGGATGCTGCCCGACGACGGCGGACAGCGCCCCGCGTGCCGCACCGAGCCGGCTTCCGGGTTGGGCAGCGAGCAGCGCGAGGCCGCAGAGGAAGTCGTCGCCCGCCGGGGTGAGTCCGGAACCCAGTCCGAGCAGCTGCAGTGCCGCCTCCCCGATGGCCATGCTGTCGCCGGCGCGGACCGCCGTTTCGAGGGCTTCACGGCCCGCCCGCAATCCGTGCGCGATTCCGGCGTCGAAGGCGTTGGCCGGGGCTTTGGCGTTGGCCTCGGCGGCACCCTCCACGGGGGGCGCCTCCAAAATGCCGCCGCGGACACCGTGGGTCTCGAGCAGGCCGCCGAGCGCCGCGGCACCCGTGCCGAGCTCCGCCGTCGTGATGTCCGCCAAGGGAATGCGTTTCGCGAACCATTCCCGGGCGCCGGGGAGCAGCACCACGGAGTCCGCGGAGTCGAAGGAGATTGCGCGCGTGCTGAAGTCCGCCGGATCGCCGGCCTGGATGCCTGCGCCGCTCCAGTCACGCACTTCGGCGCGGATGGTCCAGGGTGCGTCGTCGAGCTGGCGGGCGGCGAGGGTGACCAGCTGGCCCCACGGCGCGACGATGTTGATCGCCCGGTCGAAGACCGAGTGCACCTTCCCGGTACCGGGGGCGTCCCGGAGGGCGGTGACCAGGGCGGAATCGATGGAAGCTGCTGGTATACAGTTCGATCGGATTGAAGCTGCCATAAGGCTCCTAAGGCCATTGCTGCCCGGACGATCTTCGGTCATCTCGGCTTTGTTCCTTCAGATGGTATACCATCTGCGGTATTCTAGAGCCAGTCCCAGAGGAGGATTCAAATGCGACTAGTAGTTGCACTGGGGGGAAACGCCCTCGCGAAGCGCGGCGAGCCAATGACGGCCGACCGCCTGCGGGCAAATGTCAAAGAAAGCTGCCAGGCGCTTGCCAAGCTGGCACGCGAACACGAAATGGTGATCACGCACGGCAACGGACCCCAGGTGGGCCTCCTTGCCCTGCAGAACCTGGCCTACCAGGATGTGGCGGCGTACCCGCTGGACATCCTGGGTGCCGAAACCCAGGGCATGATCGGCTACGTCATCCAGCAGGAGCTCTCCAACGCCCTCGCCGGGGAACGCGAAGTGGCCGCCATCGTCACCACTACCGTGGTGGATGAGAACGACCCCGCCTTCCACCGCCCCACGAAGCTCATCGGCCCCACGTACTCCGCGCAGGATGCGGCCGAGGCCGCGTCCGAGTACCGGTGGACCATCGCGAAGGACGGCAATGCCTTCCGCCGCGTGGTTCCCTCCCCGGAGCCCATCAGCATCGTCCAGACCCCGCTCGTCCGCACCCTCCTGGACAACGGCACGCTGGTGGTCTGCGTCGGCGGCGGCGGTGTTCCGGTCAAGCTCGACGGCAAGGGCCGCCAGATCGGCATGCAGGCCGTCGTCGACAAGGACGCAGCAAGCGCGACGCTCGCGGCCGAACTTGAGGCGGACACGTTGATCATGCTCACGGACGGCGACTTCGTCAGCGAGAACTGGGGCACCCCGGAACAGCGGGACATCCTCACGGCGTCCCCGGAGGCCATCTCCGAACTGGCATTCGCCGAAGGCTCGATGAAGCCGAAGGTGGACGCGGCAATCCGCGTCGCGAAGGCCGGGGGCCGCGTGCTTATCGGCCCGCTGGACCGGCTGGACGATTTGCTGGCCCGCAAGGTCGGCACGGAAATCCGCCCGGACGTCCCGGAAGGGATCGTCTTCGTCTGAGCCTCCGGCTCTCCGACTCAGGCACTCCCGCACTCCCGCACTCCCGCACTCCGCAACAAAAAGCGTCCCGGCCCCTCGGAAATCCAAGGGGCCGGGACGCTTTGTCGTTCCCCGGGGCAGTGGCTGTCAGCCGACCGGTGGCTGTTAGCCGACCGGCTGCGCTGCGCGGTCGTTCGCGGCGATGATGCGTGCCGCCGTCTTCTTGCCCATGCGTACGGCGCCGTCCACGTGCTGGTAGCCCTCGGCCGCCAAGTCGGAGGAGGACCAGTAGATCGGGCCCACGGCGGCGTGCTGGTCCTTGCCGTAGCGCGAGAGGCCGCCGAGATCGTAGCTGGCCGCGTAGGCGCCGCGGGTCCATTCCTCGGAGCCCCAGTCGGAGAGGTAGAAGACAGAGGGGTTCCTGGCCTCTTCGCCCAGGTATTCGGCGATGGAGTCCAGGATGGCCGCCTTGCGGTCCTCTTCGCTCAGTTCGAACATGGCGTCCGCCTTTTCGTCGGAGACGAAGCCCACCAGGGTGCCACGGGCGTCGCCGTGGTTGGTGTTGTCGTAGACCTCCTGGACGATCGATCCGGCGCCGAAGCAGGTGCCGGAAAGGCCCTTGTCGCGCCAGAACGGGGTCTCGTAGACGGCGTGCACCTTGATGACAAGGCCCAGGGACTGGTGCTGGTGCATCTGGTGCTGGCGGCGCGGCAGCGGCGGATTGTAGGAAACCCGGCTGTAGAGATTCGGCGGGACCGCCATGATCACGAAGCGGGCGTTGACGGTGGCGCGGTCGGATTCAACCGAAACGCGGTAGCCGGCAGATTCGTCGCCGGGGGCAACTGCTTCCCAGTTGATGGTGCGCACCGGGGAGTCGAGGACGACGTCGTCGCCCAGCTCCGCGGCGATCCGCAGGGAGACCTGCTGCATGCCGCCGATGACGCGCTTGTCCAGGATGAAGTCCTCATCGGTGAGGTTGCTGAAGGAGCCCGCGGAAGCGGCCATCAGCACTGCCTGCAGGGCGGAGAAAGCGTGCGCTGGCTTGGTCAGCATGCCCCCGGCGATGAACAGGCCGATGTTGTTGCAGGCTTCTTCGTCCGGGGAGTTCTGGCGCAGCCAGTGGTGGAAGGAGATGGTGTCCAGTTCGCGGGCCTTGGGGTGGGCCCAGGGTTCCTCCGCACCGATCTCGGCGGCCAGGCCGTCCAGGATGGCGGTGAGCTTGTCCATCTCGACGGCGGTGCTCTCGCTGACCGGGAAGGAAGCGCCGGTGTAGCGGGTGTGCCTGCCGTCTGCGCCGATGTAGACGGACTCGCCTTCGCGGTAGCGGGAGTACATTTCCAGGCCGAGTTCCTCAAGGGTTTCCATGAGGACGGTCTGGTCCGGGGAAACCCACTGGCCGCCGATTTCGAGCATGGCGCCGTCGATGGTGTCCGTCCAGGTGCGTCCGCCCACCCGGTCGCGGGCTTCGAGTACTGCGACAGTGAGGCCAGCCTTCTTCAGTTCGCGCGCAGCGGTCAGGCCGGACGGACCAGCGCCAACGATGACGACGTCGCGGTCAAGCTTCAACATGATGTCCTTTCCTGGCCGTGCTCCGTTGGCCGGCCCGTAAAGCTATAAATGAATGCCGTTCATTTATCCCTACTGTACCCGTGACTTAGGTAACTGTGAAGCCCCCGGTGGAATAATGCTGGAAACACCGCTTCCAGAAAGGTCACCCATGCCCGAGCCCTCCCCTTCCCCGGCCGAAACAAAGCCGCGCCGGAGGGCCGGCCGGCCTGTGGGATCCGTCCTGGACCAGGCCGGCATCACGGCGGCCGCGTTGGCACTGGTCAGCAAGAAAGGCTACGACGGCCTCACCATGGCGGCGCTGGCGAAGTCGCTGGGCGTGGCCCCCTCGGCTCTCTACAACCACGTGGGGTCGAAGGACGATGTGCTCAAGCTCGTTGAAGAAGACCTGATGTCCAAGGTGGACTCGAGCGTCTTCGGCACCCTGCCCTGGGAGGACGCCGTCCGGGAATGGGCCTACTCCTACCGGGACATCTTCTCCGCGCACACACCGCTTATTTCGGTCATCGCGGTCTTGCCGGTGACCGACGCCCCGCAGACCCTCGCCATGTACGAAGCCGTCACGGAAGGCTTCCTGCGTGCGGGCTTCCCCGAGGACCGGATCATCCCCTGCATCGTGGCACTGGAGGCCTACATCTTCGGGGCTGCCTTCGATGCGACAGCACCGGCGGACATCTTCGACTCCGGAAAGCTCGCCGAATCCACGCCGCACTTCACGGCAGCCGTGCGCAGCCTCGGTCCGGTGAACTACCCTTCGGACCTCGCCTTCCGCATGGGCCTGGACGCACTCGTTGCGGGCTTCGGGGCGCTGCGCACCTGAAGAGCGATGCTGAACAGCACCGCGGCCCAGCTATGTCGCGGTGCTGTTCAAACAAAATCGGGACAAACAAAAGCACCCCGGTCGGAAGACCGGGGTGCTGGTCGTGATTTTCGCTCGCGACTCAGTTGGCATATTGTCCAGAAGCCGTACCCAACTCTGCTTCGTCGGAATCCTGTGTGCCCGGTACTATCTGCTTTCTTGCGAAGGTCCGAGCGGTAGC
>Ga0105246_10002950_pt1 | contig 10306 bp, 10 predicted proteins | sample KBSM64metaG_FD_99694 | JGI IMG/M metagenome (GOLD analysis project Ga0105246, IMG submission 99694) | Miscanthus rhizosphere microbial communities from Kellogg Biological Station, Michigan, USA - KBS M6-4 metaG | ecosystem: Host-associated > Plants > Roots > Rhizosphere > Soil | place... | reverse complement strand
CGCTCATCATAACAGGACGGCCCCGCCCAAGACAGCGGCCGTCATAGGGACGCAAGCCGCCATGCAAGTGAAACACCTGCTGCTGATCGCCATCCTCGCCATGACTGCTGCTTGCTCGTCAACCAAGGACGTCGTCGACGAAAACCTGAGCGAAGTCGAGCTTTACCAGCAAGCTCAGACAGACCTGGATAACAATAGCTACACCAGCGCCACAGCTAAGCTCAAGGCACTGGAGTCGCGGTATCCGTTCGGACGCTATGCCGATCAGGCCCAGCTCGAGCTGATCTACGCCAACTATAAGAACGCCGAGCCGGAAGCTGCCAAGTCCGCTGCCGAGCGTTTTATCCGCCTGCACCCGCAGCATCCGAACGTGGACTACGCCTACTACATGAAGGGCCTGACCTCGTTCGACCAGGACGTTGGCCTGCTGGCGCGCTTCCTGCCGCTGGACATGACCAAGCGCGACCCGGGCGCAGCACGCGACTCCTACAACGAGTTCGCCCAGCTGACCAGCCGCTACCCGAACAGCCGCTACTCGCCGGACGCCAAGCAGCGCATGATCTACCTGCGCAACCTGCTGTCTTCCTACGAGATCCACGTGGCCCATTACTACCTGACCCGTCAGGCGTACGTGGCCGCTGCCAACCGTGGCCGCTATGTGGTGGAGAACTTCCAGGAAACCCCTTCCGTGGGTGACGGCCTGGCCGTGATGACCGAGGCATACCAGCGCTTGCACCTGGATCAGCTGGCGACCACCAGCCTGGAAACCCTGAAGCTCAACTACCCGGACCACCCGAGCCTGAAAGACGGCCAGTTCGTGCCTCAGGTTGACGAAGCCGACAACCGTTCGTGGCTGAGCAAGTACACCCTGGGCCTGATCGAGTCCCGTCCGCCGCTGCCGCCAGGCGAAACACGCGCCAACCAGGACGTGATCAAGCAGTACCAGGACGCCAAGGACGCGATTCCTTCGGACCTCAAGCCGCACGACGAGAACGGCGACGTGATCGAAGAAGAAGAGCCGCAAGCCCTGGGTAACAACCAGGACCGCTCGTGGTTCAGCTACATGACCTTCGGTGTGTTCGACTGACCGTTCGACGCAACGCAAAAGGGAGCTCTCAGGAGCTCCCTTTTTCATGGGCGAGTATTTATTGCGCTGTGCGCCCATGGCCACCTTGGCTAAACTGGCGCATTCCTTACCGAGAAACTGCCCATCATGCTTCGTCTATTGTTCTGGATCGCCGTCATTGCCGCTGCGGTATGGCTCTGGCGCAAATTCAAAAACCCTGCCGCCAGGCAACCGCGCACCGGCGAACCCAATGCCGCCTTGATGGTGCGTTGCGCCCATTGCGGCGTGCACGTGCCGCAGGACCGGGCGCTGAGCTCGGGACAGCAATGGTATTGCACCCAGGCGCATCTGCAGCAGGGGCCGAAGTCTATCCAGCGCTGACTCGACCGGCGGGCGCGTAAGGTGCAGGGTCGATGATCGGCGCATGCCCCAGCAGCAAGTCGGCAAATAGCTGGCAGGACGCCGGGGCAAGCACCAGGCCATTGCGGTAATGCCCGCAATTGAGCCACAAGCCGTTGAAGCCGGGTACCTCGCCGATATACGGGATACCTTCCGGCGAGCCGGGCCGCAACCCCGCCCAGTGCCCCACCACCTCGGCGCCCGCCAGGGCGGGAAGCAGTTCCACCGCCGAGGCCTTGAGACTTTCCAGCGCGCTTATCGTCGGCGTTTTGTCGAACCCCTCATGTTCCAGGGTGCTGCCAATCAAAATATGCCCATCCCGCCGCGGGATCGCATAGCGCCCTTTAGCCAGGACCATGCTCGACAAGAAGTCAGGCGCGCATTTGTAGAGGATCATCTGGCCCTTGACCGGCTCAACAGGCAGTGCCAAGCCCAGTTTTCCCAGCAAATCCCCGCTCCAGGCACCCGCTGCGAGCACGACCTGATCACCCGTCATGGCGCCAGCGCTCGTATTCACGCCGACCACGGTGTCGCCCTGCAAAATAAAGCCATTGACTTCGCACTGCTCGTGAATCGTCACATCGGGCAGCGCCGACAACGCCGCCTTGAGGGATTTGACCAGGCGCGGGTTGCGCACATTGGCCACATCGGCCATGAAGATCGCCTGCGAATATCCGCCGCCCAGCGCCGGAACGGCATCATGGGCCGCCGATACGTCCACTTTGCTCAAGGGCCTGCCCTCACGCGCAGCCCAGGCCAGGGCATCGGCTTCATCATCCAGGTCGAGCCAGTACAAACCTGTGGTGTGAACCTCGGGATCGACGCCGGTCGCAGCGAACAGCCGTTGTGCCAGTTGCGGGTAGAAATCCTGGGACCAATGGGCCAAGGCGGTCACCGCCGGGCTATAGCGCCATGGATACAACGGCGAAACAATCCCGCCGCCAGCCCAGGAGGACTCCTGCCCAAGTCCACCGCGCTCCAGCAATATGACGGCCTGCCCCCGGTTCGCCAGGTTGTATGCCGTCAACAAACCAATCACGCCGCCGCCGACAATCACTACTCGCTGTTGCTTAGCCATCATTTGATCCAGCCGATAAAAAGGGAAAAGCGCGCCCGGCGCCCATTCATCCAGCACTCTCATCACTGCCCCCAGCATGCCTTGAGCGGCATTTGCGGCACCGCTCCCGGATTGCTGCGCATACCGGTGCTGGTCAAGCTGAATTGGCCGCAGGCGTCATCCGCCATGACTGAGTGCGGGGCAGGCGTGGCGAGCAAGACAAAATCATGAGGGTTCAATACGGCGCTGATTCTATAGTGATCATTGCCTGTACTGACGCCGCTTGCATCAATAAAAGTGCCGTTGCGCGTGTAAAAACGCTGCAGATGTTGAGCCTGCTCACTCAGCAGCGCGACGACTTGCATCCGGTACACCTTTTTCACCTGGCCGGTGTAGCCGGGGTAAGCGATCCCGGCCAGCAACGCGATAATCGCCACCGCGATCAACAGCTCGATCAGGGTAAAGCCCTGGCTATCCATGCCCATTGAATTGCTCCTTATTGAAGTTGCCGCCATAAGACTCGCCGAAACCGCGCGCCGTCGCTCTCCTCCACCCGCGCATACACCGTCTCAAGCACCGTGCGCGACTGGCCACCCAGCCCCACGGCCGTCACCCGAAAGAGCGCGGCCGGGATAAGCGGCGGTAAATGCGCCTGGCCCATCCCCACGCCCAGGGATTGAATGCCATATACCCCATCCTTGAACGCCACCCAATTCACCGCAGAGACCGGATTTGGCCCAGGGCCAACCACGGACAATCCCTCCGCGGGCGGCGCGCAGTGGATGATCGAGTGGCAAGGTGGCAGCGCAGGTCCGCCCCTGCGCACTGCCGACTCCCCCAGCCGCAAGCCACTTTCGGCCGTCTGGAACGACTGATTACGCTGCCAAAGGCTACTGGCGACCTTCTGCTGAGAGATCGCGGCCTGCATGGATGACAACCCCACCAGTGACAGCAACAGCAGAAATACCAGGCTGATCAGCAATACCATCCCCGCCTGGCGCACAGGACTCCTCCCAATCATGATCATCGCCCTACTCCAGCCGGTTGCGCAGTGCGGCCACGACGCTGTAGGCCTGATCCTTCACTCGCCCGGTCGGGTCCTGCAGGGTCATGCGGATGCGCACGCTGCGGATCAACGATGCGTCGGCCGGCTGGCTGTCGTAGCGCGCCACGTCCGTCGATTCAGGCCCGGCGGCCACCCCGAAACTGATCTCGAAGGCCCGTACGTTATCTATCAGCACCGCCTTGGCCGGTGCCGACGGCGTACTGATTTTCAACTGCCCCGCCTCATGGGTGTAGGTGAGTTCTCGTATGGCAAACCGAATCTGGCCGGGCGCGATCACAGGCGGCGTGCCGGCGTAAGCCTGTGCCGCATTCCTGCAGTCGGACACCACCGTCCAGTCTGGCTTGCCGGCACCGTCGCCGGTATTGGCGGTCACCAGCGTCAGTGACGTTGCGCTTGCCGACATTTGCCAGCCAATCGGCCGATCAAAGGCCGCCGGGGCGTTGTCGATAAACGCCGGGGCCAAACATCCCAGCATGCCTGCCTGGCGAATATCCTGGACCAGCTTGTTCAGGACGAATCGCGCATCATCCTGCAGCACCGTAGCGGCCTGCTGGCTGGCCTGGGTCAGCCGTGCACCGATCAGCACCTGGCTCGCGCCAAGGATCAGCACCAGCCCGACGGCCAGCGCCAGCAGCAACTCCACCAGCCCGAAACCACGTGCGGGACGGTTCATTGCGATCTGCCTTGCCCACTGGCGGTACGGCTGCTCAGGGTGAAGGTTTGCCGCGCACCCAGGCTGCTGGCCGTGCTGGCGTCTTCCCACGTGATGCTGATAGTGACTTCATTGCCGCTGACCGCCACGGCACCTTTGGCGTCCTTGCCGGCAAAACCTACGATATTGGCTTCGAAATCGTGCAAGTCCAGGTCACGCACGCTGGCGGTCGAGGTGCCGGGCGGCGCGCGCTCGGCTTGGGCCCAGGCGTAATCGACCCCGGCATTGGCGCGAATTCGATCGAGCATATCGTAGGCAATGAAACTGGCCTGGCTGGTCATCCGTGCATTGTCGGTGTATTTGAGCGCGTTGAGCTGGAGAGCCGCGGCCCCCAGCAGTCCGATAGCCAGGACCAGCACCGCTACCAGTACCTCGATCAGGGTCATGCCGGCTTGAGGTCGATGAACTGCGCGTAGAAATAAGGTGTTGCTGCACAAAGGCATTACCGTCGTCGTCCATGTCGAGGGCCGTAGAAAAACAGCAGAACCCTGCTGTACGCCCCAAGACTAGCGCCGGTTTTTGGCGGCTGCCGCTATCGGAACAAAGGGAAATACATTGGACGTAAAGGCCATCATTCAGCATCAGGGAGCAAACGCTATACCTATGCCTGTCACTTAAAGATCAACCGCATCCACGGAGGGACGCACATGACACAACGAGGGTTCACCTTGATCGAATTACTGCTGGGGCTGATCGTCACGGGCGTTCTGGCGCAACTGGCCATACCCGGCTTCAAGGGTTTGCTGGAATCGCAGCAGCAACAAAGCGTGGCCCGGTCACTGGCCGACGGGCTGCGTTATGCGCGAACGGAGGCGATCGCACGCAGCCGTGCAGTGGTCATTCATGCAAGGGAGCAAGACTGGAGCCAGGGCTGGCGGGTGATCCTGGATATCAGTGGTCGCGGCCATCTGGATGACGAGAATCCAGTGCTGCTGGAGCGACAGGACAGCGGGCGCGTGCCGGTGGCCGGTAATGGCCCGGTCAGCAGCCAGGTGCGTTTCAGCGCGTTGGGGGAGCCGGTGTTTGCGGGCGGCGGGTTTCGTGCCGGCACCGTGCATGTGTGCGACGCGACGCAGGCACAAAGCCTGTATCAGATAGTGCTGGCGCCAAGTGGACGCGTCAGCCTGCGCAGTGACAAGACCGAGCAGGCGTTATGCCGTGGTTGAGCGAAGCGGGTTCAGAGCAGCGAGCGCACCCGCAGTTCCTTGGGCATCGAAAACGTAATGTTTTCTTCGCGCCCCGCCAACTCATCGGCACCGGTAGCCCCCCAGGCGTGCAATTGCTGGATGACGCCACGCACCAGGACTTCCGGGGCCGAGGCGCCCGCCGTGATACCGATGCGCTCGACACCGTCGAACCAGCTACGCTGCATATCCTCGGCGCCGTCGATCAGGTACGCCGGTGTCGCCATGCGCTCGGCCAGCTCCCGCAAGCGATTGGAGTTGGAGCTGTTGGGGCTGCCGACCACCAGCACCACATCGCACTCATCGGCCAGTTGCTTGACCGCGTCCTGGCGGTTTTGCGTGGCGTAGCAGATGTCGTCCTTGCGTGGGCCGCCAATGGCCGGGAATCGCGTGCGCAGGGCATCGATAACGCGGCTGGTGTCGTCCATGGACAAGGTGGTCTGGGTAACGAACGCCAAGCGCTCCGGGTTCTGCACTTGCAGGTTGGCGACGTCTTTTTCGTCTTCCACCAGGTAGATGGCGCCGCCATTGCTGGCGTCGTACTGGCCCATGGTGCCTTCGACCTCCGGATGGCCGGCGTGGCCGATCAGGATGCATTCACGGCCATCACGGCTGTAGCGCGCCACCTCGATGTGCACCTTGGTCACCAGCGGGCATGTGGCATCGAATACTTTCAGGCCACGGCCGGACGCTTCGGTGCGCACGGCCTGGGAGACACCGTGGGCACTGAAGATAACGATGACATCGTCAGGCACCTGGTCGAGTTCTTCGACGAAGATGGCCCCGCGAGCACGCAGATCTTCAACCACGAACTTGTTGTGGACGACTTCATGCCGCACGTAGATCGGCGGGCCGAAGACTTCCAGGGCGCGGTTGACGATTTCGATCGCCCGGTCCACACCGGCACAGAAGCCACGGGGGTTGGCGAGTTTGATTTGCATGCTGTGCCTCGTGTCTTGCAGCCACATTGAGTCAATATTAACGCTGACTCAACAGATAATGGAGATCAAAGGTGGGAGGGGAGCAAGCCCCCTCCCACATTTCAGACCAGCGCCTTGACGTTGATGATCTCGACGTCAAAGGTCAGTGTCTTGCCGGCCAACGGGTGGTTGAAGTCGATGGTCACTTGCGTGTCATCGAAGGCTTTGACCACGCCGGGCAATTCCGTATTCGCCGCGTCATTGAAGATCACCAGCAGGCCTTCCGACAGCTCCATGCCTTCGAACTGCGAACGCGGGATGATCTGCACGTTTTGCGGGTTGGGCTGGCCAAAGGCGTTTTCCGGCAGGATCTGCAGGTTGCGCTTGTCGCCGGCCTTGAAGCCGAACAAAGCCGCTTCAAAACCCGGCAACAGATTACCGTCACCGACCTTGAAGGTCGCCGGGGCTTTGTCGAAGGTGCTGTCGACCGTGTCGCCATTCTCCAGGCGCAATGCGAAATGCAAAGTGACTTCCGTGTTCTGGCCGATGCGTTGCTCAGCCAATACCTGATCAGTCATTGACGGTCTCTCCGGTTTTCTTGCTCTTGAACATGTCCAGCGCCAGCATGATTGCGCCGACGGTGATAGCGCTGTCGGCAAAGTTGAACGCCGGGAAGTAATGGCGGTTCTGCCAATGCACCAGGATGAAATCGATCACATGGCCCAGGGCAATGCGGTCGTACAGGTTACCCAGCGCGCCGCCCAGCACCAGGGCCAGCGCGATGGCCAGCCAGGTGTCGTCCCGGCCCAGGCGCTTGAGCCAGACCACCAGCACCGCACTGACCACTACGGCGATCACCGCGAACAACCAGCGCTGCCAGCCACCGCCATCAGCGAGAAAGCTGAAGGCCGCACCGGTGTTGTAGGCCAGGGTCCAACTGAAGTAATCCGGGATCACCACGATCTGCTGGAACATTTCCAGGGTGCCTTCGAAATGAGCCTTGCTGACCTGGTCGATGACCAGCACCAGCACGCTCAATACGAGCCAGCCCAGACGTCCGAAACGACTGGCAGAGTTAGGCATAGTGACGAACCTCGCCTTCACCGCTGATGTTATCGACGCAACGACCGCAGATTTCCGGATGCTCGGGGTTCACGCCGACATCTTCACGGCAGTGCCAGCAACGGGCGCATTTAGGGAAGGCCGACTTGACCACCTTGAGCTTCAAGCCCGGCACATCGGTGGCCACGGCATCTGCCGGAGCCTGGGCGAAAGGCGCCAGGCTTGCGGTGGAGGTGATCAACACAAAGCGCAGTTCGTTGCTCAGCTTGGCGAGGTCGGCGGTCAGGCCGTCCTCGGCAAACAGGATGACTTCGGCTTGCAGGTTGCCACCCACGGCCTTGGCCGCGCGCTGCACTTCCAGCTCCTTGTTCACCGCAACCTTCACGGCCATCACGCCTTCCCAATACTCGCGGCCCAGTTCGAAGTCGGCCGGCAGTTCGGTCAAGCCTTCATACCAGGTGTTGAGCATGACGGACTCGTTACGCTCGCCCGGCAGGTACTCCCACAATTCGTCGGCGGTGAACGCCAGGATCGGTGCGATCCAGCGCACCAGCGCTTCGCTGATGTGGTACAGCGCGGTCTGCGCCGAACGGCGCGCCTTGCTGTTGGCACCGGTGGTGTACTGGCGGTCCTTGATGATGTCGAGGTAGAAACCACCGAGCTCCTGCACGCAGAAGTTGTGGATCTTGGAGTAGACATTCCAGAAGCGGTACTCGCCGTAGTGTTCCTGCAACTCGCGCTGCAGCAACAGGGCGCGGTCCACGGCCCAACGGTCGAGGGCGAGCATGTCCTCGGCCGGCAGGATGTCGGTGGCCGGGTTGAAACCGGTCAGGTTCGACAGCAGGAAGCGCGCGGTATTACGGATACGACGGTAGGCATCGGCGCTGCGGGCCAGGATCTGGTCGGAGACGGCGATCTCGCCCGAGTAATCGGTCGAGGCGACCCACAGACGCATGATGTCGGCGCCCAGGGTGTCGTTGATCTTTTTCGGCTCGATCACGTTCTTCAACGATTTGGACATCTTGCGGCCGTTTTCGTCGACGGTGAAGCCGTGGGTCAACAGCTCCCGGTACGGCGCGTGGTTGTCGATGGCGCAACCGGTCAGCAGCGACGAGTGGAACCAGCCACGGTGCTGGTCCGAACCTTCCAGGTACAGGTCGGCACGCGGACCGGTCTCGTGGCCCATCGGGTGCGAACCGCGCAGCACGTGCCAGTGAGTAGTGCCCGAGTCGAACCATACGTCGAGGGTGTCGCTGATCTTGTCGTACTGCGGCGCTTCATCACCGAGCAGTTCGGCAGCGTCCATCTTGAACCAGGCTTCGATGCCTTCCTGTTCAACGCGCTGGGCCACGAGCTCCATCAACTCGACGGTACGTGGGTGCAGTTCGCCGCTTTCCTTGTTCAGGAAGAACGGGATCGGCACGCCCCAGTTACGCTGGCGGGAGATGCACCAGTCCGGACGGTTGGCGATCATCGAGTGCAGGCGCGCCTGGCCCCAGGCCGGGACGAACCTGGTGCCTTCGACGGCCTTGAGCGAGCGTATGCGCAGGGTTTCGCCGCTGGTCGGCTCTTTGTCCATGCCGATAAACCACTGCGCGGTAGCGCGGTAGATCAACGGGGTCTTGTGGCGCCAGCAGTGCATGTAACTGTGCTTGATAGTTTCGGTGTGCAACAGCGAACCGACTTCGCGCAATTTGTCGATGATCGGCTCGTTGGCCTTGAAGATGAACTGGCCGCCGAAGAACTCCAGCGACGGCACGTACACGCCATTGCTCTGCACCGGGTTGAGGATGTCGTCGTTGACCATGCCGTAGGCTTTGCAGGTCACGAAGTCGTCCACACCGTAGGCGGGCGCGGAGTGAACCACGCCGGTGCCGGAACCCAGCTCGACGTAGTCAGCCAGGTACACCGGCGACAGGCGGTCGTAGAACGGATGACGGAAGTTGATCAGTTCCAGCGCGGAGCCGGTGGTGGTGGCGATCACCGAACCTTGCAGCTCGTAACGCGCCAGGCACGGCTCGACCATTTCTTCGGCCAGCACCAGCAGGCGATCGCCAACGTCCACCAGCGCGTAGGTGAACTCGGGGTGCACGTTCAGCGCCTGGTTGGCCGGGATGGTCCATGGCGTGGTGGTCCAGATCACGATGGCCGCCGGCTTGGCCAGCGATGCCAGGCCAAAGGCCTCGGCCAGCTTGGCCTCATCGGCAATCGGGAAGGCCACGTCGATGGTCGAGGACTTCTTGTCTTCGTACTCGACTTCCGCCTCGGCCAGGGCCGAGCCGCAGTCGAAGCACCAGTTCACGGGCTTGAGGCCCTTGAACACGAAACCGCCCTTGACGATTTCGGCCAGGGCGCGGATTTCACCGGCCTCGTTCTTGAAATTCATGGTTTTGTAAGGGTTGTCCCACTCGCCCAGGACACCCAGGCGGATGAATTCGGACTTCTGCCCTTCGATCTGCTCGGTGGCGTAGGCACGGCACAGTTCGCGGGTTTTATCCGCGCCCAGGTTCTTGCCGTAGGTCACTTCGACTTTGTGTTCGATCGGCAGGCCGTGGCAATCCCAACCCGGGACATACGGCGCGTCGAAGCCCGACAGGGTCTTCGAACGCAGGATCATGTCCTTGAGAATCTTGTTCAGCGCGTGACCGATGTGAATGGTGCCGTTGGCATAAGGAGGGCCGTCGTGCAGGACGAATTTCGGACGATCCTTGCCAATTTCGCGCAACTTTCCGTACAGGCCAATACTGTCCCAGCGCTGCAGGATCTGCGGTTCGCGCTGTGGCAGGCCGGCCTTCATTGGGAAGGCGGTGTCCGGAAGGTTTAGCGTGGCTTTATAGTCG
>Ga0105246_10002949_pt1 | contig 10306 bp, 10 predicted proteins | sample KBSM64metaG_FD_99694 | JGI IMG/M metagenome (GOLD analysis project Ga0105246, IMG submission 99694) | Miscanthus rhizosphere microbial communities from Kellogg Biological Station, Michigan, USA - KBS M6-4 metaG | ecosystem: Host-associated > Plants > Roots > Rhizosphere > Soil | place... | reverse complement strand
TGCGACCACGACCCAGGTCATGGAGCTGGCGAAGGCTTTGGGGAAGACACCGGTCGAGGTGAACGACTATCCGGGCTTCGTCTCCAACCGGGTGCTGATGCCGATGATCAATGAGGCGGTCTTCTGCGTGATGGAGGGCGTCGCCACCCCGGAAGCGATTGACACGGTGATGAAGTTAGGAATGGCTCATCCGATGGGTCCTCTGGCGCTGGCCGACCTGATTGGCCTCGACACCTGCCTCGCGATCCTGGAGGTGCTGCACAAGGGACTGGGAGACGACAAATATCGTCCTTGCCCCTTGCTGCGCCGGATGGTGGCGGCGGGGACGCTGGGGAGGAAGACGGGTCGGGGATTCTACAAATATTGATAATTGGTAATTGAAAATTGAGGAATTGGGGGCGGCTGAGGTCGCCGCTCAATTTTCAATTATCAATTTTCAATTACCAATCTGATTGCTGCGGAGCACTAATGGACGCCTTCAAAAGCATGGCCGCCTATGCCCACGAGCAACTCGTGCTCTGCCACGAGCCCTCGTGCGGCTACTTCGGCATCATCGCCATACATGACACGACGCTGGGGCCGGCCTTGGGCGGGACCCGCTTCTGGCAGTACGCCTCGACCGACGACGCGATCACCGACGCGCTGCGGCTGGCGCGGGGGATGAGCTACAAGTCGGCGGTCGCCGGGCTTAACCTGGGCGGGGGCAAGTCGGTGATCGTGGGCGACAACAAGCGGAAGGACCGGGAGGCGCTCTTCCGGGCCCACGGCCGCTTCATCGAAACGCTGAAGGGTCGCTACATCACCGCTGAGGACGTGGGCACCAGCCCGGCCGACATGGAATTCGTCCGGATGGAGACGGAGAGCGTCGCCGGGCTGCACGGCCGGTCGGGCGATCCCTCGCCGGTCACTGCGTACGGGGTCTACGTCGGGATGAAGGCCAGTGCCAAGCATCGCTGGGGCAGCGACCTACTGTCCGGCAAACGGGTTCTGGTCCAGGGATGCGGCAATGTCGCCCGGCATCTCTGTGATCATCTGCATGAAGAAGGCGCCAAGCTGGTGGTCACCGATATCGACGCCGAAAAGGTGAAGCAGGTGGTCAAGACGACTGGCGCGGAGGCGGTCTCGCCCGATGCGATCTACGATGTGAAGGCGGACATCTATTCTCCCAACGCGTTGGGGGCGACGATCAACGACGAAACGCTCAAGCGACTCCAGGTCGAGATCATCGCCGGTGGCGCCAACAACCAGCTGGCCGAGGAACGCCACGGAGACGAGGTCGAGCGCCGCGGTATGCTCTACGCTCCGGACTACGTGATCAACGGCGGAGGCGTCATCAACGTCTACGGCGAGTTGATGGGCTGGGACCACGATCGCGCCAAGCGCAAGGCGGCGGCGATCTACGACACGATGCTCAACCTGTTCGCCATCTCGGCGGCGCAGAAAATTCCCACCTACCGGGCCGCCGATCATCTGGCCGAGGCGAGGATCGATGCCGTGCGGGCGGTTGCGGGGATCAGGGTATGAGGTCAGAGACCCGACCACTGTATCTTTATTCACAATGACCGAGACCATCCCCATCGCGGCCGATCACGCCGGGTTTGAGCTGAAGGAAAAGTTGAAGCTGGAGCTGGAGCAGGCCGGTTACCGGCCGCTGGACCTCGGAACCCATTCCACCGAGTCTACCGACTATCCGGACTATGCCCACGCGCTGGCCCAACGAGTGGAAAGCGGAGAGCTGAAGCGGGGCATCCTCCTCTGCGGCACCGGACTCGGCATGGCGGCGGCGGCGAACCGCCACGCCCACGTGCGCGCCGCGGTGGCCTGGACACCGGAAGTGGCTCGGCTTTCTCGCGCCCATAACGACGCCAACGTTCTGGTGTTGCCGGCGCGGCTCATTTCGGAGCAGGAAGGCCGGGAAATCTTGCGCACCTGGCTCGACACCGCGTTCGAAGGCGGCCGGCACGGCCGTCGTGTCGAGAAGATCGAACCCTGAAGGGAGACCGCATGTCGCTCGACCACGACGCTTCACTGCGTGCCGCCGATCCCGAAGTCGCCGGGCTGATCGACCGGGAGCTCCACCGCCAGCAGCATGGCCTCGAGTTGATCGCCAGCGAGAACTTCGCCAGCCGTGCGGTGATCGACGCGATGGGGACTCCCCTCACCAACAAGTACGCCGAAGGGTATCCGGGCCGGCGCTACTACGGCGGGTGCGAGGAGATCGACAAGGTCGAGCAGCTGGCGATCGACCGGCTGAAACAGTTGTTCGGCTCCGATCATGCCAACGTCCAGCCCCATTCAGGAGCGCAAGCCAACTTCGCCGCGTTCATGGCGCTGGTGAAGCCGGGTGAGACGATCATGGGAATGTCCCTGCCGCATGGCGGGCATCTCTCCCACGGGGCCGCGGTGAACCACAGCGGTGTGATCTGGCATGCGGTGCATTACGGAGTGGATCCCGCTACCGGTCGCATCGATCACGACATGGTCCGGGACCAGGCCAGGCGGGAGCGGCCCAAGCTCATCATCGCGGGCGGCAGCGCCTATGCCCGAATCATCGATTTTGCGGCGTTCCGCTCGATCGCCGATGAGGTCGGCGCCGTCTTCCTGGTAGACATGGCTCACTTCGCGGGGCTGGTGGCCGGGGGGATCTATCCCTCGCCCGTGCCGCACTCGCCGGTCGTCACCAGCACCACCCACAAGACACTGCGGGGTCCCCGGGCCGGGCTCATTCTCTGCGCGGCAGAGCACGCGAAGGCGATCGACAAGTCGGTCTTCCCCGGCACCCAGGGCGGGCCGCTGGAGCACATTATTGCCGCCAAGGCCGTGGCCTTCGGCGAAGCGTTGACTCCGGACTTCGCACGATATGCCAAACAGGTGGTGGCCAATGCGCAGGCGCTGGCCGAGGAATTGATCGCCCGCGGGTTCGCGATCGTCTCGGGGGGAACCGATACCCATCTCATGCTGGTGGATCTGCGGCCGAAGAACCTCACCGGGAAGGACGCGGAGAAGATTCTCGATCGTGCCGGCATCACGGTCAACAAGAACACCATCCCCGACGATCCCCAGTCGCCTTTCGTCACCAGCGGCATTCGCCTGGGGACGCCCGCTCTCACAACTCGAGGCATGGGCAGGGGTGAAATGCGGAAGGTTGCGGAGCTGATCGACAAGGTCCTCACCAGCCCGAATGATGTCACCGTGGCGCGCGTGCGCCGTGAAGTCGGAGAACTGACCTCCGCCTTCCCGCTCTACAAGAGCCGGCGTGCTTGACCCCCTCTGGCCCGGAACCTAGCTTGCGACCCATGCGGCGCCACCGACACGACCACCTATGAACGGCCTCCAGTTCGCGGATGAAGTCTTCGAACGCATCCGCCAACAGGAGGACAGGTACGACGAGAGGGCGTACCTGTTTGTCCTTGCCGCCCTCGAATTTCTTCAATCGAAACTACCCGAGCGCCGGCATGTGACCGGCGCCGAACTGGCGTGGGCCTGCCGCGATTTTGCGGTGCGACAGTACGGACTCCTCGCGTTCGAAGTCCTCAGCTACTGGGGTGTCCGGCGCACCGAAGACATCGGCCGCATTGTCTTCGTGCTGGTCCATACCAAAGTGCTTTCGGCGGAACCGACCGATCGCGAGCAGGACTTTGCGGGGGTGTATGACTTCGCCGCGGCGTTCGGTGAGCCCTACCGGTGGGACGGCGTAGCGCGGCTCTAGCACGGCCCGCCAGAGGGGAGCAGGGGGCACCATGGAGGCGAGAGACTGGCCGGCGTGTAAGAAGTGCTCGCAGGGCGTGCTGATTCCACTCTCCGACTACGGCCGGGACGGAGCGCCGATCACCTACAAGGCCTGGGTCTGCAGCAATCCCGAGTGCGGGTTCAATCTCCGGATCGACAACGGCGAGATCTCGATCGGGAGGACGATCGGGCCCAGCTATAAATGACAGGGGAACAGGGAACAGGGAACAGAGAACGGGACTGGACGTGACTCCGGTGCTCCCGTTCCCCGTTCACTGGTCCCGGTTCCCCTGCTCTCCATGAACATCCCCGTCCTCTCCCCCCAACAATCCGCCGAGTGGGACCGCCGGGCCGAGGCCTCCGGCAGCGATCTCGCAAGTCTCATGGAGACCGCGGGCCGCGCCGTCGCCGGCATCATCGCGTCCCGCTTCCCGGGACCGGTGGCTAACGGCGTGCTCGTCGCGGCAGGACTCGGCAATAACGGTGGAGATGGCTGGGTCGTTGCCCGCGCGCTGCATCGCGTAGAGGTACCGGTCTGGGTGGCACCGCTCTCCGGCAACCAATCCGGCCTCGCGCGACATATGGCCGTGGTGGCGCAGTCGGAGGGCGTACGGGTGGTGAGCCCTGATGGGCCCTGGCCTAATGTGGGTCTCCTGGTCGATGCGATCCTGGGGACCGGCGCCAAGGGTCCGCTGCGCGATGCGGCGGCGGCGCTGGTGGATCGGATCAATGACCTGACCCTGCCGGTCGCGGCGATCGACGGGCCGACCGGAGTCGATCTCGAGACCGGGGCGAGTCACGGTGCCGCGGTGCGCGCGGCTGTCTCGATCACCTTCGGCGGATTGCGTCGTGGCCATCTCCTCGCTCGGGACGAGGTCGGCGATGTGGTGGTGGTAGATATCGGACATCCGGCTCCCGATCCCGCCTGGCCCAGCATCGTAACCGACGCTGACTCGGCGCAGGCGCTCGACCGCTTCGAATCGCGCGCCCACAAGGGCACCCGCGGCCATGTCGTGGTAATCGGTGGAGACGCCGGCATGAGCGGCGCACTGCGCCTCTCCTGTCGGGCGGCCTTCGCGGCAGGAGCAGGCCTGGTGCATGCTGTGGCTCCCGACGCCACGATCGATACTCTCGTGGTTGCCGAACCCGATCTGCAGACCCTCCGGCACGAATTCACTCCGGAACTCAAGCCCGGGCTCGGTGAACTCCTGGCGCGCTCCGACGTCCTTGTGATGGGGCCGGGGTTGGGTCGCGGTGACGGACGACTCGATTTTGTCCTCGCCGCGGCGGGCAAGGCCCGCGCCGTGGTCCTCGATGCCGATGCGCTCAACGCTTTTCAGGGAGAGGCGCGTCATCTTCGCAAACTGGCCAAGGAGCGTGGGGTAGTGCTCACTCCTCATCCCGGTGAGTTCCGCCGGCTGTTCCCGGAGCACAGTGATGGGCTCGAGCTCGATCCGTGGCGCGCGGCGCAGGAAGCGGCTCACTCATCGGGATGCACGGTGCTGCTCAAGGGTGTGCCGTCGGTGGTCGCCACGTCCAATGGAACCCTCGCGACGGTTGCCGCCGGAAATCCTGGGCTCGCCACTGGCGGAAGCGGTGACGTGCTCAGCGGCATCATCGGCAGTTTCCTGGCGCAGCAGTATGACACTCCTGTCGCCACCTGCCTCGGCGCACAAGTGCTTGGTCGCGCCGCCGACCTCGCCGCCCGTCGCACTACCGCTCGAGGACTCCGGCCCATGGACGTGATCGGCGCGCTGCCCGACCTCTGGCGAACCTGGGAAGCGCAGCGTGCGGTGCGTCCGGCACCAAGGCCGCCGATTCTTTTTGAGTTGGAGAGTCCACAGAGGTGGTGATGCGACGGACGGGGCGGACAAGACGGACGGGGCGGTCCGGGCTTTCGTGGCGGTCCGGTCGGTCAGGGCGGGCGAGGCGGTCATTGGCATCGCTGGCTCGGTCCGCCTTGTCCGTCCTGTCCGTCTCGACCGTCCTGTCCGTCGTGTTCGTCCTGTCCGCCGCTTTCCCCCTACACGCCCAGTCCCGCGATTGGTCCCCCCGCGACAGAACCATTCTCGGCGATTTCACCCGGATCAACGCCGTTGCCTCATCGATCGATCGGGTCTATGCGGCGACTCCGACCGCACTCCTGATCTACGATCCCCAGTTCAAACAATGGCACGGCCCCTTCACCCCTCGGGATCCTGGAACGCTGGACCGGGTCTTTGCGGGGCTGGCGGATCCTCTCGACAACTCACTTTGGTTGGCACGTCCCGACGGGTGGGTGCACTACACCCCTGATCTGGATCTGTGGGAACGCGGCGTCGCACCAAATACGGTGCAGGAAATCGCCTTCGATGCCGATCAGCCCGCGCTCGGTCTCTTGCTGCGGACGTCGGGCGGCTGGTTCAATGTTCCTCGAGGCGGCGTGTCGGCCGTCCCGATCAACCCGCCTCGCCGCCTGATACGGCCGGCAACTGCCAACGACGCGATACGTTCGAATCCCGCGTTGCAGGCGAACAGCAGCGCGATTCTCCTGAGCGGCCGCTTGCGAACCGCTCGCTACACCTCGGCAGCCAAAGCGCTCGGACTTCCCGGCTGGTACCTCGGCACGACAGGAGTCGGGTTGCTGTTTCTTCCCGAGGGCGGGGCAATGCCAGAACGCCTCTCCTTCGGCCTTCCGGGAGAGGATGTGGGCGCACTGTTCCCGGCACCAGGGGGAGTCTGGATCGTCACGCAGCGTACCCCCAACCAGGATGCCGCGGTCAGCTTCGTCTCCAACGAGCTGACGCAGTTCCACTGGATCGAAGGCCCTCGGGCTACCGGGTTCCCCTTTAACAAGGCGCACCGGCTGGTCGGGAATCAGAAAGATCTCTGGGCGGCAACTGATGTGGGCTTGATGCGGCTCAATCCCGAGTCGGAAGAGATGGACCTGTACGACGAAGGAGCGGGACTTCCCAATCGCACCGTCACCGATCTCGCGGTGCGTCGGGGGCGCATCGCGGTAGCCACGCTCAACGGTGTCGTATCGCTCGGTGACTCGTTGAAGGTCCAGCCGGTCGCCCCTTCGTTTACCGACGCGGCGCTCGCTGTGGCTTTTGAAGGCGACACCATCTGGGTTGGCACTGAGGCCGGCTTGGCGGTGGCACTTCCGGGACAGGGGAATCTGATGCAGCCCATCGGGCTCAAGCAGAGTCCCGCTTTCCAGGCCCCGGTGGTAGACATCGACTGGGCCGCGGACACCCTCGTCGCACTCACCACCGAGCGCATGCTCTGGCGTGATACCCGCTCCGACACCTGGACGCTGGGCCCCGTTTTGTCGGCGCAGGTAGGCCGGCTTCACACCTTTGTTCGTTATCACGCCGGATTTTTCGTGGCCGGAGAGCGGGGATTCGGTTACGCTGCGCTCACCACTCAGATCGTCCGACCGATTGTGACGCCCGGAGATCTGCCGGGTCCGGTGACCAGCATCGCGGTGGATGAGGGCTATCTCTGGGTCGGCACCCGGCGCGGGCTGGTCCGCTTCAGTCTCGACGCCATCGGACCGTGAATCACTCCTTCCAACCTGCCTGATGGATCTAGGCCCGGGCCCCGAGTTTGACCGGATCCGGCGAATCGCCCAGCGACTCGGCTCCCGTGCGGCTCCGCTGGGAGACGATTGCGCCCTGCTCCGCATCGGGAACTCGACCCTCGCCCTCAGCACCGACCTTTCACTTGAGGACGTGCATTTCCGGCGCTCCTGGCTCTCGGCTCAGGAGATCGGCTGGCGGGCCACCGCAGCAGCCCTTTCGGATCTCGCGGCCGAAGGGGCCACGCCGATCGGCGTGCTTGCCAGCATCGGGGTGCCGGCCCGAGACTCGGGCGAACCGCTCCAACAATTGATGGATGGGGTTGGAGAGGCCGCCGCATCGGTTGGCGCGCAAGTACTGGGTGGCGATCTCGCTGAGGCCGAAAGTTGGATCCTGAACCTCACCGTGATTGGATCCGCCGAGCATCCGGTGCAGCGCTCCGGGGGAATGCCGGGGGATAACGTCTGGGTGACTGGAGTTCTTGGTGGCGCCCGTGCGGCGCTCGAACGCTGGCTTGCGGGAGCGGAGCCCGATAGTGCGGCGCGCCAGTCGTTCGCTCACCCGACTCCGCGGATCGCGGCCGGCCGCGGTCTCGCCGAGCGGGGTGCGCACGCCATGATCGACTTGAGCGACGGACTGGCCGGGGACGCGGGCCATCTGGCTGCCGCATCGGGCTGCGCCATCGCGATAGACCTTGGAACGCTTCCGCTTCATTCCTCTGTGACCGAAGCGGCCCGCCTCGCCGGCATTCCGCCCGAGCGCTACGCTGCATTGGGTGGTGAAGACTACGAGCTTCTGGTAGCCATGCCGCCCGAGTTCGCTGAGCGAGAGGCGCAATCGCTCGGCATCGAGTGCGGCGTGGCACTCACCCGGATCGGGACTCTCGCTCCGGGGCAGGGAGCCAGCTTCTGGAGCGGTGGAACACTGGTCGAGCTCGCGGGATTCAGCCATTTCGCATGATCGCGGCCGTCTGGCTGGTAGTCACCGTCGTGCTCGCGACCTTCTACTACGGCAACAAGCTGGTGTTGGCAGGGCTGTTGCGGGTCCCCTACCGGCGCGGTGGCGTGTATGACGGCGTGCCCCGGGGATACGGCCACTTTCTTCTGCGGGCCAACCGCCTGCGTGTCAGCCTGGTCCACGGTGAACGGCTACACGGCATGCAGCCCTGCGTCTACGTGGCCAATCATTCGTCGTGGCTCGACCCGCTGGCAGTGGCCGATGTCCTTCCGGATTCGGTGCGATTCACTCCCAAGATCGAGCTGATGCGGGTCCCCCTGTTCGGCGATGCCCTGAGGGCCGGTAAGCACCCCGCCATTGATCGACACAACCGTGCCTCGGCGGTCGCGGCATATGAACACGCCGCCGCCATGATCCAGGAGGGAATTTCCGCCATCGTCTTCCCTGAAGGCACCCGAAGCCACGACGGAAATCTGCAGGAGTTCAAGAAGGGGCCTTTCGTCCTCGCCATAGTCGCCCAGGTCCCGGTGGTGCCGCTCTGGATCGCTGGTGCCCGGGAGGCGCTCCCTCGGGGCACACTCCGGCTTCGCCCCGGCCCGATCGAGGTACGGGTGGGGCAATCCATCGCGACGACAGGGCTTACCTATGACGATCGGGACGACCTGGCGAAACAGTGCAGGGACGTGATGGAGAAACTGCGGGAGACGGGAAACGGGAGACTGTAGACGTCTCCCGTCTCCCGTCGTTACGTTTGTGACTCCCACACCTCTTGCGACATGTCCACCATCATTGAAGTGCACGCCCGGGAAGTGCTCGACAGCCGTGGCAATCCCACCGTCGAGGCTGAAATCGTCCTCTCCAGTGGAGCAACGGGTCGAGCGGCGGTGCCGAGCGGCGCCTCGACTGGTGAACGCGAGGCGGTCGAGCTGCGGGACGATGATCCGAAGCGGTACATGGGCAAGGGCGTTCTGGAAGCGGTGCGCAACGTCAACGAGGTGATCGGCCCGAGGCTCGAGGGCATGGCGGCGGAAGACCAGGTCGCCATCGACCAGGAGATGCTCGACCTCGACCAGACTCCGAACAAGAGTCACCTGGGCGCCAACGCCATGCTGAGCGTGTCGCTCGCGGTGGCCCGGGCCGCCGCGCAGGACAGTGGGCTCCCGCTCTACCGCTACCTCGGTGGACCGCTCGCGCGCGTGCTGCCGGTGCCGATGATGAACATCCTGAACGGCGGGGCGCACGCGTCGAACAACGTGGACGCGCAGGAGTTCATGGTCGTCCCAATCGGCGCGGATACCTATCCCGAGGGCCTGCGCGCGGGAGTCGAGGTGTTCCACAACCTCAAGAAGGTCTTGACCAAGATGAAGCTTTCGACCGCCGTAGGCGACGAAGGCGGTTTCGCCCCGATGCTGCCCAGCAACGAGGCGGCGCTCGACGTCATCATGGAGGCGATTCAGAACGCCGGGTACGAGCCGGGCCGTGACATCGCGATCGCGCTCGACGTAGCCGCGTCCGAACTGCACCAGGACGGCGAATACGTCTTCAAGAAGGGAGACGGGAGCCGCCGCTCCGCGGCCGCCATGGTGGATCTCTACGCGACTTGGGTGGACCGCTACCCGATCGTCTCCATCGAGGACGGCCTCTCGGAGAATGACTGGGACGGCTGGCGGCTCCTGACCGAACGGCTGGGCTCGCGAGTTCAACTGGTGGGAGACGATCTCTTTTGCACCAACGTGGATCTCCTGAGCCGCGGTATCGAGCAGTCGGTAGCCAACGCGATTCTGATCAAGGTGAACCAGATCGGCACCCTGACCGAAACGCTGGAATGCATCGAGATGGCCAAGGGGGCAGGGTATGGTGTTGTGATCTCGCACCGCAGCGGTGAAACCGAGGACACCTTCATCGCCGATCTCTCGGTGGCGAGCGGTGCCGGGCAGATCAAGACCGGCAGCGCCAGCCGGACCGATCGGATCGCCAAGTACAACCAGCTGCTTCGCATCACCGAAGAGCTGGGCGACATCGCGCACTATCCCGGCCGGGACCTCTACGCCCTATGA
>Ga0105246_10002944_pt1 | contig 10308 bp, 10 predicted proteins | sample KBSM64metaG_FD_99694 | JGI IMG/M metagenome (GOLD analysis project Ga0105246, IMG submission 99694) | Miscanthus rhizosphere microbial communities from Kellogg Biological Station, Michigan, USA - KBS M6-4 metaG | ecosystem: Host-associated > Plants > Roots > Rhizosphere > Soil | place... | reverse complement strand
GCTCGCTGGGACCGGGCACCGCAACCGTACGTAAGACGATGCAACGATTGACACACAGCGGTTCCACGGAATGGTAACGACGGCCCTGCGATGCACCCGCTCGTCCCCACGGGTGGCGTCGAGTCCTCAGCGGGTGAACAGATCGCCGTGCTCGGCCACTCGGGCGAGCACCTCGTCGTACCGGAACTGCTCGAGGCCGAGCGGGTCCTCGGCCCCCTCGTCGACCTCGTCCCAGGTGAGCGGAGTGGCGACCCAGGGGCGCTCCACGCCACGCAGCGAGTACGGCGACACGGTGGTCTTGGAGCCGGCGTTCTGCGACCAGTCGAGGAACACCTTGCCCGAGCGCTTCGCCTTGGTCATGGTCGCGGTGACCAGCTTCGGGTGCTCGGTCTGGAGCTGCTCGGCGATCTCCTTGGCGACGGCCGAGGCGTCGTCGGAGTCGCGGCGGCGCGGCAGGTGCGCGTAGAGGTGCATCCCCTTGCTGCCACTGGTCACCGGACGGGTGTCGAGCTTCCGCTCGGCCAGCTTGTCGCGGACCAGGAGGGCGACCCGGCAGCACTCGTGGAGACCGGCCCCTTCGCCGGGGTCGAGATCGATCACGATCCGGTCGGCGCCGCGCGGCTTGCCCTGCCGGGTGACCGTCCACTGGTGGACGTGCAGCTCGAGGGCGGCCAGGTTGGCGGCCCAGGTGAGGGTCGCGAGGTCGTCGATGATCGGGAAGACCAGGCGGTCACCGTGCCGGCTCTCGCCGCGGGAGCCGGTCGTCGGGACGTCGGCGGTGCGCACCCACGTCGGCGTCCCGGCGGGTGCGTTCTTCTCGAAGAAGCGGGCCTTCTCGACACCGTTCGGCCACCGGACGCGGGTGACCGGACGGTCCTTCAGCAGCGGCAGGAGCACGGGCGCGACCTGGGCGTAGTAGTTGAGCACCTCGCCCTTCGTGGTGCCGGTGCGGGGGTAGAGCACCTTGTCGAGGTTGGACAGCTTGAGGGTGCGGCCCTCGACGTCGACCCGCACCTCCTCGCCGCTGCCAGGACTCATCTGCCGACCGCCATCACCGGCACCTTGGCCGGGTCGAGGCGCCACATCAGCCTCTTCAGGAAGGAACGCGGGGCGCTGACGCACCCGGCGGTGGCCCCGCTGCCGTTGACGTGCAGGAAGATCCCGGCCCCGCGGTGGCGCACCTGGGCATGGTTGTAGCCGGTCACGATGGAGAACTCGTACTGGACCGGGAAGTCGCGCAACCGCTCGGAGCCGTTCTCGTTGCTGGCCGGCAGCCACCAGCGGAACCCGCCCTGCGCCTTGTTGCGGTAGCGGTTGTAGTAGCGCGAACCGTTGTCCTCGACCCAGTAGTCGCCCGTCTTGATCCGGCGGTAGGGCAGGCTCCAGGAGTCGCCGCGCGGGTGTCGGCCGAACGCCGAGATCAGCGTCGTCGTGCCGAGCGGGGTGGTGCCGGTGCCCTGGTGGCGCTTGCGGGGCCTGACCAGCCCGCCGTACCCGATGCGGCCGTCCCGTACGGCGTACACAGGCTGCCAGCGGCCCTGGCGGAGCACCCAGTACCCGATCCGCGCGTGGTAGCCGTGCGTGTGGTCGACGGTGACGACCTGGCGGGTGTGGTCGTGCAGGGCGACCCGGACGCCCCCGAGGGTGACGTCGTGCTGCTCGGCATGGGCGGGTGACGACGTGGCCGCCACGGCGACGCCGATGAGCGAGGTCGCGAGCGGCAGGAGCCCGGGCTTCCTCATGTCAGGTCCTCCGGGGTCAGGTCGGAGCGGGTGCCGACGTACGACGGTTGGCGGATGCGGCCCTGTGCGGACGGGCCCAGCGACTCGACGTCCACGACGAGAACCGGCTCGACCCAGGTGACGCCGACGGCGTCGAGCCGCGGCACCTCGTCGGCGAACGGGGTGGAGTCGCGGGTGAGACCCGCGAGCACCTCGCGCAGCACCGCGGCCTTGCGACCGGCGATGCCGCTGCCGACCCGACCACGGTAGAGCAGTCCGTCGGCAGAGGGCTGGCCGACCAGCACCGCGCCGAGCCGGTCGCGCGAGTCGGTCTCGGGGCGCCAGCCGCCCACGACGTACGACTCTCGCCGGCGGTGGGCGAACTTGAGCCAGTCCTTGCTGCGCAGCCCGGGTCGGTAGCGGCTCGACAGTCGCTTGCTGACGATGCCCTCGAGGCCCTGCTCGTACGTCGCGTCGAACAGCATGCGCCCGTCGGCGTACACCGGTGGGGTCTGCCAGCGGTCGTCGTTCAGGTCGAGTCCCTCGAGAATCTCGCGGCGCGCCCCCAACGGCTGGTCCATCAGGTCACGGTCGCCGAGACGGAGGACGTCGAAGACCAGCAGGGTGACCGGGATCCGCTCGGCGAGGTGGCGCGCCCGATCGACACGTGAGACATGCATCCGTTCGGCCAGCGCCCCGAAGCTGGGTGCCCCGTCTGCGAACACGACCACCTCGGCGTCGAGCAGCGCGTCGTCCGCCGGGAGGGCGGCCAGCTCGGGGAACGACACGGTCGCGTCGTTCTCGTTGCGGCTGAAGAGGCGGGTCGCTCCACCGCGTACGTCGGCGAGCACGCGCATGCCGTCCCACTTCACCTCGTGCTGCCACTCGTCACCGGTCGGCACGTGCGTGCCGCGGGTCGCGAGCATGGGACGCATGCCGCCATCCTGGCAGGGTCGCACCCGGCCGATCGCGCGTGCGTTCGGGCGCTCCCTCCCTGATACTGGACGAAACCGACGAGTCACGGAGGTATGAGATGCGTGCGATCTGGAAGGGCGCGGTGTCGTTCGGGCTCGTCAGCGTGCCGGTGAAGCTGTACTCGGCCACGGAGTCGCACGACGTGTCGTTCCGCCAGGTGCACGCCAAGGACGGCGGCCGGATCAAGTACCAGCGGGTCTGCGCGATCGACGGCGAGGAGGTCGAGTACGCCGACATCGCCAAGGGCTACGAGACCGAGGACGGCGAGATGGTCATCCTCACCGACGATGACATGGCCGCGCTGCCCAGCGAGTCGTCGCGCGAGATCGCGGTCGAGAAGTTCGTGCCCAGCGACCAGATCGACCCGATGCTCTTCGAGAAGAGCTACTACCTCGAGCCGGAGAAGACCGGCGCCAAGCCGTACGCCCTCCTCCGCCAGGCCCTTCTCGATGCCGACCGGATGGCGGTGGTGACCGTCGCACTCCGGCAGCGCACGACCGTGGCCGTGCTGCGCGTGCGCGACGACGTGATCGTGCTCCAGACGATGATGTGGCCCGACGAGATCCGCACCCCCGACTTCTCGATCGAGTCCGGCGAGGTCAAGGACGCCGAGGTGAAGATGGCCAACATGCTGGTCGAGACGCTGGCCGGCGACTTCGACGCGAGCGAGTACGAGGACGACTACGCCGAGGCCGTCGAGGAGCTGGTCAAGAACAAGATCGAGGGCGGAGAGGTCAAGAAGACCCCGACCTCGACCAAGTCCTCCGGCGAGGTCGTCGACCTGCTGGCCGCGCTGCAGCGATCCGTCGACGCCGCCAAGACCGCGCGTGGCGAGTCCGACGACAAGGACGACAAGAAGCCGGCCAAGAAGACCGCCAAGAAGGCAACCACCAAGAAGGCCGCGAAGAAGAAGGCCAGCTGAGCTCTGTCACCCGCTCTGCCCCCAGGTTGGGGACGTCGGTCGGCGACGTTCACGCAAGCCGCGGTCCGGTGACGGCACCGGCGGATCGCGGGTTGCGGTCGCGAACTCGGATCGTGCTGGTGGCCGTGGCTTCATGCGCACCGTACGTCCCGGCCTCCGCTTCCAGGTGGCTTCGGGTGCACGCCGGGCTAGTGCCGAAAAGATCAGTTCGACGGTCCCGAAGAGAATTCCTCTGTGGATGATCTCGGATATCGAGATCAACGCTGTGGATATCGCTCGAATTGTCGGTGGCGGCTGATTCGATCACGGTATGTCGATCTCGGAGCTCCATCCCCACACCGGCCCGATGCGCGGGCCTGCGGGGGTGCTGGCCGAGATCGCCGCCGAGCTGCGAGATCTGGACGCCACCTTCTGGGCGACGCAGCCGGACGATGAGCTGGTCGCGGTCGTGGAGCTGGCCGAGCAGGCCCGCTCGGCGCTGGCCGCGGTCCAGGCCGGTGCGGTGGCCGAGGCCGACGCCCGCGACCTGGCCAAGCAGCGGCTCCGCTACGGCTCGACCGGTGACTGGCTCACCCACCTCGGTGGGCTCCGCAGGGGCGACGGCCGCCGGATCGTGGCCCGCGCCCACGCCCTGACCGGCCACCTGACCGACACCCGGGAGGCGATGGCCGCCGGACGGGTGTCCCCCGAGCAGGCCGACGTGATCGTGGCCTCGGTCGAGGCGCTGCCGACCGGCTCCGCGGTCCGGTCCCGTGGCCAGGCCGTGCTCCTGGAGCACACCGGTGCCCTGGACGCCACCGAGCTGGCCACGACCGGACGCCACCTGGTGCGCGTGGTCGACCCCGACGCCGAGGACCGCAGGCTGGAGAAGCAGCTGGCCCGGGAGGAACGCGCCGCCCACCAGGCCCGGTTCCTGGCGCTGACCTTCGACGGTGCCGGCGGCGTCCGGGTCACTGGAAGAGGCTCCGCCGAGGACGGCGCCCTGCTCAGGACCGCCCTCCTGCCACTGACCGTGCCCGCGCCCACCGCCGAGGAGCCCGCCGATGACCCGCGCGACCACGGCGCCCGGATGTGGGACGCCCTGGTCGCCACCGCCCAGCACGCCCTGGACACCCAGCTCCCACCCCAGACGCATGGCTCACCCACCCGGCTCACCGTCACCACCGCCCTCGAGGCTCTGCAAAGCGGGCTCGCCACCGCCAGCATCACCGGTCCCGTCACACGGGCCGCCACCGGTGACGGGATCGAGCTCTCCGCCACCACGATCCGGCGGCTGGCCTGCGACGCCGAGATCATCCCCACCGTCCTCGGCACCCGCGGCGAACCGCTCGACGTCGGCCGCGCCCGACGTCTGGTCACCCCCGCCATCTGGCTCGCCCTGGTCCTGCGCGACCGACACTGCGCCTTCCCCGGCTGCACCCGACCACCGATCATGTGCCACACCCACCACGTCCACCACTGGGCACTCGGCGGAGGCACCAGCCTGTCCAACCTCGTCCTGCTGTGCGGCCACCACCACCGCACGATCCACGACACCCCTTGGAAAGTCCGGATCAGCCCCCACGACCACCAACCCGAATTCCTTCCGCCACCCAAGCCCGGCACCGAAAGAAAATGGATCCGGCACCGACCACGGCTCGAATAGCGAATTCGCGAGCCAAGTCCCGGCTCCGGCAGGAGACGCGTCCCGGTTTCGTCCGGCGCGGGTGACCTCCTCGTCGAGATAGCCGGCGCGCCGTAGATCCCGGGGGCCCGCGGGATGGTTCGGCGTGACGAGTCGGCCATCGTGCGATGCTGACTCGGCCGCAGCACAGCGACGACGGCCGATCATTCCGGGAACGGCCACGAGGAGCACGGCCCAGGGAGCGCGCGGCCCCTAGGAGCACCGTCCCCGGGCGTCGGGGAGCTGGATCAGGGGTTCGGATGCCAGTGCTGCATGCCCCGCACGGTCTGCTCGACGTGGGTGAAGTTGACGTTCGCGTCCGTGGCGCTGCCGACCTGCGCCCGGGCCAGCATCCGCCGCGCCTTCTTCACCCGGCCCGCGGTGAACCAGTCGACCGCGAGGAGTGCCCCGACGACCACCACCAGCGCTCCGACCACCCAGACGATCGCCGGCATCGTCCCTCCTCCTGGTCGCGCCACGGCGACACTGTCGAGGATGGTACGCCGCTGTGGGCCGCACCCGGGCGACGAACGGCTCGGGCCACCCGTCGTCATCGGCTCAGTCGGTGACCAGGCTCTTGCACAGCACGGTCCTGTCATCCGGCGACCGGTCGCTCTCGGCCCAGCCGCACTGGCGGTAGAACTGGACGTCCTCGTCCCGCGAGGCCACCCAGACGCGGTCGTAGCCGCGTTCCCGGGCGAGGTCCTCGGCGGCCGAGATCATGAGCCGCCCGATCCCGCACCGACGTGCCTCCCGGTGCACCACCATCCGCACCAGCCACGGCGCCAGCCCGTCGCAGCCGACCACGTCGTCGTCGCGGTGCCCGAGCGTCACGGCGCCGATCGCCTGACCCTCGACCCCCATCGCGACCAGCGTCAGCGGAAGTCCGTCCTGGCCGGCGTCGCGGGCGGTCGACTCGATCCACGGGCCCGCCGTGCCGCCCTGCCCGGACGCACGCCAGCGGAGGACACCGACCTCGGCGATGAGTTCTGGTTGATCCGCGAGCAGCCCGAGAAACAGCGCGGGGCGCTCCCGCATGGCGGAACCGTAACCCGCGGTCGCCTCCGGGCACAGCGTCTCGGCGCGACCGACCCGGATCCGCCCTGGCTGTCGCGGGCGTGGCGACGTTAGGTTTCGCTGCGTGACGGGGGAGGGATGGCGCCGGCGACTCCGGGTTGCCGGACAGTCCTTCGTCGCCAGCGCGCGCAACCCCGCCGTACGCCGGATCCAGCTCGGCTTCGCCGGTGCCTGCACGGCGGAGTGGACCTTCACCGTGGTGCTCTCGGTCTACGCGTTCAACCAGGGCGGCGCCAAGGCGGTCGGTCTGGTGTCCCTGCTGCGGATGCTGCCGTCGGCGGCCCTCGCACCGTTCGCCTCGGCCGTCGCCGACCGGTGGCGGCGCGACCTGGCGCTCACCGTGGTCTCGGTGACCCGGTGTGCCACCGCGGCCGGCATCGCCATGATCGTCGCCGCGGGTGGCTCCCAGGTGGCGGTGTACGCCCTGGCGATCCTCTCGACCGCCGCCGCGCTGCTCTACCGCCCGGTGAACTCGGCCCTGCTCCCCCTCCTCTGTCGTACGCCGTCGGAGCTCGCGTCGGCGAACGTCGTCCGCGGGCTTCTCGACTCGATCTCCACTCTGGTCGGCCCGGCCCTGGCCGCCGGGCTCCTGGTCGGCGGCAGCACGTCGTCGGGTTTCCTCGCCGTCGCCGTCCTCGCGGGCCTCTCGGCGCTGGTGACGCTCGGTCTGACCGTCGAGGAGCCCGAGCGCCAGGCCGCTCGCTCATCCGTCACGGCGGGACTCCTCCACGGTGCGCAGGTCGCGGTCCGCACGCCACAGCTGCGGGTGATGTTCGTGCTCCTGGCCGCCCAGACCCTCACCCGGGGCGCCCTGTCGGTGTTCTGCGTCCTGGTCGCGGTCGACCTGCTCGACATGGGTGAGCCCGGCGTCGGCACCCTGACCGCCGCCGTCGGCGCCGGAGCCGTCATCGGGTCGCTCGGCGCCTCGATGTTCGTGGGCAACCGTCGACTGGCCGCGTGGTTCGGTGCCGGCGTGGCGACCTGGGGCGCACCCCTCGTCGTCCTGGCGATCGCTCCGAGCCAGCCGGCCGCCCTCGTCCTGTTCGCGCTGATCGGGGTGGGCAATGCCCTGGTCGACGTCGGTGTCTTCACCCTCGTCGCCCGGCTCGCGCCGGAACGCGTGCTGGCCCGGGTGTACGGCCTGCTCGAGAGCGTCGGCGCGATCGCGGTCGGAGCCGGCTCGGTGCTGGCCGCCTGGCTCGCGTCCACGACGGACCTGCGCGTGTCACTCGCCCTGATCGGGGCCGTCGGCCCCGCCCTGGTGCTGATCCTCTGGTTCCAGCTGCGTCGCATCGACGAGGCGATGGTGGCCCGCGACGAGGACCTCGGCCTGCTGCGCCGCGTGACCGTCTTCGACCCGCTGCCCCTGCCTGCCCTCGAGCAGCTCGCCGCCGGTCTGGTCCCGCGCCACGTGTCCGCCGGTGAGACGGTCTACCAGCAGGGCGACGCAGCGGACGGCTGTTTCATCATCGAGAGCGGGCACGCCGACGTGCTCGGCGACGGCCGTCCGATCGCCACGGTCGGACCCGGTGAGCTGGTCGGCGAGATCGCGCTGCTGCGACAGGTCCCACGGACGGCGACGGTCCGGGCCACAACCGCGATGGACGTGCGGCTGCTCGAGGCGGACCGCTTCGTCTGCGTGGTGACCGGGTGGGAGACGAGCCGCGAGGTGACCAGCGGCCACGTCGACGAGCTGCTGGAGCGCTTCTCCCCGGGCGACTCGCCGCCGGAGGGCGCATGAGCCGTGCGCGTCTGATCCACCTGAACGGGCCACCCGGGATCGGGAAGTCCACCCTGGCTCGCCGGTACGCCGCAGAGCACGCCGGCGTCCTCCTGTGTGACGTCGACGTGCTCCGCACCATGATCGGCGGCTGGCAGGAGGACGACGGTGCCGCGGGGCGAGCGCGCACCGCGGCCCTGGCCCTGATCACCGGTTACCTGGGCACCGGCCACGACGTCGTGCTGCCCCAGCTGGTCGCCCGCGACGACCAGCTGTCCCGGTTCACCGCGGCGGCGCGCGCGGCCGGCGCCGGACACGTCCACGTGATGCTGACGGCCGACACCGAGACCCTCCTTCGGCGTTTCCATGGCCGGGCCGAGGCCGCGCGCGACGAGTGGACGGCGTACGCCACGAGCCTGTGGGCCGAGCAGGGCGGCGACGACGCACTGGTGTCCCTGTCGGCGCGGCTCGATGCGTTCCCGGCGGTGCGGGTCACCAGCACCGACCCGGAGACGACGTACGCCGGGCTGCTGGTGGCGCTCGGCGAGCACGTGTGAGAGAAAGTTCGGAGTCGATGTCGAAACCCGGATCGGTCGTGCGACGTACGGGCGAACGATCACTCACCGAGAGGACACACCGATGCGTTACCTGTGCTTCGTGAAGATGGACGAGTCCAAGGCCAACCCGCCGCAAGCGCTCATGGACGCGATGGGCGAGCACGTCGGCGCGGCCATCGCGAACGGTTCCTTCGTCGACGGGGGTGGCCTGTACGGCGCCGCCGACGCCGTCGAGTTCCGGGTGCGCGGCGGCAACCTGACCGTCACCGACGGGCCCTACGCCGAGGCCAAGGAGGTCATCGGCGGCTGGGCGATCGTCAAGTTCGACACCGAGGAGGAAGCCCGCGCCGAGGGCCAGGCGATGGCCGACCTGCACCTGCAGCACTGGCCGGGCTGGGAGGGCGCGATCGAGATCCGCCGCATCTCCGAACCCGACGAGGCGCCGACCGGCTCCTGACGTCCTCGGGTGGCCCCGCCCTACGCTCCTGTGTGTGAGCGAGGCCGGGGCCCCACAGGACCCCCATGAGATCGTCCAGCGGGTGTGGCGTGCCGAGTCGGCACGCCTCGTGGGCGCACTCACCCGGATGACGCGCGACCTGACCCTCGCCGAGGACCTCGCACAGGACGCGCTCGTCGCCGCACTCCAGCAGTGGCCGGAGAGCGGCGTCCCCGACAACCCGGCGGCCTGGCTCATGCAGACCGCCAAGCGGCGCGCGGTCGACCACTTCCGCCGAGCCGACACCCTGCGCCGCCGTACGACGGAGCTCGGTCACGCCCTGGAACGGGAGGAGGTGGAGATGCCCGACCTCGACGCGTTCGTCGACCACATCGACGACGACGTGCTGCGACTCGTCTTCCTCACCTGTCATCCCGCACTGTCACCCGAGAGCCGGGCGGCGCTGACCCTCCGCCTCGTCGGGGGTCTGACCGTGCCCGAGATCGCCCGCGCCTTCCTGACCAAGGACGCGACCGTCGGGCAGCGCATCTCGCGCGCGAAGAAGACCCTCGAGGGCGAGTCGATCGAGCTCCCTGTGGGGCCGGAGCGCGAGCGCCGGCTCGACGACGTGATGGGGGTGCTCTACCTGATCTTCAACGAGGGGTACGCCGCCACCGCCGGGGCCGACTGGACCCGACCCGACCTGTGTGCCGAGGCGATCCGGGTCACCCGGATGCTCGCCGACGTGGCACCGCGCGAGCCCGAGGTCCACGGGCTGCTCGCGCTGATGGAGCTGCAGGCATCGCGGCTGCACGCCCGCACCGGCCCGGACGGGCGACCGGTCCTGCTCGAGGACCAGGACCGCTCACGCTGGGACGAGCTGATGATCCGCCGCGGGCTCGCCGCGCTCGAGCGGGCGATGACCATCAGCGCCTCCGGGCGGCCGATCGGGCCGTACGTCATCCAAGGACAGATCGCGGCCTGTCACGCGCGGGCCGCGACCCCTGAGGAGACCGACTGGCGCGGCATCGCCGACTGGTACGACCTGCTCGCCCAGCTCGGCGACAACCCGGTCGTCCAGGTCAACCGCGCGGTCGCCCACGGCCGCGCGTACAGCCCCGACGAGGGCCTGGCCGTGCTCGCCGACGTCGCCGACCACCGATCGCTCGCGGGCTCGCACCTCGTGGACGCCGTCCGGGGTGACCTGCTGTCGCGTGCCGGCCGACACGGCGAGGCG
>Ga0105246_10002943_pt1 | contig 10309 bp, 8 predicted proteins | sample KBSM64metaG_FD_99694 | JGI IMG/M metagenome (GOLD analysis project Ga0105246, IMG submission 99694) | Miscanthus rhizosphere microbial communities from Kellogg Biological Station, Michigan, USA - KBS M6-4 metaG | ecosystem: Host-associated > Plants > Roots > Rhizosphere > Soil | place: Michigan... | reverse complement strand
GCGTTGTCCACGGTGGCGAGGTTGACGTCGTTCTGCGTGATGGCACCCACACCGCGGTGGATGACGCGCAGCTGCACGTCCTCGTCGCCCACATCGATCTTGAGCAGGGCGTCTTCGAGGGCTTCCACGGCACCGGATACGTCACCCTTGAGGATGAGGTTGAGGGTGTCGATCTTGCCTTCGGCAACGGCCTTGTCGAAGTCTTCCAGGCTGATCCGCTTGCGGCGCTTGGCCAGTGCCGCGTTGCGGTCGGCTGCCTCGCGCTTTTCGGCGATCTGGCGGGCCGTACGCTCGTCCGGGGTCACCAGGAAGGTGTCACCGGCGCGCGGCACGTTGGACAGGCCGAGGACCTGGACCGGGCGGGACGGCAGCGCGACGTCGAGGGCGTTGCCGTCCTCGTCGAACATTGCACGGACACGGCCGTGGGCGGTGCCGGCAACGATGGTGTCGCCGACGGCCAGGGTACCGGACTGCACCAGGACGGTGGCCACGGAACCGCGGCCCTTGTCCAGGTTGGCTTCGATCGCGATACCGCGAGCGTCCTTGTCCGGGTTGGCGCGCAGGTCGAGCGCGGCATCCGCGGTGAGCAGCACGGCGTCGATCAGTTCGTCGATGTTGAGGTTCTGGCGGGCAGAGACCTCAACGAACATGGTGTCGCCACCATATTCTTCGGGAACCAGGCCGTACTCGGTGAGCTGGCCCTTGACCTTGTCCGGGTTGGCGCCGTCCTTGTCGATCTTGTTGACCGCGACGACGATCGGCACGTTGGCAGCCTGGGCGTGGTTGAGCGCTTCGACCGTCTGCGGCATGACGCCGTCGTCGGCCGCGACCACCAGGATGGCGATGTCGGTGACCTTCGCACCACGGGCACGCATGGCGGTGAACGCCTCGTGACCGGGGGTGTCAATGAAGGTGATGTCGCGCATGGCACCTTCGTGCTCATGGCTGATCTGGTAGGCACCGATGTGCTGGGTGATGCCACCGTGCTCGCCGGCCACCACGTTGGTCTTGCGGATGGCATCCAGCAGTCGGGTCTTACCGTGGTCGACGTGGCCCATGACCGTGACTACCGGCGGGCGCGGTTCGAGGACGTCGTCGCCTTCGGCTTCCAGTTCGGCGTCGAGGTCGATGTCGAAGGAATCCAGCAGCTCGCGCTCTTCGTCTTCCGGAGACACGACCTGGACCTTGTAGCCCAGTTCCTCGCCCAGCAGGGCGAAGGTGTCCTCGTCGAGGGACTGCGTGGCGGTGGCCATCTCACCCAGGTGGAACAGCACGGTCACCAGTGCAGCGGGGTTTGCCTCGATCTTGTCGGCGAAGTCCGTGATGGAGGAGCCACGGCGGAGGCGGACAACAGTGTTGCCGTCGCCGCGGGGCACCGAAACGCCGCCCAGGGACGGAGCACTCATCTGCTCCAGTTCCTGACGCTTTGCACGCTTCGACTTACGCTGCTTGCCACGGCCTGCGCCGCCCTTGCCGAAGGCACCCTGGGTACCGCCGCGGCCGCGGCCGCCCTTGCCGAAGCCGCCGCCTGCGGGAGCTCCGCCGCCGCCGGTGCCGGGAGCACCGCCCGGACGGCCGGGGCCGCCGGGACGACCGGCACCGCCCGGACGGCCTGCGCCAGGCGCCGGACGTTCGGTGCGGTTGGGCATCATGCCCGGAGTCGGGCGGGGGCCGCCGGGACGCGGTGCGCCGGGGCGCGGGGCGCCCGGACGCGGTGCGCCGGGGCGGGGTCCGCCTGCACCGGCTGCCGGACGGGGACCGCCGGCGCCAGCTGCTGCAGGACGCGGACCGCCGGGACGTTCGCCTTCCGTGCGGGCGCCGCCGGGACGCGGCATGCCCTGGGAGGTTGCGAAGGGGTTGTTGCCCGGGCGCGGAGCACGGTCGCCTTCACCGCGGCCGCGGGGCATGCCCTGGGACGTTGCGAAGGGGTTGTTGCCCGGACGGGGGCCGCCGGGGCGCGGAGCCTGGCCCGGACGTGACGGAGCCGGAGCTTCGGTGCGCGGAGCCGGACGAGCGCCGGGCTTGGCGGAAACGGGGTTTGCCGGGGCTGCAGCGCTGGGCGCAGCCGGAGCAGCAGGTGCTGCCGGCGCGGGAGCCTTGGGCGCGGCCGGACCGGGAACCGGACCCGGGCGCGAGGCAACCGGAGCTGCCTGTGCGTTCGAGGCTACCGGAGCCTTCGGGGCGGCGGGGGCCTTGGGCGCCACGGGGGCGTCTGCCTTGGCGGCGCCGGCACCCGGGTAGGCGTTGCGAAGCTTCCGCACAACGGGAGCTTCGATGGTGGAGGAAGCGGAACGGACGAATTCGCCCAGTTCCTGCAGTTTGGTCACTGCTTCCTTGGAGGTGATTCCGAGCTCTTTCGCGAGCTCGTGGACGCGGTACTTGGCCACTTTTCTCCTGTCTCGGTCCGCACCGAGCCAGGCACGAACCGTCTACTTCTTACTGCGGGCCTCCGCCGCGGATGCAGCTGAAAGGCCCTGTGCAGAGCGCAACAAAGTTGTCATCGTTGCGTACTCATCGCTGGGAACTCATCGGGTTTCCATCAGTTTTCTGACCCGCTTTCAGGTTTGGACGGTTGTTCCGCGGGGGCCGGAGCCTCCGCGGGTGGCATGCCTGCGAGGTAGCGTTCGACGGCGGCCGTGTCACTCGCGCCCGCGAGGGCACGGGCGAAGGCGCGCCGTTTGGTTGCCAGCATCAGGCAGTTGCCGCTGGGGTGCAGCCACGCACCCCGGCCAGCCATCCGGCGTCGTACATCCACCAGGACGACGGGTGACCCGCCGCCTTCGGCGACAAGCCGGATCAGCTCATTCCGTGCTCCGTGTTTCCGGCATCCGATGCAGGTCCGCACGGGCTGGTGCCCGCTTGAAAGGGGTGCGGCCACTGGGTGTTCAACCATCCTCAGTGTCCTAACCCGTCCTTCTTCGTTCCTGTTTCCCGGCACCGCCCGGAAGGGCAGGCCGCCCCGAGGGGCGGCGCCACTTAATTCAAAGCAACGCAAATCAACGCAGCGCCAAGGAAAACGGATACCGGACGCAAGCCCGGCTCCAACCAGTCTAGTCCCCCGGGTGCCCGGCCACCGAATCCGGGGACGGCGCGGCCGGGCTTCCGAAGGGACCTGCCGGCCGGCTAGTTGCCGTGGCCCTGCGCGGCGTCGGAGACGATGTCGATGCGCCAGCCGGTCAACTTGGCCGCGAGGCGGGCATTCTGCCCTTCCTTGCCGATCGCGAGCGATAGCTGGTAGTCCGGGACCACTACGCGGGCGGAGCGGGTGGACTCGTCGATGATGGTGACGGAATTCACACGCGATGGCGACAGCGAGTTGGCGATGAAGGTCGCAGGATCGTCGCTGAAGTCGACGATGTCGATCTTTTCGTCATTCAGTTCGGTCATGACGGCGCGCACGCGGGAACCCATTTCGCCGATGCACGCGCCCTTGGCGTTGATGCCCGCGACGTTGGCCTTGACGGCCATCTTGGTCCGGTGGCCGGCTTCACGGGCCAGGGCAACGATCTCGACCGAACGGTCCGCGATCTCCGGAACTTCCAGTTCGAACAGCTTCCGGACCAGGCCGGGGTGCGAACGGGACAGTGTGATCGAGGGGCCCTTGGCACCGCGGTGTACGTCCACCACGTAGGCGCGCAGGCGGCTGCCGTGGGTGTACTTCTCGCCGGGAACCTGTTCGGGCGGCGGCAGGAGGGCCTCGACGGTGCCGAGGTTGACCTGGATCATGTGCGGGTTGTTGCCCTGCTGGATCAGGCCTGCCACCAGTTCGCCTTCGCGGCCCTTGAATTCGCCCAGGACGTTGTCGTCCTCGACGTCGCGCAGGCGCTGCAGGATGATCTGGCGAGCGGTGCTGGCCGCGATCCGGCCGAAACCGTCCGGGGTGTCCTCGAACTCGCCGACAGCTTCGCCGTCGTCGTTGAACTCGGTGGCCCAGATGGTCACGTGGCCGCTCTTGCGGTCCAGCTCGGCACGGGCCTTTTCGTAGGCGCCGGGCGTCTTGTGGTAGGCCACCAGGAGGGCTTGTTCGATGGTGGGGATCAGGAGGTCCAGCGGGATTTCGCGCTCACGCTCCAGTAGTCTCAGCGCGCTCATGTCAATATCCATCAGGCCTCCTCGGAAGGTCCATCGTGTTCGTCTACCAGCCCGGCCTCGTCGAGGTGGCTGAATTCAATTTCGACTTTTCCTTGCCGGATCCTGTCGAAAGGAAGCTTCACGGGGTCGCCATGCTTGGGCTTCATCCCCTTCTTGACCTCGAGTTCCGGAATCAGGGTCACACCGTCGTCGTCGACGGACTGGATCCTTCCGGTGAGGTTTTCGCCCTGGATGACGTTGACCTTGACCATGCGGCCGCGTGCGCGGTGCCAGTGGCGGGGCTCGGTCAGCGGACGGGAAACGCCGGGCGAGGAGACTTCGAGGTCGTACGGCCGGCCGTCGTCGTGGGGATCGTTGTCCAACACATCGGACAGGGCCCGGGAGATCTCGGCGATGACGTCAAGGCTCACGCCGCCGGTTTCCTCCTGCGGGAGGTCGATGACCACCTGGACCGTGCGGTGCGAACCTGCGACCTGGACGGTGACGTCTTCAAGGTATAGCCGGCTGGCCTGGACCACTGGTTCCAGCAGTGCCTTGAGCCTGCTTTCTTCGGGGTTGCCGGCGGCTGCCGCCTGTGCTCCAGCCTGGTCTGTTGAAGTCCTGGCTTCCGAATCACTCACTGGCCAGCCGCCTCCCGTTCGATGTTGTTGTGAGTACTAGGGTATCGAGTTTCACGGCGAGGTGGTGCACCGCGGTTCCGCCGGCGGCCCCTGCACATGACACCATGGACTGTTGTGAATGACGAGACTGCGGAAAATCCGGAGCGCCCTGCGGAAAACCATGGGCCCCACGGCTGGGTGAAGGCCGTGCTTGTGTCTTTGCTCGCAGTCCTCGTCCTGGGCACCGGGGCGGTGCTGCTGCCGGCCAACGACGGGCCTGCCCCGGAGCCGCCGTTTTCCGAAGCCGCGAAGGCCGCCGCCTACGCCGAAACCCGCGCGCTGCTGGTGGACGCCTCGGCCGCCGGCAGCGCGCCTGCCACGGCGGCGCTGCTGGAAACCCAGGCGCGGGCGCTGCTCGCCCCTGCCCCGGCGTCGCCCACTGCTGCTTGGTCCGCTGCGGTCTCCTCGGCCCCCGCGGGGCCTTCTTCGAAAGCCGCGTTCCTCGCCCGGCTCTCCCGCAGTGCGGCGCAACGCCTGGCCGACGCCGGAAAGAGCGACGGCGGGACGGCCCGCCTGCTTGCCGCCGTCGGCACAGCGCAGCTGCTGGAGTCGGTACGGCTGGCAGGGGCGTGGGGACTGCCCGCGCCGGCCGGACCTTCCCTGGCTCTTCCGACGGCGGCGCCCTCCCCCGCAGCGCCGCCCACCTGCACTTCCGGCGCGGGCACGACGACGGCAGCGCCTCCGGCCGGCGAGGCTGACCCGGCGGGCGCCGGAGACGCACTGGCCGCCGTCGTGGGCGCCGAACAGAAGGCTGTCTACGTCTACCAGGTCGCCCTCACCCGGCTTGACGGACCCGATGCCGGAACGGCCGCCGGGGATCTCGCCCGCCACCAGGAGCTGTTGCGCGAGGCCGAGGCCCTGGCCCGCGTGCACTGCACCGAACCGCCGCCGCGCGAAGCCGGGTACCGGCTGCCGGCGGACTTCGGGACCCAGGCAGCCGCGGCGCTCGGGGAACAGGAGTCGGCCACGCTCGCTGCCTACGGCGAACTGGTGGCACTTTCGGACGGCGAAACCCGCCGATGGGCCATGGCCGGATTGCTGGACGGTGCCCGTCGGCTGGAATCCTGGGGCACGCTGCCGGGAGCACTGCCTGGCCTGCCCGTCGACCCTGCGGCCTTGCCGGGACTTCCGGAAAGCACCTCCGCTCCCCAGCGGTAGGCCAGCCTTACTTCGCTGGCGCCCGCCGCCCTGGGGTGCTTGGCTGGAGCCATGGCATCCACGGAAAAAGCCTCGCATCACGACAACGAACCGCACGAGAATGACATCGCCCGGCGCCTGAACTGGTTGCGGGCCGGCGTCCTCGGGGCCAACGACGGGATTGTTTCGGTTGCGGCGATCGTGGTCGGCGTGGCCGGTGCCACCACCAACACGGGTGCGATCCTCGCAGCCGGCGCGGCGGGCGCACTGGGCGGTGCGGTGTCGATGGCTCTGGGCGAGTATGTGTCCGTCAGCAGCCAAAGCGACAGCCAAAAGGCCCTGATCGAGAAGGAACGCCGGGAACTCGAGGAACAGCCCGAAGAGGAACTGGCCGAACTGGCCGCCATCTATGAGGCCAAGGGGCTCACCTCCGGGACAGCCTGGACCGTGGCGAAGGAACTGACCGCCCACGACGCCCTCGCGGCCCATCTGTCCGCCGAGCTGAACATCGACGAGGACGGCATCGTGAGCCCATGGCACGCCGCGTTCGCGTCCGCGGTCGCCTTCACCCTGGGTGCCCTGCTCCCCTTGCTTTCAATCCTCCTTCCCCCGCCGGCTTTGCGGGTACCATTGACGTTCGCTTCGGTGCTACTGGCGCTGGCGCTGACCGGTGCGGTGGGTGCCTGGATCGGCGGCAGCTCCAGGACGCGGGCCGCCGTCCGCGTGGTAGTTGGCGGCGCCCTTGCCCTGGCAGCGACATTCAGCCTCGGCAGCCTGCTGGGGTCCAGCGGGATCATCTGAGGCTTAGACACCTCCCGCCGCTCCATGGGGCCGCGACGGGGTTCCCGGGCCCGAGAAAGGGGTGGCGATAGGCTGACGGGTATGAGCAGCCATATTCCGGTCCCGGCCGATCTGCGGGCCCGCTATTCGCGTACCGCGGAGGGCAGGGCGTGGCTGGCTGCGCTTCCCGGCTACCTCGAGGCGGGCATGGAGCGCTGGGAGCTGACCCTCGATCTTCCCGCCGGGGCGGAGCCGTGGAACGGCCACGGCGGAATCGTGGTGCCGGTATTGCGGGACGGCGTGGCCGTTGTGCTTAAGGTCGCGTTTCCGCACCCCGAGGCCTTGACTGAAAGCCACGCCCTGGCGTTGTGGAACGGCCATGGCGCGGTGCGCCTGCTCGAAGCGGAGCAGGAAACATGTGCCATGCTCCTGGAGCGTCTCGACGCCGGCCGCTGGCTGCAGGATGTTCCGCTGGACCACGCGCGCGACGCCTGGGGGACGGTGATGCGGGAACTCAGCATTGATTCCGGCGACGGCCCGGTCTGGGAAGAGTTCGAGCACGCGGCGGCGAAGGCCGAGCGCTGGAGCGACGAGCTTCCCGCCGACTGGGAACAACTTGGCCGGCCGTTCCCCCGCTGGCTCCTGGAAGCTGCCCTGGAGGTGTGCCAGACCCGCGGCGCCGTGGGCCGGCGGGCGGGCAAGGACGTCCTGGTCCACGCCGACCTCCATTTCATGAACATCCTTCCCCTTCCCGGAACCGGTGATGCTCCCGACGCCGGCAGCTACCGCGCCATCGATCCGCAGCCGGTGATCGGTGAGGCCGAGTTCGGGGTTGCCCCCGTGCTGTGGAACCGGATTGGCGAGCTGCCGCAGTCCTCCCCCGAGCTGGCGCTTCTCGAGCGCTGCCACGACTTCAGCAACGCCGCGGGGTTGGACCCGGAAACGGCCCGGCAATGGAGCCTCACCCGGGAGGTGGAGAACGCGCTGTGGTACGCCGCGAAGCCCGGGCACGACGGCGACCTCGCCCGCTCCTTGTGGGTTGCCAGCACCCTGGCCGGGCGGACCTTGGAGGGCCTGCCCGCCGCCCACGAATTGCCGGCCCCTGGTGGCGCCGCCCTGAGCTAGGCGTCGCCCTTAGCTAGGCGGCCGCGAACTAGGCCGTCGCGGCAAGGGCGTCCCTGATGGTCTGCACGGCCGTATCCAGGTCATCGCTGTCAGTGGACCAGTTGCTGACCGAGACTCTGAGGATGTCCCTGCCGTGCCAGCGGGAGCCGGACATCCACACCCTGCCGTCGGCCATGATGTAGTCGGTCACGGCCCTCGTGCGGGCGTCGTTGCCGAAGGCCAGGGACAGCTGCGTGTAGACGACGTCGTTGAGCACCTCGACGCCGGGCACGGCGGTGAGGCGGGCTGCCAGTTCCGCCGCGCAGGCCGCACGTCCGGCAACCAGGGCGCGGACGCCGTCGGCCCCCAGGGCGCGCAACGCGGCCCAGACTGGAACCCCGCGGGCACGGCGGGACAGTTCCGGCGACTTTTCCATCGGGTCCCCCGGCCCGTGGCTGTCCTGCGGCAGGTACTCGGCGTGCATGCCGATGGCGGGGCGCAGTGCGGCGACGTCGCGCACCACCACGATCCCGGCGTCGTACGGGGCGTTCAGGGTCTTGTGGGCGTCGGTCCCCCAGGAATCGGCCAGGGCCACCCCGTCCCACAGCGGCCGCAGCTCCGGCACCGCGGCCGCCCAGAGCCCGAAGGCGCCGTCAACGTGGACCCACGCGCCGTGCTCCTTCGCGGCGGCGATGGCTTCGGCGAACGGATCGAAGGCGCCTGAATGGAGATTCCCGGCCTGCAGGCAGACGATCGCGGGCCCGCTGCCGGACTCGAGGGCGCGGCGCAGCGCCGGCCCCTCGATCCTGCCCTGGGCGTCCGCCGAAACCACCTCCGGTGCGCCGAGTCCGAGGAAGCGCAGCGCCATGTCCAGGCTCTCGTGGCGCTCGGCCCCGACCAGGACCCGCAGCGCCGGGGCGCCGTTGAGGCCATTGGCGTTCACATCCCAGCCGGCGGCCTCCAGCTGGCGCCAGCGCGCCGCCGCCAAGGCGGTGAAATTGGCCATGCTCGCCCCGGTGGTGAATCCGACGTCGGAGCCTTCCGGTAGTCCCAGGAGCTCCAGCAGCCATTGGCCAGCGGCCTGTTCGATCCCCGCCGTGGCCGGCGTGGCAAAGCGCAGCCCGGTGTTCTGGTCCCATGCCGAGACGAGCCAGTCCGCCGCCATGGCCGACGGCAAGGTACCGCCGATCACCCAGCCGAAAAAACGGCCGGACTGCATGGCCATGAGGCCGGGCTCGGCGTTCCGGGCCAGGAAGTCGATGAGCTTCTCCGGATCCATGCCCTCCGCCGGCAGGGGCCCGCCGAACATTTCCGCGATCTGGTCTGCTGTGAGGGTCGGCCGCACGGTCCGCCCCGGCAACGCCTGCAACCATTCTTTGGCGTGCTCCGCTGCCCGCCCGAGAACCCGCTCGTACTCACCGGAATCGGCCCACATGCGAGCATGCTACGCCTGTGTGCTGCGCGAAGACATGGCTTCTTGTCAGTGGCCCGTCGTAGGGTACGGACCATGGAAATCATCCTTGTTCCCGGGTTCTGGTTGGATGCCTCGTCCTGGTCGGAGGTGACCCCGCCGCTCGTCGACGCCGGCCACCGGGTCACGCCTTTGACCTTGCCGGGCCTTGAGTCTGTTAATGCCCCGCGCGCCGGAATCGGCCTGCGGGACCACATCGATGCAGTGACCGCTGCGGTGGACAACGCCGAAGGTCCGGTGGTGCTCGTAGGCCACTCCGGCGGCGGTGCCATCATCCACGGCGTGCTGGATGCCCGCCCGGAGCGCGTGGCGCGTGCCATCTATGTGGACAGCGGTCCGCTCGGCGAGGGCGGGGTGATCAACGACGAACTGCCGGTTGTGGGCGACGACATCCCCTTGCCCGCATGGGACGTCTTCGAGGACGCCGACCTCGTGGACCTGGACGCAGAGCTCCGCGAGATGTTCCGCAACCGCGCCATCCCCCAGCCCAAGGGCGTGGCTTTCGACAAGCAGCGACTGCAGGACGAGCGGCGGTATGACGTCCCGGCCACGATCATCGCCTGCGAGTTCCCGTCCAGCATGCTCCATGAGTGGATGGCGGCCGGTTCGCCGTTCACCGCCGAGCTCGCCCGCATGAAGGACGTGGAGTACGTGGACCTGCCCACCGGACACTGGCCGCAGTTCACCCGCCCGGAAGAGCTCGGCGCGGCCATCCTTGCCGCCGTCGAACGTACGGCCGACGCCGGCAAGGCACCGTAGCGCCGTTTAGGCCAGGTCCTGCCAGACGTCGATGCTGAGCTTGATGATCAGGGCGGCCACCACCAGCAGGAACACCACGCGGACGAACTTGCTGCCCTTCTTCACGGCGGTCCGGGCGCCAAGGTAGCCACCGGCCATGTTGGCCGCGCCCAGGAGCAGGCCGACGCCCCACAGGAGGGAGCCGTGCGGCAGGAAAAACAGGAGCGCCCCGGCGTTGGTGGCCATGTTGACGATCTTGGCCTTGGCACTGGCTTCGAGGAAGGCGTAACCCATCGCGGAGACGAGGGCGATCACCAGGAAGGAGCCG
>Ga0105246_10002942_pt1 | contig 10312 bp, 5 predicted proteins | sample KBSM64metaG_FD_99694 | JGI IMG/M metagenome (GOLD analysis project Ga0105246, IMG submission 99694) | Miscanthus rhizosphere microbial communities from Kellogg Biological Station, Michigan, USA - KBS M6-4 metaG | ecosystem: Host-associated > Plants > Roots > Rhizosphere > Soil | place: Michigan... | reverse complement strand
GCCATCCTTGCGGTAGCCGCCGTGCTGGTGGCCATCCTGTTTGTCGTGGCCGCGGTCAGCGGACGCTGGCGCCTGCCTGTCATCGGAACCGCCATGCTGGTCATCACCTCAATCCTGGCCGGCGGAGTCTATCCCTGGGTGATCCAGCAGTTCCAGGTCCGGCCCTCCGAGCAGACGCTGGAAAATCCCTACATCACCCGCAACATCCAGATGACCCGCTCCGCGTATGGCCTGGACAAGGTCCAGGTGGATCAGTACAACGCCACCAACAATGCGACTACCGGCGCACTCGCCCCCGACGCCCAGACCACCGCCAACATCCGGTTGCTGGACCCCAACCTCATTTCGGACGCGTTCGCCCAGCTGGAGCAGTACCGCCCCTACTACCAGTTCCCCAAGTCGCTTAATGTGGACCGTTACCAGGTGGACGGCAAAGTGCAGGACACAGTCATTGCTGTCCGTGAACTCAATCCCCAGAACGTGGCGTCCAACCAGCAGGGCTGGCTCAACCAGCACGTTGTGTACACGCACGGCTACGGCGTTGTCGCGGCGAAGGGGAACAAGTTCACCGTCGACGGGAAGCCGGACTTCCTCCAGTCAGGCATACCCTCGACCGGTGTCCTCGGCAACGATTCCACATACGAGCCGCGCATTTACTTCGGCGAGGATTCACCGGAGTATTCCATCGTCGGCGGCCCGGCCGGCGCCGCTCCCCGGGAGCAGGACAGGCCCTCCGGCAAGGAAGGCGGCGGCGAAACGCAGTACACCTTCACCGGCAACGGCGGCCCCAACGTGGGCAGTTTCTTCAACAAGGTCCTTTACGCCATCAAGTTCCAGTCTTCGGACCTGCTTCTGTCGGACGGCGTAAACGCGGACTCGCAGATCCTCTATGACCGCAACCCGCGGGAGCGGATCCAGAAAGTCGCCCCGTACCTGACTGTTGACGGCAACGCCTACCCGGCTGTAGTCGACGGACGCGTGAAGTGGATTGTGGACGGCTACACCACGAGCCAGTACTACCCGTATTCCCAGCAGGCGCAGCTCTCGGACGCCACGACGGACTCGCAGACCACTTCCGGACGTGCAGTGGCACTGCCGAACAGCTCGGTGAACTACATCAGGAACTCGGTCAAGGCGACCGTCGACGCCTATGACGGATCGGTGACCCTGTACGCCTGGGACGACCAGGATCCGCTCCTGAAGGCGTGGCAGAAGGTCTTTCCGACTTCCCTCAAGCCGTTCTCCGAAATGTCAGGAGACGTCATGAGCCACGTGCGCTACCCGGAGGACCTGTTCAAGGTCCAGCGCGAGCTCCTCGGCCGTTATCACGTCACGGACCCTGTCAGCTTCTACAAGACAGACGACGCCTGGAGCGTGCCGAACGACCCCACGGTCTCAACGGACGTCAAACAGCCCCCGTTCTACATGTCCCTCCAGATGCCTGACCAGAAGCAGCCGGCCTTCCAGCTGACATCGTCCTTCATTCCGCAGATTGTGAACGGTACAGCCCGCAACGTCCTGTACGGCTTCCTGGCGGCGGACTCCGACGCCGGCAACCAGAAAGGCGTGAAGGCAGACACCTATGGCCAGCTGAGGCTCCTCCGGATTCCGCCTGAGGCCCAGGTTCCCGGTCCGGGCCAGGCACAAAACAAGTTCAACTCGGACCCGTCTGTCTCCCAGGCGTTGAACCTGCTGAGGCAAGGGGCCTCGGATGTGCTGAACGGCAACCTGTTGACCCTTCCTGTCGGCGGTGGAATCCTGTACGTCCAGCCCGTTTACCTCAAATCCACGGGTGAAACGTCCTATCCCACGCTGCAGCGCGTGCTCGTGGCCTTCGGTGACAAGGTTGGGTTCGCCCCCACCCTGGACGCGGCCCTCAAACAGCTCTTCGGCGGGGATTCAGGCGCTTCCGCCGGCGACTCCGCCAACAATGGCCAGACGCCAGCCCCTCCAGGTGCCACGCCGCCTACGGTCAGCGTCGGCGCACAGGCCGACCTGAAGGCCGCGCTGGAAGCGGCGAACGCCGCCATCAAGGCCGGGCAGGCGGCCCTCGCGGCCGGTGACTTCGCCACGTACGGGGACCAGCAGAAGAAGCTCGCTGCAGCCATCCAGAGTGCCGTTGACGCCCAGGCCAAGATCCCGGCAACGACTCCGGAAGCCACCCCGGCGCCCGCTGCCACGCCGTCGGCAAGCCCGTCAGGTTCTGCCACACCGTCGCCCTGAACGGTCAACTGACAGGCCCAGGCCTGGAACGAACAGCTCCGGCAGCCCGGCCACATCCCACAGAAGGGAGTGGCCGGGCTGCCGCAGTTGCGCCGGCCATCAGACGTCTTCCGACGTCAGAGCCCTGCCGGGCCGAGAGCGAGACGCACATCACGCCTTCTCGATTTGGCCTCCCGTTCACCTGCCGGTAGAGTTGATCTTGCGACGCGGGGTGGAGCAGTTCGGTAGCTCGCTGGGCTCATAACCCAGAGGTCACAGGTTCAAATCCTGTCCCCGCAACTGACGGAAAGCCCGGATCTGGAAACAGGTCCGGGCTTTCCTGTTTGTGCCGTCGTGGGTTTGAATGGCTGTTAGACGGACCAGGCAGGTGCAGCGGACCTGGCGAAAGTGGCAGTCAAAGTAGGGTAGTGTTGATCAAGCGACGCGGGGTGGAGCAGTTCGGTAGCTCGCTGGGCTCATAACCCAGAGGTCACAGGTTCAAATCCTGTCCCCGCAACCAGATGGAGGCCCTGACCGGCAGTTACGCCGGTCGGGGTCTTCTTTTTGCTGGAATGCCGGTTGTCCCTAGTATTCTCTTTCGCAGAGACTCACGTTTTGAGCACTGGCCAGTCATTCTCGAGAGGAATGTTCTTCGATGTCCACATCCACAAAGAAGCCCGGGTCCGCGGCAGGCAAGCGGTCAAGACTCTATTGGGGTGTCCCTGCCGCTCTGGTGGTGCTGGTGCTCGTGGTGCTTCTGGCCAGGTGGATGACCGGACTTCCGGCTGTGGCCTCTTTTCTTGCCGACTATCCGGGCCACTCGGAGCTCCCGGGGGACGCGCCGGTGGGTTTTCCGGCGTGGTTGGCGTGGCAGCATTTCCTGAATGCTTTCTTCCTGCTCCTCATCATCCGGACCGGCTGGCAGGTGCGCACCACCACCCGCCCCAGCGGGCACTGGACGCGCAATAACAAGGGCCTGATCAAGACGAAGACGCCGCCCACCAAGATCACCCTTGAGCTCTGGTTCCACCTGACGCTGGATGCGTTGTGGATCCTCAACGGGCTGGTTTTCGCAGTCCTGCTGTTCGCGACCGGGCAGTGGATGCGGATCGTCCCCACGAGCTGGGACGTTGTCCCCAATGCCTTGTCAGCCGCGCTTCAGTACGCATCTCTCAACTGGCCCACTGAGAACGGCTGGGTCAACTACAACGCGCTCCAGCTGCTCACGTATTTCGCCACGGTCTTCATTGCCGCACCGCTTGCCTTCATCTCCGGCATCCGGACCTCCTCCGTCTGGCCGAAGAAAGCAACGGGCCTGAACAAGGCTTACCCGATTGAACTGGCGCGGGCCATCCATTTCCCGGTGATGATCTACTTCGTCGCCTTCATTGTGGTCCATGTCTTCCTGGTACTGGCGACGGGGGCGCTGCGCAACCTGAACCATATGTACGGCCCCAGCGACGACGCCGGCTGGTTCGGATTCTGGGTCTTCGTCGCCTCGGTGGCAGTCATGGTGGCAGCCTGGTTCCTGGCCCGGCCCATCTTCCTTCGCCCGATAGCTTCCCTGATGGGCAAAGTCAGCCGCTGACGGCCGCCAGACTCCCAAGCACGGCGAAGGCCGGGGTTCCTCACGAACCCCGGCCTTTGAAGGCTTCAGCGGGCTTAGGGCCCGCATGCCGCTAAAGCTTGTCGAAATCAGCTTCCTCGACGGTTGATTCCGAAGCGGCTGATGCTCCGGAAGCGCCGATAGCCGGCTTGGCGTTGCCGGACTTGAGTGCGGCCAGGCGTGCCTCGATTTCAACCTGCTCGCCGAGATCCTCAAGCTGGTTGAACTGGGCATCGAGGCTGGACTCGGCAAGTTCCTGCTGTCCCCGCACCTTGGCCTCTTCCCGGCGGATCTTCTCTTCGAACCGGCCCACCTCGGATGTGGGATCCATGAAGTCGATGCTCTTGATGGCATCGTGGACCTGCGACTGGGCAGCGGCCGTCTTGGAACGGGCGACGAGTTCGTTGCGCTTGCTGGTGAGCTCGTTGAGCTTGCCCTTCATCTGGTCAAGGCCGGTCTTAAGCTTGTCCACGACTTCACGCTGTGAGGAGATGCTCGGCTCGGCGCCCTTGGCTTCGTTTTCGGCCGACATCTGGCGCTGCAGTGCCACCTTGGCCAGGTTGTCGAACTTCTCGGCATCTGCAGCGTGGCCCGTGCCGCGGTATTCATCGGCCTTGCGCGATGCGGCGAGGGCCTTGTTGCCCCAATCGCGGGCGTTCTTTACGTCTTCGTTGTAGTCGTCTTCGAGCATACGCAGGTTGCCGATGGTCTGCGCCACGGCGGATTCAGCCTCGGCGATGTTGTTGGTGTAGTCCCGGACCATCTGGTCCAGCATCTTCTGCGGATCCTCAGCGTTATCCAGCAACGAGTTGATGTTTGCCTTTGCAAGCTGCGCGATGCGGCCGAAAATGGACTGCTTAACCATGGTGTTACCTTTCATCCTGCTCAATGGTGGCCACTGAAATCAGTGAACAGTTTGTTGTTTCGCTTCTATCCGCCAGCCGGTTCATTCCGGCCGGCGCCAGTTCTATCGGCTCAGAAACTTCCGGAGTCGCCTCCGCCGAAGTCGCCTCCGCCAAAATCACCTCCGCCGAAGCCGCCGGAATCTCCGCCGCCCCAGCCGCCGCCGTCGCTGTGGCCGCCTCCCCAACCGCCGCCGCTGCCGCCGGTGCGGATGGAGTTGATGAGGATGCCACCGAGGATGGCGCCGCCCCGGCCGCCTCCGCCGCCTCCGCCGAACATGCCTCCGCCGCCGTAGCCCTGGTTGGCATAGCCGCCGAAGTTGTCGACGTCGGCCTGGGCGAGCTGCGCCGCCTGGGCGGCGAGGGCGTGCGCCTGCTGGGCGTAGGTAAGGGCAGTGACAGGATCGTTTCGGGAGATGGAGAGGGCGTAGTCCAGGTTCCGCTGCGACTCAGCCAGCCGGGTGCGCGCCTCGGTACCCACGCCGCCGCGGCGGGCCGTGATGTAGTCCGAGGTGGCGCTGATCTGGGCCTGGGCAGACATGATGGTCTGCTGCAGGGAAGCCTGGGCCCGGCGCGCCTGTTCCTGCTGGTCCCGGATCCCGGTCAGCGCCTGGTCCAGTGCCTGATGTGCTGTTTCCACGCGCTGCAGCGTGGCGATGGGATCGATCTTCCCGCCCTGCATCTCGGCCTTGACCTGGCCAAGGGCCGACTCGACCCCGGCCACCGGTCCGGCCAGCTCCGGGTGGGCACCGGACTGGATCAGGGCCCGTGCCTGCGCCAGGTCCTGGGAGGTATCCACGACGGCGGCCTCAAGGCCGTGCCGCGCCTCATCCAGGCTGGTGGAGACCTTGGAAATGGCGTCGAGGAGAACGTTGGTCTGGTGCAGGCTCTCTTCTGATGCACGGACGGCGACAGCGGCGAGGCTGGCCTCGCCTTCAGCCAGTTTCTGCTCCGCCGTGGCTGTGGCGTTCTGGACGAAGGCCAGGCGCTCCTTGGCCTGGGTGATGTTGTCTGCGACCTGAACCAGTGCGCTGTCCGCATATTTGGAGCGGAGGGCGGTGAGCGACTGTTCGGCTTTGGCGATCTTCGCGTCGGCTTCGTGCGCTCCGGCCTGGACTGTGGCGAGTGCCTGCGGGGCGTTCTTTTCCAGCTCGCGCAGGGAATCGAAGTCGGCCTTTTGTTCCTGCAGGGAAGCGAGTGCGGCCTCGGACCGGCGGATGATCTCGCCAAGCCAGCTGCGCTGCTGCTCTTCGGTATCGGGAATGTGGTCGTCCAGTTGTTGCTGGAGTTTGAACGACTCGGACATGTGGGCTTTTGCTTCCGCCAATGCCTTGGTGAAATTGCCGACGGCGGAATCGCCGTATTGGGCCTGGGCGAACATCAGTTCCTGCTCGCTGGACTTGATGGCGTCATCTGCTTCGATGAGCAGCGATCCGCTCTTGCGGCGGAGCTCCTCCACCGTGAGCGAAGCGAGCGGATCCAGCTCGGCACCCTGGGGGCCGTAGCTGGCGCTGGATGCCTGGCCCGCTTTTTTCCGCCTGTTGCGGAAGTAGAGGTACGCGCCGGCACCTCCGGCGGCTACCACACCGGTTCCAACAAGGAGCGCGGTTCCTGCGCCACTGTCGGACGGGACATTGCCACTCCCGCCTCCGGCAGCATCGCCCACTGCCGCGGCAGTATCAATGGCCGCCTGCGCGTAGTCCTTCTTGCCACCGGCAAGATTTGCGGTCACGGCATTCTGGCTGATGTTCGACTGCTTGGACCTGATGGCGCTTGAGGCGTCAGTCGCAAAATAGAACTGACCTGCGGTCGAAATGGCCAACAGTATGTCGGCTTTACCCATGGATTTGTTTGTCGCGACGGCCTTGCCCCAGTCTTCAGGCTTTGCGGGGTTCTCAAAAGAGTTCACGGTGACCACGTAGAGGTTGTACTTGTGGTCTTTCAGAAGCTTTGAGATGGCCTCCTGGACCTCCGCTTTCCGGCCACCCAGAACATTGGCGTTATCCACAATGTTCGTTCCCGCGGGAATAGTCACCGGGCTCTCCGCCCAGGCGATACCGGCGGGAGCCGCCAGCAAACCGGTCAGGCCGATCACGGCGAGGATACGTTTGAACTTTGACCGCATGTGCAACCCTTCAGCACGCCTGACACTGATTCGGGACGAATCAGTCGTCTCGGAATCGATCAGCGCCCCCACGCGTGTGTCAAAGCCGCAGGTCGCTGTGGCAATTCCTCTTGATTCTATGGTGCACCGTTGGGGCGGTCCACAGCGGCGAATATGCCAGCAGCGAAACCGCAGGGCAGGTGCTGAAGCAGGTGCTGAAAGAACGGGAAAACGATGCGACTGACATTCAGGAACCTCCCAGTCAACGTGTGCCCGGGTTCCAGCAAGAGAGTCCATAGTTAATACAGACGAGGATGAAAGGAAGTCCAATGACTGAGAACCCAACGCCGGGTGCAGCGCCTGAGAACCGGAATCCGGGCCAATGGCAATCGCCGGAAGCGCAGGACGCTCACCAGCCGGAAGCACGGTACGGACAGAACCGCACGCCGTCGCACAACGGGGTCGCCGGGGAAGGGGATCACTACGCGCCTGCAGCCGGCAACGAGGGACCGGAGGCGCGCGATAGCGTGACCGAAAGGCTGGACCGCCCGCAGGAGCCTGCCAACCCTACCCGGCAACTCCCCGACGCCCCTCGTCCCGTCTACCCTCCCCGGGAACCGTTCTACGGGCAGCAGAACGCCCAGCAGAACCCCGGCCAATACAGCTACGGTCAGCAGGACCCCGGGCACCACAATTCCGGACAGTACAACCCTGGCCAGCAGTACGCCCAGTACGGAGCTCATTCAGCGGGCCCTGTAGGTCACGACGGAAGCGGCGGCATTGCTTCCAATCCTGCCAATGCTCCCCGCCGGAAGGCCTCGTTCGGCGTCGGCACCCTGATTGCAAGCATCCTCGCTGCCGGCCTGGTGGGTGGCGGCGTGGCCACCGTGGGATCCGCCAACCTCTTCGGCAACGGCCCCTCGTCACCAGTAAGCAGCAGCAACCAGCCGGGCACCGTCATCGTCAACAACAAGGACGACGTCAATGCCATCACCGCCGCCGCCCTGAAGGCGTCCCCAAGCGTTGTCACCATCAGCGCGACAAGCGGCAGCTCCGGCGGCACCGGATCGGGCATCATCCTGGACAACGACGGCCATATCCTGACGAACACCCACGTGGTGACCCTGGACGGCCAGACGGCCAGCGCAACCATCGAGGTCCGGACCAGCGACGGCAAGGTCATCCCTGCCAAGGTCGTCGGCACCGATCCGCTGTCCGACCTCGCAGTCATCAAGGTTGATAATGCTTCCGGTCTCACTGCAGCCACCCTCGGCGATTCCTCCAAACTGAACGTGGGGGATACGGCCATTGCCATTGGCTCTCCGCTCGGCCTTACCGGCACGGTCACTGATGGCATTGTCTCTACCCTCAACCGCACCATCAGCGTTGCATCGTCGGCGGCTCCCAAGAACGGCGACAATTCACAGGGCGGCGATCAGGGCTTCCAGTTCGCCCCTCCCGGCGGCGGACAGGGCCAGAGCACGGCGGGGCAGGGCTCCATTTCCATTAATGTGATCCAGACCGATGCAGCCATCAACCCCGGCAACTCCGGCGGTGCGCTGGTGAACACCAAGGGCGAGATCATCGGCGTGAACGTGGCCATCGCCTCCGCGGGGTCCGACTCGACCTCGACCCAGAGCGGTAACATCGGCGTGGGATTCAGCATCCCGATCAATCACGCCAAGCGCGTTGCCCAGGAGATCATTGACAACGGCAAGGTGTCCCATGGCCAGCTGGGCGTGAGCGTGAAGGACAAGTCCACCTCGGGTTCATCATCCGGTTTCTCTGTGGGAGCAGATGTTGCCACCGTTGAAGCCGGTTCGGCCGCCGCTAAGGCGGGCATCAAGGTGGGAGACGTGGTGACCAAGTTCAACGACCTGGCCATCAGTGACCCCAACCAGTTGACGGCGGCTGTACGCGAGCAGCCCGGTGGATCCACGGTTAAGATCACTGTCCTGCGCAACGGCCAGGAGCAGACGCTGGACGTCACGCTGGGTACCGCTCCCGACCAGTAGGAAGAACGGGCGACGACGGCGGAGGCCTCCTTAACCGGGTGGCCTCCGCCGTCGTCGTCGGTCCACTACCTGGCGGGTCTGACACAGGCCTTAACGGGAGGGCGCCGGAGCCCGGCTATATGGTTAGCTAGGAGCTACCCGTACCCCGGGCGTTCCGCGGCCATGTCCTCACCCGGCTGGCTATCCACAAGCATGGAAGGCTGCTGTAAATACAGTGGAAGAGACATTGAAGATCATCGTCCTGGTCAAGCATGTACCGGACGCGCAGTTCGACCGTCACCTCAACGGAGAGGGCTACACCACGGACCGCGACGAAAGCATCCTCTCGGAGCTGGACGAATACGCGCTGGAGGCCGGATTACAGCTGGCCGAAGCCCGCGGCGGCAGCAAGGCAGGCAACCAGGTCATCGCCCTGAGCATGGGACCTGCCGGCGCAGTGAACGCCGTGAAAAAGTCCCTGCAGATGGGCGCCACCGAGGGTTTCCACCTCACGGACGATGCCCTCGCCGGCTCGGACGCTGCCGCCACGTCATTGGCCCTTGCGGCGGCCATCCGCCACATCGGCACCGGCGCCCCCGTGGACCTCGTCCTCACCGGCATGGCCTCCACCGACGGCGAAACCTCGCTGGTGCCCGCGCAACTGGCAGAGCGGCTCGGCCTTCCGCAGGTGACATTCGCTTCCTCTTTGGAGCTCGACGGCGGACGGCTCACCGCGCGCCGGGACGCCGACACCTACTCGGAGACTGTGGAAGCTTCGCTGCCGGCAGTGGTTTCCGTTACTGACCAGATCAATGAGCCGCGCTACCCCAACTTCAAAGGCATCATCGCGGCCAAGCGCAAGAGCATCACAGCCCTCTCCCTGGCGGATGTAGGGGTTGATCCCTCGCAGGTGGGCCGGGCGGGGTCCTGGACCACAGTGACGTCGGCCGAGGAACGTCCGCCGCGCACCGCTGGCACCATCATCACCGACGAAGGCGACGCCGGTATCAAGCTGGTGGACTTCCTGGCCGCCCAGAAGCTGCTCTAAGAGGGATCACAGACATGGCAAAAGTACTCGTATTCATTGACAACCCGGGCGACGCCCTGAAGAAGAGCAGTCTCGAGCTGCTGACGCTTGCACGTTCCCTGGGGGAGACCGCGGTAGCCCTGAACGGCGATCTCAACAGCGGCGTCTCGGACGAATTTGCGGAATATGGCGTCACCGCGGTTTACCGGCCGTCGTCCCAGGACCTGGACAACTACCTGGTGGCGCCCAAGGCGGCCTACCTGGCTGCAGCCGTGGAAGCTGCAGGTGCCGGCACAGTGCTCCTGGACAACTCGCCGGAGGGCAAGGAAATTGCCGCGCGGCTGGGGATCCGCTTGGGCGCAGGCGTCATTACGGATGTTGTGGGGGTCGACGCCGACGGGACGGCGCATAAATCAGTCCTGGCCGGCTCCTACACCACTGCCTCCAGGGTCACCACGCCGGTGGCCGTGCTGACGG
>Ga0105246_10002936_pt1 | contig 10318 bp, 11 predicted proteins | sample KBSM64metaG_FD_99694 | JGI IMG/M metagenome (GOLD analysis project Ga0105246, IMG submission 99694) | Miscanthus rhizosphere microbial communities from Kellogg Biological Station, Michigan, USA - KBS M6-4 metaG | ecosystem: Host-associated > Plants > Roots > Rhizosphere > Soil | place... | reverse complement strand
CAGAGGGTGGATGCCGCACGGGACGTCCATGGGTCCCGGGGCGCAGGGGCGGGGAGTCCGTTGCGGCTGTCGGGTTTTCTTCGCCGCGCAGGTCGTGGCTGTGGGGCTGCGGTGGCGAGGTCGGTGGGTCGGAGAGGCGGGCCGGGGTGGCCTACGCTGGGCGGGTGACGAGCCCGGAAGCTGAGCAGGGTGGTGTCGCCGGCGAGGCGCAGGCGACACCCCAGGACGGTGCGCCGCGTCCCGAGGAGCGGCTGGAGCGGGCCGTGCGGGCCGCCGAGCAGGCGCTGATCGAGTACGAGATCGCTGTCGAGACCTTCCGCGTGGAGGTCGAGAACTTCTCCCGGCTGCACCACCAGAAGCTCGGCCCGATGTACGCCCGTCTCGACGAGCTGGACGCGCAGATCGCCGAGGCCCGGGCCGCCCACACCGGCGACCCCGAGGACCGTCGCAAGGCGGACGAGGCCCGGGCCCGGGTGATGCCGATGCCCGGCGTCGAGGAGCTGTTCCACGGCTGGATGGACGGGGAAGGGCTTTTCCCGGAAGCCGTGGCGATGCTCACGGACCAGCCGGTGCGGCCCCCGCAGCGGGTGCGCCCCAGCGACGAGGCCCGCAAGCTCTACCGTGAGCTGGCCCGCAAGGCCCACCCCGACCTGGCCCAGGACGACACCGAGCGGGCGCGGCGCGAGGAGTTCATCACCCGCGTCAACGCCGCCTACGCCCGCGGCGACGAGCTCCTGCTGCGGGAATTGGCAGAGGAGTGGGCCAGGGGTCCGGCTCCCCAGGAGCGCGGTCCGAGCCGCAGCGAGGAGCTCTACGCCCGCCTCGAATGGCTCGCCCAGCGCAAGGAACTGCTCTCGCTGGTCGCCAAGGAACTGGAGGAGAGCGCGATCGGCGCGATGCTCCGGCTGGCGCCGGACGATCCGGACCGGCTCCTGGAGGAGATCGCCGAGAAGCTCCTGGCCGATGTCTCCCAGCGCGAGGCGGAGCTGGCCGAGCTGCTGGGGTAGCCCGCCGCTCGGGCGGCCGGTTGTGTGTCCGGCCGCGTCGGGTAGCGTCTTGGGCATGCATTTCGGAGCTGGTGTGCCCACGGTCGAGGTCGGCGACCTCAAGGACGGCGACTTCCTGCTGGACGTCCGCGAGGACGACGAGTGGCAGGCGGGTCACGCCGAAGGGGCACTGCACATCCCCATCAGTGATTTCGTCGCCCGCTACGGCGAGCTGACCGAGGCCGCGCCGCAGGACGGCCGCGTCAACGTGATCTGCCGCTCCGGCGGCCGCTCGGCGCAGGTCGCGATGTACCTCGTGCAGCAGGGCATCGACGCGGTGAACGTCGACGGCGGCATGCAGGTGTGGGCGGCTGCGGGCCGCCCGGTCGTGACCGACGAGGGGCAGCCCGGGTTCGTCCTGTAGCTCCCGGCGGCCGCTGCGGTCAGCCCAGCGGGTGCGCCGCCAGCAGGTCGCCGAGGGCCTCCTCGTGCGCTGCCGGCGGGCCGAGCTGCAGCTCCAGGTGCTTGGCCCAGGCGTGGTACCGGTGCAGGGGGTATTCGACGTCCGCCCCGAACCCACCGTGCAGATGCTGTGCCGTCTGCACGACCCGTCGTACGCCCTCCGACGCCCAGATCTTGGCGACGGCGACGTCACCGGAGGCGGGCAGTACGCCGGGTGCCCCCGAGGCGATCCGCCACGCGGCCTGCCACAGCGTGGCTTCCATCGCGCGCAGGTCGATGTACCGGTCGGCGGCCTGTACGGCGACGGCCTGGAACGTGGCGACGGGGTGTCCGAACTGCTCCCGTTTGCCGGTGTATTCACTGGTCATCGCGAGGACCCGTTCGCCGAGGCCGAGGGCCAGGGCGCACGTCCCGGTGGTCAGCAGTTCGCGCAGCCACTCCCATGCGCCGTCGGCGTCGATGACGTCACGGGCCGGGATCCGTGCGGACTCCAGACGCAGTTCGCCGAGCCGCTCGCCGGTGGTGGAGATCTGCTCGCCGAGCCGGACGCCTTGGTGGCTGCGGGGGACCACGGCGAGGAGGGTGCGGCCGGCGGTCGTATGGGCGGGTACGACGACGAAGTCGGCGGTGTGCGCCCAGGGCACGGCGGTCTGCACCCCGTCCAGGAGCCACTGGTCGCCCTCCTGCCGTGCGGTGACGGCGAGTTCGGCCGGGTCGTGGCCGGTGCGGCCGTTCGCGGCGACGGTCAGCACCGCCTCGCCCCGCCCCGCGCGGGTGAGCAGCGCCGACTTCAACTCCTCGCTGCCGTATGCCTGTACGGCCGCCGCGGCCGCGCTGGTCTCCAGCAGGGGTACGCGCGCCAGTACCTTGGCCGACTCCCTCAGCACCAGGCAGAGCGCGATGGCGTCCAGGCCCGCCCCGCCGTACTCCGCGCCGAGCAGCAGGCTCAGCAGGTCCGCCTGGGCGAGCCTCGTCCACAGTGCGCGGTCGAAGTCCTCGGCGACGGCGCCGGGGACGAGTGAGGGGCTGGGCACCGCGTCCGGCTCGACCCCGGCGAACACCCCCCGTGCCGCCTCGGCCGCCGCCTGCTGCTCCTCGGTGAAGGTGAAGTCCACGGTCCTGTCCCTCCGGAGGGTCCGCTGATCTGACGGACCGTCAAGATAGAACAGGTTCTAGAAGAAGGGAACGGTTCGCCGACTCCGGGCCCCTGGCCGTGCGTTCAGCGGTCGAAGTCCAGCTCCACCTTCTCCGTCACCGGATGCGACTGGCATGCCAGCACGTATCCCGCCTCCGTCTCCTCCCGTTCCAGCGCGAAGTTGCGGTCCATGCGCACCTCGCCGGTGACCAGGAAGGCCCGGCATGTGCCGCACACTCCGCCCTTGCAGGCGTAGGGCGCGTCGGGCCGGTTGCGCAGGACCGTCTCCAGCAGGGACTCGCCGTCCTGCACGGGCCAGGTCCCGCCGCGGCCGTCGAGCCGGGCGGTGACCGTGCTGTGCGCGGGGGCCGTCGCGGTCGGCGTCGGGGCGGTGGCGTCGACGTGGAAGATCTCCTCGTGGATGCGGGTGCGCGTCACACCGAGCCCGCGCAGGGCCCGCTCGGCCCCTTGGACCAGCCCGAACGGCCCGCACAGGAACCATCCGGCCACCTGCCCCACCGGCAACAGCGCCGGCAGCAGCCCGGTCAGCCGCTCCTGGTCGAGCCGCCCGGACGGCAGCCCCGCCTGCTGTTCCTCCCGGGACAGCACCGTCACCAGCTGCAGCCGTCCCGGATACCGGTCCTTCAGATCGGCGACCTCGTCCAGGAACATCGTCGAGGCGGCCGTGCGGTCGCTGCGCAGCAGACAGAACCGGGCCTCCGGCTCGCGCGCCAGCAGTGTCGAGACGATCGAGAGCACCGGGGTGATGCCGCTGCCGCCGACGATCGCCGCGTACAGGCCGGGCGCCGGGTCGAGGGTGAAGCGGCCGGCCGGGGTCATCACCTCCAGCTCGTCGCCGACGTCGATCTCCTTGAGTGCGTACGTGGAGAAGGCCCCGCCCTCGACCAGCCGCACGCCGACCCGCAGGGTTGCAGGGCCCGCGCCGTCGGGGGCCGGTGCCGGGGAGCAGATCGAGTACGTGCGCCGTATCTCCTCCCCGTCGACCACGCGCCGAAGGGCCAGGTGCTGGCCGGCGGCATGCCGGTACCCCTCGCGCAGCTCCTGGGGCACGGTGAGGGTGAGGGCCACGGAGTCGTCGGTGAGCCGGTCGACCGCTGCCACCCGGAGCGTGTGGAAGCGGGCCATCACAGCTCCTTGAAGTGGTCGAAGGGTTCACGGCAGGACAGGCAGCGCCGCAGCGCCTTGCAGGAGGCGGAGGAGAAGCGGCTGAGCAGCTCGGTGTCGGTGCTGCCGCAGTGCGGGCAGTGCAGCGGCTCCAGCGTGCGGGTCGGGCCCAGCGACACGGAGACCGGTCCGGACGCCTCTTGCACGCGCGGGGGCGCTATCCCGAACTCCCGCAGCTTGCGCCGCCCTTCGGCCGTGATGTCATCCGTCGACCAGGCGGGCCGCAGCACGGTGCGGACGGTGACGTCCCGCATGCCGTGCGCGTGCAGCACTCGCTCTATGTCCAGGGACATCGCCTCGATGGCCGGGCAGCCCGTGTAGGTCGGGGTCAGCTCGACCTCGACCGAGTCCGCGCCCCGCACATGCACCGCGCGCAGGACGCCGAGCTCCTGGAGGGTGAGCACCGGCAGTTCGGGGTCGGGCACCGAACCAGCGATCTCGAGGAGTTCGGACTCCAGGGCGGTGGTCGTCGTCACCATGACGCCCCCGGGTGGCTGCGGTGCAGGTGCTGCATCTCGGCGAGCATCCGGCCGAAGGACTCGGTGTGCACGCCCTGACGGCCCGCGCCGGCCGTCCACGCCCCGGTGCGCGGCCCCTCGGGGACTGTCAGGGTCGCGCGGTGCAGCACGGCCCGGACGGACTCCAGCCAGGCCGTCTCCATCCCGGCCGGGTCGACGTCCAGGCCGTCCACCCGCTGGAACATCTCGCCGGTGAAGCGCCACAGAGCCGTGCATGCACGCTGCATGCGCTCGTGGCCGGTCTCCGTGCCGTCGCCGAGCCGCAGGGTCCACTGTTCGGCGTGGTCGCGGTGGTAGGCGACCTCCTTGACGGCCTTTGCGGCCAGGCCTGCGAAGGGGCCGTCCGCGGCGGCCAGTTCGGCGTACAGGAGGTGCTGGTAGGTGGAGAAGTAGAGCTGCCGGGCGATGGTGTGGGCGAAGTCGCCGTTCGGCTGTTCCACCAGCTGGAGGTTGCGGAAGGCGCGCTCCTCACGCAGGTACGCCAGCTCGTCCTCGTCGCCCACCGTCGACAGCAGCACGCGGGCCTGGCCCAGCAGGTCCAGCGCGATGTTGGCGAGGGCGACCTCCTCCTCCAGGACGGGTGCATGGCCCGCCCACTCGCCGAGGCGGTGCGAGAGCACCAGGGCGTCGTCGCCGAGGGCCAGGGCAGCGGTCGTGGCAACCGCGGCCGTTTCAGGAGCCGTCACAGGTGCTTCACTCCCTCCGGGATCTCGTAGAACGTCGGGTGCCGGTACGGCTTGTCGGCGGCCGGCTCGAAGAACGGGTCCTTCTCGTCCGGGGAGGACGCGGTGATCGCGGACGACGGGACGACCCAGATCGAGACGCCCTCGCCGCGGCGGGTGTACAGGTCGCGGGCGTTGCGCAGGGCGAACTCCGCGTCCGGCGCGTGCAGGCTGCCGGCGTGGGTGTGGGAGAGGCCGCGGCGTGAGCGCACGAAGACCTCCCACAGGGGCCAGTCGGTGTTCGTCATGCTCGCGTCGCTCCTGTCTCGCCGGACCTGCTCGCCTCGCCGGTCCTGCTCGTGTGCTTGGCCGCGTAGGCCGCGGCCGACTCCCGTACCCACGCGCCTTCCTCGTGCGCGCGCCTGCGCTGGGTGAGCCGCTGCTCGTTGCACGGGCCGTTGCCCTTGAGGACCTCTTTGAACTCCGTCCAGTCGATCGGGCCGAAGTCGTAGTGCCCCCGCTCCTCGTTCCACCTCAGGTCCGGGTCGGGGAGGGTGAGGCCCAGCGACTCGGCCTGGGGGACGCAGATGTCGACGAAGCGCTGGCGCAGCTCGTCGTTCGAATGCCGCTTGATCTTCCACGTCATTGACTGCGCGGAGTGCGCCGACTCGTCGTCGGGCGGACCGAACATCATCAGGGACGGCCACCACCAGCGGTTCACCGCGTCCTGCGCCATCGCCCGCTGCTCCGGGGTGCCGCGGCCGAGGGCGAGCAGCAGCTCGTACCCCTGGCGCTGGTGGAAGGACTCCTCCTTGCAGATGCGGACCATCGCGCGCGCGTACGGACCGTACGAGCAGCGGCACAGCGGGACCTGGTTGGTGATCGCGGCGCCGTCCACCAGCCAGCCGATCGCGCCGACGTCCGCCCAGGTCAGCGTCGGGTAGTTGAAGATCGAGGAGTACTTCTGGCGGCCGGAGTGGAGCTTGTCGAGCAGCTCGTCGCGGCTGGTGCCGAGGGTCTCTGCGGCGCTGTACAGGTAGAGCCCGTGCCCGGCCTCGTCCTGGACCTTGGCCATCAGGATCGCCTTGCGGCGCAGGGAGGGCGCGCGGGTGATCCAGTTGGCCTCCGGCTGCATGCCGATGATCTCGGAGTGGGCGTGCTGCGCCATCTGCCGGACCAGCGTCGCGCGGTAGGCGTCGGGCATCCAGTCGCGCGGCTCGATGCGTTCGTCGGCGGCCACGGCGGCGTCGAAGGCGCGCTCGTAGGCCCCGGCGTCGGCGGTGTCTTCCGCGGCGCCGTACGCCTGGTGCGCGGCTGCTGTCGCCATGCGGTCCCCCTCGACCTGGGCTCTGGCCGGGCTGGCTCCCGACCGATCGTTCGGTTCGTGCGATTCCATGGTGGGACGGGCGCCGTAAGGTGTCAACCGCTGTGGATAACTTGCGGGCGTGTCCTGTGGACAAACTGGGCGATCACGCGTACGCCGCGGCGAGGTCGGCCCGACAGGGGCTGTGCCGCGCGGGCGGGCCTGAGTACCGTGCCCGTGCGAGTGCGGTGGCGTGGTGCGCACACGCGAGGTACGGCGCCCCGCGGCCGGGCGGCCGGAAGACGGACCGGGATCGGGAGACGGGGCGGAATGGACGCGTACGGCACAGACTCGGACGCCCGGCACGGGCCGGACGGCCCGGGCAGGCCAGGCGGTGCGCCCGAGCCGGATGCTCCGTCCGGGCCGCACGGGTCGGCGGTGCTGGACAGCCCGCCCGAGCCGCACAGGCCGCCGGTGCCGGACAGCCCGCCCGTGCCGGCCGGACCGGGCCCGGCGGACGATCCGCAGGACGCCTCGGCGGACGCCGTACTCGATTCCGGCGCTTCGGTCGCTCCCGCTCCCGGCCCGCACGCCGAACCCCGCACCGGGGTGGCCGCTCTCTCCCTGCGCTACCAGATCGGCGCCGCGCTGGCGCTCGCCGTCGTCGCCGTCGTCGTGTGTGTGCACGTCGGCATGGTCTTTCTGCACGTCGCGCCGTCGAACACCCTGACCAAGGCGCACGGCAAGGCGATCGACGACTGGATCTACCCGGAGTTCGAGCAGAACTGGAAGCTCTTCGCGCCGAACCCGCTGCAGCAGAACATCGCCGTCCAGGTCCGCGCCGAGGTGCAGGAGAAGAACGGCGAGGTGCGGACCACCGGCTGGTACGACCTGTCCGCCCAGGACGGGCAGGCCATCGACGGCAATCTGCTGCCCAGCCACACGGAGCAGAACGAGCTGCGCCGGGCCTGGGACTTCTTCGTCGCCACGCACGACAGCAACAACCGTCCGGCGGGGCTGCGCGGCACCCTGTCCGAGACGTATCTGCGGCGCATAGTGGTGCTCCGCCTGAGCCGCGACGACGCGGCTGGGAAGGGCGGGGTCATCGAGCAGGTCCAGGTCCGTTCCCGTACGACCAATGTGCCCCCGCCGAAGTGGAGCACCGAGAAGATCTCCGACAAACCCATGGACCGTGTGCTGCCGTGGTGGCCGGTCGCTGGCGCAGACACCGACGGAGGCGCCCGGTGAACCGCTTCGCCCTGTCGGTCTCCTCCGCCATCGCCCGCATCACGGAATCGGCGCTCGGCCCCTACCAGTCCGCGGTGATCCGCATCGGTTTCAGCGCGACCTGGCTGTTGTTCCTGCTCCGCGAGTTTCCCCATCGCGAGGAGCTGTACGGTCCCGGCAGCCCGTGGAGCTGGGACCTCGCCCAGCAGCTGATCGCGTCCAACAGTGCCTTCACGGCCCTGATGTGGTCGGACGGCCGGGGCTGGTTCGAGTTCGTCTACGCGCTCGCCGCCCTCTCGAGCGTCCTGCTGCTGCTCGGCTGGCGCACCCGCACCATGTCCGTGCTGTTCATGATCGGTGTGCTTTCGCTGCAGAACCGCAGTGTCTTCATGGGGGACGGCGGCGACAACGTCCTGCACCTGATGTCCGTGTACCTGGTGTTCACACGCTGCGGCCGGGTCTGGTCGCTGGATGCACGGCGGGCGGAGCGGGCGCGTCAGGCACGCGCGCGTGGAGAGCATGTTTCCGACCGGGTCGGCCCGGTGCTGTGGGCTGTGCTCGGGTTCGCGCTGGTCGCTGTGACGGCCGGCGGACGGTTCGACGGCGCCGATCCGACCGTGCCCGTGATCCTGTGGGGCGTCTGGCTCGCGCAGGCCGTGTGGTGGCTGGTCGGGCGCCGGGCGAAGAGCCGGGAGCCCGGAATCCTGCTGGATGTCGTCGCCAACATCGTGCACAACGGCGCCCTCTTCGTGATCATGACCGAGGCTTGTCTGATCTACGCGACGGCCGGCTGGTACAAGATCCAGGGCTCGCGCTGGCAGGACGGCACCGCGGTCTACTACCCCCTTCACCTCGACTACTTCTCGCCTTGGCCCGGGCTCGCCGACCTGCTCTCGTCCAGCGGCACCATGGTGATGCTCGTGACGTACGGGACGGTCATCGTGCAGGTCGCCTTCCCGTTCACGCTGTTCAACCGGCGGGTCAAGAACGTCCTGCTGGCGGCCATGATGACCGAGCACGCCGTGATCGCCGTCGTCCTCGGCCTGCCGTTCTTCTCGCTGGCGATGATCGCGACGGACGCGGTCTTCCTGCCGACGTCGCTGCTTCACCGCCTCGGCGGCTGGGCGGCACGCGCGCGTGGCCGCTTCCTCGCCCGCGGCGGCCGTACGACGCCGTCCGGGCAGCGAGCCCCAAAGAGCCCCGAGCCCACGCAGGTGAGCTCGACGGCGTGAGCCCTGCGCCCATGCACCCGTGGTCCGCGGCGTGAGCCCGGGTCCGACGCGCACGTAGGCTGCACGCCATGACCGATCCCACCGTCGACCCCGTGACTGCCTGGCGCCGGATCGCCGGCAGCTGCGTGCTGCTCGACGGTTTCCACGCCCTCAAGCACGCCGTGCGTTTCGGAGCCGAGGTCCCGGTGGCGGTCGCCGCCGATCGGCGGGCGGCGCTCGCCCTCGCCGACGAGCTCGCCCCCGACGTGCGGCACGCGCTGGCCGGACTCCTCGTCGAGGTGCCGGAGCCGGCGTACCGGAGCCTGGTGCCGCGTCCGCATCCCACCGCCGTCGCCGCCCTGGCCGTACGACCGTCCCGCGCGGCCAATCTCGAGAAGCTCGCGCACACTCCGCGCACCGCCCCCGTGGTGGTCCTCGACAACCCGCGCAACCTCGGCAACGCGGGCGCCGTGATCCGTCTGGCCGCCGGTTTCGGCGCGACCGGCGTGGTCACCACCGGCACGCTCGACCCGTGGCACCCCACGGTGGTGCGCGGTGGCGCGGGACTGCACTTCGCGACCGCCGTGGAACGGCTGGCCGTCGACGAGCTGCCGGCGGGCCCGCTCTTCGCTCTGGACCCGGAGGGCGACGACATCCGGGGCGTCAAGCTCCCGGACGACGCCGTCCTCGCGTTCGGCTCCGAGCGCAGCGGCCTGTCGGCCGGACTACGCGCGCGTACCGACCACTTGCTGTCGCTGCCGATGCGCCCCCAGGTCTCCAGCTACAACCTCGCGACCAGTGTGGCCATGACGCTGTACCACTGGAGCGCCACCGGGGGCGCGATCAGTTCCTAGGCCTCGCGGCGCACCTCGACCACACGGAAGCGGTTGGCGACGAACGCGCCGTCGGTGAGCGCGGCGTTGGCCGCCGGGTTGCCGCCCGAGCCGTGGAAGTCCGAGAACGCGGCCGTCTGGTTGACGTACACCCCGCCCGTGAGGTTCAGCGACAGCTGGGCGGCCTCCTCCAGGCAGACCTCCTGGACCGTCTGCTCGACCTCCTCGTCGGTCGTGTACGCGCCGACCGTCATCGCGCCCTTCTCGCGGATGGTGCGGCGCAACAGCTGAGCCGCGTCCGCCGCGGAGTCGACCGCGACGGCGAAGGAGACCGGGCCGAAGCACTCGCTCATGTAGGCGGCCTCGTCGTCCGGCTTGGCGCCGTCCAGCTTCACGATCACGGGCGTGCGCACCACCGCGCCAGGGAACTCGGGGTTGCTGATCTCCCTGGAAGCCAGGGCGACTTCGCCGAGACCGGCAGCCGCCTCCAGGCGGGCCTTCACGTCCGGGTTGACGATCGCGCCGAGCAGGGCGTTGGCGCGCGCGTCGTCGCCCAGGAGACCGTCGACCGAGCGGGCGAGGTCGGCGACCACCTCGTCGAAGCTCCGGGGGCCCTCGTCGGTGCGGATGCCGTCGCGGGGGATCAGCAGGTTCTGCGGGGTCGTGCACATCTGGCCGCTGTACAGGGACAGCGAGAAGGCCAGGTTGGAGAGCATGCCCTTGTAGTTCGCGGTCGAGTCCACGAGGACCGTGTTGACGCCGGCCTTCTCCGTGTAGACCTGCGCCTGGCGGGCGT
>Ga0105246_10002933_pt1 | contig 10327 bp, 12 predicted proteins | sample KBSM64metaG_FD_99694 | JGI IMG/M metagenome (GOLD analysis project Ga0105246, IMG submission 99694) | Miscanthus rhizosphere microbial communities from Kellogg Biological Station, Michigan, USA - KBS M6-4 metaG | ecosystem: Host-associated > Plants > Roots > Rhizosphere > Soil | place... | reverse complement strand
GGATCGTACGTAGCGATATTAAAACAGATGATTCCCATAAAGTGCTCCCAGGCTGGGTGAAGGTGCTCATGGTAATATTGCCAACGCTCGCGCTACTATTTGCATTGGTGAATGCGCTCTTTCCCCATCTTGGTGGGCTTGTGCGCATGAGTGATAATGACATCTTTACTCGGCCAGGCGCGATACTTCGCATGTTGTTCGAGTTCATCGCATGTGGTGTATTCGTATCGCTTTTACCACACTTCATGCACCGAAAGCAGTGGGCTGCAGTGGGCTTAGCGGCAACTTTTTCGTTAGTACTTTTCGTGATGGGGATGGAAGAAATTAGCTGGGGTCAGCGTATATTCCAATGGCAAACATCGGCATATTTCAGCGAACATAATGTCCAAGGCGAAACAAATCTGCACAATCTTAATACACAGCTTTTTCAAGATGTGCTATTCTTTGGCGGATTCATACTGCTTGCTGCACTGCCATTCTTTCACGAACAGCTCACAAAAATACTGCAGAAAACATCATCCATAAAGTTTTTAACAAACTTCTTGCCTGAGCAATGGATGCTTGTAGCATTTGGCGCAGGCCTGATGTTTACTGATCCATTCAACGCACCGTACGGATTTCACTGGGGATCAATTTGTTTTCAGCTCATTGCAACGCTCGCACTTTTATGGGCGTTTGCCATATATGCACGCAGCAATAATCGTGAATGCAAAGTGATACTCTGGGCTCTACTATGCGCGGTTATCGTGCTTATCTTGAGTTTGAGTTATCACGAGCTGTGGCGACTCAATCAGGGTTTACCAACAGAGTATATAAAGCTGTTTATCAACTTCGGTATTCTGTGCTGGGCTCTTCGAGTACGCGAAAGAGCGATGGCTTAAGAGGCTGTGTCTGTGCCTTTGGCAGCAGTCTCCTGCTTAAGAAGGGCAAACAAGGTTAAGTTCTGGACGAGTCGATTAAGACCTTCGGGCCCCTCCGCATGGAGTGGCTCGTCGCCATCTGCCTCAATATTCATCCACGCCATCATAGAATCTTCAACAATCAAACTGACGACTGCGCGGCCTAATGCGTCAACTCGGTGAGAATCGTCATCAATAGAAGATTCTACAGTAAATGGCTTGCCGTCAGGAAGAGCAAGTTCAATTGAGCGGCGTCCAAGGTCCTCTCGCACCGTAGCAAGAACTTCACGCTTGTCTTCTGGTTCATATTCATAAGGTTCAAGCCCTACTTGTAGGGCGCCGCCCTCGGCCTGATCGCTCTCAAAGAACGGCGCACGAAGAGTGTATGTACCTGCTTTGAGCTCATCAAAACGTGGTGGGGTAGCTACGCGTGGAACTTGGTTGAGTTTTGCCATTAGGGGTATCCTTCTGGGTTCGTCGGGCATTAAGATATTCGAGTGTGTGCTCGGCAAAGACAAAATTATTATATCATATTATATTGATAAATACAATACACTTGTGGTTTTATTAAATATTTTCAATATCGAGCGCTATTGGTTTATCGAGGAAGTGTGCATATGCGGCAGTCGCATGAGATAACTCATCAGGCGAGACATTAACATCTGGAAAGGTCCTAACTGTAATATTCGCAGACTTAGATTTAACCTCTCGAGCCCAAACCCCTGAAACAACTCCATCAATAACAAGTGTCGGCTTGAATACACCGTTACCACCAGGCACTACATGGGCTGCATGATGGGTATCGATAATAGTAGTATGTCGATTACGATAGGGGAGAAAATATTCATCGAATCCAGCCATCAAATGCACGGAATTTTTAATGGGGGATTCTGGGGCCTGAAATGATGCATCGACAAAATACTGCACGCCGGCGACTTCAATGCGCGTAAGTTTGCCGTCGGAGAGCTCGACTGCTTTTCTTGCATCAAGAAGAGTCAAGCCTGACCAGTACGCAAAATCCTCAAGTGTTGCAGGTGCATGGCTTGCGAAGAAGCGTAGGGCAATTGTTTGTAGCGATTCATCATGACTTAGTGCACGGCTCGTCACGAATTCATCGAGTAGCCCAAATGTAGGCTGCTTACCATCATTGGGCCCAATAAAAACGAGACCATGCTGCGCAAGCTCGAGAAGGATATGATAGCCCCGCTGATTTTTAGTTGGCTCACCAGCTTCCTCAAATATCTCAAAAATGCGCGGGCGTGATAGCAGTCTCTTACCGTGCAATTCTTTCCTAAGAATCACGGCGCAACGATCAAGGTTGTCTTGTGTCACGCCAAGTTCTGTACGGCGAGATTTAAGTTTCGCAGTAATGCGCGGTGTGAGTAAACCTACCATCCATTTTGCGTCAACGGCGGGTACGAAATGAATTGTGCCACGCATACTCCACGTGCGTATAATTTCAAATCGATTGATCGCAGCTTCAATATCTTGGCGCGTTGAACCAGGTATGCGCGAGCCGATCGCCCAAAGAGCTTGTCCGTAATCTTGCGCCTGCATTGCGCCAAACGCTGTCACTACTTCGAGTGGCGTAGTGAATCGCGCTGGTTCAAATCCATGCGCCGCGAGCCGGGCAGTGAGAAGTAGCTCTGATCTCATTACTTCTGCTCAAAGCTCACTTTTACGCCAGCAATAATTACTTTTACGCCAGCTATGTAATGCGCTTCCTCATCGAAGCTGTCCATTCCTTGTAGCAGCTTGGCAGTGTAGGGTGCATGGCCAAGGACTTTACTGACATCGATACTCTTAAGCTCTTCGGCCGATGGTGACGATTGCTCTTCAATAACATACCCAAATGCGTAGCGTACGGTAGTGGACACAGCAACTCCAGCCATACCAAGTGGCATACCCGCAGAATGGAGCGACTCAAGTGAGTACTCAAAAATCTTGCCAAGTGTTACGGCGGGGTAAGGGTGAGCGCCGGCGACAACGCGGCCACCATCAGGGTAGGCGAGCATAGCTTTGCGGAGTAGGCGCATTTGTTCGAGTAGCCACTCATCCCATGGCTCATCGTCGGCGCGGACGTGCATATCGCTAAATTCTCGTTGTAACATCGCCTCGGCCATAAAATCGATAAGCGTGGCCTTGTTTTTAAAGTGCCAGTAAAGAGCAGGCGCCTGCATATGCACTGCCTTGGCAATATCGCGTAACGAAAGTTCGTCAAGAGTTTTTGTGTGTAATAGCTCGAGCGCAGCGGCAACGATTGCCTGCTGCTTATCATTGAGGGTAAGGCTGTCGAAATTCGGATTAAGCTGCTCTAAGCGGCCGGTAAGGCGTGCCTGTTGGCGTTCAAGGCGTTCCTCGACGCGGCGCTGTTGTCGCTCGATTTGCTCATCCATGCGTTGTTGTTGACGCTCAATTCTCTCGGCCATTCGCCGGTGTTGCGCTTCAATGCGTTCGCGCATTCGGGCTTGCTTACTTTCGTGATCCATAACTGTATTATAACAGTTGACATAAATATTTAACAGTGTTAATTTAAGAAACGAAGCATTAATTTAACATTGTTAAGGAATGATGTATAGATGACGAAAAATAAAAGTCTCGCCATCGAGGTAAAAGGCCTACAAAAGGTCTTTGGCGACAATAAGGCTGTTGATGGAATCGACCTCGAAGTTCCAAGCGGCATGATTTACGGAGTACTTGGCCCAAATGGAGCCGGTAAAACCACAACTATCAACATGCTGGCAACCTTGCTCGGTCCGGATGGCGGTACGGCAAAGATTTTCGGCCACGATGTAGTAAAAGAGCCGCAGATTGTCCGTCAGTTAATTGGTGTGACCGGTCAATACGCATCGGTCGACGATAAACTTTCGGCTATTGAAAATCTTGTAATCTTTGGCCGTCTGCTTGGTTTGAGCCGTAAAGAAGCAAAAGCCAAGGCAAACGAACTACTTGAAGAGTTTGGTCTTACAGAAGCAGCGAAGCGCCCGCTCTCGAAGTTTTCGGGTGGCATGCGCCGTCGTCTTGACCTCGCAGCGAGCCTTATCGCACAGCCACCACTTATCTTTTTAGACGAGCCAACTACCGGCCTTGACCCACGCACCCGTAATCAAATGTGGGATACAATCCGCCGCCTCGTGAAGAGTGGCTCAACTATTCTACTAACTACGCAGTACCTTGAAGAGGCCGACCAACTTGCCGACCGAATTGCCGTCATCGATAAAGGTCGTGTAGTTGCCGAGGGCACCCCAAACGAGCTTAAGCGTTCAATCGGTGCGGCAACATTGCAGCTACAAATTAGTAGCGAAGCGCATATTGCTGAAGCGCGAAGTATTATCGAAAAGGTGCTTGGCGTAAAAACCCAAAACCCAGAGCCAAAGCTTATCACGGCGCCAATGAAAGACCCTGATACAGTAACAGACCTGCTCGTAGCACTCAAAAAAGCCGGCATCAAGCTCGACGAAGTGAGCGTACAGAAACCATCACTTGACGAGGTATTCTTTGCGCTTACTGGCAAAGAGAAGACTGCAAAGAAAGGAGAAAAATAATGGAAGCCGTTACGACAATTGTTCCAGGCGAGCAGCGTGAGCTCAAAAATCACATTAGCCTGAAACGAACAATCCAAAACTCGATCACAATGGCAGGACGTGGCCTTATTAAGATGCGCCGCAACCCAGAGCAACTCTTCGATGTTGTCTTCCAGCCAATCTTATTTACCGTGATGTTCACGTACTTGTTTGGTGGCGCAATCGCTGGTAACGTCACGAGCTATTTGCCGCTCATCATCCCTGGCATCTTGGCGCAGACAATCGTTACGGCGTCAGTTGTAACGGGTACACAGCTCCGCGAAGATATGGACAAAGGTATTTTTGACCGCTTCAAGTCAATGCCAATCGCTCGTATTGCGCCACTTGCCGGCGCACTCATGGCCGATGTGATCCGCTATGTTATCGCAACGACCCTGACGTTCATCATGGGCCTCATCATGGGCTTTCACCCAGGCGGCGGCATTCTTGGCGTACTTGGTGCGAGCGCATTGCTCATTGCATTTGCATGGTGTCTCAGTTGGATTTTCGCCTTCTTCGGTGTGATTGCTCGCTCGGCATCGAGCGTGCAGGGTATCTCGATGATTGTATTATTCCCACTGACGTTCCTCTCGAACGCATTTGTGCCCGTCGATACACTCCCTGGTTGGTTGAAGTGGTTCGCGACAATGAACCCAATTTCACACTTGATTACTGCGATTCGCGATCTCGTAAATCACGGTGCAATCCACGGTGACTTCTGGCTTACTGTGTTAGGGGCTATTGTGATCATTGCGATATTTGCGCCACTTACAGTTCGTGCATACATGCGCCGCGCATAATAAAACCACCTCCAAATAAACGTCGCTCATGTGCGGCGTTTATTTTTTGCGTGATTATTACAATATCTGCACCGAGTTGCTTATGGTAGTATTGAGGTATATATGAGGGACGAGATTTTAAACCTAGTACAGGGCATAGTGCCGCATGATGAGGTTGAGCAATTGCATATCAACGACGTAGCGAACTGGATTCAAGGTACAAACGATCTTTTTAGAATCGCAAAGCCCGATAATCCACCAAAACATCTCGTCTCATACTTTGTCGTCTACGATCCTCGCGCTCGGAAACTAATGCTTGTTGATCATATCAAAGCAGGCATGTGGCTACCAAGCGGCGGGCATGTCGAAATCGATGAACACCCTAGCGAAACGGTGCGACGCGAAGCGATGGAAGAGCTAGAGCTCGACGCAGACTTTAGCATCATTGGCGAGAGACCTGCATTAATCACGGTTACCGAAACACGGGGTCCCGGCACACATACTGATGTAAGCCTATGGTATGTTATTGCAGGCGATAGCAAAGCGGAGTTTAATTACGACACACGCGAGATGCGCGGGCTTAAGTGGCTCGACTTTGCTGAAGTGCTCGCGATGGACGATCATCTGCTCGACCCGCATATGAAACGATTTATACGTAAATTCGACGGAATGCTTAGTGAGTAACCTTGTTGTATTGTATGGTCCACCGGCGGCCGGAAAAACAACTATAGGTCGCGACTTAGCTGCGCTTACTGGGTATCGATTTTTCTTTAATCACCTCACAGTGCCTGCAGCAAAAGCAATTTTTCCGGGTGCGCATCAGCCGCATCCTGATGAACGGTATACGCAGTTATTACACAAACTACGCCTCGATTGCCTAAACGTAGCCGCTGAAGCTGGCTTCGATACGATCTTCACGATTGCCTACTCGGGTGTTCGCGATGATGGATTCATGCAAGAAATCGCTGACACATTCCTATCTCGTGGTGGGCGAGTGCAATTCGTCGAGCTACACGCTCCGACTGATGTATTACTACAGCGGGTTGCGAATGCTGATAGGGTAGCATTAAAACTGCATAAGGTGACCAACCCTGTGCACCTACAAGAAATACTCGATGGGCGCAACATGTTTGAATCGGTGAAATTCGATAACATACTACGGCTAGATACAAGCGCCCAATCGCCAGCAGAATCGGCGCATATAATTGCAAGGGCACTAAACAAGAATAGCTAGCAAATAAAATATCACCCGTAAATGCGGGTGATATTTTTATAAAGTAAACTACTAGTACTCGGCGATAACAATCTTCTTCTGGCGCATCATCGTCTGGGTTGCCTCAGGACCTTTAGCAAGAAGCTCACCAAGGTTTTCTGGCACTACTTGCCAACTGATACCGAATTTATCTTTACACCAGCCGCACTGTTCAGACTCTGGAACATGTGATAATTTACTCCAGTAATAGTCAATCTCTTCCTGGTCTTTGCAGGTAATAGTGAACGAGATTGCTTCATTAAACGTGAACATTGGACCGCCATCAAGGCAGATGAAATCTTGGCCATCAAGCGTGAAATTGCCATTAATGACTTTACCGCTCATGCCTTTAAAGTGTTCATCAAGCGACTCATCAGGGTATGTCTCAATGTGATTAATGCGCGAGTTTGGGAATACTTCTACGTAATAATTCATTGCTTCTTCAGCGTTCATATTGAACCATAAACTTGGGGTGATTTTTTGACTCATGAGCCCTCCTTATATGCTCTTAGTATACACGCTTACGCTTTATACACGCTAACTTACAAGCTCGGCAAGCTTGCGCGCAGTATTTACGTTGCGCACAGTCATGTATCCGTATAGCCCAGTACCGATAACCTTAAGCAAACTATATCGCGTCTGATTCTTGTGAGTCACGGTTGCGATGACCGCGCCCTTTACATATATCATTTGCTCGTTGCCTGGGTTATAGTTCAGCTGCATCGGGGCATCAGGGGTATCAAGTTCTTCAAACAAATAAAGCACGTCAGATTTATTACCCGATTTATCCGGCTTTGGCGCGTCATTTGTCCATTCAGCCGGGATGGCTGCAGCAATTGCCTGGATTTGCGGGCCTGGTATCACAAGTGTAGGGATGCTAAACCCAAAATGATCCTCAAGCGCTTTCTGAATCTCGTGTCGGCTCGGCGCGTTTGTGTGAATGCCCACAGCATTGCCTGAATTAATGTAGGTAACAACCTCGGTAAACCCGAGCGACTCAAGGATCTCGCGGAATTCAGCGTTAGGCACTTTGTGGTTGCCGCCGACATTTACGCCGCGCAGAAGAATTGCATATTTCATAGAGAAATTATACCAGAGTAAGAGGACTGAATTGACAAAGCCCTTATGTTGCGATATAACTAAACGCATAAAGCATTTGAGCCTACGTCACGAATAGGCAAGCTGGGCGCGAAATACGCCACGGAAGCAAACCGTAAAATACGCAAACCGAAATCGCAGCAGTGCTGTATGCGTCGGCGCCAAGTGCCTTACCTCAGTAATGGAGTAGGGAATAAGGATGGGACCGCGGAAAGAGTCGTTTTTATTCTCCTTTCGTTCCTTAGCTAATAACTATTAGTGTTATCTAAAGGAGCATTGAATAATGAAAAAGACTCTCACTACACCACGTCGCCCAAGTGGGTTTAATGAGTACCTGCCAGCAGAGCAGATTGAGTTTAACCGCCTCCTCGATATTATTCGTCGTACCTATGAAAAGTACGGCTACGCACCAATTGACACGCCAGATATCGAGCTGGCCGAAGTATTGCTTGCCAAAGGCGGTGGTGAAACCGAGCAGCAAATTTACCGATTCGAGCGCGGTAAAAACGACCTGAGCTTGCGTTTCGACCTCACAGTACCACTAGCGCGCTACGTTGCCGAACACGAGGGCCAACTTGTATTTCCATTTCGTCGCTACCACATTGGCAAAGTCCACCGTGCCGAGCGCGCGCAGGCTGGTCGCTTCCGCGAATTCTACCAGTGTGATATTGATGTAATTGGCTCGGAAAGTTCGCTGACTGACGCGGAATTTCCAGCGGTAATTAACGAAATCTTCGACCAGTTTAACTTTGGTGAGTTTACGATTCGTATCAACAACCGCCTCGTTCTTAATGGGTTCTTTGAAGGTATCGGCTTGAGTGAGGTTTCGGCCGACGTTCTGCGCGCTATCGATAAAATGGAGAAAATCTCACGCGAAGACCTCGTCGCAGAGCTCGAAAAGATTGGTCTTACCGCACAGCAAATCGGCAGCGTAATTGCCTTCACTGAAATAGCTGGCTCGAATGATGAAATTCTCGAAAGCCTTGAAAATCTCGATATCGCAAATGAATCATTCAGCAAAGGTGTTACGAAACTCCGTCAACTTATCGAAGCACTCCGCATGATGCAAGTACCCGAAAAGCGCTTCAAAATCGACCTCCGTATCGCACGTGGCCTTGATTACTACACGGGTACAGTCTATGAAACAGTGCTGAATGACCTTCCGGGTGTTGGTAGCGTATGTTCGGGCGGTCGTTACGATGACCTCGCAAGCAACTACACCAATACGCAGCTCCCTGGCGTCGGTATCTCAATCGGCCTCTCACGACTATTCTATAAGCTACTTGAAGCAGGTGTAATTAAACCTTCGCAGCAAAGCCTTGCCCAAGCAATTATCATGCCGCTCGATGACAACGCAGTACCTAAAGCTCTAGAAGTTGCGTCGCACCTTCGTACACTCAATGTAGCCACAATTGTACACACTGAGCCAGGCGCGATGAAAAAGAAGTTCCGTTATGCAGACCGCATGGGCTGCCGCTACGTAGTGGTAATCGGCGAAAACGAACTGGCAACCGGCGTTCTCTCTGTTAAAGACATGCAAAGTGGCGAATCGTTCGAGGCCCGAACAGAAGATCTCGAGCAGTATCTTATTGCCAACTAAGACTGGAATTTACCTTAATTTCCGTTGCAAAAAGTACTTTCTTTTCACGCATTTTCACGATGTAATATAGTTTTGTAAGCAAAAAGCTTACGGATTAACAAAAGGAGGTAATAATGAAGCTATCGACCAAAACAGTCGCATCACTACTTGTCGTGACAGCAGTAGCCGCTGCGGTGCCGGGCCTTAGCCAAATCGCCATTCCTAAAAAACGCCGGGAGTCGCTGTTTGACAAATTATTGAGTCGACACGATCGTAAGGGCGAATTACGTGCCGAAATTCTCGGCATTTCACCACACGAATTCAAGCAAATGAGTAGAGCGATGTCATTCGAAGGTGTCATCCAAGTGTGCGGCCTCTACAGCAAGCGAGATTTTCGTCTTGCCCTAATGGGTCGCCTGCGCAATGAGCTACTGCAACGGGGCTGGACACGGTCGCGCATCGATAGCTACATTCTAATGCGCGCACCACGAATGATGGCAGCTATGTAGCACTTTGCTTGATAATAAAATAGCCCCTTTAATACGGGGTTATTTTATTATCCGTAAGTAATCTATACGAAACGCGATATACTAAAAGAATGGAACAGACCATCGTGAAAATTCTTGCCGACTGGCTGATGATACCATTGATTTTAGTGGCGCTATACTCATTATTCTGGAAGGTCTCGGGCCCAAAACGATACGATCGTTATACTCGCGTCTTTATGGCCGGGATTACCTCATATATCCTGGCAAAATTTATCGGTACTGCGTGGCAGCCCGAGCAACTACGACCATTTGAAGAAGTTGGCGTACATCCGGGCGCAGCATACCTCAATAACCCTGGTTTCCCATCTGATCATGCGCTCCTCGGCTTCTTCTTAACGATGGCTGTATGGTATTGCACGCGCAATCGAATGCTCACAGTAGTAATGGCGATTCTCACTATCTTAATGTGTACCGGTCGCGTGCTTGCACTCGTTCACACGCCACTCGATATTGCTGGATCACTCGTCATTACCGCCGTCAGTACACTATGGTATCGTGCTTACGTTAAAGTGCGATTACATAGATTAGTAGGCAAACGCGCAAAATCATAGTAAAATTACTTAAAGACTACTGATAATTCCGGGGGAGTAAGGGTATGAGCGAGCCTGT
>Ga0105246_10002932_pt1 | contig 10328 bp, 5 predicted proteins | sample KBSM64metaG_FD_99694 | JGI IMG/M metagenome (GOLD analysis project Ga0105246, IMG submission 99694) | Miscanthus rhizosphere microbial communities from Kellogg Biological Station, Michigan, USA - KBS M6-4 metaG | ecosystem: Host-associated > Plants > Roots > Rhizosphere > Soil | place: Michigan... | reverse complement strand
TTTGTCAGGCGGAGTAGCCATGGCCCAGTCGGAAACCGTTGAACGCATTCTCGATGCTGCCGAGCAGTTGTTCGCGGAAAAAGGATTTGCTGAAACTTCATTGCGGCTGATCACCAGCAAGGCTGGGGTCAATCTTGCCGCCGTGAATTATCATTTCGGCTCAAAAAAGGCCCTGATCCAGGCGGTGTTCTCGCGCTTTCTGGGGCCGTTCTGCGCCAGTCTCGACCGTGAGCTCGAACGTCGCCAGGCCAAAGCCGACAACAAGCCCAGCCTGGAAGAACTGCTGGAAATCCTCGTTGAGCAAGCGCTGGTGGTTCAACCACGCAGCGGCAACGACCTGTCGATCTTCATGCGTCTGCTGGGCCTGGCGTTCAGCCAGAGCCAGGGCCACTTGCGACGTTACCTGGAAGACATGTACGGCAAGGTGTTCCGTCGCTATATGTTGCTGGTCAACGAAGCGGCCCCGCGCATCCCGCCCATCGAACTGTTCTGGCGCGTGCACTTCATGCTCGGCGCCGCCGCCTTCAGCATGTCCGGGATCAAGGCATTGCGCGCGATTGCCGAGACCGATTTCGGCGTCAATACGTCCATCGAGCAGGTGATGCGCCTGATGGTGCCGTTCCTCGCCGCAGGCATGCGCGCCGAAACCGGCGTGACCGATCAGGCCATGGCCGTGGCCCAATTGCGCCCGCGCAGCAAATCCACGCCGGCCCTCGCCAAGGTTTGACCGCTGCGGGTGTGCGTGGCCGCTTGCATCCGCTAAGCTAGCCGCCATGCCGATTTCAGCTATTTACGCGCAACCCGTTGTGCTTACCGTACCTGGTAGGAATGACGGGTTGTGCGCGTTATTTAAGGAAGGTTTATGACTGCTGCCCTGCAAGGTTCTTTGATGGTCGACGTTGCCGGTACCTGGCTGACGGCCGAGGATCGCCATCTGTTGCGCCAACCTGAAGTGGGCGGCTTGATCATTTTTGCGCGCAACATCGAGCATCCACGCCAGGTCCGCGAGTTGAGCGCGGCGATCCGTGCGGTGCGCCCGGACCTGCTGCTGGCGGTCGACCAGGAAGGCGGACGCGTGCAGCGCCTGCGTCAGGGCTTCGTGCGCCTGCCGGCCATGCGCGCGCTGGCGGATAACCCCAATGCCGAGCACCTGGCCGAACAGTGTGGCTGGGTCATGGCCACCGAAGTGCTGGCCGTGGGCCTCGACCTGAGTTTCGCCCCCGTGCTGGACCTCGATTACCAGCGCAGCGCCGTGGTCGGCACCCGCTCGTTCGAAGGCGATCCCGAGCGCGCCGCCGTGCTCGCCGGTGCCTTTATCCGTGGCATGAACAGCGCCGGCATGGCGGCCACCGGCAAGCACTTTCCCGGTCATGGCTGGGCCGAGGCCGATTCCCACGTCGCGATTCCCAATGACGAGCGCAGCCTGGAACAGATTCGCGCCAATGACCTGGTACCGTTCGCGCGCCTGAGCAAGCAATTGGCCGCCGTGATGCCGGCGCATGTGATCTACCCGCAGGTGGACAGCCAGCCGGCCGGTTTCTCACGCCGCTGGTTGCAGGACATCCTGCGCGGCGAGTTGCAGTTCGACGGGGTGATCTTCAGTGATGACCTGTCCATGGCGGGTGCTCACGTGGTGGGCGATGCGGCCAGTCGAATCGAGGCGGCGCTGACGGCGGGTTGTGACATGGGGCTGGTGTGCAATGACCGTGCGGCCGCCGAACTGGCGCTGAGCGCGGCGCAGCGGATGAAGGTCACACCGTCGGCGCGGATTGCGCGTATGCGTGGGCAGGCGGTTGCATCGACTGATTACAAACAGGATCCACGCTGGCTGACGGCCATCACAGCGTTGCGAGACGCGCAACTGATTGAGTAAACGTCGCCTGTGCTGTTTAAGATGCTTGGTGTAGGAAGTGTCTGGATGTGGCTGTAGCTGTCTCTTACCGCAGTGTAGGAGTTGCCCTGCTTTAAAACCCGTTGCTGACGGCTGTAGAGTTCTGCTCCATGAATGACCTGATTGCACGTATTGTTGAGTTGGATTGGCAGGAGCTCTTTGACTCTCGTTCGCTGGAGCGCGGGTTTGAGTATGCTCGCGAGAAGCGTCTTGAGATCAAAGAGTTCGGACACAACAGACTGATTGCACATTGCAGCGGGTCTGGCCGCAATGTCTATAGCCTGGCGATTACCCTGGAGGCCGCCACATCCCGTTGGGCGGGCATCAGATGCGTTTGTTCTTGCCCTGTAGCGATCAATTGCAAGCACGCCGCTGCGGCCCTGTTTACATTGACCGCGCTGTATGACGAGCTGAACGAACCGAAAAAGCAGGCGGCTGACCGTCTGAGCCCGCAGCTCGAAAGCTGGCTTGAGACTATCCCCAAGCCCGGCCAGAACGATGAGACTCAGCCCAGGAATACCGGTACCTGCTTGCTGTACCAAATCACTCCCGATGTGTATTCCAATGACTGGTCATTGGAGGTGTACCGGGCGCGCGTGACGAAAAAAGGTGACTACAGCGATATCAAACCGCTGTATTCGATGGACGAAACATTGCGGCGTGCCCCTGGCTATATGCACGAGTTGGATACACGCATTGGTCGATTGCTGTTGTTGAGCCGATCTTACGGCTCCTACAGCAACAGTTTTCAACTGGTCGGCGAGCCAGGTGCCGAAATTCTCCAATTGGCGCTGAAAACCCAACGCTTGTTTCATGAGCTGAGCCCAGGACTGGCGCTTAACCCTGGCCCGGCCTGCACCGCTCGTTTCGATTGGGCCGTGATGCCCGATGGCAATTATTTGCCCCGCTGGATCAGCGACGGGCGCGAGTTGGACGAAGTACTGCCCCTCAAGCCGCTTCATTATCTTGATCTCGATAACATGAGGATCGGGGTAATCGAGCACGGGCTGGATGAAAATCTGGCCATGCATCTTTGCGCCTTGCCGGTGATTCCTGCTGAGCAAGTCGCATTATTCAGTCATCGCATCAGCGCGGCGTCCAAGGCGATTCCTCCGCCGCGCGAGCTGACCGAGCGCTTCGTGGATACGTTGGAGCCCCAAGGGTGCCTTACATTGGGAAGCGACGAATCCTACGTGTACAGCCAGACCGACTATCGGCGGATGCCCAGCCTGGAACACCGCGCTGCCTTGGCTTTTCGTTACGACACAAGCCTGGTCAGCGGCAAGGGCACTGAGGACATCCTGTTTCTCAACGGCACCGAAACCCAACGCATCCAACGCAAGCCCGCGGCTGAAAAAGCCCTGCGCAAGACGCTCACGAAAATCGGCTTTAAAACGGTCAATCGCAAAAGCGGTGCGCTGCCTGTCGGTGCAGGAGAGATGTTCGATCTACCCAACGATGAAGCCTGGCTGGCTTTTGTTGAAAGCCAGCTGTCGGTTCTGCGTGAAGCAGGGTGGGATGTCATCATCCATCCGGGGTTTTATTACGATGTGGAGGCTGTTGACGGCTGGTACGCGGACATTGAAGAGTCACCCGGTCACGAGTGGTTCGACCTTGAGCTGGGCATTGAGGTCAATGGCGAGCGGCACAGCCTGTTGCCCATCATGCTCGACTTGATGCGGCGTCAACCCAAGCTGCTTGACGCCACCTACATGGCCGAACGTGATGATGACGAGCGCGTATTGGTCAGTCTGGGTGTCCGTGATACCAGAGTTGCGCTGCCCTACGGTCGTATCAAGCCTCTGATGGCGACCCTCGGCGAACTCTACCTGCGTGCACCTGAAGGCGATGCACTGCGGCTTAGTGCGCCGGATGCGGCACGGCTCAGTGATCTGGATGCAATACCCCTGGTCTGGCAGGGTGGCGAGCGACTGCGTGATTTTGGCAAGCGTCTCAAAAGCTCCACCCATGCTCATGTATCTGCACCTCAGGGCCTGAACGCGGAGCTTCGTGGCTATCAGCTCGAGGGGCTCAACTGGATGCAAACCCTGCGCGAGCTGGAAGTCGGCGGGATTCTTGGGGATGACATGGGCCTGGGCAAAACCCTGCAAGCCCTTGCACACCTGCTCTGTGAAAAACAGGCCGGGCGCTTGCAGGCGCCCGCTCTGGCGGTGATGCCCACCAGCCTGATACCGAACTGGATGGACGAAGCAGCACGGTTCACACCACAGCTCAAAGTCCTGGCGCTGCACGGTGCACAGCGTCAGGCTGCTTTCACGCGCTTGACCGATTACGACCTGGTACTCACCACCTACGCACTGTTGCCGCGAGACCTTGAAGTGCTGCAGGCTCAGCGCTGGAGCGTGCTGATCCTCGACGAAGCGCAAAATATCAAGAATCCCAACAGCAAGGCGGCCCAGGCTGCTCGTCAGTTGGAGGCTGGCCAGCGCTTGTGCTTGAGCGGTACACCGTTGGAAAACCACTTGGGCGAGTTGTGGTCATTGTTTCACTTCTTGTTGCCGGGTTGGTTAGGGGATAGCAAGACCTTCAATCGCGATTACCGCACGCCCATCGAGAAGCACGGCAACGCTCAGCGTATGCAGCACCTCACTGCGCGTATCAAACCGTTTCTATTACGGCGAAAAAAGGAGCAGGTGGCCACGGAATTACCGCCCAAGTCCGAAATCGTGCATTGGGTCGAGCTGAGCGACGCGCAGCGGGATGTCTACGAAACCGTGCGTGTGGCCATGGATAAAAAGGTGCGCGATGAAATCAGTCGCCACGGGGTAGCCCGCAGTCAGATCATCATTCTTGAAGCCCTGCTCAAACTGCGCCAGGTGTGCTGTGACCTGCGGTTGGTCAAATCGGCACCGACGACCAAGGCTGCCAAGGCCGGCACTGGCAAGCTGGGTAGCTTGATGGAAATGCTGGAAGAGTTACTCAGCGAGGGACGGCGGATTTTGTTGTTTTCGCAGTTCACCTCGATGCTGGCATTGATTGAACAAGAGCTCAAACAACGCGGGGTCGAGTACTCGCTCCTGACCGGTGACACCCTTGATCGGCGTACGCCCGTGAAAAACTTTCAGGACGGCAAGACACCGTTATTCCTGATCAGCCTGAAGGCGGGCGGGACGGGCTTGAACTTGACCGCTGCGGATACCGTGATCCATTACGATCCGTGGTGGAATCCGGCGGTGGAAAACCAGGCCACCGACCGTGCGTACCGCATCGGGCAGGACAAACCGGTGTTCGTCTACAAGATGATTGCGCGGGGCACGGTAGAGGAAAAAATTCAGGCGTTGCAGTTGGAGAAGGCTGCATTGGCCGATGGGGTGCTGGAAGGTGGCGCCAGTGCGGGTTGGAAGCTGGAGCAGCGAGATATTGAGGCGCTGTTTGCGCCTTTGCCTGGCTGATGACGGCGGCGCGCCCATCGGGGGCAAGCCCCCTCCCACACATTGAATTGTGAATACATACAAATGTGGGAGGGGGCTTGCCCCCGATGGCGATCCAACAGTCAGCGTCTTTCCTGCTTATTGGGCAACGGCGCAAACAGCGCCTCGATATCCTCATTACCCAACTGCCAGTCCCCAGTCGTACGCCCATCCAGCACACCCGCTGCCAGATCGGACTTCTCCTTCTGCAAGTGCTGGATTTTCTCCTCCACCGTGCCCCGGGCAATCATTTTGTACACGAATACCGGCTTCTCTTGCCCGATGCGATACGCGCGGTCGGTGGCCTGGTTTTCGGTGGCGGGGTTCCACCACGGGTCGTAGTGGATCACGGTGTCGGCTTCGGTCAGGTTCAGTCCGACGCCGCCCGCTTTGAGGCTGATCAGGAAAATCTGCAGCTTGCCGCCCTGGAAGTCCTTCACCGGTGTGCGCCGATCACGGGTCTGGCCGGTCAGCAAGGCGTAGGCGATGTCGCGTTTCTTCAGTTCGACCTCAATCAAGCTCAGCATCGAGGTGAACTGCGAGAACAGCAGAATCCGCCGCCCCTCGGCAAACAATTCCTCAAGCATCTGCATCAGGCTGTCGAGCTTGCCCGAGCTGCTGCCACGGGCGGGCAGGGTGGCGTCGTTGACCAGGCGCAAATCGCAGCACACCTGGCGCAATTTGAGCAGTGCCTCAAGGATGATGATCTGGCTGCGGGCCACGCCCTTGCGGGTAATCTCGTCGCGGACTTTTTTATCCATGGCCAGGCGCATGGTCTCGTACACGTCGCGCTGTGCTTCATTAAGATCGACCCAGTGGATGATCTCGGTCTTGGGCGGCAGTTCCGTCGCCACCTGCTCCTTGGTGCGGCGCAGCAGGAACGGCTTGATCCGACCGTTGAGGTGCTGCAGTCGCACTTCACTGGCGCGTTTTTCAATCGGCACGCGGTAATCGCGGTTGAAGCTTTTCACGTCGCCCAGCCAGCCCGGCAGCAGGAAGTGGAACAGCGACCAGAGTTCGCCCAGGTGGTTTTCCAGCGGCGTACCGCTCAGGCACAGGCGCTGCCGTGCATTGAGCTCACGGGCCGCTTGAGCCGCCTTGCTGGTGGGGTTCTTGATGTATTGGGCTTCATCGAGAATAAGCACGTGCAAGGGCAGGGCGGCGAGTTGTTCAATGTCCTTGGGCAGGAGGGCGTAGGTGGTGAGCAGCAGGTCGTAGTCCTGCAGATTGGCGAAATGCTTCTTGCGCCCGGCACCGTACAGCGCCTGCACCCTCAGTTGCGGGGTGAAATGCGCCGCTTCATCGAGCCAGTTGGGGATCAGGCTGGTGGGCATCACCACCATGCATGGCCTGTCCAGGCGCCCGGCGGCTTTCTCCGTAAGAATATGCGCAAGGGTCTGCAAGGTTTTACCCAGGCCCATGTCATCCGCAAGAATTCCACCCACCTCCAATTGGCGCAGCGACTGCATCCAGCTCAGGCCCTCCAACTGGTAAGGGCGCAAGGTTGCGTTCAAGCCTTCCGGCGCCACGCAGGTGAAATCCTTGATGTCGCGCAGACGCTGGGCAAAGTTGCGGATCTTCTCGCCGCCTTCCCATTGCAGCGGCAGGTCTTCCAGCGGGTTCAGGCGGATCGCGTCGGCTTTGGCCAGGCGCAACGTGGTGGTGCCGGCTTCCTGCAGGTAGAACTCGCCGAGGGTCGCCAGCACCGGTTTCAAACGCCCATAAGGCAGCGCCACCTGCAGCGGACCGTGGCCGTTGGGCAGGCCGGGAATATTCACCAGGATGAGTTCATCATCGCGACGTCGGGCGAGTTTTTCCGGATTGAGAATTTCGGTGTGGGAGCGCATCAAGTTGAGCAGGATCGGCAGCAGGCTCAGCCGTTCGCCGTTGACGATAATTCCCAGCTCCAGGTCGAACCAGTCACGCTCGGGGGCTTCATCGACGCTGGCGTACCAGTCGTCCACGGGGCTCAGGTCGAAACCGAAGTCTTCATCGATCTGCAGCTCCCATCCCTCGGCCCGCAGCGCGGGGGATGCGTTGAGGGTGAAATTCAACCAGGCGCTGTCATTGACCATCTCGAACAGTTCGCCGGCACTCTCCGGCAGGGCCTTGCTCTGGCGCGTGGCGATCTTGAAGCCGAGCAGGCGCAATTGCTCGCGATACGGTTGTTCCAGCTCCGGATGGCGCTTGATGCGCAGGCTCTGGGTTTCCTGACGCACGATGATGTCGGCGTTCTTTTGCCCGCTGACGTAATTGCCCAGGTAGTTGAACGACAGCGCCGCGCGATGCTGGATGTAACGCTGCATCTTGCCATTGCGCGGCTCGAACGCGCTGAACTCCACGCTGGCCAGCCACAGGCGCGGCACGGGGCGCACGTCTTCCATGACCACCTGCGGCAGCACCACGCGGTTGTCCAGTACCGCCTGGAGTTTGCCCAGCAGCTCGGCATCCTGGGCCGCCGCCGGGTAGGCCAGGGTTTCCTGGACCTTGAGCAGCACCGCCGCGATGTGTTTGCAATTGGTGTGCACCGGGCAGGTACAGCGGCTGTCCACCAGGATCAGCATGCCCTTGGCCGATTCGCGCAACGAGATGGTTTGCCGGTACACGTTGCCGCCCGAACCTTCGCAACTGGCCGTGATGGTGCTGTCGCCGGACTCGACGATGCGCACCCGATTCTCCAGCGCATAACGGCGCCCGCGCTCCAGGCTTTGCTCCTTGAAGCGATTGGCCCATGACGGGGCCAGGGGTTTGGTCAGCGATGACGTCAGGGGCATGGCGCTGGATCAGTCCTGCAGGTCGGGCGGTGGTGCGCTGGGGGGCTTGGCGGTCAGCGAGGTGATCTTGATCAGCAGCGCCAAGTGGCCGCCATCCAGGTAATTGAGCTGGTTGTTCTTGGTGCGCACCTCTTTCTGGCTCAAGTGTTCGCTGGCGATCACGCTGCCGTTGGCGTCGAACTGGTTGATCCAGAAGTCGGCATCGATGTCGGTGAAACGTCCCAGTTGCAGGTTCAATACGCCTTGAATCGGGAATTGGCCGAATTGCTCCTGGCCGTCGGTGATTGCGATCCGCACCGGCTGCTCGCCCAGGTTCTGTTCCCAGGCTTTGTGCGCGAGCACGGTGTAGTTGGAATCGGCGCGCAGCTTGTCGACGATGTTACCCAGGCGCGGCGGGCTCATGCGCTCGCCCAGGCGCGGTGCACCGCCATCCCAGTTTTCCGGGGCGGCGCGGCTGTTGATCACTGGCTCCGCATTCTGGCGCACCAGGATCATTTCCACCTGGTAGGGGCTGTCGGCAAAGGCTGAAGGCGCGAGTACCACCAACAACAGGCTCAGAATGCGGAACACGCGCATGGAGGCGTCCTTCAAGCAGGTTTCGGAATGAGGCGTTCAAACAGCGCCTCCAGGGTGTTGAAGCGTTCTTCGGCACGTTCCATCGGCACCATGAACTTGAACAGCGTAGCCCCTTCGAACTTGTAGCGGTTGGGCTGGCCCTGGATCAGCTTGATCAGCACCAACGGGTCCACCGGCGTCTGGGCTTCGAATTCGATACGCCCGCCCTGCGGCCCGGCGTCGACCTTCTTGATGCCCAGCTGCTCGGCCTGCAACTTGAGCAGGGTCAGGCGCACCAGGTTCTTGGTCGGCTCCGGCAACAGGCCGAAGCGGTCGATCATCTCCACCTGCAGGTCCTTGAGGCCTTCTTCGTCGGTGGCCGAGGCGATGCGCTTGTACAGGATCAGCCGCGCATGCACATCCGGCAGGTAGTCTTCGGGAATCAGTGCCGGCAGGCGCAGGTTGATTTCCGGGCCACCGCCCAGCGGTTGATCGAGGTTCGGTTGCTCGCCCTTGCGAATGGCTTTCACCGCGCGTTCCAGCATCTCCATGTACAACGTGAAACCCACCGCCTGGATCTGCCCGCTCTGGCCGTCGCCGAGCAGTTCGCCGGCGCCACGGATTTCCAGGTCGTTGGTGGCCAGTACAAAGCCGGCGCCCAGGTCCTGGGTGTTGGCGATGGCTTCCAGGCGTTTTTCCGCATCGCTGGTAATTTGCTGGCGCGGCGGCGTCAGCAGGTAGGCATAGGCCTGGTGGTGGCTGCGCCCGACGCGGCCGCGCAGTTGGTGCAACTGGGCCAGGCCGAACTTGTCGGCGCGCTCGATGATGATGGTGTTGGCGCTCGGCACGTCGATACCGGTCTCGATGATGGTCGAGGCGATCAGCACGTTGAAGCGCTTGTGGTAGAAGTCGCTCATCACCTGTTCGAGTTCGCGCTCGCGCATCTGCCCGTGGCCGATGGCGATGCGGGCTTCCGGCACCAGTTCGGCGAGGTCGGCGGCGCACTTTTCGATGGTCTTTACGTCGTTGTGCAGGTAATACACCTGGCCACCGCGCAGCAATTCGCGCAGCAGCGCTTCCTTGACCGTGCTTTTGTTCTGCTCCATCACGAAGGTGCGCACCGACAGGCGGCGCGCCGGCGGCGTTGCGATGATCGAGAGGTCGCGCATGCCCGACACGGCCATGTTCAGCGTGCGTGGAATCGGCGTCGCCGTGAGCGTAAGAATGTCGACTTCGCTGCGCAAGGCCTTGAGTTGCTCCTTCTGGCGCACACCAAAGCGGTGTTCTTCGTCGATGATCACCAAGCCCAGGTTTTTGATCTTCACATCGTCCGACAGCAGCTTGTGCGTGCCGATGACGATATCGATCTTGCCTTCGGCCAGGTCGGCAATCGCGGCATTGACTTCCTTCGCCGATTTGAAGCGGCTCATCACTTCCACCGTCACCGGCCAGTCGGCAAAGCGGTCGCGGAAGCTGTTGTAGTGCTGCTGGGCGAGCAGGGTGGTCGGCACCAGGATCGCCACCTGCCTGCCGCCATGCACCGCGATAAAGGCGGCGCGCATGGCCACTTCGGTCTTGCCGAAGCCCACGTCGCCGCACACCAGGCGGTCCATCGGCTTGGGCGCGAGCATGTCGGCGCGCACGGCTTCGATGGTGGTTTGCTGGTCCGGGGTTTCT
>Ga0105246_10002930_pt1 | contig 10328 bp, 8 predicted proteins | sample KBSM64metaG_FD_99694 | JGI IMG/M metagenome (GOLD analysis project Ga0105246, IMG submission 99694) | Miscanthus rhizosphere microbial communities from Kellogg Biological Station, Michigan, USA - KBS M6-4 metaG | ecosystem: Host-associated > Plants > Roots > Rhizosphere > Soil | place: Michigan... | reverse complement strand
TGAACACACTCCGCCCATACAGGAACGGGCTCAAAGCCAAGCCACCGTAGTCAACAGGGCGTACGCCTTCGTTCCCAAGGGCGCCTCGAACGACGCGGCCGCGCGCCCGTTGACGGGCTGGACCAAATCCCGTGCCTGGATCATCGCCGCACCGTCAAAGGGCTTCCCGGACCGGTTCTCCCAATACAGCGTCGAAGTCCATCCCGGCGGCGGAAGCCGCAGCCCCGAACCCGAGCCCGGCGTCGAAGCCGTGGTCTTCCTGACCGGCGGCACACTGCAGCTGACACTCGACGGGGAAGCGCACGCACTGGAGGAAGGCAGCTACGCCTACCTGGCCGCCGGAGCGGACTGGACCATGCACAATGCTTCGGCCAAGACCGCGCACTTTCAATGGATCCGCAAGGCGTACATTGCCCTCGACGGCCACAGAGCCGCCTCGTTCGTGACCACGGAGCGCGAGGCTGAAGCTACGCCCAACCTTGGAACCAACGGTTCCAGAAGCACCACACAATTCGTTGCCGCCGATGACCTTGCCCACGACATGCACGTGAACATCGTCACTCTCCAACCCAACGGATCGGCCGCCCTTACCGAAACCCACGCAATGGAACACGGCATTTTCGTCTTGTCCGGCAGTGCTCTCTACCGGCTCAACGAGGACTGGGTACGGGTCCAGGCTGGTGACTCGCTCCTGCTGCGGGCCTTTTGTCCGCAAGCCTGCCATGTCACCGGCCCGGAAGAGTTCCGCTACCTCCAGTACAAGGAGGTAAACCGGCAATGCCGCCTGACCTAGAACCCCTACCGCGCCCGCTCCACCCGGCTTTCGTCCCACACCGGCTCGGCTGATTCGTAGACCTTGCCGTCGGAGCCGAACACCAGGAAACGGTCGAAGGACTTGGCGAACCAGCGGTCGTGGGTCACGGCCAGCACCGTGCCTTCGAAGGCGTCGATTGCACGTTCCAGGGCTTCGCCCGAGTGCAGGTCCAGGTTGTCCGTGGGCTCGTCCAGGAGCAATAGGGTGGCGCCGGAAAGCTGCAGCAGCAGGATCTGGAAGCGGGCCTGCTGGCCACCGGACAGGGACTCGTATTTCTGCTCCGCGGAACCCACCAGTCCGTAGGAGTCCAGGGCGCCGGACGCTGCTTCGCGGCCCAGGCCGGAGCGGTGCTCATCGCCGCGGTGCAGGATGTCCAGCAGTGTGCGGCCCAGCAGATCCGGGCGGGAGTGGGTCTGTGCGAAGAACCCGGGGCGGATACGGGCGCCGAGCTTCACGGTACCTTCGTGGGGCACTTCGGCGATTTCGACGTCGGACACCGGCAGGTGCTCGCGCTCCGGATCGGTGCCGCCCGCGGCGAGCAGGCGCAGGAAGTGGCTCTTCCCGGAGCCGTTGGAGCCCAGCACGCCCACACGGTCGCCGAACCAGATTTCAGTGGAGAAGGGCTTCATCAGGCCGGTGAGCTCGAGCTTCTCGGCCACCACGGCGCGCTTGCCGGTGCGGCCGCCGCGCAGTCGCATCTGGACGTTCTGCTCCAGCGGCAGGGCCTCAGGCGGGCCGGCCTCGAGGAACTTGGCCAGGCGGGTCTGGGCGGCCTGGTACTTGTTGGCCATGTCGGAACGGAACGCAGCCTTGGTCTTGTACATGTTGACCAGTTCCTTGAGCTTCACGTGCTCTTCGTCCCAGCGCTTGCGCAGTTCCTCGAAGCGGGCGTTGCGGTCCGCCCGGGCCTCAACATAGCTGCCGAAGCCACCGCCGTGGATCCACGCGCCGGCACCGTTGATGCCCGGTTCCAGGGTGACGATCCTGCCCGCGGCGTTGTTGAGGAGTTCACGGTCGTGGCTAATGAAGAATACGGTCTTCTTCGACTCGTTGAGCTTGTCTTCCAGCCAGCGCTTGCCGGGGACGTCCAGGTAGTTGTCCGGTTCGTCGAGGAGGAGCAGATCGTCTGGGCCCGCGAAGAGCGCTTCGAGGACCAACCGCTTCTGCTCGCCGCCGGACAGGCTCGACGCGCGGCGGTGCTGGGCCTTGTCGAAGGAAACGCCGAGCGCAGCCATGCAGACCTCGTCCCACACGGTCTCGACGTCGTAGCCGCCGGCGTCTCCCCAGTCCACGATCGCCTGGGCGTACCGCATCTGGGTGGGCTCGTCGTCGTGCTCCATCATGGCGAGTTCGGCGTCCTCCACGGCCTTCGCGGCCGCGGCCAGCGCGGGCGGAGCGGCAGAGACCAGCAGGTCCCGCACGGAGGATTCGTCGCGGACCTGGCCCACGAACTGGCGCATGATGCCCATGCTGCCGGAGCGGCCCACGGTGCCTTCGTCCGGCGTGATGTCTCCGGCGATGATCTTGAACAGGGTGGTCTTGCCGGTTCCGTTCGGCCCGATCAGCGCCGTCTTGCTGCCGTCCGGGACCTTGAAGGTCACGCCGTTGAGCAGCTGGGTGCCGTCGGAGAGGAAGTAGTCGATGCCGGAGACGTCAATATGGGCCACTGCCCAATCTTCCCATGGGCCGTTCGCCCGCGATTACCCGGAGGAGGTTCGCCTTCCCGCGGCTCTCAGGGACGAACACGGCCCCATGGCTTATAAACCGCCAGCACCAGCGCAAAACCGAGCGACAGGAACGACACAATCGGAGGAAACAGCAACTGGACAGGTGCGGCGCCCAAAGCACGGCGCACGGCTGCGCCGCTGGCCCCGTCCGCGTCGCCCAACTCGGCAGGCAGGGAGCCAACTGCCGGAAGCAACGCCACGAACACCAAGGCGGTGAGCACGATTCCCAGCAGCAGCTTCACGAGCACCCACCAGTACTCAAACAATCCCCATTTCGTCCAGAGGCCCTGGGCCAGCCCCGTGGCGAGCATCAGCAGGCTCAGGGCAAGGACAGCCGGCGGAACGAATATTCCGATTGCGGTATAGACGGCGACGGCGGTCCGTCCGCTGTCGGTCAGCAGGCCGGTAAACACGAGAAACAGGAGCCCGACGTCGAGGCCCATCCATCCGACGCCGCCGGTGATGTGCAGGAGCAGGACCAGCTTCCGCCAGCCCTGCGGCAGCAGCCGCCGTTCAGCCATGGTCATCTCCGGGTTGCTCTGGGCCCGGCGCAGTTCCGGGCGTGGCCGGCGGGGCCGCCTCAGCGGACGGTCCGACGACGGCGGCGGGCCGGCGCCGGGCGAATCCCGGGGCGTGCTCGGGCCGGGGACCGAAACCGATCATGAGCGACGGCAGCTTGCGGAGCCACGGAAGTTTGCGGGCGGCGAAGACCACCGGGCCCGGCGGGCCGGCCAGTCCGACCGTCACGGCAGGGCCGAAAATCACCTTGTGGAGCAGACGCTGCACGTTCTGGACCACCACGGTGGGAAGCCAGCGGCGCTTCTGGACCGCTGCCAGGTCCCGCTCCGTCAGTCGCCCGCGCAGCAGCGGCCCCGCAAGCCTCGCGGCTGCTGCCACCGCATCCTGGATGGCCAGGTTGATTCCCACCCCGCCGGCAGGGGACATGGCGTGGGCGGCGTCACCGATGAGGAGCAGGCCGGGTTTGTGCCAGCGGCTGATCCGGTTGAGCTTCACGTCCAGCATGTGCAGATCGTCCATGGAGCCGATTTCGCCGACCCGGTCGGCCAGGTCGGGGCGCAGGCGGGCGATGCGTTCACGGAAGCGTTCCACGCCTTCGGCGCGCAGCCGGGCATCCGCCCCCTTCTCCGCGATGTAGGCGATTTGGTAGTAGTCCTTGCGGGTGAGGGCAAGAAGCACCTCATTTCCGGCGAAGCGTGGCGTCAGGCTGGCGATCTGGCCTTGTTCGTCTTTGTTGCGCGAGAGCCGGAACCACCAGGTGTCGAAAGGAACCGGGAATTCGCGGGGGAGCAATCCGGCTTCCCGGCGCAGCACGGATCCCCGGCCGTCGCAGGCGACGGTCAGCTCCGCCCGCAGTTCCCCGGCTGCGGACTGCGCATCCCGGGTGCGGTACGCGACCCCGGCGACCTTCCCGCCGTCGTACAGCAGCCCAGTGACCTCCGTGTTCATCCGGAGAGTGAAGCGGGGTTCGTCGCGGGCGGCGTCGACGAGGAAGTTCAGCAGTTCCCATTGCGGCACCATGGCCACGTAGTTGTAGGGCGGCTTCAGCTGGTCGAAGGCGGCCAGGGTGATGTCGCCGTCGGGAGTGGGGAGCCGGAAATTGCCCAGCCGGCTCTGCGGGAGCGCACGGAATCCCGCGCCCAGGCCCAATTCGTCGAGGAGCCGGATCGTGGAAGGGTGGACGGTGTCCCCGCGGAAGTCCCGCAGGAAGTCGGCGTGCTTCTCCAGCACTGTGACCTCGACTCCTGCGCGCGCCAGCAGAAGCCCCAGCATCACCCCGGCGGGCCCGCCGCCCGCGATGACGCATGTGGTCCTTTCGGCCTGGTGCATGGCACCTCCCGGATGGCAGCAAATTCAGCAGGCGATGAATTTAAGTGTGCATGGCGGCGACGTGATGTCCAGAGCCCTGCTGCGGGCGCCCGCCACGTCAGCCCCCGTGGCTCCCGATGACCGCCTGATTACGGCCGAGGCTTTTCGCCATGTACAAAGCCGTGTCTGCGGCCGCGATGAGTTCTTCCAGGTCCGCTGTTTCTTTCCCGATCGGGATGATGCCGTAGCTTGCCGTAGGCATCGGGAAGCGGGCGGCCGCGCTGGCGGTTTCAAAGCGGTTGCTGATATCCGCGGCAATGAACCGCGCCCGCTCGGCACTGATCCCGGGCACCAGGAGGATGAATTCCTCTCCTCCGATCCGGCCCACGAGGTCACCTGAACGGACAGCTGCCCGGCACGCTCCGGCGAAAGCCTTGAGCGCAACGTCCCCCGCGGCATGTCCGTAGCTGTCATTGACGGCCTTGAAATGATCGAGGTCTGCCAGGACAAGGGAGCCGTGCCTGCCATCCAGCCTCATCCTACGAAGCTCATCACCTGCCTCCTGGAGGAAACCCGCACGGTTCAGGAGGCCTGTGAGACCGTCCTGGGCGGCAGCAGTCTTGAGCACCCGGGCCCGGTTTTCGCTGCTGAGGGCAAACATGCTGAATGAGGCGACGGCCAGGAACGCCATGCCGACCAGGGTGGTGACGGCGGAGCCGAAGAACGTGTTGTACCGGGGACTGCCTGCGCCGTCGAGGATGAAGGACATGAGGCGGCAGAAGTAGAAAATGGCGACCGAAGCGGCGGCAACGCCCATGGCCATCCGGATCCTGGAGGTCTCTGGCCCGCCGAGCCACAACTCCCGTGCGGCCAATCCGATCATGAGGCACATGAAGGCCAGGAACACGCCGTCACCGGCCCAGGGGTTGATGCCTGGACGGTCCACCGCGGCTGCGACGGCGGAACTTGCGGGTCCGGCGACAAGCACCCAGACAGGGGGATGGAGCGCCCTTAGAGAGCGGGCGCTGGCCCAGACGGCACACGTACCAGCCACCAACAAGGAGTTTCCCAGCGGGTTCGCCAACCAGCCGAATGCAGTGCCGTCAAGCAGGAACACTGCCGATCCGATCAGGAACAGGGCGAGCGAGATGGACCACCAGCCGCTGTAGGGGGAGCGCGTGCTTAGAAAATCCCCGAAATAGAACAGAATGCCGACGGTGAACGCGACTACGGCAAAGGCCACCCTCAGGCTGTTCGTGTCAAGAGCCATCGCGGCCTGCCTGGAGGCGGGCGGCGAGCCGGATCCCGGGCCGCTCGCGCTCTCCCCGGCCTGGTCTGGCGGGTTCACGCGACGGGCCAACGGGCATGTTGATCCCCTCAGCTAGATCCGATGCTCGACTGGATGCGAGCTTACCAAGCGGCCGGGCGCATGAGTAGATCCAGGCTCCTTGCGGGGGCTCGGATCGTCCGCCATCGGACCAGGATCCGGGCCTTCCGTGCCGTGCTCTTGGCCCCTGTCGGTGGCCGCCGCGCGGCCCTACAATCGGGGTGTGCGACGCCGGGCAGGGCACCCCCGGCCTTCCAGCAGCACCAGGAACAGTCAAGGCGGTGCCGGCAAGGAAATGACCGCCATGCCCACCGAAACAAGCGAGACCGAACGCAAGTACGACGCCGGCCACGACACCCGGGTCCCGGAGTTCACGGAAATCCCCGGCGTCGAGCAGGTCACCGGCACTCACGAGACTTTCCTGGAAGCTGTCTACTTCGATACCCAGGACAAGGTGCTCTCCGCCCGCAGGATCACCCTGCGCCGGCGCACGGGCGGAGCGGACGAGGGCTGGCATCTGAAACTCCCGTTGGGACCTGATGAGCGCCGCGAAATCCGGGCACCGCTCGGCCAGCCCGACGTCGTCCCTCGCGAGCTGCGGGACCGCCTCGCGGCCTATACCCGAGGCAGGGAGCTGACCCCGCTGGCCCGGCTGTCCACCCGCCGGACCGTCCAAGGCCTCTACGGGCCAGGCGGCGAGCATCTCGCCGACTTCGCCGATGACCGGGTCCACGCAATCAACCTTCGTGGGACCGACCAGGGCACGCACTGGCGCGAATGGGAAATCGAACTTGTCCACGCCACCGCGAAATTCTTCGACGCCGCCGCACCGGCGCTTACCGCGTCCGGCGCCGTCCCGGCCGAACATGCGGCCAAGATCGCCCGCGCCCTGGGCGATGCATGGCCCCCCGCCCTTGCCATCCGGCCCGCCAAGCCGCGAAAGAAAGGACCCGCGCGGGAGGTTCTTATCGCGTACCTTGACACCCAGATGGCCGAACTCATCGCCAACGACGCCGGAGTCCGGACGGGAGCGGGCGAGGCCGTGCACGACATGCGCTCCGCCGCCCGCCGTATCCGATCCGCTTTGCGCATCTACCGGCCGATGCTTCGCCGGGATGCCGCCGCCGCACTGGGCCGCGAGCTGCAATGGCTCGGCCGCATGCTCGGACGACCCCGCGACGCAGAAGTAAGGCGGGACAGGATCCTGGCGAAGCTGCACCAACTGCCCGGAGAGCAGGACGCCGGCCCCGCCCGGGGGGCCATCGAACATGAACTTGGCACCACCTACAACACCAGCTACCAACGGCTCCTTCAGGCCCTGGACACCAGACGATACTTCGATCTGCTGGACGCACTCGAGGACTTCCGGAACCGGCCCCCGGCCAAGGCCAAAGCAAAACGCCCGGCCCGCAAGGCAAGCGCCAAGCTCGTCAACAACGCAGCCCGCCGCATGGACCGCTCACACCGACAAGCCAAGAAGATCGGCGGCGGCCCCCAGCATGACAACGCCCTGCACGAGATCCGAAAAGACGCCAAACGCCTCCGGCATGCCGCAGAAACTGTCGCCGCCATCCACGGCAAGCGGGCTCGGCGGATCGAAAAAGCCGCCAAGCGCATCCAGCAGATCCTAGGTGAACGCCAGGACGCCGTCGTCGCCCGCGAACTGCTCCACAGCCTGGCCGCCGGCCCCGGCCTACCCGCAGGCACGAAGACCGTGTACGAAGAGCTCGCAACTGCCGAAACCCGGGCCGCGGAGCAGGCCGAGGCCGCCTATCGGAAGGCGCGCAAGAAAGCCCGCAAGCTGCGCCTTCGCTGAACGGGAAATATCGGGCGCCCCCGCCTCGGCCTCCGCCGGATATAACCTCCGTAATATGTGCACTACAATGCACATATGCACTTAAAGGAGGAAGAGTGATGCTGCCGGTACTGCGGAACCGCACGTACCGGCGGCTGTTCTCCGCCCAGATCGTGGCGCTCCTGGGCACGGGGCTGCTCACTGTGGCTCTGGGCCTGCTCGCCTTCGACCTCGCCGGGCGGGACGCCGGAGCCGTCCTCGGCACGGCCCTCACCATCAAGATGACCGCCTATGTCGGCTTCGCCCCGGTGATCAACGCCGTCGCGGCGAAGCTCCCGAAGAAGCCGGTGCTCATCGCGGCCGATCTGGTGCGGGCGGCGATGGCGCTGTGCCTGCCCTTCATCACCGAGGCGTGGCAGATCTACGTGGTGATTTTCCTGCTGCAGTCCGCTTCGGCAACGTTCACCCCGGCTTTCCAGTCGTTGATCCCGGCGGTCCTCCCGGCAGAGCGGGACTACACCCGGGCACTGTCCCTTTCCCGGCTGGCCTACGACCTGGAAGCGCTGGCCAGCCCGGCGATCGCGGCCGTGCTGCTGACCGTGCTCAGCTACAACAAGCTGTTCCTCGGCACGGCAGCCGGTTTCCTGCTCTCCGCGCTCCTGGTCGTCCGCACCGCACTGCCCCCAACCGGGACCGGCCCGGCACAGGAGGCTCCGGCGTCGTTGTGGCACCGCACCACCCTCGGCGCAAGGATCTTCTGGCGGACCCCCAAACTGCGTTCGCTGCTGGCGCTGAACCTGGTGGTCGCCGCACCCACGGCCATGGTCCTGGTGAACACCGTGGTCTACGTCCGGGATGTGCTGCACCGGCCGGAGACGGACCTTGCCCTCGCCCTGGCCTGCTTCGGAGCCGGCTCCATGGCCGTGGCGCTCGGTGCGCCGCGATTGTTGGAGCGTTTCGGGGACCGTCCGGTCATGCTCAGCGGAGCAGCCGTCATCCCCGTGGTCACCGCCGCCGCCGCGGCCGTGACGTTCCTGGCGGAACCGGGCACCGGAACAAGCACCGGGGCGGACAGCGCCTGGTGTTTGCTGCTTGGGCTGTGGTTCCTGCTGGGGGCCGGCAACTCGACGGTCCTGACGCCGTCGGCACGGCTGCTGCGCGAAGCCTCCGATGAGGCAACGCGGCCCTACGTCTTCACCGCCCAGTTTTCGCTGTCCCACGCCTGCTACATCGTCACGTATCCGCTGGCGGGCTGGCTCGGCGCCACGGCGGGGCTTGGCCCGGCTGCCCTCGCGCTGACTATTGTTGCGATGATAGGCAGTACGGGTGCGTTCCTCTCGTGGCCGCGCAGGCCTCGGGGGCGCGCGTCCGGACACCGGCCCGGACAGCCGGGAAGCCGCGGAACTCAAGCACTAGGAGCAGGCCTTTGAGCAGCGCCAACAGAGCCGGCAGCGCCGCCAGCGCCAGCATCGAGCGGCAAGAGTCCGTGCCCTCGCTCGTCCACGAGGTGACCCCGGACGCCGAGCTGCTCGACACCGCGGCCGGAACGCTGCGGATGCTCGCCGAACCCACCCGGCTTCACCTGCTCTGGCAACTGAGCTCGGGGCCCAAGTCGGTCACCGAACTCACGGAACTGGCCGAGGTACCACGCACCGTGGTCAGCCAGCACCTAGCGAAGCTCCGGCTCAGCGGCCTGGTGGACACCCGCAAGGACGGCCGGCACGTCATCTACTCCCTGCACGACGGCCACCTGGTCCGGCTCATCCGCGAAACCCTGAACCACGCCGACCACCAGCTCACCGGCGAACCGTTCCACGACTGAGGCGGCCGGCTTGCCGGCCTGGGCCCCGTCAGTACCGGCTCGGGAGCGGCGTCCTCATGATGTGCGGCAGCTGCGAAATGATGCTCACAATGAAGATGAAGTAGGCAATGAAGAACAGGCACCCGGCGATGAAGAGCCCGATCCCCACCCAGCCCAGGACCTTTCCGTCCTGCGCCGGAACCCCATAGGCTTCGGCTTTCTTGGACTGCATGATCGCCAGCGGGCCGAAGACCACGCCGAGCGACACGATCCCCAGCACTCCGAACACGGCGGCCAGCCGGGCGTGCTTCATGCCCTCGAGGTACCAGCGCAGTTGGCCTTGGGTGACTGGAGCTTGGTCCGGTTGCGGGTACCCGGGCTGGAGATCCGGCGGTGGTGTGGACATGCGTTCCCCCTCGATGCTTGTTCCCGATGCGTGGCCTTCCCGGGAAGGTTCCGCGTGACAGCCTGAGGATATGTCCTGGCCGCAAGCAGGGACTACCCCGCCGCGGTCAGGAATTCCTTCAGCAGCGGTCCGCTGGTAGTGGCGCCGAGGCCGCCGTCCTCGACGAACACCGCCACTGCGAGGTCGCCGTGCACCGCCACGATCCAGGCGTGGGTTTTGGGCGGGTTCTCCTTGCCGAACTCGGCGGTGCCGGTCTTGGCACCCACCGGCGCGCCCGGGACCTGCGCCAGGAAGCCGGCGTGGCCGGAGGTGACCACGGCCCGCATCATGTCGCTGAGGGCGGCCGCTTCGGCCTTCGTCAGCGGTTTCGCGATCGCCGGGGCGGTAGCCGAGGCAGAAGAAGGAGCGGACGACGGCGGCGAGGCGCCCGCCGCGGGCGTGGCACCGCCGTCGGGCGAACCGCCGTCGGGGTTAAGGACCAGCTGTGGCGAGACGGGAGCGCCGTGGCCCACGGATGCAGCCATCACGGCCGCGGCGAGCGGCGAGAGCAGCACCTTGCCCTGGCCGATCATGGAGGCGGCGTGCTCGGTGCCTTCGGCGCTGCCTGGGACGGAGCCGAGGAAGGCGTCGG
>Ga0105246_10002925_pt1 | contig 10333 bp, 6 predicted proteins | sample KBSM64metaG_FD_99694 | JGI IMG/M metagenome (GOLD analysis project Ga0105246, IMG submission 99694) | Miscanthus rhizosphere microbial communities from Kellogg Biological Station, Michigan, USA - KBS M6-4 metaG | ecosystem: Host-associated > Plants > Roots > Rhizosphere > Soil | place: Michigan... | reverse complement strand
GCTGCCGTCCAGCAGCCCGCCACCCGGAACGAGCACGAGGTCGGGGCGCTCGCCGAGCGCGCGGTCGGGCACCAGCGTCGTGCCGAGCGCCGTCATCACGCGCTCGGCGCCGTCGAGCGTCACGAGCGCGACCTCGAACGGCGCGCCGGCGCGCGCGGCGTGGCGCAGCAGCTCGTTCGGGCCGAGCGCGTCGAGGTCGTCGAAGCCGTCGAAGAGAAGGATGTCGATCTGCATGCGCTCGATGCTCGCGCGGCCGGCCTCGCCGCACCAGTGGCAGGAATGACAATCTCCGTATGATTTCAGCCATGCCGTCGCACCGCATCGCGGTCCTCGCGCTCCCGGACGTCGTCGCCTTCGACCTCGCGACGCCGTTCCAGCTGCTCCACCGGCACTACGACATCGCGCTGTGCGCCGCGACGCCCGGCCCGATCCCCACCACCAGCGGCTTCCCCCTCCTCGCCGAACGTGGGCTCGAAGCGCTCGCCGACGCCGAGACCGTCTTCGTGCCCGGCTTCGCGCCCCGCGAGTGGCCCCCGCCCCCGCCGGTTCTCGAGGCGCTCCATGCCGCCCACGCGCGCGGCGCGCGCGTCGCCTCGATCTGCACCGGCGCCTTCGCGCTCGGCGCGGCCGGCCTGCTCGACGGCCGCCGCGTCACGACGCACTGGCACCACGCGCAGCGGCTCGCCGAGCTCTACCCGCGCGCTCGCGTCGACCCCGACGTGCTCTACGTCGACGAGGGCGACCTGCTCACCTCCGCCGGCGTCGCCGCCGGCATCGACCTCTGCCTGCACCTGCTGCGCAAGGACCACGGCGCCGCGGCCGCCAACGCCGCCGCGCGGCACACCGTCGTCGCGCCGCACCGCCCGGGCGGCCAGGCGCAGTTCATCGAGCGCGCCGTTCCGCAGATCGACGACGGCAGCCTCGAGGCGACGCGCGCCTACGCGCTCGAGCAGCTCGACCGCCCGCTCACCGTCGCCGAGCTGGCGCGGCACGCTTGCACCTCCGAGCGCACCTTCAACCGCCGCTTCCGCCTGGAGACCGGGACCACCCCGCTCAGATGGCTGCACCAGCAGCGCGTCGACCACGCGCGGCGGCTGCTGGAGACGAGCGACCTGCCGATCGAGGCGGTCGCGCAGCGCTGCGGCTTCGGCTCCGCCGCGATCCTGCGCCAGCACTTCCGTCGCGCGACCGCCACGACGCCGACCGCCTACCGGCGCACCTTCGCCGGGAGCGTCGGCAGCACGGCTCCACGGCCCCCGGTACGCTGAGCCGCATGGAGCAGCTCCGGGGGCTCATCTTGTCGGGGGGCAAGGGCACGCGCCTGCGCCCGATCACGCACACCAGCGCGAAGCAGCTCGTGCCGGTCGCCAACAAGCCCGTGCTGTTCTACGGGATCGAGGCGATGGCCGCGGCCGGGATCAAGGAGATCGGCATCATCATCGCGCCGGAGACCGGCGAGGAGATCAAGGCGGTCGCGGGCGACGGGTCGCAGTTCGGCGTCGAGATCACCTACATCCTGCAAGACGAGCCGCTCGGCCTCGCGCACGCGGTGCTGACGGCGGAGCCGTTCCTGCGCGACGCGCCCTTCGTCATGTACCTCGGCGACAACCTGCTGCAGGGCGGGATAGCCGAACTGGTCGACGCGTTCCGCACGAACGAGCCCGAAGCGCTGATCCTGCTCACGCCGGTGCCCGACCCGGAGAACTACGGCGTCGCCGAGCTGAACGGCCACAACACCGTCAAGCGGCTCGTCGAGAAGCCGCTGGAGCCGGCGACCGACCTCGCGCTCGTCGGCGTGTACATGTTCACGCCGCAGATTCACCAGGCGGCGCGCGCGATCGAACCGTCGGCGCGCGGCGAGCTGGAGATCACCGACGCGATCCAGCACCTCGTCGACGAGGGCCGCCGCGTCGAGCCGCACATCGTCACCGGCTGGTGGAAGGACACCGGCAGACTCGAGGACATGCTGGAGGCGAACCGGCTGATCCTCGAGAACGTCGAGCAGCAGATCGACGGCGAGCTGATCGAGTCGCAGGTCGAGGGCCGCGTGATCGTCGAAGCCGGCGCGCGCCTGATCCGCTCGACCGTGCGCGGTCCCGCGATCATCGGCGCCGGCGCGACGCTGACCGACTGCTACGTCGGGCCCTACACGGCGATCGCGGAAGGGTGCGCGATCGAGCGCGCCGAGGTCGAGCACTCGATCCTGCTGGCCGGCTCGTCCGTGTGCGGGCTCGACGGCCGCATGGAGTCCTCGCTGCTCGGCCGCAACGTCGCGATCCGCCGCGACGACCGCCAGCCGCGCGCCTACCGCTTCATGGTCGGCGACAACAGCGAAATCGGCATCCTGTAGGAATGCGACTGCTGGTGACCGGAGCCGGCGGAATGCTCGGCCAGGACGTCGTTCACGCCGCCGAGGCGAGCGGCGACGAGGTGATCGCGCTCGCGCGCGGTGACCTCGACGTCGCCGACGAGCGTGCGGTCGCCGCGGCGCTGTCGGACGAGCCGGTCGACGCGGTGATCAACTGCGCCGCCTGGACCGACGTGGACGGCGCCGAGTCCGCCCCGGACGGCGCCGACGCGGTCAACGCGCTGGGCGCCGGCAACGTGGCGCAGGCGGCTGCCCACGCCGGCGCGCGGCTCGTGCACGTCTCGACCGACTACGTCTTCGACGGCGCCCGCTCCCCGCAGGAGGGCGCCTACGTCGAGTCCGACATGCCCGCCCCGCACAGCGTCTACGGGGCGTCGAAGCTCGCCGGCGAGGAGGCCGTCGCCGGGGCCGACCTCTCGTTCGCGATCGTGCGCTCGTCGTGGCTGTTCGGCGTCGGCGGGCGCAACTTTGTCGCGACGATGCTCGCGCTCGGCGAGGAGCGCGACGAGGTCACGGTCGTCACCGACCAGATCGGCTGCCCGACGGCGACGGCCCATCTCGCGCCCGCGCTGCTCGCGCTCGCGCGCGACGAGGACGCACAGGGGATCTTCCACGTCGCCGGCAGCGGGCAGTGCTCGTGGCACGAGCTCGCGGTCGAGACGTTCCGGCAAGCGGGGATCGCCTGCCGCGTGCTTCCCTGCACGACCGCTGACATGCCGCGCCCGGCGCCGCGGCCCGCCTTCAGCGCACTCGCCAGCGAGCGCGACGACGCACCCCTGCTGCCGCCGTGGCAGGAGGGTCTCACCACGTATCTCGCCCAACGGGGGGTCCACGCATGAAGCTGCTCGTCTGCGGCGGAGCGGGCTTCATCGGCTCAAACTTCGTCCGAATCCGAGTCCGTGACCACGGGGATGACGTCGTCGTGCTCGACAAGCTGACGTATGCGGGCCGCAAGGAGAACCTGCACGACACGCTCGACCGAATCCGCTTCGTGCGTGGCGCGATCGAGGATCCCGACGCCGTCGCGGACGCGATCGAGGGCGTCGACGCGGTCGTCAACTTCGCCGCTGAGACGCACGTGGACCGCTCGATCGCCGACCCCGACGCGTTCCTGCGCACGAACGCGATCGGCACGTATGTGCTGCTCGAGGCCGCGCGCGCGGCGGGCGTGCGCTTCCTGCAGGTCTCGACCGACGAGGTTTACGGCTCGATCGACGAGGGCTCCTTCACGGAGGCGTCCCCGTTGCAGCCGTCGAGCCCGTACTCCGCCACGAAGACGGGCGCGGACCTGCTCGTCGCCAGCTACTTCCACACGTACGGCCTGGAGACGGTCATCTGCCGCGGCTCCAACAACTACGGGCCCTACCAGTACCCGGAGAAGCTGATCCCGCTGATGGTGCTGAACGCCCTGCACGGCGACAGGCTGCCGGTCTACGGCGACGGGATGCAGGTGCGCAACTGGCTCTACGTCGAGGACTTCGGCCGCGGGATCGGCCACGCGCTCGCGCACGGCGCGCCCGGCGAGGTCTACAACTGCGGCGGCCCGGACGAGTGCCCGAACATCGAGGTCGTCGAGCGGATCGTCTCGCTCACCGGCAACGACGCGTCGCTGATCGAGCACGTGACGGACCGTCCCGGCCACGACCGCCGCTACTCGCTGTCCTCCGAGAAGCTGCGCGCGCTCGGCTGGGAGGCGCAGGTGCACTTCGCCGAGGGTCTCGAGCAGACGGTCGCGTGGTACCGCGAGAACGCCTGGTGGTGGGAGCCGATCCGCTCCGGCGACTACCGCGAGTACTACGAGCGCCAGTACGGCCGCGCGCTCGGATAGCCGCGCCGTTCCGCACGGACATCGCGTGCGGAACCTGTGCACTTGCGGACCTCGCGCGTGACGGGCGGGTCGCTGGCGGGCAACAGTGGTACATGCGCGTTCGCAGAAAGACCCGTCGCAGACCTCCGGTCACCCGCTGGCGCGAGGCCTGCGTGGACGGTGTCCTGCACGCCGCGTTTGCGGCCGCCGAGCGGGCCGAGACGGCGGCGGAGCGGTGCCTCCCGCGCTCGCTGCGCCCGCACGAGGCCCGTGCCCGCAGGCAGCGGCGCCCGCGCTGGCGCTGAGCGCGGCGCGCGCGAATCGCCACACGGCGGTTTCACCTCCGCGGAGTTACACTCACCTGGATCGCGCGATGGCAAGCCCGGATCGCACCCACTCCCGTCCCCCGGTGCCGCGCGGTCGTCACGCCCCGCCGCTCGAGGTCCGGCTCGCGCAGCAGCGCGAGCGCTTGTTCGAGGCCGCCGCGTCGGTGTTCGCGACGACCGGCTACGCCGACGCGAGCGCCGAATCGATCAGCCGCGCCGCCGGCATGTCGAAGGCGACCTTCTACGAGCACTTCGCGAACAAGGAGGAGTGCATCCTCGCGCTGTTCGACGCCGCCTTCCAGGTGCTGATGACGCGCATCCTCGGCGCTGTCGCGCAGGTGGGGGACGACCCGGTGGCCCGCATGCGCGAGGGGATGCGCGCGTTCCTCGTCGTGATCGACGAGTACCCGAACGAGGCGCAGACGCTGCTCGTCGAGATAATCGGCGCCGGCCCCGCCGCGATGCGCCGCCGCGATGAGATCGTCGCGAGATTCGCCCAGGTGCTGTTCAGCGAGAACGAGTCGCACGCGCAAGAGGGCGTGCTGCCCCGCTTCAGGGACCCGCTCGACGCGTTCGCGATCGTCGGCGCGATCGCGGAGCTGGTCTCGCGCCAGCTGCGGCTCGGCGAGCCGAAGCAGTCGGCCGACCTGCAGCCGGTGATCGAGCGCTTCGCGTTCGGTCTGCTCGGCCTGGAGCCGCCGGCGCTCGCGTGAGCGAGCGCGCCGCCGCGCTCGCGGCGCTGGACGCCGAGGTCGTCGCCTGTCGCAGATGCCCGCGGCTCGTCGACTGGCGCGAGCGCGTCGCCGCCGAGAAGCGCGCAGCGTTCGCCGATCAGCAGTACTGGGGCCGGCCGATCACCGGCTTCGGCGACCCGAGCGCGCGGATCCTCGTGTTGGGGCTCGCGCCGGCGGCGCACGGCGGCAACCGCACCGGGCGCGTCTTCACCGGCGACCGCTCGGGCGACTGGCTGTTCGCGTCGATGTGGCGCTGCGGACTCGCGAACCAACCCGAGTCGGTGTCGCGGGACGATGGGCTGGAGCTGCACGGCGCGTACGTGACGGCGGCTGTGCGCTGCGCCCCGCCGGCGAACAAGCCGCTGCCGGCCGAGCGCGACAACTGCTTCCCGTACCTCGTGCGCGAGCTGGAGCTGCTGCGCGACGTGCGGATCGTCGTGTGCCTCGGGGGCTTCGCGTGGGATGCCGCGCTGCGCGTCCGCGCCGCGCTCGGCGAGCCGGTCCCGCGACCACGGCCGCGCTTCGGCCACGGCGCCGAGCTGCCGGCGGCCGAGTCCGGGCGCCTGTCGCTGCTCGGCTGCTACCACCCGAGCCAGCAGAACACGTTCACCGGCCGCCTGACGGAGCCGATGACCGACGCGGTCTTCCTCCGCGCGCGGGAGCTGGCTGGGCTGGGCGCCTCATAGGCTGCGATCCGCAGTCGTCATCCGCCCGCGCCACGCACGAGATGCTTGATCGACATCCAGTCATACGGATTTACGCCGGGGACGCCGCCGCCACTACCGTACCTGCAGTCCCGAAGGGTGAACCCGTCGTCGGGCCTCTTCGTGTCATCGGTCGGTGCATGAGCGTCACTACGGGCTGACGGGGTTTCGATCGTCTCAACTCTGTCGGGCATGCCTCGATGCTGCCGTTTGGGGGCAAGGCCGTCTACAGCGCATGACGGGTGTCTCGAACCGAAGAACGCGACGATTCAGCCTCAAGGCGGCAGAGATTCCGCCATTCCGACGCTAGGCTCGGTTGAGCCGATGCCGCGGTCCGCCCTTTCCTCGCCGCTCGACGCGTTCGCTGAGCAGACGCGCGAGTGGTTTATGCGCGCGTTCGACGCGCCCACCGAGGCGCAGGCGCAGGCGTGGCCGGCGATCGCGACCGGCGAGCACGTGCTGATCTCGGCGCCGACCGGCTCCGGCAAGACGCTCGCGGCGTTCCTGTGGGCGCTCGACCGGCTGGCGAGTGACGTCGACCGGACGCGTCCGGTTCCGGTCGCGGGAGGGCGAAAGCCGTCTCCGCGCGGCGGCGCGGAGGAGGCCGGTGCGCCGGCGAGCGGATCGGCGGCGGGCGGCGAGCGCCGCACCCGCCTCGTCTACGTCTCCCCGCTCAAGGCGCTCTCGTACGACATCGAGCGCAACCTGCGCGCGCCGTTGAAGGGCATCGGCGCGTCCGACGACCTGCGCGTCGCGATCCGCACGGGCGACACGCCCCAGAGAGAGCGCCAGCAGATGCTGCGCGAGCCGCCCGACGTCCTCATCACCACGCCCGAGTCGCTCTACCTGATGCTCACCTCCCGCGCGCGGGAGATCCTGCGCGGCGCCGAGTGGGTGATCGTCGACGAGATCCATGCCGTCGCAGGGACCAAGCGCGGCGCGCACCTCGCGCTGACGCTGGAGCGGCTCGATGCGCTGGCGGAGCGCGAGGTCCAGCGGATCGGCCTGTCGGCGACGCAGAACCCGCTGGAGGAGGTCGGCCGCTTCATGGTCGGCCCGCGGCGCAGATGCCGGATCGTCGACACGGGCGTGCGCAAGCCGCTCGATCTGAAGATCCACGTGCCGGTCGAGTCGATGGTCGAGCCCGATGCGACGCCCGCGCCGGACCTCGACCCGCTCAACGGCGGCACCGAGGCGACGCGCCGCTCGATCTGGCCGGCGATCTATCCCGAGCTGCTGAAGCTGATCCAGCAGCACCGCTCGACCATCCTGTTCGTCAACAACCGCCGCTCGGCGGAGCGGATCGCGCTGCGGCTGAACGAGCTGGCGAGCGGTGACGTCGCCCAGAGGTCGCCGGTCCCGGCGACCGGCGGGCGAAAGCCGATTCCTGGCGAGGACGCCGGCCCGCCCGTCGAGATCGCCCGCGCCCATCACGGCTCGCTCGCGCGCGAGGAGCGGCTGGTCGTGGAGGAGCTGCTGAAGGCGGGCGAGATCCCCTGCATCGTCGCGACCTCGTCGCTGGAGCTGGGGATCGACATGGGCGCCGTCGACCTCGTCCTGCAGGTCGAGTCGCCGAAGTCGGTCGCCGCCGGGCTCCAGCGGATCGGCCGCGCCGGCCACAACGTCGGCGACGTCAGCAAGGGCCGCATCTTCCCCAAGTTCCGCGCCGACCTCTTGGAGTGCGCGGTCGTCGCGAGACGCATGCGCGACGGCGCGATCGAGCCGACCGTCGTCCCGCGCAATCCGCTCGACGTGCTGGCGCAGCAGGTCGTCGCGATCGCCGCGGCGAGCGACGGGCCGGGCGAGGAGCCGGTCTCCGTCGACGACCTGCACGCGCTCGTCACGCGCACCTACACGTACGCCGACCTCTCGCGCGCCCAGCTCGAGAACGTGCTCGACATGCTCGATGGCCGCTACCCGTCGAGCGAGTTCGCCGAGCTGCGCCCGCGGATCGTGTGGGATCGCGTCGCCGGCACGATCCGCCCGCGCAGAGGCGCGCGCCAGCTCGCCGTCACGAACGCCGGCACGATCCCCGACCGCGGCCTGTACATAGTCACCCTCCCCGACGGCCGCCGCGTCGGCGAGCTCGACGAGGAGATGGTCTACGAGGCGCGGCCCGGGCAGACGTTCCTGCTCGGTGCCTCGTCATGGCGGATCGAGGAGATCGGCCGCGACCGCGTGATCGTCACGCCCGCGCCGGGCGCGCCCGGCGCGATCCCGTTCTGGAAGGGCGACGGCGTCGGGCGGCCGAAGGAGCTGGGCGAGGCGATCGGCAGATTCGCGCGCACGGCGGTCGACAGATCCACGGAGGACCTCGCGCGCGACTACGACCTCGACGAGCTGGCGGCGCGCAACCTGCTCGACTACCTGGCAGAGCAGCAGCAGGCGACGCGCGTGATCCCGTCCGACAAGACGATCGTGATCGAGCGCTTCCGCGACGAGATCGGCGACTGGCGGCTGTGCGTCCTGTCCCCGTACGGCGGTCGCATCCACGCCGCCTGGGGGCTCGCGCTGTCTGCCCGCATCCGCGACCAGCTCGGCCTGGAGGCCGACGCGATCTGGTCCGACGACGGGATCATCGTCCACCTGCCCGACGCCGACGAGCCGCCCGGGGCGGAGATCGCGCTGATCGAGCCCGACGAGCTGGAGGACGCGGTCGTCGCCGAGCTGTCCGGCTCCGCGCTGTTCGGCGCGCGCTTCCGCGAGAACGCCGGCCGGTCGCTGCTGATCCCGCGCGCCTACCCGGGCAAGCGAACGCCGCTGTGGCAGCAGCGGTTGAAGTCGCAGACGCTGCTGGAGGTCGCCAAGCGCTACGGCGAGTTCCCGATCATCCTCGAGACCTACCGCGAGTGCCTGCGCGACGTGCTCGACCTGCCGGGGCTGCGCGACCTGCTGACCAAGCTCCACCGCCGCGAGCTGTCCGTCGTCGAGGTCGAGACCGCGACCGCCTCGCCGTTCGCCTCCTCGCTGCTGTTCGACTACGTCGCCACGTACATGTACGAGGGCGACACGCCGAACGCTGAGCGGCGCGCGGCCGCGCTCTCGCTCGACCGCGACCTGCTGCGCGAGCTGCTCGGACAGGACGAGCTGCGCGAGCTGATCGACGCCGACGCGCTGGAGCAGGTGGAGGACGACCTGCAGCACCGCTCCGAGCGCACGCGCGCGGCCACGCGCGACGAGTTGCACGACGTGCTGCGCCGCGTCGGCGACCTGACCGCCGCCGAGGCCGCGCAGCGCGTGCACGCGGGGATCGACGCCGACGCGCTGCTTGTCGAGCTGGAGCGCGAGCGGCGCGCGCTGGTCATGCGGATCGGCGGCGAGCGCCGCTGGATCGACGCGGCCGACGCCGGCCTCTACCGCGACGCGCTCGGCGTCGTGCCGCCCGGCGGCCTGCCGGAGGCGTTCCTCGCCGACGTGCCGGACGCGCTCCGCAAGCTCATGCGCCGCTACGCGCAGACGCACGGCCCGTTCCCGACCGCCGACGCGCGCGCCCGCTACGGGCTCGACGTGACGCCCGCGCTGTCGGAGCTGGAGCGCGCCGGCGAGCTGGTGCGCGGCGAGCTGCGCCCCGGCGGCACGGAGCGCGAGTGGTGCGACGCGGACGTGCTGCGGCGCCTGCGCCGCGCCTCGCTCGCCGTTCTGCGCAAGGAGATCGAGCCGGTCGACCAGCGCGCCTTCGCCGCCTTCCTGCCGAGCTGGCAGGGCGTCGACAAGCATCCGGCCGGCGGTGCCGGGATCGACCGCCTGCGCGAGCAGCTCGTGCCGCTGCAGGGCCTCGCACTCACGCCCGAGACGTGGGAGCAGGAGGTGCTGCCGCGCCGTGTCGGCGCCTACTCGGCGACGTGGATCGACGCGCTGTGCGCGAGCGGCGAGCTGGTGTGGGTCGGCGCCGGTGCGCTCGGGCGCAACTCCGGCCGCGTGTCCCTGTACTTCCGCGAGGACGCGCCGTTGATCGGGCCGCCGCCGGTGAGAAGCGAGCCGCCGGCGACGCCCGCGCACGAGGCCGTGCGCGAGCGCCTCGCGAAAGGCTCCTGCTTCTTCACGGACCTGCTGATCGACGTCGACCTCGCTCCGGAGGAGCTGCAGGAGGCGCTGTGGGACCTCGCGTGGGCCGGCGAGGTGACGAACGACGCGTTTGCGCCGCTGCGCGCGCCGCGCCTCACGCTCGCACGGGCGCAGCGCAGCGCCGCTGCGCGCGCCGGCCGCGCGGGCCGGCGCTTCTCCTCCCGCCGCGGCGGCGCGCAGGCGCAGGTGCAGGGCCGCTGGTCGCTCACGGAGCGGCTGTTCGAGGTCCCCGCGCGACCGGTCGATCCGAGCGCGCGCCGCCGCGTGCTCGCCGAGCTGCTGCTGGAGCGCTACGGCATCCTCACACGCGAGCTGGTGCTCGCGGAGGG
>Ga0105246_10002919_pt1 | contig 10345 bp, 4 predicted proteins | sample KBSM64metaG_FD_99694 | JGI IMG/M metagenome (GOLD analysis project Ga0105246, IMG submission 99694) | Miscanthus rhizosphere microbial communities from Kellogg Biological Station, Michigan, USA - KBS M6-4 metaG | ecosystem: Host-associated > Plants > Roots > Rhizosphere > Soil | place: Michigan... | reverse complement strand
CTGACGACAACTGGAACAGCACTGACATGTAGTAGTGCTCCTTCAGGTAGCACAAATTATGTCCGATTGAATAATGGAGCCTTCTCGTTTGTTAATGACACAGCAGACTTCCTCTTTGGTAGTACAGCTTCCACATCAGCGAAGTTTAAGTTAAGTATAAGTGGTACTTCACCAGTAGCATCAGTATCAGCAAGTACCTCCTACGCAGCTTTAGTAGTGGATAACACAGGTGCAGGAGACTTGTTTACCGCCAGTAAGAGTGGTGCAACTAAATTTGTTATAAATAATAGCGGTGTTGTCGGCATCGGAGAAAATAATCCTACATTTGCTGATAAATTACAAATTGCTGCAACAAATGCTCCTGAAACGGATTTGGTCCAAATAGGCAACATTGCAGGTCAAGAACCAACCGGAAATGCTATAAATGCGCTGCAACTCAATTGGATAGCAAAGCCTGCAATTGGAAATGTTTCGTCAGGCGAAAATATAACCTTCACCAATGGCAATACAACGCCAGCAGGTCAAGTGCAAGGATTGAGAATTGTATCCAATGGAGCTGGTACTGCAATTAATTCGGACACTGTTGGACTATTTATTGATGGTTTATTGAATGCAAGTCGAGGAACAATTGGACAAAACGCTATTGAAGTCGGTGCCAATTGGGATAGTTCTTTATATGGCGATGGTGATTTGAGAATCAATGCAAATGGGAATATCATACTCGCGACATCGAGTGCTTCGACTAAGATAGGGATAGGAACAACCACACCACTCGCAACTCTTGATGTACGAGCTCATTCTGCAACACTTCCAGTGGCTTCTGTTGCGGGTTCTACCAATTTTGCCGCGTTGGTTGTTAATAACTCTGGTTCTGGTGATATCTTAACAGCCTCTAATGGTGGTCAGACACGTTTTAGAATTTCCAACAATGGTTCAGTTCTTTTCCAAGGGGATACTCTTTCATCGATTGGGAATGGCGGAACAGGAAATGGTAGTAGTGCTGTTACAAATGCTTTGGGTGACGAGGGGAGTCTTATTCCAAATGCGGGATTTGAGTCTGTATTGATGGGCGGATTTGGAGACGGATGGGTGGCAACCTCAACAAATTCTGCAACCATAACTCGAGATGTGGTTGCACCGGTAAAAGGTACGTCATCTCTAAAAGTACAGATTACCAATAATAAAACAGCTATCTATTCTACATGTGTGCCATTATCTGGTTCTTTAGGAAAGTATATTTTAAATTACTACGCAAAAGCTACAGCTCCTATTGCGACAGTTCGTGTCTATGTTGATATGTACACTACGAAAGCAAATTGTCAATCAGATAGCGGCGCTGCCGTGAGTGCGCCTGTTTCGACGTCCGTAGTTACAACGGCATGGGCAGCTTATGGAACCGGAGCGGCGACTTCCATAGCGCTAAGTAATACTGGAACATGGGGGAGAGTTCATATCCATGTTGCTTGTACGACAAATTGCACGAACTCAATTGTCAACTTAGATGGATTTCGACTTATCGAATCACCAAGCTTAGCAGCAGGCTTTGGAGGTCTTGACTATGCTGAAGATTATCCTGCGGATCCTGCAAATACTCCGGAACCTGGTGACGTCGTTGCTTTGCAATCTGTGGGGAGGGCCAGTCAGGTAACAAAAGCGTATCAATATATGGATACTTCTGTCATCGGCGTTGTGTCTACAAATCCAGGGGAAGTCCTAGACGATGGAAGTATGGGAGCTAATAAAGTAGCAGTTGCTCTTGCTGGGCGTATTCCCACCAAAGTTTCGACCCTCAATGGACCAATTCACATTGGAGACTATCTTACGTCCTCTTCTATCCCTGGAGTGGCCGTCAAGGCAATCTCAGCCGGCTCTGTGATAGGTCAGGCAATGGAGGAGTACGAGGAAACTGATCCTACTCGGATCGGAAGTGTTGTCATGTTTGTGAAGAACACCTATTACAACGGCATTCCACTCACTCTGGATTCAGGATTGGTTTCCGACACCAACCAAGATGATTTAACATTCTTAGGTAATCTTGTTGCAACCTCCCAAAAGATTGCTTCAATGAGCAGTCCATTAGTGACAATGCATGCAGACAAGGTCATTGCCGGACTTGATATCATTTCTCCAAAGATCACGACTGATACGTTGCAAGTAAAGACTATAAAAGCTTTCCCTGGACAGGATATTGGACTTCAGTTAAGTGATGATGGAAGTTTTGTAATTAAAGATGCTAGTGGAACCGCTCGTGTAACTTTTGATACGAAAGGTAATGCTGTTTTCTCAGGAACGATTAAAGCAAATAAATTGCAGGTCAATCAAATAGAAGGTTTAGCGATTCTTCAAACTGGACTGCAGCAACAACAAATGCTTACAGCTTCATTAAGCGCTTTATTTACTAACCAAACAGCTGTTCTTAAGACACTGCCATCGGATGTTCAGGTCCCTAACGCTAGCGCACATGAAGCTTCAATAGCAGCTTTATTAGCTAAATATGATACAGATATCTTTGCGATTCAGGCTTTGCAAGTCTCCCAGAACGCAAAGGTTTCAGGCAATCTTCGTGTTCAAGGAAACAGTTTGATTGAAGGTATGCTCAATGTTGTTGATATGTTGACCGCCAACAATCTGCTCGTTAATAAAGTTGCGGATTTCTTTGGCAATGTTATTTTCCATTCAGACGTTACCTTCCAAGGGACTCCAACATTTAACAGTGACACAGCTGGCACAGCAGTTATTAAAAAAGATAGTGACCATGTAACGGTTACCTTCAATGATGAGTATAAAGAGACTCCTGTTGTTTCGGCAACTCAAGTCGTTAGTCAAGTTACCAAGACCCCATCGCAGTCAGATGCAGAGCTGGAACAAGCGCAAAGAAACATGGAAACCAAAATGCTTGATAGTTCTGTACGATTTATTGTCACCAGAGTGAGCACAAAAGGCTTTGTGATCGTATTGAATAAACCAGCAACTGATGATATGAGCTTCTCATGGAATGCGCTGGTAGTAAAAGATGCAAAAGATTTTGTCGGTTCAACTGCTCCAGCGCCGACATATCCTGTACCCACTCCTGAAATTTCCCCTGATAAACAAAATTCGGAAGGAGGTGATACACAGTGAAATTACTCACATCTCGCTATCAGCAGATGCTTGCGGATATAATGATTTTATTCCAAGCACCAGTCTTTTAGTCAAAAACAGTTCCATTCATTCCATATGCTTATGATTCCACCCTCATCTGAACGGTGTACTTCATATACATGCATACATTCAGGCAAGATGTGTCATTTTTTCTCCAAAAAAGGATTATAAGCGATGTAAAAAATGTTAATTGAGGACGGTAGTTTAGCTTGCTATTTTTTTGTAAGATAAGTACTATTAGTCTAGTCTTTTAATGTTTTTTTAACTACGTATTCTTTATAATCACATGAATGTGAATAAGCTTTTAGTGACATTTTTTGTAATAAGTGTTGCGGCAAATATCGGCGCTTTTGTTTTGTTACGTCAGGATACTCCTGATGTGAAGTCAGCTCAAGACTATGCAGCTTTAGAAGAACGTTACTCCTTCTTATCAAAAAGAGTGTTGATGGATCTTCCTGCTGATCTTTTATTGAATTTTCTTGCTTTGCGCAATGAGCTAACTACACAGGTGACCCCTTATGGAGATACTTTTGGGCTTACATTTGAATATCTACCTACAGGAACAGCAATCAATATAAACGGAAATAATAAATTTTATGCTGCATCTTTATTTAAAGTTCCTGTTATTATGGCTTACTATCATGGCAGAGAAAGACTTCATCTAACTGATGATCCAACGATTGTTGTTAAGCAAGATCAATTAGACAGTGAGTTTGGAAACCTTTGGAAAAAAGGAGCAGGGACAAAATTAAAGGCTTCAGAAGCTATTAGGCTTGCCTTGGTTGAATCTGATAATACAGCTATTAAAGCGTTGATTCCTTATGTTGAAGATGAAGATTTTAAAACTGTTTATAATGGACTTGATCTAAACTTGTCTTCAACACCAGAAGGAGCTTTAATTTCAACGAGAGAGTATGCAACAATTTTAAAGGCTCTTTACTTTTCTTCGGTACTGAATAAAGATGATTCACAGGCAATTTTAAGTATGTTATCAGAGTCAAGTTTTTCAAATAAACTCGTTGCGGGAGTGCTTCCAGGTACGCTCGTTGCACACAAAATAGGGGATTTCAAAGATGAAAATAAAGAGGGGTATCGCGACTGCGGCATTGTGTATGTTCCAAGACGCCAATATCTATTGTGTATGTATTCAACAAGCAATGAGGCTACAGCGAATGAAAGAATGAAAGTAGTTTCTAAAATAATTTATGATTATGTATCAACATTAAGTCATTAGTGTTTGCCACAACTTGACAATAGTTTGGAGAGTGATTCATAATACATTTATGGCTACAGATAACAACTCTTCTCAAAAAAAGGCAAGCATGTTTGAAAAGATATCTGCGGGTTTTGCTTCTAAATCACTTCTCATTATAATTCTCTTTGGTATTTTAGTTGTGGTTGCATTAGGAAGTGCAGTATATTTTTATTTGCAATATCAAAAGACGCAGGATCTCCTTAAAAATCCTTCCTCAAACGCTCAGCAAGAGGTAAATAGTCTTGTTTCTGAAGTTGGTTCCTTGATTGAACTGCCACAAGGAGAACAACCTCAGGTGGCGACTGTTTCAGATATTAACAAACTCAAAGAGCAACAATTCTTCTCTCGCGCCAAAAATGGCGATAAAGTACTTATTTATACCAAAGCGCAAAAGGCTATTCTGTATGATCCAATTGCAAAAAAAGTTGTTGAAGTTGGACCTATTAATCTTACTTCCGCATCACCCACCGTGGCACCAACTCCAGCAAATCTTAAGATAGCGCTTTATAATGGGACGACTACGGTTGGTTTGACGACAAAGATTGAACAAAAACTAGCCACAAGTATGCCTACTGTAACGGTTGTTGTCAAAGAGAATGCTTCAAAGTCAACATATGACAAAACGATTGTCGTTGATGTAACTGGCAAGCAATCAGCCGCAGCCCACCAAATCGCGTCTCTCTTAGGTGGAGAGGTGGGACCACTCCCTACAGGAGAAGAAAAACCTGCAAGTGGAGAGATTATCGTCATTTTAGGCAAACAGTAGACGCGATATGATATAATAATCACACTAGTTTTCAAGCTATTTGATTGGAGATTAGTAATTCCGGTATTCTAGGTACATGAACTTCAGGTACAACCAAAGTCACTTAGGATTTATCGATAGCGTGCTAAAAGAGTTTTCTCTTTGTAGCCCCAGAGCCTTACCTGGTGTAATAGCTACAGTAAGGAGCGAAGCCCTCATCGCTGAGATCTAGGGGTATGAAGGGAGGTGAATCCTAAGTGGCATTACAAGATCAACAAATTCAATGCAAAGATTGCGGTAAAGATTTTACTTGGACCGCAGATGAGCAAGAATTCTACCAGCAAAAAGGCTTTAACGCCCCACTCCGTTGTAAAGATTGTCGTGTGAAAGCACGCGCTAATTTTAATGGAGGAAACGGAGGCGGAGGAGGAGATAGAGGTCAGAGACAATCTTTCCCTATTACCTGCGCTGAATGTGGAGCTCAAGATACTGTTCCTTTTCAACCGAGAGGTGACAAAGGCGTACTTTGCAGAAATTGTTTCAGAAAACACCAAGGGTAATTCCTTCTGTTTTCACTGAAAAAACAAAAATGGCAGAGCAAATAGCTCTGCTTTTTTGTTGGGAAACGTAGGTGAAATAGTAAAGCATATTAATATGCTTTAAATGATATTAAGTTATATTAAATAGTATATCGATATATATGTTAATAACTGCCTTTAATTTACGATTCTAGGGTGGTGTTTTAAGGAAAATGAGTAAATCACCATCAACATATTTTCATTTCTACACTTAAAATTAAGTCTCCTCTTTATCCTCTCATATTTATCTTCTATATAAAAACTACTGTGCGGATTGTTACAAAGAAAGGGATAAGAGAAGTTTCTTGATATTTAATTAATCCCTATGAAGATACAAATACAAAAACAAAAGTATTCCAAAATTGTTGCTCTTTATCTCTAGCTTATTTAGCTGGAGTTACTTGAGGAGATGGAAGTGGATTAGCGATAGTAGGAGCTGGAATAGTTTCTTTTGGATTTCGCTCAGGAAGTTGCGTTTGTGATTTGTTAACATCAATTGCTGCTGGGTTTTGTGCATTTGCGCTTGGAGCTGTTGATTGTTGAGCAGCTGCTGCCTGACCAGCTTTCTTCTTATTTAACGTATCGATGTCAGCATTAATCTTGGCTGTGTTGTCTGCATTACTAGCGACCAATGTCTTTACTGCCTGATATGCTGAGGCAGCTAAATCATATTGACCTTTTTCCTCATATGCATGACCTATGTTGTAGTATGCATTTGCATAATCCTTCTTTAAGTTGATAGCAGTCTGGAATTGGGTGATAGCTTGGTCATACTGTCCCAATTGGTAGTAGACACCACCCAAGTCAATATATTGTTGTGGATTATTTGCATCTAATGCAACTGCTTGATTGAGGGTTAGTAGTGTGAACTTGTCAGCATTTTGACCAAATCCGATCAAACTTCGATAGATAGATGACAAGTTATTCCAGTTGAACGAAGTTACTGGCGATACTGTTACAGCTGTCCTTCCTGCATTGATTGACTGTTGAATAAGAATAAGAATATTCTTTTGAACGTCAGCATTTGGCTTTTGGCCTTTTGGTTGATTAGTTGCTAAGGCATTTGCCAATGCAAGATTAGTTTGAGAGAAGGAGCGGTAGTAGACATCACGATATGGGAACATGGTGATAGCCGTTGCTTGCAGTTGATATGTCGTAAGTCCATCATTTCTAGCTGCTGCTACCAATGATTGTTGAAAGATCATATCCGACAGAGCAAACCTAACCACAAAGTAGAGTGGGAAGATAACAAGAGCTAATGCAAGAACTGTCGCAATTGTAGGCAAAACTCTGTTTAACTTTCTCTCCGTAGCATTTAAACTCTCATGTTCATGGACGTGAACAAACTTTACAAAGCCTTTTTTCAGTCCGACAAACTTCAATTCAGCGTCACCATATTTGTTTGGATTGTTATGCATCGTAACAATTGCAAACAGAGCCAATAATATGAATAAGAGTGCTAACAGCGTGAAAGAGAAAGGCAACAGCACTGCAGCTACGATTGCTAAAATAAGAGGCAAGAAGAATGTTTTTTGCTTAAATACTCTATAGACAATAAGTCCAAATGATGTCAAACCCAACAGTCCTGTTGTAGCCATCAATTCAAGTAAAAGACTTGAAGAGCGGAAGAAAGTAAACGCCCAGAGTGTATCATTTGCATTGTAGGATGGAGCTTTGAATGCCGTAAAGTCATTAAGGTATGTTCCGAATCCACTTCCAAGGAGAATACTCTTAAATATGTTTGGTGTACTCTGAGATATTGCAGCCATTGCAGTTTGTAAACCTGTGTCAAACGGTAAAATAAGTGGTTTCTGTGATGTCATGAGCATAAACACAGTCAAAGCCAATCCAATTGCTAAAATAAAGAATCCCACACCAAAGGCAGCAAGAGATTTGCGTGAAGATTTACTTTGTGTTGAGCCTTCAGCAGCAGCAGCTAATGTATCAGGTGCATTCTTTTTCTGTGTATTAATATAGTTGTAACCGAAATAGCCTGCAATTGGCAGTACTAAAGCAAAATAAACTGCCTGATCCAAGAGTGAGCCAAAAGTTGTAAATGAAGCAATGTGAGTGTAATCGAAGGGTAATGGATAAATCTTAACGAAAGAGAAAATAGTAATTAAAGCAGCAAGAGCAGCTCCTAGTGTAAGGCTAGACAAAAGGAATAATAGATTCTTCTCATTTCGGGTTGAATTCACAATGACAAAATAGAGTAGTCCAACAAACAATACTGGAGTAAAGGCAATGAACGCATCAAAGCGGTTGAGACTAAAAATGGCTGATGCTAATGTTGCAGCAATAAAAAGGAAAACAGGTAAATCAAAAGGTGAGGTGCGAAGTTTAATTTTACCGACCACAATGAGTTTAAGTGCTAAGAAGATTAAAGCCAAACTTGTTAATGCGATAAGGAAGATTTGCTTTGGTAATACAAAAGCATCAGTTGTTGTGCTCAGAAAAAGAACAGGGAAGAGGACCAATAGAACTCCAACGACTCCTAAACTAATATTTTCAAAATAAGCACTTATATTCTTTTTTCCTTGCATAGTATAAATAAATGGTAGTATATAAACTCTATCAACATCCAATATCTTATGTCAACCATAACAATCTGGGTCAGGTAGAGCACTCATGCTAATTAACTATCCACCAGTTAAAAGTGATATCTTTTTTAACAGTTGAAGGTATTTGAATAGTAAATGAACCTTTTTTTCCTAAAGCTTGATCTTCAGGTGTTTGCCTAGCTACATAGAGGGACATCTTTTGTGTATCTGATGTTGCCGTAACATAGACCAGTGACTCAGATCCGACGAAAGGAGTTATAATCGTGCGTTCTCTTTGATTAGCCTTGATGACGCCTTTGCCTGTTGAACCAGCAGCGACTGTTTGGGTATTTGAAGTGTCTGCTTGTGCACCTCGAACAATATTCAGATTCATAAACTTACCACTTCCAGAAGAATCAATATCTCCTTTTTGATTGACTTGCAGGACTTTACTACCTGTATGATTAGTGACGTTCAGGGATGCTTTATTATCTTTGCCAATATTGACGACAAGTTCAGAGCCAGGTACTGGAGCTATGGTATTAGTTTCCAATGTCCCTTTCACCGTAACGTTTTTGGCAAAATATGCATTTCCATTTACATTAAGATCACCTTGAGTATTAATAGTTAGTTTGCCATTTAAGAAATCAACGCCATTAAATCCATCTGACTGGAATTTTAATGGGCCTGCTGATGTATTAATACTGGCGAAATTGCCTCCATTGTGACTATTGTTAAGACCATTAATAGCCATGAGTCCAATATTTATTGATCCGGTTATGCCCACATCTGTTAATGTTGTTCTCCCTAGAACAGAAAGAGATTTTGAAACTGAAACTTCTTTGGTATCAAGCTTTTCCAAACCTAAATCAGCTGGTGAGCTAGCTGGAGTTGCAAAATCAGATTGCAAAAGGGAAGATGATGCGGGCAAAATGCGAGCAGGAGTAATTTGGACATCTTCCTGAGGAGTAACGGCAGGGGTTTCTTCTTGTGAAGACCGCGTAGCAGCACCACTACTCACTATACTATTATATAGGGAATCAATTGAGGCTGCATCTGAAGCATTTTTTTCACCCCTGGTTGGAAGTTTCTCTGCACTTGAAGAAGCAGTTGATAAAGTTAAGGCAAAGTCTGGGATGGCAGGATCTGTTGGGTTATCTTTGGGCAGATCATTTCTTTTGGTTTGGATAGACGCCACATATGGTAAGACGGTTTTGTCAACAATGCCTCCAATGTAATCTTCAAGGTGTTGTCCATTTACCGTAATAGTATCTGTGGTAATTGTTAACGTTTGGGTAGTTATATCTTTGGCAATAATAAAGCCAGATTCCATATCCATGAGGATATTCATTGCTGTACCCAGAGGTTTACCTAAAGTACCGATATTATCATTTTTGATATGATTATGATCAGTTTGTGGAAGCTCTTGCACCATAGATAGGTTGCCAGCGTCCGTAACATATGATTGAGGAGCATTGTATGAGATATTTACAAATGCCATGATGCGAGTCGTTACACTTTTATCACTGGGATCATAATCTTCCAGCGCTTTGGCTATAATTTGTCCTGGTTTGGTAGATTTCATCGCCACACCCGGAATAGTTGATGTCGTGAGTGCATCTCCGGATTTTATCGGACCATTCATGGCAGATACTTTTAAGGGTACCCGACCCTGTAAGGCGAGGGGATAAAGGTATGGGTGAGCATTATCTGGCTTTGCATCTGAGTTAAGTGTAAAACCAGGATTGGTCGAGATAATACCGATGACTTGTTTCTGATACTCAGAAGTTGTTTTCTTTACGGCCAGATTATTGCCAGTTCCTTCGGGCATGACTACATCTCCTGGTTCAAGAGGATCTTTTGAAACATAATTCTCAGCAAGATCGGCAGCTTGGACTGTTGTATTACTTGCATAAATTGTGCCAGGCGTTGTGCCAGCGCATACTCCTGCTGTGCTTCTCATACATAAAGACCCAGTTACATTCAAAGCCTTATTACCTTGAGACCAGGTGAAACTGGTAGCATCTTGAGCCAACTGGTTTAAGTTATTAATAAAGGGGATAGCTCCCGGAGTGAGATCTGCAAT
>Ga0105246_10002917_pt1 | contig 10351 bp, 9 predicted proteins | sample KBSM64metaG_FD_99694 | JGI IMG/M metagenome (GOLD analysis project Ga0105246, IMG submission 99694) | Miscanthus rhizosphere microbial communities from Kellogg Biological Station, Michigan, USA - KBS M6-4 metaG | ecosystem: Host-associated > Plants > Roots > Rhizosphere > Soil | place: Michigan... | reverse complement strand
GCAACTCGAACTGGCCATGCGCCTGGAAGAGATCGCCCTGACCGACCCGTACTTCATCGAACGCTCGCTGTACCCGAACGTCGACTTCTACTCGGGGATCATCCTCAAGGCGATCGGCATTCCCACCAGCATGTTCACCGTGATCTTCGCCCTGGCGCGGACCGTGGGCTGGATCTCCCACTGGAAGGAAATGCTCTCGAGCCCGTACAAGATTGGCCGCCCGCGCCAGTTGTACACCGGCTACGAGTCGCGTGATATCACCAAGCTGGAAGATCGCAAGTAAGCAATTAGCTGCAAGCTGTACTGAGAACGGCCTCCCTTAGTGGAGGCCGTTTTTATTTGTGTCGCCTGAGCTGGCCTCATCGGGGGCAAGCCCCCTCCCACATTTGACTGTATTCACACGTTCAGATGTGTAAACGCAATCCAGTGTGGGAGGGGGCTTGCCCCCGATGAGGCCAGACCAGACACCACAAACCCCCAGACAAAAAAATACCCCAGCCTTTCGACCGGGGCATTTATCTATGCAGTGAAAACCTTAGTGGTTAACCGCCCCACTCGCCCCCAACCCCGTCTGCGAACGCACAAACTGCGGGAAGTACAGCGCACGCTCTTTCTCCGCCGCCGCCGACTTGTCGGTGATGGAGAAGAACCAGATACCGACGAACGCAATGATCATCGAGAACAGCGCCGGGTACTCGTACGGGAAGATGGCTTTTTCATGGTGCAGGATCGAGACCCAGATGGTCGGACCCAGCACCATCAGGCCCACGGCACTGACCAGGCCCAGCCAGCCACCAATCATGGCGCCACGGGTGGTGAGGTTTTTCCAGTACATGGAAAGCAGCAGTACCGGGAAGTTACAGCTGGCGGCAATCGAGAACGCCAGGCCGACCATGAACGCAATGTTCTGGCTTTCGAACAGAATCCCCAGGCCGATAGCCAACACCGCCAGGGCGATGGTGGTGATCTTCGACACGCGAATCTCGTCCTTCTCGTTGGCCTTGCCTTTCTTGATCACGCTGGCGTACAGGTCGTGGGACACCGCAGAGGCACCTGCGAGCGTCAAGCCGGCAACCACCGCAAGGATGGTAGCGAAGGCCACGGCCGAGATGAAGCCCAGGAAGATACTGCCGCCCACAGCGTTGGCCAGGTGCACCGCCGCCATGTTGTTGCCGCCGAGCAGAGCACCGGCCGCGTCCTTGAACGCCGGATTGGTGCTGACCAGCAGGATCGCGCCAAAACCGATGATGAACGTCAGGATATAGAAGTAGCCGATAAAGCCGGTGGCATACAGCACGCTCTTACGCGCTTCCTTGGCGTCACTCACGGTGAAGAAGCGCATCAGGATGTGCGGCAGGCCCGCAGTCCCGAACATCAGGGCAAGCCCCAGGGAGAACGCCGAGATCGGGTCTTTCACCAGGCCGCCGGGGCTCATGATCGCTTCACCTTTAGGGTGAACCTTGATCGCCTCGGAGAACAGCATGTTGAAGTCGAAGTTGACGTGCTTCATCACCATCAGCGCCATGAACGAGGCACCGGACAGCAGCAGTACCGCCTTGATGATCTGCACCCAGGTGGTCGCCAGCATGCCGCCGAACAACACATAGAGGCACATCAGGATGCCCACCAGGATCACCGCTACATGGTAATCGAGGCCGAACAGCAGCTGGATCAACTTGCCCGCGCCGACCATCTGTGCAATCAGGTAGAACGCCACCACCACCAGCGAGCCACAGGCCGACAGGCTGCGGATCTGGGTTTGCCCCAGGCGATAGGACGCCACGTCGGCAAAGGTGTACTTGCCCAGGTTGCGCAGGCGCTCGGCGATCAGGAACAGAATGATCGGCCAGCCCACCAGGAAGCCGATCGAGTAGATCAGGCCGTCATAGCCGGAGGTGAACACCAGCGCGGAAATCCCCAGGAAGGACGCGGCCGACATATAGTCGCCGGCAATCGCCAGGCCGTTCTGGAAACCGGTGATCTTGCCGCCGGCCGCATAGTAGTCGGCCGCCGAGTTGTTGCGCTTGGAGGCCCAGTAGGTGATGCACAACGTCGCGCCGACAAAGGCCACGAACATCAGGATCGCTGCAATATTCAGCGGTTGCTTGTGCACTTCACCGGTCAATGCATCGGCCGCCCAAACGGCGGGCGCAAAGACTGAAGCGCCGAATACAGCCAATAGACGACGGATCATTGCGCAGCCTCCTTGAGAATCGCATTGTTCAGGTCGTCGAATTCGCCGTTGGCGCGTCGTACATAGATGCCGGTGAGGATGAAGGCCGAGACAATCAGCCCGACCCCGATGGGGATGCCCCAGGTGATGGATGAACCAGGGCTGAGCTTGGCCCCCAGCACTTGGGGCCCGTAGGCGATCAACAGGATGAATCCGGAGTAAAGCCCTAGCATGATCGCCGAGAGAATCCAGGCGAACCTTTCCCTTTTCCTGACCAGCTCCTTGAAACGCGGGCTGTTTTGAATCGAGAGGTAAATGCTGTCGTTCATTGTTTTTATCCTCGCAGCACAGCTTTTTTATTATTGGAACATGGCCACTGTATGCGGCTGCGGAACAGGTTCCAGACGACCTTAGTCTTAGATCGAGTGTAGCGAGGGATTGTGAGAACGCAGGAAGATTTGCGGGGGACAAAAATCAATGTGGGAGGGGGCTTGCCCCCGATAGCGGTGGGTCAGTCAAAATAGCTGTGACTGACATGCCGCAATCGGGGGCAAGCCCCCTCCCACAAGGTACATCGGGGAATTTACTTAGCGAGCCACTCGGCTACACGCTCAGGGTGCTTGGCGACCCAATCCTTGGCCGCTGCGTCCGGCTTGGCACCTTCCTGGATCGCCAGCATGACTTCACCGATTTCATCCTTGGAGGCCCACTGGAATTTCTTCAGGAACGCCGCCACTTCCGGCGCTTTCGCCTCCAAGCCCTTGCTGCCGATGCTGTTGACGGTTTCAGCAGCACCATAAACGCCTTTTGGGTCATCCAGGAAACGCAGTTTCCACTTGGCGAACATCCAGTGCGGCACCCAACCGGTGACCGCGATGGAATCCTGCTTGTCTTCGGCGCGGGTCAGTTCGGCGATCATTGCGGCGCCCGAGCTGGCTTGCAGTTTGTAGTCGAGCCCGTATTGCTTGATGGCCTCGTCGGTCTTGAGCATCACGCCTGAACCGGCGTCGATGCCGACGATTTTGTTTTTGAAGGTGGTGTCGGTCTTGAGGTCTTCGATGGACTTGGCCTTGACGTACTCCGGCACGATCAAGCCAATTTTTGCATCCTTGAAGTTGGGGCCGTAGTCGACCACCTTGTCCTTGTTCTTGGTCCAGTATTCGCCGTGGGTCACCGGCAGCCAGGCGGACAGCATGGCATCGAGCTTACCGGTGGCCACACCCTGCCACATGATCCCGGTGGCGACCGCTTGCAGCTTCACGTCATAGCCGAGCTTTTGCTTGATCACTTCAGCCGCCACATGGGTGGTGGCCACGCTGTCGGACCAGCCATCCACATAGCCGATGCTCAGGGTTTTGCTGTCGGCACTGGCCAGTGTGGAGCCCATCGCAACTACCAGAGTGGCAGCTGCGCCCAAGAGTCGTCGCATCTTCATATTACTTCCCCGAAAGTGCTGCGCCCGACGAATGCCGAGCGACGTCAACCTGTTGTTATACGGTGCACCGCGCCCCCTTCACGCGCATCGATCCGGTCGCTGAGGCATCAGTGGAGTACTGACGGTTTTATCATCAACCTGCCGAGGCCTTTACCCTGCTCTGTCAGCGACCTTGGTTGAGCAGGAAACGACATCACATCGCCAGCAGGACGTTTTGTAGGAGTTATCGTCAGAATCACGCCCGAAGTTTGCATGTCAAAATTATGCAGCCGCACTGGCACGCGCCAAATCCGGGTAAGATGCGCGCCTTTGCTCTCCCAGATAAGCCGACCATGCCCGCGACTGCCCGCTTCCCCGCCCTGCCCTATTTTCTTGCTTTGATCCTGGGCGTGCTCGCCCTTGTCGGCTACTGGTATGGCCTCGGCCGGCCGGTGGTGCTGCCGGATGTAGCGAGCGCCAGCCACAAGCTGCAATGTGCGTCCTATACGCCGTTCGACAAGGACCAATCGCCGTTCGACCAGCCCTTCCAGCTGCGTCCCGAACGCATGGACGCCGACCTGGCCCTGCTGGCCACACGCTTTGAATGCATTCGCACATACTCCATGACTGGCCTCGAAGCGCTGCCGCAGATGGCGCGCAAGCACGGGCTGAAGGTGATGGCCGGGGCCTGGGTGAGCAGCGACCCGGTGGCGACTCAAAAGGAAATCGACGAGTTGATCACGGCCGCCAATGCCAACCCGGACGTGGTGACCTCGGTCATCGTCGGCAACGAAGCGCTGTTGCGCAAAGAGGTCACCGCTAAACAGCTGGTGACGCTGATCCAGACCGTCAAACGCCAGATCAAGCAGCCGGTCACCTACGCCGATGTGTGGGAATTCTGGCTGCAGCACCCGGAAATCGCCCCGGCGGTGGACTTCCTGACCATCCACCTGCTGCCGTACTGGGAAGATGAGCCGTCCGGCATCGACCAGGCGCTCAAGCATGTAGGCGATGTACGCCAGACCTTTGGCGATAAGTTTGCGCCCAAGGACATTCTGATCGGCGAAACCGGCTGGCCCAGTGAAGGACGCCAGCGCGAAACCGCCGTGCCGAGCCGGGTCAATGAAGCCAGGTTCATGCGCGGCTTTGTCGCCATGGCCGAAGCCAATGGCTGGCGCTACAACCTGATTGAAGCCTTTGACCAGCCGTGGAAGCGCGCCAGTGAAGGGGCCGTGGGCGGTTACTGGGGGCTGTTCGATGCAGACCGCCAGGACAAGGGCGTCCTCGCAGGGCCGGTGACCAATGTGCCGTACTGGCCGCTATGGCTGGGCGTCGGCGGGATGATTCTGTTGGGGACGTTGGTACTGGGCGGACGAGTCCGTACAACCCGCGCAGCCCTTGCACTGCCATGGCTCGGCGCGATCGCGGCGTGCTCCATCGGCACCTGGGCTGAACTGACTCGCGTGACTGCTCGTTTTAATGATGAGTGGGTGTGGGCCGGCTTGCTGCTGGTATTGAACCTGCTGGTACTGGCCCACGCCGCACTGGCGCTCGGCGTCCGTGATGGCTGGCGTGAGCGGGCGTTCAACTGGCTGGAGCAACGGGCGGGCTGGCTGGTGGCGATTGCCGGGTTTGCCGGCGCCGTGATGATGCTCGCGCTGGTGTTCGATCCGCGTTATCGCAGCTTCCCGAGCGCGGCGCTGGTACTGCCGGCCCTGGTGTACCTGGTGCGCCCGGTGACCGGGCCGCGTCGGGAGATTGCGCTGCTGGCCTTTATCATCGGTGCCGGCATTGCGCCGCAGTTGTACCGTGAAGGCTTGTTGAATCAGCAGGCTTGGGGGTGGGCGGTGGTGAGCCTGCTTATGGTTGTGGCTTTGTGGCGTTGCTTGCGGGTTCGCAAGGCCTAACACCGCCATCGGGGGCAAGCCCCCTCCCACATTTGGAATGCGTTCCCCTGTGGGAGGGGGCTTGCCCCCGATAGGCCCTGTCAGACGGCGCGAGGCTTCCTGACCAACCGCAACCCCGCAATCACCACGGCAAACACCGCAAACGTAGTGTTGTACAACGCCAACGCCGGCACCCCGAACACCAACCCCAACACCGCCAGGCCCCACCCCGCACGGCCCGGCACGCAAAACCCCAGCACCGACGTGATCAACGCCGCCCAACCCAGCACCTTGAAATGAATCATCAACCCCAGGCTCGAACGCACCTGGCATTCCCAGCGGCTGGCTTCATCAGCACAAATGCCGACCCACTGCCCATCCTCCATAAAGCCATAGCGCGCGGCATAACTGGCCGCCAACCATAATGGCAGGGCGATAAGCAGCAGGATCAATGGCGAACGACGGGACATAGGGCACTCCGATAGGCAAAAACGGCGCTCAGCTTAATCCCCCGGCGGCCGTTAGCAAGGTGTCTGCGCAGATATCTGTTCATCAATGCGTGGCAAAGTGTATCGTCTGCCAGCTATTACTCCGATTCCGACGTTTTTTTCCGACTTTTCGTGCCGAAGGCTGGCACTTCGGTGGCAACGCGGTGGTCATAGCCTGCGAATTTCATTCAGCACCTTTCCTCTTAGGGATTAAGTCATGCTCCGTTCCTTGCGCTGTGCTGCCTTGCTGGGCAGCCTTTTTTTGAGTGCGTCAGCACTGGCCGTCGATATCGACCAGGCCAGCTATGGCTACCCTTTGACGAACCCGTTCGAAGCGACCATTGCCACCACTCCACCCGATCTTCGGCCCACGTTGCCGACTGACGACGAGATCAATCAATCCGATTACACCCTGAACATGCGTCCCGAGCGCGAGTTCAGCCTGCCGGACAATTTCTGGGCGGTGAAGAAACTCACCTACCGCATCGCCAAGCAGGACCGCGCCGCGCCATTGATCTTTCTGATCGCCGGTACCGGTGCGCGCTTCGACAGCAGCATCAACGAATACCTCAAGAAGCTGTATTACCAGGCCGGCTACCACGTGGTGCAGCTGTCATCGCCGACCAGCTTCGACTTCATCAGCGCCGCATCGCGCTTCGCCACTCCGGGTATCACCCAGGAAGACGCCGAAGACATGTACCGCGTGATGCAGGCCGTGCGCGCGCAGAACGCTTCGTTGCCGGTGACTGATTTCTACCTCACCGGGTACAGCCTGGGCGCCCTGGATGCTGCCTTTGTCAGCAAGCTCGACGAAACCCGTCGCAGCTTCAACTTCAAGAAAGTGCTGCTGCTCAACCCTCCGGTCAACCTCTACACGTCGATCACCAACCTCGACAAGCTGGTCCAGACCGAGGTCAAGGGCATCAACAACACCACCACCTTCTATGAACTGGTGTTGAGCAAGCTGACCCGCTACTTCCAGCAAAAGGGCTACATTGACCTCAATGACGCCCTGCTCTACGACTTCCAACAGTCCAAGCAGCACCTGACCAACGAACAGATGGCCATGCTGATCGGCACCTCGTTCCGCTTCTCGGCTGCCGATATCGCCTTTACCTCGGACCTGATCAACCGCCGCGGCCTGATCATCCCGCCCAAATACCCGATCACCGAAGGCACCAGCCTCACGCCGTTCCTCAAGCGTGCCCTGCAGTGCGACTTCGACTGCTACCTCACCGAACAGGTGATCCCGATGTGGCGCGCCCGTTCCGACGGCGGCAGTCTGCTGCAACTGGTGGACCAGGTAAGTCTGTATGCGCTCAAGGACTACCTGCATGCCAGCCCGAAGATCGCCGTGATGCACAACGCCGACGACGTGATCCTTGGCCCGGGCGACCTGGGTTTCCTGCGTAAAACCTTCGGCGATCGCTTGACCGTCTACCCGCTGGGCGGCCACTGCGGCAACCTCAATTACCGCGTCAACGCCGACGCCATGCTGGAGTTTTTCCGTGGCTAAATATCTTCTGCTGCTTGCCGCACTGATGTGCGCAGGCGTGGCCAATGCCGACAACAGCAAGGCCCACGAACCGGTCAAGGTCGATGCCGACGGCTTCAAGGAGCCGTTGACCAAACTCAAGTTCAACGCAGGCCTGGACCAGCGTGAATTCGAGCGCTCGTCGCTGACCGCGCTCAACGTGTATGACCCGCTGGAGTCGTGGAACCGCCGCGTTTACCACTTCAACTATCGCTTCGACCAGTGGGTGTTCCTGCCGGTGGTGGACGGTTACCGCTACGTCACCCCAAGCTTCCTGCGCACGGGCGTGAGCAACTTCTTCAACAACCTGGGCGACGTGCCCAACCTGTTGAACAGCCTGCTGCAACTCAAGGGTCATCGCTCCCTGGAGACCACCGGACGCCTGCTCGTCAACACCACCATCGGCATCGCCGGCCTGTGGGACCCGGCCACGGCCATGGGCCTGCCGCGCCAGAGCGAAGACTTCGGTCAGACCCTGGGCTTCTACGGCGTGCCCGGCGGCGCTTATGTGGTGCTGCCGATCTTCGGCCCGTCGAACCTGCGCGACACCGGCGGCCTGCTGGTGGACTACACCGCCGAGTCGCAGATCAACTTCCTCAACGTCTCCGAAGTCAGCTCCAACCACCCGGAAATCTGGGCCCTGCGCGCCGTGGACAGGCGCTACCAGACCAGCTTCCGCTATGGGCAGATGAACTCGCCGTTCGAGTATGAGAAGGTGCGCTACATCTACACCGAATCGCGCAAGTTGCAGATTGCCGAGTAAACGACACACATAAAAAAGGCCATTCAATCGAATGGCCTTTTTATGCCTGTTACTTCATGCCCTGAACGCTTTCCAAACCTTGCCGACCACGCTGACCACGGCCAACACCACAGCCCCTGCAATAATCCCCGCCACCGCATTCAACAACGTCGGCATCAGCCACACCAGCGCCCCGCTGTTCTGGCTCACGGTTTCGATCCAGTGATGCACCACAGGCACGCCATGGGTGAGGATGCCGCCGCCGACCATGAACATCGCCGCCGTACCGATCACCGACAGGCTCTTCATCATGTAGGGCGCTGCACTGAGGATGGCGCCGCCGATATTGCGTGCCACTTGGCCCGGTTTCTGTGTCAGCCACAGCCCCAAGTCATCGAGTTTGACGATACCCGCCACCAGCCCGTAAACGCCGGCGGTCATGACGATGGCGATGCCCGACAGCACGATCACCTGCTGCGTCAACGCCGCATCGGCCACGATACCGAGGGTGATGGCGATGATTTCGGCCGACAGAATGAAGTCGGTACGGATCGCCCCTTTGATCTTGTCCTTTTCGAAGGCCACCAGGTCGGTCGCCGGGTCGGCCACCGCTTCGGTCAACTGCGCGTGTCCGGCCTGGTCTTCAGCCTTGCTGTGCAGAAATTTGTGCGCAAGTTTTTCGAACCCTTCGAAACACAGGTAGGCGCCGCCCAGCATCAACAGCGGCGTCACCGCCCAGGGGGCAAAAGCGCTGATCAACAGTGCGGTCGGCACCAGGATCAACTTGTTGACGAATGAGCCTTTGGCCACCGCCCACACCACGGGAATTTCCCGCTCGGCGCGCACGCCGGAGACTTGCTGGGCGTTGAGCGCCAGGTCATCACCCAGCACACCCGAAGTCTTCTTCGCCGCCATTTTTGTCATCAGTGCAACGTCATCGAGTACCGCGGCGATATCGTCGAGCAAAACCAACAAGCTGCTTCCTGCCATGAATCGGGTATCCGTTAAGTGAGAGATGAGGCGAGCATAGCGCGGCGCACTGCTGAGCGGGCACATTGTTGAGGCGCGCGGATGGCCGGTGCTACCATGCGCCACCGCCTGTCATGGCAAGGAAACGTCCGGTTTATGAGCAGCATTCGCGAGCGCAACAAAGAAAAGATCCTGCGGGCGGCGAGCGAGGAGTTTGCCGACAAGGGCTTCGCCGCGACTAAAACCAGCGACATCGCCGCCAAGGCCGGGCTGCCCAAGCCCAACGTCTACTATTACTTCAAGTCCAAGGACAACCTCTACCGCGAGGTGCTTGAGAGCATCATCGAACCGATCCTGGCCGCTTCCACGCCGTTCAATCCCGAGGGCGACCCCAAGGAAGTGTTGAGCAACTATATCCGCTCGAAAATCCGTATCTCCCGCGACCTGCCGTTTGCTTCCAAGGTGTTCGCCAGCGAAATCATGCACGGCGCGCCGCACCTCAGCGCCGAGCAGGTCGAACAGCTCAATGCCCAGGCCAGGCACAATATCGACTGCATTCAGAGCTGGGTGGAGCGCGGCCTCATCGCGAAGATCGAGCCTAATCACCTGATGTTCAGTATCTGGGCGGCGACCCAGACCTACGCGGATTTCGACTGGCAGATCTCGGCGGTGACCGGTAAGGCCAAGTTGGATGAGGCCGATTATGAGGCGGCGGCGCAGACCATTATTCGGTTGGTGCTCAAGGGGTGTGAGCCGGACTGATAGACCGCAGTGCCTGTGCCAATCGGGGGCAAGCCCCCTCCCACATTGGACCGTATTCTCAAAGTGGAAATCGGTGAAGTGTGGGAGGGGGATAGCTATCTACACAGCTTTGATATGACACCGACATGTGGCGAGGGAGCTAGCTCGCGATGGCGGCCTCTGGGCCGACCAGGATGTTGGTGTCGATCCCGGTCCAAATGTGGGAGGGGGCTTGCCCCCGATGGCGGCCTCTGGGCCGACCAGGATGCTGGGTTGAGTACATATCCGTTTCTGCGGTAACGGCCACTTAGGGTTCCGCCCTGACGGCGGCTCACTTTTGAAAAGCGCAAAAGTAAGCAAAACGCTCTTGCCCCACCACTCGGCACCTCGCTTGGGCTCGGTGT
>Ga0105246_10002915_pt1 | contig 10353 bp, 9 predicted proteins | sample KBSM64metaG_FD_99694 | JGI IMG/M metagenome (GOLD analysis project Ga0105246, IMG submission 99694) | Miscanthus rhizosphere microbial communities from Kellogg Biological Station, Michigan, USA - KBS M6-4 metaG | ecosystem: Host-associated > Plants > Roots > Rhizosphere > Soil | place: Michigan... | reverse complement strand
GCACGAGGCGAGCATGGATTTTCCCGCACCCGGCGGGCCGATGAGCAAAAGATTGTGACCGCCAGCGGCGGCGACTTCGAGCGCGCGCTTCGCGCTCTCTTGTCCTTTTACCTGCGCGAGGTCGGGCACACGTCCGATTTTATCGTTCGCCGCAAGCCTTGCTTCGGGACGGACGAGCACCTGCGTGCCTTTGATGTGGTTGATGAGCTGCAAAAGATTGGACGCCGCAAGAATTTCTACATCGCCCGCCCACGCGGCTTCGGCGCCGTACGAAGCTGGACAGATCAGGCCCTTGCCGAGCGCGTTGGCCCCGATCGCGGCAGGAAGCGCGCCGGCGACGGTCGCTATCGACCCGTCGAGCGCAAGCTCTCCGAGCACGCAATAGCCCTCGATTGCATCGCGCGCGACCGCGCCAACCGCGGCCATCAGGCCAAACGCGATGGGAAGGTCGTAGTGACTTCCTTCCTTGGGGAGATCGGCGGGAGCGAGATTGACGGTGATGCGCTTCGGCGGAAGCCCGAGACCGATCGCGTTAAGCGCTCCGCGAACACGCTCGCGGCTCTCGGCGACTGCCTTGTCGGGAAGGCCGACGAAGGTGAAGGCCGGGACGCGCGGGGCCGATCTGGATCTGCGCGTCGACGGCGCGCGCAACGATCCCCTCGAAAGCGACCAACCGTCGTCCGCGCGAATAGTCAAGTAGTCAATGCCCGAGCACCGGCAAGAACAATCAGAGAACATCGGAAATGAGCTGGGCGCAGCACCGTTGGCTTGAACCGCTGTCTTCGACGCACGAGGATGGCGAGATGTTCAAAGACCGCGCCATGCGAATCTTCCTCGTCCATCTCGCGGCCTTCGTCGCAGGCGTCCTTATCTGCGCCGGACTCAATCTTTGGCTCACGCCGGGCACGCTGTGGTTCCCTTGGGTGCTCATGGCTTGGGCCATCGCCATCCCACGCACGCTCTTGCGCTTCTCTTGCGCAAGACGCGGCGGCGCGAGCGGATCTTCATCGACCCGAAGGCACGCGCGTCGATGGTGCACCTCTTCGCCTATCTCGCCGTCGTGCTCCTGCTGTTCTTCGTCAATCTCACCGTCACACCGAGAGTGTGGTGGTTCTATTGGGTGGCGCTCGGCTGGGGCATCGGCGTCGGCTTTCACCTCTGGTGCGCCTTCGGCAAGCGGCGGAGACGAACGCCGCAGCAGCAATCGCCACGGCAAATTGAGGCGAAGCCTGAGCGCAAACGCGCACCGCGGCGGAAGAAGCCTAAGGCTTGAGACCTCAATCTTTAGGAATAAGTGTGTTCGACGGCAGGGTTGGATCGAGCAGGCGGGTCGCCTGGTCGGCGCCGGTGACGGGCAGGCCTTCTTAATCGAGCAGCCCGAGCTGGGCGAGCACGCTAGCCTGGTCCCAATAGATGCGCTCGAATGCGACCTTCTCTTTCTTGTCGAAGCCGACCACCACGACAAACGGGATCACGACTTTGCGCCCCGTCGGCTTTCACGCCAGGCAGGATCGCCGGCATGTCACAGTCATGCGTGAAGCTGATCATCACCTCGTCGACGAACTGGCTCTCGCCGACGGTGCGCGTGATCAGCTTGACGCTCCAATCGTCGGGCACGCGGCCGACGAAGTAGTTCTCGTAGAAGTGCCGCACCAAATCGTAGCCTGAGCCGCCGGTCATGGTCGGCACGTGGGTCACATGCGGCGCCTCCGCCATGGTCGCCATGGTCGCTTCGATGTCGCGCGTGTTGAACGCTGCGTCGGTATGGGCGTCGAACTTGGCGCCGAGACCTTTAGGATCGGAGGACATCACGCCCTCCGCTTGGCCCTGTGGGCTTTGATCTTGCGCTCCACCACGTCCCAGATCATGGCGGCGATGTCCGGCCCTCCGAACGCGGCGACCTGCCTGATGCCGGTCGGCGAGGTGACGTTGATCTCGGTGAGATAGTCGCCGATCACGTCGATGCCGGCAAAGATCAGCCCGCGCCGCTTGAGCTCAGGCCCAAGCCGCGCGCAAATCTCCTTGTCGCGCTTCGTGAGCGTCGTGGCCTCGGCCTTGCCGCCGATATGCAGATTGGAGCGCGTCTCGCCTGGAGGCGGCACGCGGTTGATCGCGCCGGCGACCTCGCCATCGACCAGGATGATGCGCTTGTCGCCCTTGGCGACCTGCGGCACGTAACGCTGCACCATGATCGGCTCGCGGAAAGTCAAGCCCATCAGCTCGATCAGCGAGTTGAGGTTGGTGTCGTTGGGCATGATGCGGAAGATCGCTGCGCCGCCATTGCCGTAAAGCGGCTTCACCACGATGTCCTTGTGCTTTTCGCGGAAGGCGCGGATTTCCTCGGCCGAGCGGGTGACGAGGGTGGGCGGCATCAGGTCGAGAAAATCGAGCACGAAAATCTTTTCGGGCGAGTTGCGCACACTCGCCGGATCGTTGACCACCAGCGTATCGGGGTGGATGCGCTCCAAGAGATGGGTCGTGGTGATATAGGCCATGTCGAAGGGCGGATCCTGGCGAAGATGCACCACGTCGAAGGTGCCGAGATCCACTTCCCTTGGATGCGCGAGCCGGTAGTGGTTTCCGGGCTTGTCCTCCACGGTGAGACTATGACCCTCGGCGATCAGCTTGCCGTCGCGGAGCGAGAGATTGTTGGGCGTGTAATAGAACACGTCATGCCCGCGCCACTGCGCTTCGAGCAGGAGCGCGAAGGTCGAATCGCCCCTGATATCGATGCGCTCGATGGGGTCCATCTGGAAGGCGACCTTGAGGGCCATGGCGCCCTTATAGGCAGAGTTTCGCCAAAGGGAAATGAAGGAGGGTCACACCGGGAAGGCGTTGGCGATGTAGCGAGGCCAGGCGAAGGGCGCCGCGAGCACAACGTCGAAGGCAATGTCATGCCCCGCAAAGTCGGGATGGCCGGCCAGCCAATATTGGGCGGCTCTGACGATGCGGCGTCGCTGCCTGGGGGGAAGCGTCCAGGCGGTTTCCTCCTTGGTCTTGCGTCGCTTGACCTCGATGAAGGCGAGCCGCTTTCCTTTGAGCGCCACGAGATCGATCTCGCCGACCGGGGTTCTATAGCGCTGCGCCACGATGCGTTGGCCTTTGAGGCGAAGCAGGAGTGCTGTCAAGGTCTCGGCAAACAGCCCGCTGCGATAGGCTTTTGCCCGCGCCTGCTTCATGTCAATCGGCCTTAGGCTTTAGCGAGAGCCCAAGCTCGTAGACACGGTTGCGCGGGACTTGCAGCACCTCGGAGACGCTCCGCACCGCGTCGCGGAAGCTCTCCACATTAAGCGCCTTGTTGAGCTGCTCGACGATCTTCTCGTCGCTGACGCCACCGTCCTCGATGGGCGGCGCGACAACCACAACAAACTCGCCCTTCGATTGGTCGCTGAGGGAGAGCTCGCCGGCAAGCCGGTCGAGCGTCCCGCGCGTCACCGTCTCGTGCAGCTTGGTCAGCTCTCTCGCGATCGCTGCCTCGCGCGCGCCCAACACCTCTGCCATCTCGGCAAGGCTTTTCCCAAGCCGAGGCCCAGTTTCGAAAAAGACTAGCGTCCCCGGAACAGATTTGAGTTCTTCGAGCCGCGTGCGGCGCGCGCCGGACTTGGGCGGCAGGAACCCGGCAAACAGGAAGGTGTCGGTCGGAAGACCTGCGCTCGTCAAAGCCGCGATCGCCGCGGAAGGTCCGGGAATGCTCGTCACGGTAAAGCCATGGTCGAGCGCCTCGCGTACGAGCTTGTAACCTGGATCGGAAATGAGCGGCGTGCCTGCGTCTGAGATGAGCGCGACCGAAGCTCCAGCGCGTAGGCGCCCCAAGAGGCGCGGGCGCTCCTTGGCGGCGTTGTGCTCGTGATAGGGCGTAAGCTCGCCGGCGATGCCGTAATGCGAGAGGAGCTTCTTCGAGTGCCGCGTGTCCTCGGCGGCGATGAGATCCGCGCGCGCGAGCACCGACAGCGCTCGAAGAGAGATGTCGCCGAGATTGCCGATCGGTGTCGCCACGAGATAGAGGCCAGGCGAAAGCGGCCGCTCGATCAAGTCGGCGAGCACCTCGCTCGCGCGAACCACCGTGCTGTGGTGGTGTGCTTTCGTCTGTTCTTTGTGGCGATGGTCTTGCACGCGCCGTGCCCGCCTTTTTGAGGCCCGAGCCAACGACTTAGCTTGCGCTGGGACGGGCGACCCCGCCCTAGGCGCTCGAACGTTACGTGATATAGTCGCGCTTCGTCCATCATGATTGGGCCATCGTTGCGAACACGCTCCCTCGCAAAACCAAGCGGCTTGCGGTCTCAAGACCCAACCGGAGGAGCTGGTCGTCTTGCGCCGCCTCCAACAAGCCAAAAGACTATGCGGCTTTCGTCGAGCATTGGTCGTTTCGCTGCCGTGAAGATCGCGCTTGCCGGCATGATGGCGGCAATGCTTGTCGCCTGCGGCGCTCCTGGCGCCGGCGGCGGCGGACCCGGTGGCGCGAGCTTCACCGAATCGACCGGCGCGGTGAAGGTGGCGCTTCTCCTTCCCGTCACGTCGTCGGGCTCCACCCCCGCCGTGGCCAAGGCATTGAAGCAGGCCGCCGAGCTCGCTTTGTTCGATTTCGACAATCCGAATGTGTCGCTCGTTCCCAAGGATACGAAGGGAACGCCTGACGGAGCGCGGCTTGCCGCTGAGAGCGCCATCAAGGACGGCGCCGAGCTTATCATCGGGCCGCTGTTCGCTCAGGAAGTCGCAAGCGCGGCGCCGGTCGCGCGGCAGGTCGGGATTCCCATGATCGCGTTCTCGAGCGACGAGAAGGTCGCCGGCAACGGCGTATACCTCCTGAGCTTCCAAGCCGGGCGCGACGTACCGCGCATCGTGAGCTTCGCCATGTCGAAGGGCAAACGCAGTTTCGCGCAACTCGTCCCGCAATCGCCTTACGGACGCGTCGCCGAATCGGCGTTTGCCAAGGCGGTATCCGGCGGCGGCGGCGAGACAAGTGTGCGCGCGGCCTTCCCGGCCGACGATTCCAACGCCATGCTCGGCCCGGTCAGGCAGATCGCGAACGCGATCAAAGGCGGACAGAAGGTCGATGCGCTGTTCCTGCCTGCCGGGCGCGAGGAGCTTCCTTCGCTTGCACCGCTGCTCGCGTCCTCGGACCTCACCAGCGGCCGCCTGCAGTTCGTTGGAACGGGACAATGGGATTATCCCAATATTGGCGGAGAGAAGGCGCTGGTCGGCGGCTGGTATCCGGCGCCTGACCCCAAAGGCTGGAGCAATTTCGTGCAGCGATACTCGAAAACCTATGGCTCGGTGCCGCCGCGGCTTGCGAGCCTTGCCTATGACGCGGTGAGCCTTGCCGTGTCGCTGTCGCAGAATCCGCCGGGCCAGCGCTACGACATGGGGCAGCTAACGCGCGCGAGCGGCTTCGCCGGCATCGACGGACTGTTCCGTCTGCTCCCCGACGGCACCTGCGAGCGCGGGCTTGCCATTCTCGAAGTGCGCGAAGGCGGCCCGGTGGTAATCGACCCGGCGCCGAGTTCCTTCGCCACCGCCTCGTCTTATTAAGCCTAAGCGGCGAGCTCCAGGATCAGCCGATTGAGCACCAGCCGCCCTTTTGGTGTCGCGGCAAGCTGATTGCCCGCGCGCTTGAGCAGGCCGTTACTGGCGAGTGCGCCGATGCGAGTCTCGAGACCGCGTCCGTAGATAGCTGCGAGGCGGTTGAGGTCGATGCCTTCACTGAGGCGCAGGCCCATCAGCAAATATTCCTCGGCAACTTCTTTAACGCTCAACGCCTCGTCACTTGCTAGACCATGGCCGCGCGCGTCGACCTCCGTGAGCCAACCTTCAGGAGACTTGATCGCCGATAGGGCCCGCTTGGCGCCGTGGACCGTGATGCGGCTGTGTGCACCGGGGCCGATGCCGGCGTAGTCGTGGCCGCGCCAATAGAGAAGGTTGTGGCGCGACTCCGACCCAGGTCGCGCGTGGTTCGAGACCTCATAGGCCGGAAGCCCCGCCGCCTCGCAAAGTTCCTGGGTGAGCTGGTAGAGCGCGCGTGCACGCGCCGCATCGGGGATGCGCAGCGTGCCGGCGGCGTAGCGCACAGCGAACGGTGTGCCCTCCTCGATGGTGAGCTGATAGAGCGAGAGGTGGTCCGCCGCATGACCGAGCACGAGGGTGAGCTCGGTCTGCCATGCTTTCGCAGTCTGGCCTTGGCGCGCATAGATGAGGTCGACTGACACGCGGTCGAAATTGCGCTTGGCGAGCGTAAGCGCGTGCAAAGCCTCTTTGGCCGAGTGCTGACGCCCTAACGCCTTCAGGCTCTGATCGTCGAGCGCCTGCACGCCAAGCGACAGCCGGTTGACTCCAGCCGCGCGGTAGCCGGCGAAGTTCTCCGCCTCTACGCTGGTCGGATTGGCTTCGAGGGTGATCTCTGCGTCGCCTTCCAAGTCCCAATGCTCGGCGACGGCATCGATGATCGCGCTCACCGTGGCCGGATGCATCAAAGACGGCGTGCCGCCGCCGAAGAAGATGCTGGTGACGCTTCGCGCAGGTACAAGTGCTGCAAAGTGGTTGAGCTCGGCGAGATAGGCGGCGAGGAACCGCGCCTCGTCGATGCCGCCATGCCGCACGTGGCTGTTGAAGTCGCAATACGGGCATTTGGCGAGGCAGAACGGCCAATGCACATAAATTCCGAACGGCTCATTCATCGACATAGGTAGCAAACATCAATTTCTCGAAAGCACGCATGCGGTGCGAGAGCTGGTTCTTCAAGTCCGGTTCGATTTCGCCGAAGGTCTCACTATAGCCTTCGGGCACGAAAATCGGATCATAGCCGAAGCCGCGGGTCCCACGCGGCGGCCAGACGATGGTGCCGTAGACCTGGCCGGTAAACGCTGCGGCCTCACCGTCGGGAACGGCGAGAGCAAGCGCGCAAGTGAAGTTCGCGCGCCGGTCGGACGTGCCGAGCTTCTTCAGCTCGTGGTGAACTCGGGCCATGGCAAGATCGAAAGCTCTGTTGGGACCGCCCCACCGGGCCGAATGGATGCCTGGCGCGCCGCCAAGCGCCTCGACCTCCAACCCTGAATCGTCGGAGAGTGAGAGCATCCCTGAGCCCTTGGCAGCAGCGATGGCCTTGATCTTCGCATTCTCGGTGAAGCTATCGCCAGTCTCCTCGGGCTCGGGCAGGCGAAGGCAAGCCGCCGAGTCGCACCTGATTCCGTAAGGTGAGAACAGCTCCGCCAGCTCCCGCACCTTCCCTTCGTTGTGGCTTGCGATCACGAGCGTCGTGCCGGGACGGAGCGTACCGGGTTTAAGCAACGGTGAGCTTCTGCAAGGCCACGAGCTCGGCGATGCCTTGGCGGGCGAGCATCATCAGCCTGTCGAATTGCTCCTGGGTGAAGGGTTCGGTTTCAGCCGTGCCCTGTACCTCGACGATGCCGCCTGATCCCGTCATCACGAAATTGGCGTCGGCGTCGGCTTCGGAATCCTCGGCGTAATCGAGATCGAGAACCGCCTCGCCGCCATAGAGCCCGCAGGACACAGCAGCGACGTGATCGCGAAGCGGGTTGGTTTTGATCATGCTGCGCGCGGCCATCCAGGCGAGCGCGTCGTGAAGGGCGACCCAGGCGCCGGTGATGGAAGCGGTGCGTGTGCCGCCGTCGGCCTGAAGCACGTCGCAGTCGACGATGATCTGCTTCTCGCCAAGCGCAGCGAGATCGGTGACGGCGCGGAGGGAGCGGCCAATCAGGCGCTGGATCTCTTGCGTACGGCCGGATTGCTTGCCTGCCGAGGCCTCGCGCCGCGTCCGCTCTGAAGTCGCGCGCGGCAGCATGCCGTATTCCGCGGTGACCCAGCCGCGGCCTGATCCCTTGAGCCAGGGCGGCACCGGCTCGCCGGCAGTCGCCGTGCACAGCACATGCGTTTCGCCGAAGCGGACGAGGCAAGAGCCCTCTGCATGGCGCGAAACCGCGCGCTCGAAGCTGATGGGACGAAGCGCGTCGAGCGCGCGTTTGGAGGGGCGGATGATGGTCGGGTCTCCTGGCAAAATTTGCGGCGCACCCTAGAGGAGGCGGAAAGCCCGGAAAAGCCCTTTCCCCAACTCTGTGCCTCGCGGCCTTGTGCGGGAGGGGGCGAGAAGCTAGGCCTTGACCATGGCCGAGACGGAAGCGAGGGCCGGGCCTTCTAGCGCTAGGGGGAAAGCCCCGCAAAGCGTCGCGCGCGGCGAGGAGGCCACTGTCGCCACGCCGATGATCGCCCAATACTTGGAAATCAAGGCGGCCAATGCCGACTGCCTGCTCTTCTATCGCATGGGCGATTTCTACGAGCTGTTCTTCGGCGACGCGGAGGTCGCGTCTCGCGCGCTCGGCATCGCACTGACCAAGCGCGGCAAGCATTTGGGCGCCGACATTCCCATGTGCGGCGTACCGGTCCATTCAGCCGACGATTATCTCCAGCGCCTAATTGCCCAGGGCCACCGCGTCGCGGTCTGCGAGCAGATCGAGGACCCCGCCGAAGCGAAAAAGCGAGGGCCCAAGGCAGTGGTGCGCCGTGACGTCGTGCGTCTCGTCACACCCGGCACCCTAACCGAGGAGACGCTGCTCGATGCGCGCGCCCACAATTTCCTCAGCTCACTGTTTCGCGCGCCTGAAAAAGACGGCGTCGAGCCCAACTACGCCCTTGCTTCTCTCGACATCTCGACCGGCGAACTGATCGCCTCGTCGGTGCGCCTGGGCGATCTTGCCGGGGACCTTGCGCGGCTCAAACCCGGCGAGGTGCTCGCGGGCGACGATATCGCAGGCGATGGTGAGCTTCGGCGCCTCATCCACGAGGCAGGCGCCGCGCTAACGCCATGTCCTCGGGCCCATTTCGATTCGCTCCGCGGCGAACGCGCGCTGAAGTCTCGGCTGGGCGTGGCTGCGCTTGACGCCTTCGGCGAGTTCACGCGGCCAGAGCTCGCGGCGCTCGCAGGTCTCCTAACCTATGTGGAGATCACTCAGGTCGGCAAAACCCCGCTTCTGCGCCCGCCGCGCAAGGAGAGCGCCGGCAGCCTGCTCTTCATTGATGCAGCGACCCGCGCAAATCTCGAGCTGATGCGCTCGAATCAAGGTTCACGCGCAGGGAGCCTGCTCGCGGCCGTCGACCGCACGGTCACCGCGGCAGGCGCCCGCGAACTCGCAAGCCGGCTCGGCAGCCCGCTCACCGATGTGGATGTGTTGAACGCGCGCCTTGATGCGGTTGCTTATCTTGCCAACGAGCCGCGGCTGCGTCAGACGCTGCGCGAGGAGCTCAAGGCAGCGCCTGATCTCGCCAGGGCGCTTGCGCGGCTTGCCTTGGGACGCGGCGGTCCACGCGATCTCGCGGCGGTGAAGGAGGCCATCAATTCCGCCCACTCTCTCTCGGAAAATCTGAATCGCGCTGGCGCCGCGCTCGGGTTAGCGCCGGAGCTTGCTTCGATTGCAGGGCGCCTCAGGGCCGCGCCTGCCCACGTCGCGGACGAGCTCGCGGCGGCGCTCGCGGAGAGTCTTCCAGTTAATCCTCGCGACGGCGGCTTCATCCGTGGGGGCGCAAATCCCGATCTCGACGAGCACCGTCGCTTGCGTGATGGAAGCCGCCAAGTCATTGCCGGTTTACAGGCGACCTATGCCGAGGCCACCGGCATCAAGTCACTGAAGGTGCGCCACAACAATGTGCTCGGCTATTTCGTCGAGGTCACCGCGCTCAACGGCGCTGTCCTGACCAAGCCGCCGCATGTCGAGACCTTCATCCACCGGCAGACGCTTGCCAATGTCGTGCGCTTCTCGACGCCGGAGCTCTCGGAGCTCGAGGCGAAGATCACGCAAGCGGCAGATCGGGCGCTCGCGCTCGAGCTTGAGATGTTTGCGGAGCTCACCGCGGAGGTTCTTGCCGAGCAGCAAGAGCTTGCCTCGGCGAGCGCGGCCCTAGCCGATCTCGACCACTATGCCGGCCTTGCCGAGCTGGCGATCGAGCAGAAGTATGTGCGTCCCAAGATCGATGGCACGCTCGTGTTCGATGTCGAAGACGGGCGCCACCCTATGGTCGAGCAGAATTTGCGGCGCGCTGACGGCGCAAGCTTTGTCGGCAATCATTGCAAGCTCGGGGATAGAAGATCGAGCGAGGGCACGCGTATCCTCGTTGTCACCGGCCCTAATATGGCGGGCAAATCGACCTTCCTGCGGCAGAACGCGCTCATCGTCGTGCTCGCGCAATCGGGCTCCTTCGTTCCGGCGCGGCGCGCACATATCGGCATCATCGATCGCCTGTTCAGCCGCGTCGGCGCCGCCGACGATCTCGCCCACGGCCGCTCGACCTTCATGGTCGAGATGGTCGAGACTGCATCGATCCTCAATCAGGCGACGGAACGGTCCTTCG
>Ga0105246_10002912_pt1 | contig 10357 bp, 8 predicted proteins | sample KBSM64metaG_FD_99694 | JGI IMG/M metagenome (GOLD analysis project Ga0105246, IMG submission 99694) | Miscanthus rhizosphere microbial communities from Kellogg Biological Station, Michigan, USA - KBS M6-4 metaG | ecosystem: Host-associated > Plants > Roots > Rhizosphere > Soil | place: Michigan... | reverse complement strand
GTCCGAGCCGTTGTTAGAATCGGATTGCGGGCGGTTGAATCACTGATTACTATGCTCTCGTGGTTCGACGACGCATTGCATACATGTCCGAGCGCACTATCGCCCTAGACGCCGGTACGGAAGCCGACTTGGTTGACGTTATGGAGCGGGTTGTCTGCCGCCGGACGACAGTCATGATTGCTCACCGACTCCAGACGCTGCGGCATTGCGATCTTCAACTCATGCTGCGGCAAGGCCGGATCGTCGTCCAAGTCTCCGATTGCGCCGTCGAAGCACGCTCCGATGAGTTCGTGCTCTACTGAACCCGCTCCCTCGCTGGCTCCCGCTACCTAATCCGAGCGATCGAACGAACCGGTGATCTGACGTTCAGCCTCGAGCCAATGTTCCAGATCATGGCCATGTTCACAGCCGCAGGCCTGGAACAGCACATAGGCTCGCTGCTGGATTCTGCTGATCAGCTGCGGGTCCCGTGATGGCATTGCATGGGACGATTGCGGGTCCGGCTGCCGATTGGACACGCGGGGCGCTTCCATGGGTTCGGCGTGTTTCTGCGCTGCTAGTGTCCGTGAAGGGGATTCACCCTTACTTCCCTTCGTGACCGCTTTTCCTTTCCCACCCCTGCTTCTAGTCGCTTCCGACCCTGATCGTACCTGCATCGGGCTGTCTGAATCGGTCATTCTTGCCCCCAAGTTCAGTTTGATTTTGTTCGCAGAGGGGCGGCGTCACTTCAAGCTTCGAACGTGCCCCTCAACAACACGAAAAACCTACTGTAGCGGCGGCCTCGAAGCCACACGACTCGGGATACCCCCAGTATGGAAGGGCCATGTGGGCATGGGATGGTTGAAATATCCGCGCTCTGTCAGCCACTTCTGCTCTGTGCCTGCCCCAGGAGAGGAACGAATTGCGGATGGGGTATCTCTCATGGTACGGTGTCTCGACTTTCTTCGAGGCAAGGCGGCATGTTTCGCACCTTTGGGCAGAGTTTTTTTCTTCTTCTCCTCACGGTTTGCGCGGTGCAGCTCATGGGCACGGCGTGCGCTGATGATTGCTTGCGCCAATGGTCCACCAGCCCGGTACATGCGCACGATCAACTACCAGGCTCGCCGGACGGCCAGACGGAAACCGACCCGGGAGAAGGCGAGTTCGAGGAATTGGCGCTCGCCCAGGGAGAAGCATTTCGCATCATTCATCTCGCACGGGCCTGTGTCCTGGATAACGCCTCCTGTCCGCGGACTGACTTTGCCTTTGATTGGTTCCGTCCCCCGGCTCTTCCGTAACACACACCGACGGCTCTTCGGATCTTCACAGGCATCACTGCTCCTTCAGGAGCATGCGCGAGGCTTGCTATGAAACCATTGATTGCGACTGTCATATTCACTGTTCTCCTTGTCCCATTCGGGGGCAGCGCACAGGCGGATACAACGTCCCGCACCTTTGCGCTTCACGACATCATCGGATTGGCCATCGAGCGCAATCCAATGATCGCGGGCGCGATGGCGACAATCGATCAAAGCACCGGCAAGCGCACCGCGGCCGGGGCCTATCCCAATCCGATCATCCATGGAGACAGCGGCAAAGGGTATTTAAAGGATGGCGGATCGTTGACCGCTGACGTGCCGGCATCGGCCACCGAGTACATGGCCGGCTTTAGCCAGCCGCTCGAATGGCCAGCCAAACGGGCCGCCCGTCAACGCGCGGCAGAAGCCGGGCTTGCCGGTGCCTCGGTCGGACTGATCGAAACCCGCTTGAACCTGACCTCGGACGTCAAGGTCGCCTTCTATGACCTTCTCCTTGCGCAGCGCGACCTGGAGCTGACGAAAAATAACTTGAGCATTGTCGAAGACGTGCGCCGCGTCGTCAGTCACAGGGTCCGCCTCGGTGAAGCCCCTCAATTCGATTTGATCAAAGCCGAAGTGGAAGTGTTGAAAGCCAATCAAGCCGTCACCCGGAGCGAAAATACGGTGCGCGTCAACCGGGTCATTCTCGATACGTTGACCGCCGGTGCCCTCGGCCCAAATTACGCCGTGAACGGCGATTTTCTAGTCTTCCCATCCAGTTTGGACCTCACCCGTCTGACGACGCGCTCGATGCAAGAGCATCCTTCGATTCAGCGTTTGGCCAAGTCGATCGATCAAGCCGACCACACCATTGAATTTGAGCGGCAGAGCCGCGTGCCAAACGTCAGCTTGAACACCAGCTACGCCCGCGAATACGGCCGTGAAGGCTTCGATGCGGGCTTGAGCGTCCCAACACCATTGTGGTACCAGCAGCAGGGTGAAATCGCCGGCTCGTTGGGTGCCAAGCGCAAGGAAGAAGCCGAACTACTCCGCACACGCAATGAGTTGTTGAGACAAATCAATCAGTACTATCAGGATGCGCAGACCACGGCGAAACTCATCGAAGTGCTGGAGAAGGGCCTGTTGAAGCAGGCGGAGGAAGCGCTGAGGATCGCCAAGTTCAGTTTCCAGCAAGGCGCCGCGAGCCTGTTGGAAGTGCTGGATGCCCAGCGCGTGCAGCGGCAAGTGCTCTTTGACTATGCACAGGCACGCTTTGAGCTGTCCGTGGCGCTGTCACGGCTCGAACGGGCGGTCGGCGGCGTGCTGTGAGGCATCGACCAGGCCATGCACAAGATCAGTAGTACGCAGTATATGTGCCTGAATGGAAGGACCCGTATGACTTCGTCTGGATCCGTCCCTCCTCTCTTCCTCGCCGTGGTCCTATTCACGGCGGGCTGTAACAGCGCGGCCCAAGAATCACCGGCAGCAAAGCCGGCCGGAAAGCCGCACGAGACCGGCATCGTGACGCTGACCGCCGAAGAGATCCGGAGCGGCGCCATCGTGGTCGAGCCTGCCGTGCGCGGCGAGTTTAAGTTGCATCGGGATTTTCCCGCTACCGTGGTCCCGGACAGCCATGCGACCGCCGACATTACGGCGCTTGTGCGAGGCCGCGTCCTCGACGTCTACGCCGATCTCGGCCAGCAAGTCAAAACCGGCGATCTCTTGGCCATTCTGAATAGCAGCGAGCTCGGCATGGCGCAGTCGTCGTATCTCAAAGCCATCGCAAAACTCTACGTCGCGGAACGGGCGTCCGAGCGTGCGACCATGCTGCTCAGGGAAAAGGTGATCGGCCTTGCCGAGGCCCAGCGGCGCCAGGGTGAAATGCTCAGCTTGCGCGCGGAGAAACGCGAAGCCGAAGACCGTTTACGACTGCTGGGCATGAGCGACGAACAAATCGCCAAACTCAACCGTGAGCAGAAGATTGTGTCCTATGTGCCCATTACCGCTCCATTTGACGGCCGGGTGATCGCGCGCAACCTGACCAAGGGAGAGGTCGTCGAGGTTACGGAGAAGCTCTTTACGGTCGCTGATCTCTCAAAAGTCTGGGTGCTGGCCAACATCCCGGAGAAAGACATCACTTTCATACGCGCCGATGCGGGCACAGATAAGTCTGGAGTGGACCAGCTCGTGGAGGTGCTGGTGACGGCGTATCCCGGCGAAGTCTTCCATGGGAAGGTCACGTACGTCGGCGACGTGCTGGATGTGGCCACACGGACGATGAACCTGCGCTTGGAACTGCCCAACCCGCACCGGAAACTCAAACCCGAGATGTACGCGACGATCAGGGTGCATTCGCTGCCTGAGCTTGGCGTCCTGATCGTGCCGGAAGGCGCAGTGCAACGGGAGCGCGACCGCCGGTTCGTCTTTGTGCAACGGGATGCGCAGACGTTCGAGGCACGCGACGTCACGCTGGGCGAAGGCAACGGAGAGATGATCAAGATCCTCGACGGACTTCAGGAAGGAGAACCGGTCGTCGTGAAGGGCGCGTACGTACTGAAGTCCGAACTGCTGTCCGACCAAATCTAGCTCATGTCTTCCTTTCTCGAACTAGCGCTGCGCCAGCGTGTGTTGGTTATCGCCTTGGCCTGCCTCATCGCGGTTGCGGGCATCTATTCGTTCCGCACGATCGCGATCGATGCCTTTCCGGACGTCACGACCGTCCTTGTCCAGGTCGTGACGGAGGTTCAAGGACTGTCTCCTGCCGAAATTGAGCGCTTCGTGACCTTTCCGCTGGAGCTCCAGTTGACCGGCGCCCCCGGCCTGACCGACATCCGGTCCTTGTCGAAAGTCGGCTTGTCGATGATCACCGTGGTGTTCCGTGACGACGTCGACATCTATCTGGCGCGTCAGCTCGTGCTGGAGCGTGTCTTGGAAGTGCAGGACAGTTTGCCGCCAGGCGCCCGGTCGGAACTCGTGCCCAATTCGCCGGGACTCGGCGAGGTGTTTCAGTTCTATCTTGAAGGTCCGCACGACAACGATCCCGACTACCAGCTCACGGAGACGGAATTGATGGAGCGACGGACGCTGGAGGACTGGGTGATCCGTCCCCTCCTCAAGGGCCTGCCGGATGTAGTGGACGTCAACTCGATCGGCGGGTTCGTCAAACAATACCAGGTGATGGTGGATCCGGGGCTGCTCCGCAAATACGACCTCGCCCTTCATGAGGTCTTCGCCGCTGTGGCGAACAACAACGCTAATGCCGGCGGCAACATCCTCGAAAAAGGACCTGAAAAATACATCGTCCGAGGCATCGGCCTCATCAAGACCCTCCAAGACATCGAGAACATCGTCGTCAAAGAGGCGCGCGGCACGCCGGTCTATGTGAGGGACGTGGCCGAGGTGCAGATCGGCCATGCGGTGCGGCACGGCGCGGCGGTCTTGAACGGGCAGCGTGAAGTGGTCGCCGGCATCATCCTGATGCTGCGCGGAGGCAACGCCCGAGAAGTCGTGCAGGCCGTGAAGGACAAGATCGAGGAGATTCATGACCAGAAACTCCTTCCTGCCGGTCTCCGCATCATGCCGTTCTACGACCGCCTTGAACTGATCGTCGCGGCCCTTCACACGGTCTACAAGGCCCTGCTCGAGGGCATCGTGCTCGTCATTGTCGTGTTGTTCCTGTTCCTGGGCAATGTCAGGAGCGCGCTGATCGTCACGGCTACCCTCGTGGTTGCCCCGTTGGCGACGTTCATCGTCATGGATCAGGTTGGCTTGACGGCCAATCTCATGTCTTTAGGCGGCTTGGTGATTGCGATTGGCATGATGGTGGATGGATCCGTCGTGGTCGTCGAAAACGTGTATCGCCATCTGAGCGAACATCCGTCGGGTTCGTCCGTCAGCCGACGTTCCATCGTGCTCACGGCCACGAAAGAAGTCGCCCAGCCGGTCCTGTTCGGCATTCTGATCATCATTCTGGTGTTTCTGCCCATCCTGTCTCTGCAAGGCATGGAAGGGAAGATGTTCAAGCCGCTCGCTTACACCATCATGATCGCCCTGCTGGTCTCGTTGCTGCTATCGCTCACGCTGTCGCCTGCCCTGTGTTCGATGGCCCTGACGAGGGGCACCGAAGAAGATCCGTGGCTGCTGCGGAAGGCCAAGCAGGCATACGCCCCATCTCTATCCTGGGCATTGACCCACCGGCGGATCGTATTGTCTGCGGCGGTGGCGATGTTGGGCGCCAGCCTTGCACTCTTTCCGTTTCTCGGCGGCGAATTCATCCCCATTCTCAACGAGGCGGCCATCACGCCGCAGACGATCCGGCTTCCCAGCATTTCGCTCGAAAAATCCATCGAGATCGAGATGGAGATGCAGCGCGCCGTCATGGAGTTTCCAGAAGTCCGGATGGTGGTCTCGAAAATCGGACGTTCTGAGCTCGGCAATGACCCCCAGGAGCCCAATGCCAGCGATCCGGTCGTCTCATTGAAGCCGATGGAGGAATGGAAGACGGCGAAAACGAAACCTGAACTGGACGATGCGATCCGCCGGCGCATCGAGCGCGTGCCGGGCGCAAATTTTCTCTTGAGCCAGCCGATTCAACAGCGCGTCGATGAACTACTGTCGGGGGTGCGCTCCGAAGCCACCGTCAAAATCATCGGAGAGGACTTGGATCAGTTGCGCAAAACGGCGGAGCAAGTGCAGACGATCATGACCGGCATCGTCGGCGTCAAAGACGTGCGCGTGGAACAACTCTTCGGGCAGGCGTACCTCACAATCGATATCGACCGGGGGAAAATTGCGCGGTATGGGATCAACGTCGCGCACATCCGGGAAATCATCTCGACGGCAATCGGCGCCGAGGCGGCCACCCGGGTCTACGAAGGGCAGAAACGGTTTGACCTGATTCTCCGCTATCCGAAAACCTACCGCGACAGCGTGGAGACGATCAGCAACATTCTCTTGACGACGGCCACCGGCGCCCTGATTCCCTTAGGAGAGCTGGCCAAGATCGAATTGCGCGAAGGGCCGGCGTTGATCAGCCGGGAAGGTCTCCAGCGAAGAATCTACGTCGGCTTCAATACCTTAGGACGCGACATCGAAAGCATCGTCGTGGAAGCGCAGGCCAAAATCGCCAAGCAGGTGCAGCTGCCGACGGGCTACCATCTGATCTGGGGCGGGTCCTTCGAAAACATGCAGCGTGCCATGTCGCGTCTAAAAATTATCGTGCCGATCACGATCGGGTTGATCTTCTTGCTGTTGTTCGCCTCCTTCAATTCTGTTCGCCATGCCGCGCTGATCATTCTGAACCTTCCGTTCGCCCTTATCGGAGGGATCGTCTCGCTCTGGATCACAGGCGAATATCTGAGCGTGCCGGCCTCAGTGGGATTCATTAACTTGTTCGGTGTGGCGGTGCTCAACGGCATCGTGCTCGTGTCCTACATCAATCAGCTTCGGGCTGAAGGCCTGGCCGATGACCAGGCAATCGTGCGAGGCTGCCTCCTTCGCCTGCGCCCCGTGCTGATGACGGCGCTGGTCGCGATGCTGGGTCTGATTCCTTTGGCGTTTTCTCACGGCATCGGATCGGAAGTTCAACGTCCTCTCGCCGTGGTCGTCATCGGCGGACTCGTCAGCTCGACCTTGTTGACGTTGATCGTGCTCCCAACGTTGTACGGAGTGTTCGCAGAAGCGAAGCATCCGGCGCCCTCAGAGGACGTTCGGGCATCTTCGCGCCAGAGACTCACCATCCGGACGGACCAGGCGGCCGCCGACCATCCGGCTCCCAGCCGCTGAGCAACGTGTCTCTCGAGTTTGCGAAATTCGGACAATATGTCCGAGACGCTGCGACGGCTCCGCTTGACAGGTGAGAACATTCCCCTTGAAGCTAACGGTGCGGTTCTTGCTCGAGCACGGCACATCGCTTGCCGATGATGTCTGAATGTCTGAATGACGCTATTTTGACTTCTAGCTCGGCTCAACACTCTGGTACCGTACCTGATTGAATTCCTGAAGGCAGCTTTATGAACTGGCGCTGGAAAGCTCGGCTCGCAAAAGTGATCGCCGCGTTCCCGATGTCGGATGCCATTTACTACCGCGTGCAGCGGTGCGTGGGGAGCCTGCAGCCCAAAAGATACGATCCCTCAGAACGGCTGCGGGCCGCGGCGAAGATGGTGCACTGGGCGGAGGAATTGGGGTATAGGATCGAGGGCAGGAGCTTTCTGGAGGTCGGGACCGGTCGCACACTCGATATACCGCTGGCGCTCTGGCTGTGCGGAGCTGCGCGAGTCTTGACGGTCGATCTCAATACCTATCTTGCCGAACAGTTGACGCTCGAGTCGGTTGCTGTTCTTTGCCGTCGCCGCGCCGAGACCGCCGCGATCTTCGGCGAACTGGCTGACCGCCCACTCTTCCATGAGCGTCTCGACCAGTTAAGGCAGTTCGACGGCCGGCTCGCTGACCTTATGCTGATGACCCACATCGAGTATCTCGCACCGACCGATGCGGCGCGCCTTCCTTTGCCCGATCGAAGCATCGACTTCCACATTTCCTTCACGGTCCTTGAGCACATTCCTGCAGACATCATCGCATCGATTCTCAAGGAAGCAGGGCGCGTGCTCACGTCCGACGGACTCTTGCTCCACATCATCGACCCGTCCGACCACTTTTCGCACGACGATGGCTCGATCACGGCCATCAACTTTCTGCAATTCAGCGACCGCGAATGGACGAGACTGGCTGGTAACAAATTCATGTATCACAACCGGTTGCGCGCCTATGAATATGTCGAACTATTCAAGCGCGTCGGCGTGCGCCTCATCGGCCAGCGGGAGGCCATCGACGAACAGTCCCTCGCGGCCCTACGCAACGGCTTCGGTCTCGACCAGCGGTTCTGCCACATCGACCACGCGCAACTGGCTGTGCGTTCCATCATCTTGATGGGAAAAGCTGAAAGTCCGGCGGGGAAGAAGAGCCCTGTGACTCAGAGTTCTAGCCGAAGTAGCGCATTAACACAGTGAGAAGTGACACGAGTCAGGCTCCTCGCGCAATATATGTGTCATTGCTTCATGCCAGGTTTGATCCCCCTCTCCGCTGACAACTTGTCCCCAATTTTCCTTCCTCCGGACAGTTTGTCCGACACATGAGGCGACTTCCTTGGGAACGACGCACCTAGGAAAGGCCATGGGTGAATTTAGGTGTTGGTGCAGTTCTTGCTGACGCCTGTTGTCGCCTAGCACGACCTCCTACAGGGTCGGACGAACGGCCGCTTCGAAACCATCATATGTAAGTCTTGATCGAGGAAGGCTTTATTATGCGCCCTTTTCTTCGTGCCATCCGCTCACTCCTAGGAATGCGCCTTGGCCTTACTCTGGTTGCAGGGATCGGGCTTGTCACCCAGATCCAATGCGGAGGAGGAGGCGGCGACGGCGGGGACACGGGTCAACCGCCCGCTGGCGTGACTGGAGACGTCAAAGCCATCGCCCGCGAAAATGCGCTTCCCGGCACTGGTGCGTGGCAGATCGGCAACCCCTCGAGGAGCGGTGAGATCAATGCGTATAGCAGCCGCGAGAGTTATCCGGCCGGTGCAGATGTGAGCATCTCCGTGTCGGCCAATCCTGCAGGACAATTCACGTGGCGGGTCTTCCGCATGGGCGGGTACGGAGGCACCGGCGGGCGTCTCTATGGAGACGGCGGACCAGTGTTTGCGCCGACGCAAGCCAGCCCTTCGTTCGATCCGACGACCGGGCTCGTGCGCGCGGGCTGGCCCGCCACGTTTTCATTCTCAACGAGAAACAGCGATGGAAGCCCATGGCTGACGGGCGTGTATGTCGTGCTGTTGACGAAATCGGACGGAGCGCAAACGCAGACATATGCGATCTTCGTTCTCCGGGATGACACGCGACATGCAGAAGTCGCCCTGCATCTGCCTACATCCACCTGGCACGCCTACAATGATTTCGGCGGGGAAAGTCTCTACACGACGACCCATGGCCTGTCGGGCGGCCACGCGCGGAAAGTATCCCTCGACAGACCCATTACGCTTGGCTTCGGATCGGGCAAGTTTATCTTCGAAGAGCATGAAGGAGTGATCTGGCTCGAGGACGCCGGCTATGACGTGGAGTATTTCACGACGTCAGACGTCAGCGGAGCCGTCAATCGCTTGGGCGGCCACCGGATTTACATTACGCTGGCGCATGATGAATACGCGACCATGGCCACAATGGACCGTCTCCAAGCCGCGTTGGCCGGCGGAACCAGTTTGGCATTTCTCACAGGAAATACATACGCCTGGCAAATCCGATACGAGGATAATGATCGCACGATCGTCGGCTATAAAGAATTGGCGGCTCAAGATCCCGTGCAAGGGCCGACCACAACCACACACTTCCGTGATCCCATGGTCAATCGTCCGGAAAACGGCCTTATCGGCTTGATGTCCGATGGAAGCGATAATGCGGCTCTCGCACCTGCCGACTGGGTGGTGACCAATGCCAACCATTGGGTCTATGCCGGTACCGGCTTGAGTAACGGAAGCACGATCCCCGGCATCATCTACTACGAATGGGACGGTTTGGTGAACAACGGTGCGACGCCCCCTGGAACCACCGTGTTGTCGTCATCCGTCGTCCCGAACAATGTGATACAAGGCAGCCGGCACGAAGCGACGATCTATGAACGTCCACCGGCCGTGGTGTTTGCGGCAGGCACGATCTATTTCAACCAACATTTGCGCACGAAGCCGGCAGTGGCGCAGATTCTGAAGAACGTGCTCACGCGGGCCGGTGCAAGCGCCTATGTCCCATGAGACGATGTACGACTGATGCGAGAGAGTACGGATGCGAAGGAGCCTGCTTGAGCCCTGGACTAGGCCGCCCGTGGCGTCTCTTCGGAACCGGCTTTCGCGGAAATCGCCCAGGCTTCGGCTTGTTGTTGATAGCAGACCGGACAGTAGGTGTGGCTGAAGCGGACGTCGACCGGCCGGAGGTGCTGTTGCTCGAGAAAGGTCGACATCGGCATCCATTGGGAGGGCGTCGAGCCGGTCGGGGCGACATGCTTGCAAACACAGCACACAGGCAATATTGGAACGGTCG
>Ga0105246_10002911_pt1 | contig 10360 bp, 12 predicted proteins | sample KBSM64metaG_FD_99694 | JGI IMG/M metagenome (GOLD analysis project Ga0105246, IMG submission 99694) | Miscanthus rhizosphere microbial communities from Kellogg Biological Station, Michigan, USA - KBS M6-4 metaG | ecosystem: Host-associated > Plants > Roots > Rhizosphere > Soil | place... | reverse complement strand
TGTTCTCGGTGAGCCAGGGCCTGTTCGATACGAATTTGATTTTCTTCGTGTCCACGAGTGGCGTCGCCTCTACTTCATCGCCCAGGAGGGTTGCACGCCGGATTCGAAGGTGGCGGAGAGGGAGGGATTCGAACCCCCGAACCCTTGCGGGTCAACGGTTTTCAAGACCGCCGCATTCAACCACTCTGCCACCTCTCCGGCCGGCGCATTGTCGTCGCCGTGCCGATATCGGCGCAACCGGGCCGCGGTTCGCGGCAGCGTCGCGTCCGCCCGAGCCAACTTGCGCTGCGCGGCTGGACGCCCGACCATGCGCGCTCGGAGGGTTTCATGCCGTTACGCAGCGCGTTGCTTCTCGTTTCGCTCGCCGCTGGAGTGCTCGCCGCTGCGCCGTCGGGCGCACAGTCGCGCGCGGGCGGCGGCTATGACGCAGCCGCCCCGGCCGGTGCGCAGTCCGCCAACAGCGCGAGCGAGTCGCCGGCGTCGGTTGCCGACCCTGGCGAGCTCGCGTTCGAACAGCATCGCTGGCAGGACGCGATCGACGAGTACCGCAAGCTGCTCGCGGCCTCTCCCGAAGATCGGCTGAGCTTGCTCCGGATCGCGCAGGCGCAGCGCGAGCTTCGCAAGTACAACGACGCGCTCGCGACGCTCGAGCAGGCGCGCACCGCGAACGCTCCCGAGGCGATGGTCGACCTCGAGCGCGCGCGTAACCTCGCGCTGCTCGGCCGCAAGGACGATGCCCTCGACGCGCTCGACGCGTCCGACCACAGCGGCCTGCGCGCGCTCGAGCTCGTCGACACCGCCCACGAGTTCGATCAGTTCCGCGGACTTAGCCGCTTCGAACGCGTTCACCGCAACATCCGCGCGCGCGTGTTCCCGTGCGAGGGCGAGCCGAACGCGAGCGACTTCGACTTCTGGCTCGGCCGCTGGGAAGTGCGCGAGCCGGACGGCACGCTCGTCGGCACGGACACGATCGAGAAGGGCGACGGCGGTTGCTCGATACGGGAACATTACGACGGCGCGGGCGGCTCGTCGGGCACGAGCCTGAGCTTCTACCTGCCGAGCCGCGGCGAGTGGCGCCAGGTATGGACGGGCTCGGGCGGCACGCTGTTCGACCTCACTGGCAAGCTCGTCGACGGGTCGATGAAGATGGAGGGCCAGGTCGAGTACGTCGAGGGCAATCGTGTGGTCGCGTTTCGCGGCACTTGGACTCAGGCCGCCGACGGACGCGTGCGCCAGAGGCTCGAGGAGTTCGATCTCGGCGCGCAGACCTGGATCGTCTGGTTCGACGGTTTCTTTCGCCGGATCGACGGGCCGAAGAAGTAGCAAGTAGCCGGCTCGGAACGCGCGGAGAGGCGGCTCTCGAGGTGCGCTCTGCGGTAGAATCGCGGCCGTGAGCTCACGCCTGTCCCTCGCCGCTTCGAGCACCTTTCTTTAATTATGGAACCCGCCGTCCGACCGAGGCGCAAGAGTCGAATCCGGATCCTGCCGATCGTCGGCTACATCCTCGTCGTGCTCGCCGCCGCGTGGTTCTTCCAGCAGCAGGCCACGACGACGGTCATCTTCGTGCGCCACGCGGATGTCGATGCATCGGCGCCGCTCGACAACGACACGCCGCTCAACGCCCGCGGCCGACAGCGCGCCGAGCTGCTCGCCGACTTTCTGGCGGACGTCAACATCGGCTCGGGCGTCGACGCGATCTACGCGACGGTCGCGAGGCGAACCCAAGAGACCGCGCAGCCGCTTGCGACGCGGCTCAACCAAAAGCTCAACATCGACGACCCATATCAAGCGGACCGGCTCGTGCGGCGCATTTTCCGCGACCGCAAGGGCAAGATCACGCTGATCGTCGCGGACGCGGATGCGATCCCGCCGCTGATCGCGGAGCTGCATGGCAAGCATCCGCTGCCCGCATTCGGCCCCAGCGACTACAGCGAGCTCTACGTCGTCACGGCGCCGTACTACGGCAAGGTCAAGACCCTGCGGTTCCGTTTCGACGAGCCGCCGGACGAGGCACCGGCCGACACGAGCTCGAACGGCGCGGCGAGCGCGGTGCTCGGCGCGCAGCCTTAGCGCGCTAGCGAGCGGCTCCGGCCTTGAGCGGATTCTCGAGCATCGCGCCGTCGGGGCCGAGCCGCGGGTAAGCGCGGCCGAGCTCGCGGCAGCGCTCGGCGACGTCGGGATAGCACCACTCGAACAACGTTCGCTCGAGCGCCTCGGGAGCGAGGCGCGGACGCGCGTAGTACCCGGCGGCCGCGCGTTGGCGCTGCGCCTCGAGCAGGATCACTGCGGTCGCGACCGAGACGTTCACGGATTCGCCGAGGCCGAGCATCGGAATCGCGACGTGCTCGTCCGCCTCCGCGAGCGCGGCCGGGCTCGGGCCCAGCAGCTCCGCACCGACGATGACCGCGACCTTCGCGGTGTAGTCGACGGAGCGGAAATCGCGTGCCTCGCGGCTCGCGTGTGCCGCCACGAGCCGCCAGCCATCGGCGCGCAGCGCCGTGAGCGCGTCCTCGGTCGACGCGTGCAGCGTGAGCTCGACCCAGTTCTTCACGCCGCCCGCGATCATGTGATGGCGGCGCATCGCGCCGCTCGTCGAGATCGAATGAATCCCGAGGACTCCGACAGCGTCGGCCGTGCGTAGGATCGCCGAGACGTTGTGTGGTTTGTTGACGCCGTCCGCGAGCACGGTGAGGTCGGGCTGGCGGCGCTCGAGCGCGCTACGGAGCTTGGCGAATCGCTCGGGGGTCATCGGCGCGGTATCTTACGCCTATGTACCAGACCGAGATCGACATCGAGACGCGCGGCCGCGGCACCTACGAGATCACGGACCGCATCGCGGAGGCGGTGCGCGCTGCGGGTGTGGGCTCGGGGCTCTGCCATGTGTTCGCCGCGCATACGAGCGCGTCGCTGACGATCTGCGAGAACGCCGATCCGGACGTGCGGCGCGATCTCGAGACGTTCATGGCGGACGTCGTGCCGGACGGCGATCCGCGATTCGTGCACACGGCCGAAGGCCCCGACGACATGCCCGCGCACTTGCGCAGCGTGCTCACGCAAACCGAGCTCACGATCCCGGTTCGAGCGGGCCGGCTCGCGCTCGGCACGTGGCAGGGCGTCTATCTCTGGGAGCATCGCCTGAGCGGGCACCGCCGGCGCGTGCTCGTGACGGTGCAGGACTAGACGATCGCGCCCGCGGGCATGCGTTGCGCCTGACGGCACGGTCGCCGCCTGCGCGCGACAGGGCGCGCTTTAGAGCTGCAGCGAGCTTCGCGAAATCTTGGCGAGACTCGTCGTTCCCATCTGCTTCATTACGATCTCGAGCTCGCGATTCAATATGTCGAGCACCCGCTCGACGCCAGGCTGCCCGAATGCGCCGAGCCCCCAGATATAGGGCCTGCCGATGCCGACCGCGGTCGCGCCGAGCGCGAGCGCCTTGAACGCGTCGGTGCCGCGCCGGACACCGCTGTCGAGGACCACGGGCACGCGTCCGTTCACGGCCTCGAGCACCTCGGGCAGAGAGTCGATCGAGCCGCGCAGCGTCTCGTCGGCGCGGCCGCCGTGGTTCGAGACGATGATCCCGTCCGCGCCGTGCGCGAGCGCGCGCGCGGCGTCCTCGCGCGTCACGACACCTTTCACGAGCACTTTCATCGTCGTCGCGTGCTTGAGCTTGTCGACGTAGTCCCAGGTGAGGCCTGCGACCGTCATGTTCACACCCTTCAAGTCGACGCCGTCGAACATGTGCTTGGCTTTGTACGCGCCGTTGAGGCCCGCCTCGTGGCACGCTTGGCAGAGCGCATTGTGCTCGCGGTCGAAGCGCGCGCTCGGCTCGAGATTGCGCGCCGCTATGTCGGCCGTGAGCGCGAGCGCCGTGCAACCGGCGTGCTCGGCGCGTTTGATCATGCCGAGCGTCACGTCCCAGTTCGTCGTGGGATAGAGCTGAAACCAGATCGGCGCGCCGCGTGCCTTGCTCACGTCCTCGACGGAGTAGTTCGCGACGGTCGACAATATTTGCAGCTGGTTCTTAGTCTTCGCCGCGCGCGCGGCGGCGACCTCGCCCTCCGGATGGAACGACTGCTGCGCGCCGACGGGGCAGAGCAGGATCGGCGAGGCGTACTTCTGGCCGAAGAGCTCGACCGACATGTCGATGTGCGTCACGTCGACGAGCCGCTGTGGCCGGAGGGCGATCTTCTTGAAGCCCGCGCGGTTTGCCGCGATCGTGCCGAAGTCGTCGGCGCCTTGGGCCATGTACGCGTAGTGATGCGCGCCGACGTTGTTGCGCATCACGGGCTCGAAGTCCCAGACGTTCAGCGCCTGCTCCGGGCTCTTGATGAGGTCGGCCCACTTGAGGCCGCCGGAGAGCACTGCGTCGTCTTGCGCAGCAAGCTCGCGCAGCGGCAGCGCGGCACCTAGCGCATACGCGAGGGGACTCTGCGCGAGAAACTGCAAGAAGCGGCGCCGCGCGTGCGAAGTGACGGCCGTCATGAACGTGCTCCCCCCGGAGTTCGAGGCGAGCAAACATAGCACCTTCTCCCCGCGCATGCGCCGCTCGACCCGCGAGCGGGCGGCTATTAATAAGGAGAGTGGTGGTCCCGGGGTCGTACGAGGACGTGGTCGACTTCAGAGGGGGTCGTGGCGTGCTCGCGCCCCGCGGGACCAGGCCGAAGAGTAGGGGTTAGTTACTTCAGCGCCGTGACGCTTTTGTGCCGAGCACGTTTACGGTGTGCGCGCGTGTCGGCAGTGACGCAGGGTGCCACTCGAGGCCTAACAGCGCTCGCCGAAGCGGTACCCGATTCCGCGGACCGTTTGAATGTATCTCGCGTAGCCGGCCTCTTCGAGCAAGCAACGGAGGCGGCGAATCTGCACGTCGACCGCGCGCGGCTCGACGTATTCCTTCGAGCGCCAAACGCGATCGATGATCTCGTCACGGGTGTGCACGCGGTTCGGCTGCGCCATGAAATAGCGCAGCAGGCGGAATCCGATCGGTCCGAGATAGAGCGGCTTGTCCTTGGCAGTGACGCGAATGCTCGCGCTGTCGAGACGCAGGCCGTCGATCTCGATCACTTCGCTCGCCTCGCCCGGCGCGACGCGCCGAAACACGGTCTCGATTCGCGCGAGCAGCTCGTCGCGGGAGAACGGCTTGGTGACATAGTCGTCCGCGCCGGCGCGCAGCCCATTCACGCGGTCGCGCTCGTCGCCACGCCCGGTCACGATGATCACGGGCACGGCCCGCGTGCGCTCTTCGCGGCGCCAGCTGTGCAATAGCTCGAGCCCGTCGACGTCGGGCAGCCCGACGTCGAGCACGATGAGGTCCGGAACGTAATTGTCGAGCTCGCGCATTGCGCTGCGGCCGCTTGCGGCGCCTTCGACGAGATAGCCGGCGCGCTCGAGACTAAAGCGCAGAACGTCTCGAACCGGGGCTTCGTCTTCGACGACGAGTATGGTTTTCATCGTTGTTGTTGCGCGGACCGCCGGAGAGCTCGTCGGCGGAGTAGATCAAGAGGCCATGACAGTCTTGTGTAGGAACGTTTGCGGGAGTGTTTCCGAAGACACGCGGGCGCGTGGCATCGGAGGTGGGTGGCGCGACGGGTGGGAACCCGCGTGCTAGTCGGGGTCTGCGACGGCGGCGGCGGCGCGATCGAGCCGCAAAGCGGCGAGCCAGTGATAGGCGTCGGTCATCTCGCACGGCTCATCTGTCGACGGATTCGAAGGCGCAGAGCGATCGACGGTTGAGTTGCCGGCCTGGGCTGCGTGCTGCACGCGCTCGATCCAGCTCCATGCGGTCCTATTGCGCGTACGGACGGACGACCACAGGGTATGCCCGATCCGTCTGACTCTCCATGTCAACGCGGGATTGCTCATGGGCGCGCAGCATGCTCTCGACGACTGACGACTTGATGAAGATTAGATGAACAATCCGCGACAGACTGTGCGTTCTGTCAAATTTGTATCGCGAAGTTTTCCGGAGCGAACCGTCACCCTCGCCTCGCGTCGAGAATTCGACTCGCGATCGCGCGGAGCTGCTCCACGCGCGCGGGATCGCGCGCCTCCGGTGGCGTGATGACCGCGGTGTCGAGCGCGCGTTCGATGAACGCAGCCGACGGCGTGCGGGCGGGCCCCAGCATCGGAATCACGCGCTTCAGCAGGGCGCGCGCGTGCACGACGTTGTCGTTGAGCACGCGGATCACCGTTGCGACTTGCACGTGGTCGTGATCGGGGTGCCAGCAGTCATAGTCCGTCACCATGGCGACGGTCGCGTACGGCAGCTCGGCTTCCCGAGCCAGCTTCGCTTCGGGCATGTTCGTCATTCCGATCACGTCGCAGCCCCACGAGCGGTAGAGATTCGACTCGGCTAGCGTCGAGAACTGCGGCCCCTCCATCACGACATACGTCCCGCCGCGCCGGCATTGGATGCGCTCGGCATCGGCCGCCCGTGCGAGCGCGTCGACGAGCTTCGGGCACACGGGATGCGCCATCGAGACGTGCGCGACGAAGCCGCGCCCGAAGAAGGTCTTGGCGCGCGCGTAGGTACGGTCGATGAACTGATCGACGAGCACGAAGTGGCCCGGGTGTAAGTCCTCGCGCAGCGATCCGCAAGCCGAGATCGAGATCACGTCCGTGACGCCTGCCCGCTTGAGCGCGTCGATGTTGGCGCGGTAGTTGATCTCCGACGGCGCCAGCACGTGGCCGCGGCCGTGGCGCGGCAGGAAGACGAGGTCGACGCCCGCTAGCTCGCCGAACAGCAGAGCATCGGACGGCGCGCCGAACGAGGAGGGCACCGATTCCCAGCGCGTGCGCTCGAGCCCATCGAGTTGATAGAGCCCGCTGCCGCCGATGATGCCGAGGACCGTCCTGCCCACGGCGTGAGAGTCTAATCCCGATCCGCTTCAGCCGCGCGTAAAGCGATAGACGAATGCCGGCGGAAAGTTCGCAACCGTCATCCCGATCAGCCTCGCCCTGAGGCCGAGGTCTTTCATGAGCCGTTTGCCCACCGGCGGCTTGCCGAGATACGTGAACTGATGCAGCGCGCCGCCCCGCTTGAGCAGCGTGAACGTCGCGTCGAGGATCCTCGTCTTCTTGTCCTTGTCGAACCACACGATCGGCAACCCGCTGACTACGTAGTCGACGACGCCGGCGAGCGTGCTGAGACGTTCGTTCAGCGTCTGCGCATCCGCATGCACGATCGTCGCGCCTGGGAATCGCTTGCCGAGGATGCTCGCGAATGCGTCGTTGTTCTCGACGAGAAAAAGATCCGACGCGCGTACTCCGCGATCGATGAGCGCCTGCGTCAGAGTGCCGGTGCCCGCGCCGAGCTCTACGACGCGTGCGCCGGCGTGCAGGTCGGTAGCCATGAGACGCGCGAGTGAGCGGCTGCTCGGGACGATGGATGCGACTTGGAAGGGGTCGTGTAACCAGTTCTTGAAAAAGGCGGCGTGATGAGCGGAATGACGTTTCTGTTGCAGTTGCGATTCCACTATGCGTTGTCCTCCACACGAGTGTCGAGTCGAACGGGGCGCGGAGCATACGCGATCCAATTGACGACTGTGCGATTTCTTGCAACACATCGTGCCGCACAATGCGCGCCGTTCGTCTCACGAGCGGCGTGTCCGTAACAGAACCTTCATGCAAGCAGAAACGGCATCGGCGTCCGATGACGCTCCGCGAACGTGGCTCGCGCGAGCAGCGGGGCACGAGCGCATCAACTTCCTGGTCACGAATCGCCTGCCGCGTCGCGCCGCGACGCTGCTGATGGGGCGTCTCAGCCGCGTCGAGAATCGGCTCGTCTGCGGGCTCGCCCTTAGGTTGTGGCGATTGTTCGCCGGCGATTTTCGGCTCGAGGAAGCGGCGGAAACGCGCTTCAAGAGCCTGCACGACTGTTTCGCGCGCGCGCTGAAACCCGGTGCGCGCACGATCGCTCCCGAAGCCAATGTCGTCGCGAGCCCGTGCGACGGTATCGTCGGTGCACACGGCCGCGTCGATGGCACGAAGGTCTTTCAAATCAAGGGGTTCCCCTACGACCTCGGCGACCTGCTGAACGACCGCGCGCTCGTCGACAAGTATCGCGACGGCGTCTACGTGACGCTGCGGCTCACCTCCAACATGTATCACCGCTTCCACGCGCCGCTCGCGTGCCGCGTGCGCGAGGTGCTCTACGTTTCGGGCGACACCTGGAACGTGAATCCGATCGCGCTACGCCGCGTCGAGCGCCTCTACTGCAAGAACGAGCGCGCGGTGATCGATCTCGACCTTGGGCTCGGGAGCGATTCGCTCGCCCTCGTGCCGGTCGCCGCGATTCTCGTCGCGAGCATTCGTCTGCACTGCCTTGCCGCGCCACTCACGCTCGAGTACAGCGGACCGAATCGGATCCAGTGCGACCGCTCGTTCGCGAAGGGCGAGGAGATGGGTTGGTTCGAGCACGGCTCGACGATCATCGTGTTCGGAACGAAACGATTCACGATCGATTCGCGGCTCAAGGAAGGCGCGACGATCAGAATGGGCGAGCCCCTACTGCTCGCACCGCAACCCACCTCGATCGATTTGTCGAAAGCGTGACGCGCATCGAGGGGTGCCAGCGCGCGTGTAACGTTTCCATCACAAAGGCGTTCTAGGATGTTGTGCGCGTTCCGGTTTTTCTCGTCCGTCACAGGAGTTTCGATGCCTCGCAATACCGCCGACACGTCCGAGCGACATCTAGGATTCTTAGCCGAGCTCGAGGAACAGCGCTGGGACGATCACCGCCTCTATCACCACAGCAGGATCAATCAATCGCTCCACCTTCTGAGCGCGCTGAGCTTTCTCACTTCCTACGCACTTCTCGCCGTCAGCCCCGCGCTCTCGGCCACCGTCGGTTGGTTGCTCGCGATGACCTCGCGTCAGGCCGGACACTTCTTCTTCGAGCCGAAGGGCTACGACCAAGTGAACCGCCTCTCGAACGAGCGCAAGGAAGAGATCAAGGTCGGCTACAACATTCGCCGCAAGATCGTGCTGCTGTCCGTTTGGGGCGCGTCACCGATCGTGCTCTGGATTCAGCCGACGCTGTTCGGTCTGCTCGAGAGGCCGATAGGCGCCGAGGCGTGGCTACAGAATCTCGCGAAGGTGTGGCTCGCGCTCGGCGGTGCCGGCCTCGTGTTCCGCACGGTCCAGCTCTTCTTCGTTCGCGACGTGCAGACCGGCCTCGTATGGGCGACGAAGATCCTCACCGATCCGTTTCACGACTTGAAGCTCTACCATCGCGCGCCGCTCTATCTGCTGCGCGGGCAGCTCATCGATCCGATGCTGCACGTGAGCGAAGAGGAGATGGACGCGGCGGAAGAGCTCGACGACGAGGATCCAGAGCTCAAGCCGGCGGGTTGACGAGCGCTGGCGGCGCCGAGTTTTCCGCTCGGTGCCCGAAGCGCGCTCGCACGATCTCCTTCAGTATCTGGCGACGGATCGCCTTGTTCGTCAGGGCCGGCGCGCTCCACCACCAGCCGTCCGCGTACATCGTCTCGGCCGCGCGCAGGAAACGCTCGGCGACGGCCGCGAAATCCACGTCGGAAAAGTTGTGGCTGAAGATCAGACGGCCGCTTCCGACCCAGCTCAGCGCGAGGCCTTCGGCGCGGAGGTAGAACTGGAACATCCAGTTGTAGCGGCTCGGTTGCGGGTAGAGGATCGTCCACACCGAAACGAGGTTCGCGACGCGCACGGGTAGCCCTGCGGCTTCGAGCCGCGCATTGAGCGCGGCGGCGCGGCGGTCCCAGCGCTCGTCGAGCTGCTCGTATGTCGCCGCGATCGCGGGCGAGTCGAGCCGGCGCAGGAACTCGTTCATCGCGCCGAGCACGTACGGATGCGAGTTGAACGTACCGCGCGCAAAGCACACGTCGCTCGGCCGATCGTCGCGGAATCGCTTCATGAACCGATGCACGCCGCACAGCACGCCGACGGGGAGTCCGCCACCCAGCGTCTTGCCGTAGGTGACGAGGTCGGCGCGCACGCCGAAATATTCTTGCGCGCCGCCGCGCGCGAGCCTGAATCCCAAGAACACCTCGTCGAAGATGAGCGCGATGCCGCGCTCTGTGCACACTTTGCGCAGCTTGCCGAGCCAGTCGGCATAGGCGGCGCGATCGAAACTAGCCGAGCGGCTGCTGTCGACGAGAGTGCCGTCTCCGGGCGCCGCGCGATTCGGATGCAGTGCCTGCAGAGGATTCACGAGCACGCACGCGATGTCGCTGCGCGTGCGCAAGACGTCGAGGCTGCGCTCGCTCATCTCCTCGAGCGTGTAGACGTCCCTCACGCGGCGCGGGTTGCCGACGCCGGGTTGCACGCCGTCCCACCAGCCGTGATACGCGCCGCAGAACCGCACGACGTTCGGCCGGTGAGTGTG
>Ga0105246_10002910_pt1 | contig 10360 bp, 9 predicted proteins | sample KBSM64metaG_FD_99694 | JGI IMG/M metagenome (GOLD analysis project Ga0105246, IMG submission 99694) | Miscanthus rhizosphere microbial communities from Kellogg Biological Station, Michigan, USA - KBS M6-4 metaG | ecosystem: Host-associated > Plants > Roots > Rhizosphere > Soil | place: Michigan... | reverse complement strand
GCGCATCGGGATCGACCATCGAATTGGGCGGCCCGGCCAGCGTATTGTCGAGTGGCCCCAGATAGAGGTTCTCTAGCTGCTCGGGCGGAAACAAGGTGAAACGCCGCCGCCCCGCCACACACACCGCGAGATTGGGCGAGGCATCGAAATGCGTCGCGACCTGCGTGGCATTGCCGATCCACAATCGCGGCACCGCGTCGGCGGGTGGCAGGTCGAGCGGATTGGCCTCCTGCCAGCCCGGCAGATGCTCGGGCGCGGCGGCGGCGTTGGCGTAGATGGCATGCGGCGCTTCGGCCTCCTGCTCGGCCAGCTTGAGCAGCTCACCCACCAGATTGGGCAATGGCACATGCTGGCGCTGGAAATTGAAGCCCTGCATGTCGTCGCGATAGAAGAAGCGCTCGCTTATCTCCGGCGGCCCGATCAGCACCTCGAGCGGTTTGCCCCCGCCGAACCCGCCAGATATTCTGCGAGCGCGCGGTCGCCCGCGTGCGCACGCTCGACCGCGCGCCAATTCTTGACCTGACCGCGCAGCACCACTGGCAAGTTGCCGCCGGCTATCTCGTCACGAAAGCGTGCCGCGTCGAGGGCGCCAAACTCGGCAACGCGATTGGCACTGGCGGCGGGATGGTCGGCAATGCCCATGCAGCCCCCGCAACGCGAGCGGCAAGATGCGCCGCCCAGATGTGGAGTCTGCTAACGAGCGCCTGAATTCCGAATGAACGGCAACGACTTAGCGGATCGTCGCCAGCTTCACCCGCAACAGCGTCGGGGTCGAGGCAAAGTTCAGCCCGTAATCGGTCGAATCGCCGTTCCACCTCCGGTCGAACACCCATTGGCCCTTGTCGTCATAATGGCCTTCTTCGACATGGACGAGCTGCAGCAAATCGCCCGGCTTCGGATCGGCAAGATCGATCTGCACGCGCGCGTGGAGTGCGGTGAGGAGATATTCGTCGGGCGCGATCTGCGCGATCACCGCGCCGCCCGAGGGATAGTCGTTGCCCTTGGGCGGATCGAACGCGAATTGCGGACGGCCGAAGCTGATCGTCGCCTTATATTTGCCGAGGTCGATCACCTGCTCATGCTTGGCCGCCGGGTCGGTCGGCTCGGCGACACCCCAGGTCTTGCCGGTCAGGGCCAGCGTCGGCCAGACATGCACCAATTGCCCGAACAGGCGGTAATTCAGCGCGAAGGCGTCGAGCGTGCCGTCGTCCAACCGGGCCGCGCCCAGCGGGTAGTTCCAATAGCCCGTCTCATCCATGCCGAACGGCGAGAAGCCGATCGCACCACGCCCGACCGCGGCGAAGAAGAAGCGCGCAAACTCCTTCTTGTTGCCCGTCTCGGGCACGAACAGGGCATTGTCCGGGCGATCGTAGCGGTCGAGATAGCCCAGATAATCGCGATGATCCCCGTTGTAGATATCGGGCGCGAGTATATCGATGTGCGGTGCCGCCGCCTTCCACACGTCGAGCTGCTGCATCACCGGGCCGCCCGACGCATAGGTGGCCGGATCCTGCCATTGGAGACCGGGCAGCGACGCGTTCACATACATCGGCAGCGGTTTCACCGCCTTGCCCGCGGCCGCGATCTGATCGACATAGCTGCCGATATACCAGGCGCTGAACGCACCCTCGGCATCGCGTCCGAACACCTGGGTCCAGGTTCCCCTCTTGCCGACCTTGGCCGCCAGTGCAGCCGGGATTGGCCCCGCAAACAGTTTCTCGCCCAACGGAGAATGATCGCGCGCCAGCCCGTAGCTGCCGCTCTCATTCTCGACCTGCACCATGATCACGGTGTTCTGCGGGTCGGCCTCCTTCAGATGCTGCATCAGATGCGTGAAGGCATTGCGGTCCGCCGCCAGCGTGTTCGCGCCCAACGGGCTCAGCACATAATGGAGCTGGCCCTTGAGGTTGATCATCCGCGGGAAGCGCTTGGGGTCGAGCTTGACCCAGGCGGGCGTGTAATTGGCGTTGGTGTTCTTCCAGGTGCCGAACCACAGGATGACGAGGCGCTTGTCGTGCGCGCGCGCTTCCCTGAGCAGGACGTCGAGGAAGGAGAAATCGAACTTGCCCTCGGTGGGCTCGATCTGCTCCCACGCGACCGGCACCTCGATCGTGTTGGCGCCAAGCTTGTCGACTGTCGGCCACACGTTCGGCAGCGCGGCAGGATAATTGGCCGAATTGTTGACCTGCGCGCCCAGCATCAGAAACGGCTTGCCATCGACGATCAGCGCATGGCGGCCATTCTGCGAAACCAGATGCGGAAGATCGGGTGCCGCCAAAGCGGGGGTCGCAGCAAGGGCCGCCGCCATATATCCACCGATCACCCAGCCGTAGCGCGCCATTTTTTCCCTCTCCGTTCTGATATTGAGGCGATCATAGGCGGCGTGGCCGCGGGAATAAATATGATTTTTATGGCTGCACGAGCCTGACTTTATGATCGCGCAGAGCGAGGCCGATCACGCGGGCTTGCTCCGCATCGTTCCAGACATGGAAAGAGAGACGCAGGATCCGGCCGCGCCGATCGAAGCGGCACCCCAGCGCGCGCAACGCCGCCTCCGCCGCCTCGGGATCCTCGCCGGTCAGGCAGAGCGTGCCGCCCCGGTCAGTCATGTCGAACGGCGTATCTGCCGCGTCCGCGGCGGTGGCGACAAGCGCGCGATTGGCCGCGAGGATCGCTTCCTGCCCGATCCCCAGCACGGTCTCGATCCCGCCTGCCGCAAGCGTGCAGGGCGCGGGCGCGGGCGTGCCGCCCCAGAAACGGCGTGCATCCTTCGCGTACCGGAAATCGCGAATGTCGAATTCGAACGGATCGTCGTGGCTGAACCAGCCGGCATTGACCGGCTCGAGCGCGCCGATCAGTTCGCGCCGCACCCACAGAAAGCCCGCGCCCGGCCCGCCGCACAGCCATTTGACGCTCGACCCGATCAGCGCATCCACGCCCCAGTCGCGCGGGCTCACCGGGATGATCCCTACCGCTTGGCACGCGTCGACGATCGAGACCGCGCCGGCCGCACGCGCGAGCACGGCGATCTGTTCCATCGGCGAGACCAGGCCGCTGTTGGAATGGACATGCATCGGCACGATCGCGGCGACATGCGGGCCGAGTGCGTCCGCCCAAGTCTGCGGATCGATCGGGTTGCGGTCCTCGGGAATCAATTCGAGCCGGAAGCCGAGCGCGCCCAATTGCCGCATCGCGAAGCCGATCGAGGCGAAAGCGTGCGCCGAGGCGAGCAACACATCGCGCCCCGGCTCGCGCTTCAATCCAGACAGGATATTGCTGAGCGCCGTCGATACGGAGGGCTGCGGGCAGATTTCGGCCACCTCGCCACCGATCAGCCGCGCCACCGCCCCACGAAACGCGTCGATCGACGCCAGCCATGATCCCCAGCCGTCCGATCCCTGGGTCGCCCAGGGATCGAGCAGGTCATGCTCGATCCGCGCCCGCGACGCGCGCGGCAGACAGCCGACCGAATGGCTCAGCAGATACGGCCCGGGGCACGGCACCTCGAACAGGTCGCGCGGGCTCATGCCACCAGCCCTCGCAATCGTGCCAGATCGGCGTGGCGCGTCAGGCTCTCGCCGTCCGGCTCAGCGCAGCGATAGTCGCGCAGTATCTTGAGTGCGCGCAGTAGCACCGGCAGCGGCGGGCCGCTCGCGGTCACGTCCTTGAGATGCGCCTCGTCGAGCGCCATCGCCGGATGCGTGATGAACCGATCGACGAGCAGATCATGATGCTGGCGCGCGGTCTCGGCGAACAGGTCGCACACCCGCAGATAGCCGCGCGCATTGGTCTGGAACCATGCCTCACCCGCGCACTCGTCGGCCAACTGCAATAGCTCGTCGAGCAGGCTGCGATAGGTCATGCATTCGCGCAAGCGCGCCTGCTCGGACGGCAGCATGAACGGCATCTTGTCGACCAGAAGCTGCGCATAATAAGGGTCGTTGGCGCGGGCGAGGCCGAGCAGCAGGTCGATCTCGTTGATGCCCGAAAAATCGCCCGCATTGGCACCGCGATATTCGGTCCGCCCGACCCGATAGGGTTTGTAATAAGGCCGCACGCAGAAGAAGAAGCGGTCGATGTCGAGCTCGTCGGCAAGCCGCTGGTTGAAGCGAACGACGTCCGCCAACGCGCCGGCCGCATCGCCGAACAATTGCTCCGCGATCGGGCTCGACACACCCAGATGCACCACCCGCCCGAGCGCGTCGGCCGCGCGCTGCAGACCCAGGATGCCGCGCGTATTCTCGTCGATGAACAGGAACTCGTCCGCCAGCGACGTGAAGCTCTTGCGCACGCCCTTCACCGCCAGATTATGCGTGGCGAGATGCGCGGTCGCGAAACGCGGCGCCATGTCGATCGAGGCGCCGACATGCATCGCCAGCGATGATGCCTCGGGGAAAGGCGATTTCTCCTCCCGCGCGGGGTTGGTCAGCTCATGCCGCCTGAGCGCACCCAGATACAGGCCGACATTGCCGAGCACGCCGAACGCGGTGGAGAAGCCGTCCCCAGTATTCCCCTCCGCCAGAAGGCCGACGACATGGGCGCGCCCTTCATCGCGTAAGCGCGCCTTGATCGCGTCGCCGACGCCGTCGACATTGGCGCGATTGTCCTGGGCGAAATAGAGCTGTTCTAGCTCGGTGTTCATTTGGACGAAGGCGGATCGGATCCAGCCGTCGAAAGCCAGTGCGTTGGCGGACATGACAGCCCTCATATCGCGCCGCATGCGCGAACGCGAGTTGTGTGATCAGGCGTCGAACAGGAGGTGGAGATGCTGCGGGAACGGCGTGCCCGCAGTGTCGATCTGCCCCGTCGCATCCGCCGCGCGGCGCAGATTGGGTCGCGCCAGCAGCGGTTTCAGCATCGCGGGCAGCGCGGCACGATTGATGTGTTGCCCAAAGCAGGCATGCATGCCGTAACCCCACAACATGTAGGTCTCCCAAGGCCGGTCGGTGCGAAAGCTGGCCGCATCAGTAATCGCGATCGGGTCGAACATCGCCGACAGGTTGGACGCCATCACCATCGTCCCCTTGGCGATATGGCGCGAACGTAACCGCCCGCTCGCGACCCGCGTATCACGCAGCGCGCGCCGGTAGATGACCGGATTGAGTGGCCGGAAGCGCAACGCCTCGAAGATATAAGCGGCCAGCACGCCTTCGTCGTCGTCGCGCGCCGCCGCGCAGGCTTCGGCAAAAGCCTTGGGCCGCCCGAGCAGTTCGTCGAGCGCAAGATTGGCCGCCGCCGAAAGCGTCGGCAGCTCGCCGATCAGCAGCCCGATCAGATTGTTGCGTATGTCCGTGTCGCTCATGCCCGGCATGCCGCCCGCCTGCATGGCAAGGCAACGGCCGAGCACGTCGTCCTTGGCATCGCCGCTCGCCTTGCGCGCCGCGATATGGCCGTCCATCCACGCCCGGAACGCCGCCGCGTCCGCCACTGCGCGTGCATCGAGCACGGGATCGGCCTTGAGGTCGATGAAGAGGTACCAGAAGAGCGTGGTCGTCCATTCCGCGATCAAAGGCTCGCTCGGCCCCGGCGTCCCGAAATAATCGGCAAGCAGCTGCGCCGCCGCGGGTTGGGTCAATTGCTGCGGAACGTCGATCCGCCCGCGCGCACGATCGACCAGATCGAGCGAAACCGCGTCGAGGATCGGCTTCACCCGCTCGGCCACGTCGTCACGCCGAACGCTAAGCCGCATATTGGAAACGTCGCGCGTGTAGCGGGCGCTATCCTGCATCCCGAGGAAGAAGTTCTCTCCGCCGGTGATCATCTCCATCCGCGGACCATAGACCACGCCGAAATCGGCATCGCGCGCAAGCAGATCGGTCACATCCTCGCGCCGCGTCACAACCGCCGTACCCGTATTCACATACGCCGTGACAAGCCGCCGGCTCAGCACCAGATTGGGCTGGACCAGCCGCAGCAGCGCGAATGCGCTTCGCAGCGATTGGGGTCTGGTCAGCGCGGCGCCGATCCGGCTCCCCACCGTCCCGCCCTGTCCGAACAGGGCGACGATACCGGTGCCGACCAGCAGCAACAACGCGGCCAATCCCTGGCCGATCAGGAGGAGCCGACGCCAGAGCGCGACCGGCAGATTGAGCAGCCATCCCATCACGCGGCTCCTTCAGGTCGGGTCGATGATGCCCATGCCGATCAGCCGCAGCGCGGTCATGCTCGGGACGAAGAAATAATCGCCCCCGCGCGGCTCCACCAATTGCGGAATCCGGTCGCACAGGAAGGGCAGGTCCTGCCCGGCCGGATCGGTCACCACCATCATCTTCGCCGGGGGCCCGCCCTCGATCGGCGGATGATTGCCGATCACCGGGCAGGTGTCGCTGCCGGCGTTGAAGTCGAGCCCATATTGCATCCACTGCTGCTGGACGAACTCGAACTGGCGGAACAGGCTCGAACAGAGCGCGAGGAAGATGATGCCGCGTTCCTGCCCATCGATCGGGGCATCATAATCCCACGGCCCGTAAGGCAGGCCGCGCCGGAGGATACGACGCCGGTTGACCAAAGCCGATCCGTCCCAGCTTTTCTTGTCGGGCGACGTATAATGCGGGTCGAGCGTGTCGCGCGGATTGGCGCGGCGCATGTGCGAGGTGACTGGGCAGGCCGTGCCGGCGGGATCGCTCCGATAGGTGAAGCCGGTGAAGCGCAGCGCGAATTCGGCAAGCTTGACCTTGTCCTTGGCCGCGGTCGCCGCGGTCAGGGCGGCATTGAATTCCTGCCATTTCTCGAAGGTCGGTGCCGCCATCAGCGGTACGCCATCGCTCCAGCGCCCGACCAATTTGGCCTGCACAATCTCGTGCGCGGCATCATATGGTACGCCGGCGAAGCGCGCGTAGCGTGCCGCCTGGTCGTCGATATAATCGCGATACGCGGCAACATTCTCGTCCAGCTTGCGATAGGCCATGAAGGTGCCGTTGCGGCTGAACTCGATCGGCATCGCGGCGCCAGGGATTTCCTGCGCCTCGTCAGGATGGCCGAGCAGGAACTCGCCCGTCGCGAGCGGCGCCCAGGTCTGATCGGGCTGCAATTTGCCGCCGCCGACCATGCGCAGCCGCGCGGCCTCGTCCGAAAACTGCCCTTCGAACACCGGATCGCCGAACCCGTCGGAGATATGGAAATGCTCCTTGTTGGTCGGCCACAGCCCGGTATCGTCGCGGCGCAGGATCGCCGACAGGTCCTGATAGTCGGCATGGTCGGCACCATGGCCGGACAGGAGCACGACACCCCCCTCCGAAGCCTCGCACAGGCTGCGCAAGGCGCGCGTTTCGTCCTCCAGTTCGGCGACCGGACTGCCATCCGGGTTCATCTCGCCATTCAGCGACACGAGTATGTGGACGCGGTTCTCGCCGCTCGAATTGCGCCAGATGGCGTCACGCGTATCCAGGAAGCGGTCGTCGCCCAGGATCGCCGCGCGCTTTTCCATGCCGTCGATGAATTCGTCGGGCATGGCGCGCAAGGTGCGTGTCGGCACGCCCAGCGCGAACAGGCCGGTGAAGGTGAAGGCGATGTTGATCGCGACCTTGGGCTTCAGCAGTTCGACCCGGCCCGGATAATCGGGCAGTCCCTCGGCACGGACGACGTCCTTTACGCGCGGGTTGCGCGTACGCAGCAGGGGCTCCCCGCGCTCCGGATTCTTCCAGCGCGCGGCGGTGGTGATGCGCGGGCGGAGCGCCTCCACGAAGGACCGTCCTTTGGCGGCGTCGCGCACGGTCAGGAAGAAATAGCGGGCCTTGGGGAATCCCTGGCGGCCGTAGGCACGCAGGATCCCCCCCTGGATATCGGCAAGATCGAGCGCGGCGGTCATAACACAGGCTCCTTCACGTCAGCGGATCACGCCGGGCGGCTGGGTCGGACCGTTCAGGTCTTCGGGCCTGTGGGTTTTGAGAAAGTCACGGAATGCAGCACCCCATAAAGCGGGATCGCGGTCCTGCTGATCGGACACGAACCCGGCAAAGGCGCGCTGCAGATAGAGGCCCTTCAGGACATGGGGCAAAGTCGCGCGGGGATTGCCGGGAAAGGACCGTGCGCCGCGCCACATCACGAGCCAATAGTCTGCCGCCACGCCAACCAGCAGGGCAAGGAGGACGAGCAGCGCCAGCATCGGCCAGTGCCAGAGATGGTAACGCAACTGGACCAGTATCGGGATCGCGCCGAACCCTGCCAGGATCGCGCCGAGCCCGGCCGCCGACAGCGACGGGAGATTGGGCGGATCGATCCAGTAATCGTTGAACGGCATCGTCGTTTCGATCTGGCAGGATATCAGCCATGCGGCGAAGCCGGTCGCGCCGGAGACGGCGGGAAAGCCGTAGCAATAGCCGAACACCGCGCGGAGTTCGGGCTCCATCAGGCCCCATAATTCCTCGAGATAAGAGCCTGGGTCGTCCTTGCCGCCGTCGCGCGGATCGAAGTCGATCATCACGAGCAGATAGGGGCAGCTCAGCTGGTCGTCCGGTTCGGCCGCGAGCAAATCGGTGCCGCGGATCGTGCCGATAATCGCATCGCCATGCGCGCGACCGTTGAAGAAGGGCTGGTCCAGCACCACGAAGCGCGCGAAATGCGTGCGCAGGCTGCGCGAGAAGGGGCTGGGAATGCCGGTCTTCTCGGTTGCATGCGATTGCAATGCGGTCGGCAGCGTCTCGAGCGCCTCGCGCACCATATGGATCGGCGAACTGCGGATCGGTCTCCCGTCCACGCCCGGATGCTCGATGATCCCCTGATTGCAGACCGGAACGATCGCGGTGAAGAAATAATGGCCTGCGTCGATATTAGGCATGGGGCGTCTCCCCGGCCTTCGCTTGCGGATCCTTCACCGCATTGCGCACCGCGTCTATTTGGCTGACGTCGACCTTGGAGGCGAGCACGACGGCGGGCGGCGGCGGCACCACCGGCGTGGCGGGCGGCGGACCTGCTCCCGCCGGCCCCCAGCGCCGGCGTACCGCACCGCAGCGATCGAGATCGGCGGCGGCGGTGTCGCAGCTCGCAATCGGTGCATAGCCGGCGGAGCCAAGACCGCCCTGCGCGGCGCGCAATACGCGCTTATAGGCCTCCGCCAACGCCGCATCTTCGAGATCGGGATTCACCTGTTCCAGGTCGCGCGCGAGTCGCAGTGCCAGCTTGACGTCGCGCTGCCCGCTGCCGGGCGTGGCGTTATAATAGTAATTGGTGTCGATCTGGTTGGCGCGGATATAATTCTTGAACGGCGTGATCGGGATCGAGTTCGGATATTTGCTGCTTACATACCAGAAGAGGTCGAGCCCGTTGGGAATGCCGTCGGCGAAGGCATCGATATATTGATCCCAGGTGCCGTTGAAGTTGCTGCAGAACAGCATGTAGTCGTTGCCCAGCTTCTGTTGGGGCTGGCCCAGCTGCGGCCATTGGTCGCGCTTGATGATCACCCAACGTGCGAAATGGATCAGCGACAGGCCAAGCAGGCCGGACAATGTGCCCGGCAGCGCACGCGATGCGCGGAAGATCAGACGGTTCAGCCACGTCTTCCACGGCCGCATCGGCGTCACGACGTTCATGCCATAGGCTTTTCCGGCAACGTTCGTCATCGGCTCCCCCTCGCAAGAAGCGTCGACGAACTTAGCCGTCAGCCACGCGGAATCCTACGGATCTTTATTCCGTATCGGTCCCTTTGTCCGTCGCGAGGGTTCACGCCCACAGGATCAGGCGAGCGCCTTCTCCAGCACGACCATGCCGAGCGGTGGATTCAGCTCGACCGGAAAGGGCCGCCGCTCGCCCGTGCGGACGAAGCCACGCCGCTCGTAGTAGGAGATCAGTTCGGCCCGGCTGTCGATCACCGTCATCTCGATCCGGTCGGCATCCAATTCCGCGCGCGCAGCCTTCTCGGCCGCCGCGATGATCGTCCGACCGATCCCGCCTGCCTGCGCTTCCGGATCGACGCAGAGCAGGCCGAGATAGACCAGCCCGCCTTCCCGCACGGTCAGCGATACGCACCCAACCGCCGCGTCGCCTCGTTCGGCGATCAGAAAGATGTGGCCGGGATCGGCGAACATCGCGAGGAGCGTCGCTTCGTCGATCCGTTCGCCTGACAGCAAATCCGCCTCGTGCGTCCATCCCTGACGCGCGCTGTCGCCGCGATAGGCACGCTCGATCACCGGATGCATGCGGGGCAAATCCGCGGGGACGGCAATGCGCACACTCAAAGCTTCGGTCATTCGCGACTCCCCAATGGCCCAAATAGTCACCCAGTTCCGGACAATAAAAAAGCCCCTACGGAGCGATGCTCTGCGGGGCTGATGGTAAGATTGGTTGCGGGGACAGGATTTGAACCTGTGACCTTCAGGTTATGAGCCTGACGAGCTACCGGGCTGCTCCACCCCGCGCCACCAAT
>Ga0105246_10002909_pt1 | contig 10362 bp, 11 predicted proteins | sample KBSM64metaG_FD_99694 | JGI IMG/M metagenome (GOLD analysis project Ga0105246, IMG submission 99694) | Miscanthus rhizosphere microbial communities from Kellogg Biological Station, Michigan, USA - KBS M6-4 metaG | ecosystem: Host-associated > Plants > Roots > Rhizosphere > Soil | place... | reverse complement strand
TTGTAGGATACCAGTAGTTTGCTTTGGAAGTACCAGGTTGGCTCACGGATCGTCCGTGAGCCGCTTTGTTTTACGCCGTTGAGGCGCTCCGATGCAACACCCAATGAGTACCCTCCATATTTTTTATTTGCCATAAGGAGGCAAAAATGTCGGAACGTATCAACGGTACAGTCAAATGGTTCAATGGAACAAAGGGCTACGGCTTCCTCGCTCGCGACGGCGGCGATGATGTCTTCGTCCACTTCTCTGCCATTCAGGGCGAGGGTTTCAAGAATCTGCAGGAAGGTCAGAAGGTCGAGTTCACTGTTGAACAGGGCCCCAAGGGTCTTCAAGCGAGCAATGTGATCGTCGTCAAGTAATTGACTGTCTGATACAAAAAATCCCTGAGATGCGAGTCTCGGGGATTTTTGCTTTAAATTGTTAGCCACGGATAACGAAGAGATTCAAGAGAAAAGAATCCAAAGGCTCTATGTTTGATATTAATTTTGCAATTGCCTCATCCTTCCAATGAACGCAGCAACGGTCAATGCAATCGAAAACGGGATGAAGAATCCGATATTGCCACTACTGTTTGCACCAAGAAAATCGACTGCCGCGATCTTGTTCATGGGGCCGAGATACCATAGCGTGATGTACAACACTTCGAACAACTTGTGACTGTTACTCCATACGCCCAGCGCCAACGCAAGAGATGGGATAAATAACGCGGCGGATATCCATGCCAGCAAGCCAACTCTGTCGCCCACACTTAGCAACTTCAATGCGACGCCACTCCCGGTCAAGGCTGTGACGAGGAAGCCCGCCAGCCATTGAGCGGGTAACTGTCTCACCAGCGGCGCGGCGGACGAGAAAACCATTTGATGTGTGTTATGTTGAATCTCGCGACTGCCTAAACTGGACCAGATGAGGATGGGCCAACTCCATGCAAAAGGGAGCACAAACGTACGCACATTTTCAGGTGTGTTGACGAGCGCGGCGATAATTAATCCGGCTGCAACAGCATACCACCACCAGCGCTGTCCTTTGAGCAGCATCTTTATTTCAGAGATCAGAACGCGCATAAACGCAAATCCATTTGCCGGCGCGCTGAGGGTAGTCAAATGCACAGGCTGAGATAATGTTTGCGGAATGGAGACAGTCTCACTCTGCGAGTACTTCGCTGGCTTGGGAAGCGAAACGATGATTTTCATCCGCTTGGGTTTGCTTCGCGAGGGATCAAAGCGGTCGAAGAACAACGCGCCAGCCAGCGTAAGCAGAATGGCGATCATCACAAACATGAAGCGGACAAGGATCAGGTCTGGCGTCCAGTGAACGCCCATCCATTTAAAGGTACCGATGATCGTTTTCCCGCCGGAGCCGAGCGAAAAGCCGCCACTGTAGTCAGGATAAATTTTCAAGACCGCGGCTTGCATATCATGCATGAACAAGCCAAGCCCGAGCGGTTCGAAGGCTGGTTTCTCTTGAATCAGCTTGTCGATCAGAGGGAAGAGCATGATGAAGCCCAAGAAGTAAATGAGGTTGCCAAAACCGCCTGCTAAAAATGGGATTGTTTCAAAAAGTACTGCGAAGGCGGCAACGAGCGCCATGACGGGCAAAACAACAAAGATGAACGGCGCGATGAAGGCGTTAAATTCAATGCCGGTGCTTTCACCTTGCATAAGCTGGATAACGAGACCTGCCAGTGCGAGCACGATAACCATTGCCATCAGCACGAGAAAAATTGCTGACCCATTTCCCAAATGTATAAAGCGGACGCGTGAGCGGCGTAGTTGCCATGATCTGACCAACGCCTGTCTCGCGGTCGCGGGCGACAGAGCCTTTGACAAGATAAAAGCCGAACCAGCCGAGGAAGAATGTTGCAATGAGCGACATCATCGCGCCCACCCAGGCTGAGTTGTATTCCCCGCGATATTGTCCTAGTTCGAGCGTCAGATTCCCGATCCCTGTTTGATACCCAAGGAAGATCACCAGTCCGAGCATAATGAGAAAGCTATAACGACGGACACGCTCTAGAAAGTCGGCGCGCGCCAGGTGATAAATCACGCGCGCCTGATTCATGCGTGTCCTCCAATGAAGTACAAGTATGCATCTTCGAGATTTGGCGAAATGCTTTGGGCACTGGCTTCCGGCTGGCTTTCACTCACCACGCGCACTTGCACACCATCGGTCCTGCGGATCGTCCCGCTGATAATGTGTTTCTGTTTGAGCGCAGGCAGGTCTTCACTTTTGACTACCCATTCCCAAACTTTCCCGTCGAGTTCCTTGAGCAACTCTTCCGGTGCGGATTCACACAGGAGTCGACCTTTATTGATGAGGACAATATGCGTCGCTGTCGCTTCCACGTCTGAAACGATGTGCGTGGATAAGATCACGATCCGTTCTCCCGATAGATCGGAGAGCAAATTCCGAAAACGGACCCTCTCTTCGGGATCAAGCCCTACCGTCGGTTCGTCCACGATCAGAAGCTGTGGATCGTTGAGCAATGCCTGCGCGATCCCCACACGTTGACGCATCCCACCCGAATAGCCTCCCAGCGGACGCTTTGCGGCTTCGACCAGATTCACGACTTGCAAAAGTTCATCAATTCTTTTTTTCGTGGAATTCCTATTGAGTCCTTTGATTGCTGCCATGTATTCAAGAAACTCAATTGCATTCAAATTCGGGTAAACACCGAAATCCTGTGGCAAATATCCAAGCACCACGCGCAAAGCATCAGGCGATTTAACAACATCAGCCTCATTCCAGCGTATAGTTCCATCCGTGGGTTTGGTGATGGTTGCCAGCATCCTCATAAAAGTAGACTTGCCCGCGCCGTTGGGGCCGAGCAAGCCTAAAATTCCGGGTCGAATTTCCAGAGAAAAATCCTTCAATCCCCAAACATCGTGGCGGTATTGTTTGCCGAGATTGGTGATGGTGAGTTTCATAAAGCCCTCTTTGCAGCGTTGAGATAGTTTATTGTAGCACTTTGCACGTCAAAAGAGTGGTCCTGTCTGCTCAATTGTTTCTTCTGCATGCCGGAGCCTGCAAAGGACTATATATCAGCAATTTCGTCGTTCACTACCTAATTTCCTGCTAATCGAAAATCCCCGAGACAAATCTCGGGGATTTTTGATTTGATTATTCGCCTGCCTGACATAAAAAGCGGAAGGCTCTATGGTATTAATTATGATATTAAATATCCTGTAGGTTTCTTTATCGCTGGGGAAGCTCTTCGATCTTTTCTCGAATGCCGCGCATCATTTGCAGGTACATCGCCAGATCCCGAACAGACTGGTCAGCTTGCACCTCGTTTATGACATTGCCTTTAATATCAAAGCCGGCATGGTTCTGGAGGATCGTATTTGCTGCTCTCAATGCAACCCCATATTTTTCGAGATACCATTGCACCCGGGCAAGATCGGCGGGGCGTTCGAAATCCACAGGATAGAATTGAACGTGGTCATAATAGTAGCCAGCCCAACGCAGATGGCCTAGTTTGGCCTTCCAGCCTTGCTCTAGATTAGTATTGTTTGTTATGCCCTGGTCGCTGGCAGGGGCAGCAAAAGCGCTGGCTGCTGGCAGCGATGCAAATAGCAGGGCGAGAATGAGGGAGACGACAAATAGTTTTGAATAGAATATGCCCACCCGCTGATCACTTGCTGTTAACACGTACAATGCATTTGTTTTCATGAGTTTACTCCTTCCTACAGACGCTGAACTTTTTTAGATCTACTAGCTGAGAGATAAATGTAAGACTCCGCGTAGGATAAAATTGTTCCCACGGCTGGCATAAAATATTCCTGTTTACAGTTCATTAAGTTTCTGAGAAAAAAAGCGTATCGCAAACGTATGCTAATGCATAGTCTGGTGTTATCTCCCCTATTTCGAGCTGTACACTTTTAATGATTCAAGGCCAGAATGTCGAGTTCACTGTCAAATAGGGCTCCAGGCGTTTGCAGGCAAACAAAGATATTGTTGCCAGGTAATTGACTGTTTGATACAAAACCCCGAGACGTTCATCTCGGGATTTTTGATTTAATAGTTTTACTATTTATCGCTCTCTATCAACCGTATCTGCTCATAAACTTTTCCATACGATGGAGAGCTTCTTCGATCTTGCTGTATTCCGTTGCGTAGCATGCTCTGGCAAATCCGCTCCCGCCCGGACCGAATGCATTGCCTGGCACCACCGCGACATGCTCTTCAAGGAGAAGTTTTTCAGCAAAGACTTCATCGTCCATGCCGGAAGCCTGGATGTTGGGGAACGCGTAGAACGCGCCGCGCGGCTCGAAAGTCCGCAAACCGAGTCGGTTGAGTCCTGATACTAATAATCGGCGCCGGCGATCATACTCTGTGACCATCTCCTCCACATACGAATTCCCATTTTGAAGGGCCTCAAGCGCGGCATCCTGCGCGGTGGTCGGCGCGGACATGATGGTGTATTGATGGATTCGCACAAGTCCCTGAATAATATCCGCCGGACCGCACGCATAACCAATGCGCCAGCCAGTCATCGCGTAATCTTTTGAAAAGCCACCGAGCAAGACCGTTCGATGTTTGATGCTTTCATCCAGCGCGGGGAAACAGACGTGTTCAAAATCGTACACCAGACGATCGTAGATCTCATCGGATACAACCAGCAAATCATGCTCTTCTGCGATCTTGGCAATCTCAAGCATCACTTCACGGGTTGCCACTGCGCCCGTGGGATTGGACGGATAACCAATAAAGATGACTTTTGTGCGCGGCGTGATCGCTTTGCGAATATCAGCGGGGTCAACCATGAAATTATTTTCTTCGCGCGCGACCACTTCGACCGGCACACCATTCGCCATGATGACTTCTGCCTGATACGAAACAAAACATGGGGTAGGGATGATGACTTCGTCGCCGGGATCAAGCAGGGCGGTGAACGTCAGATAAAGCGCCTCTGAAACTCCGACTGTCGCAATGATCTCATTAGTCGGGTCGTACTTTACTTTGTATAAATGCATGAGGTTATCGGCGATTGCCTGACGCAATTCCATTTTGCCCCAGTTCGAGGTGTAATGTGTCTCACCGTTTTGCAAGGAGCGAATGCCCGCTTCCAGGATTGGTTTGGGCGTGGTGAAATCTGGCTCGCCAATGCCGAGAGAGATCACATCTTTCATTGTCGCGGCAATGTCAAAAAATTTTCGGATGCCCGAAGGCTTCAGTCCAGCTACTCGTTTTGAAAGACGTTGAACATTGGTCACTTCCTGCATTGCGCCTCCTAAATTGGTTGGATATGCCATTCATCGGGGACCTCCCGATAGGTTAGATCAAAGGCCTGCCCATCCGCGGTCTTGACTCGGAATCCCTTTTCACTGGGACCGCGCCAGCGCGATACGATCTCGGCGATCTCGTAGCGGACTCCCTGCCATGTGAGCGAAAGCGGACGCTCCGCATATTCATAATCTGAGCGGCATTCAACGGTATCCATCATGACAAAAGGATATCGCTATTATCACCAACATTCAATTGGATGACTTGCCCATCGCCTCTGCCCTGGACCTTGGCCTGGATCCCGACCAGCGAGCGACATAGTACCGCATCCTGAATCTCGCAATCCGATTCGACGATGCTTTCTTCGATCTTACTGTTGATAATTTTGCAGTTTGCACCGATGGAGGAATAGGGTCCAATCACAGAATCCTTGATTTCGGCAGAAGGATGAACAAATGAAGGTGCAATAAATTCAACACCATCCACGATTTCATTTTTCGCCTTGTTGGCTTTGCCTTCCAGCAATATTTTGTTTGTCTCCAGTGTGGCATCGATCGTTCCCGTATCCAGCCAACTTTCACTTTGCTGCGTGCGAACTTTTGCGTCTTTCTCGATCATGAGAGTAACGGTATCTGTAAGGAAGTATTCGCCTTTAAGCGTGAGGTTACGCTCCATTTGTTCTTCAATCGCAGCCCGGAGTTTCTCTCCACTCTTGAAATAATAACAACCCACAACGACCAGGTTATTCTCCATGCTGTCCGGCTTTTCAATGAAGCGTGTTACCCAACCCTCCTGGTTCACTTCCGCAACGCCGAAGCGCCGTGGATCAGGCATGGGCATCACCCAGGCAACCACATCCGCCTCCTCTTGGGCGAGAAACGAGAAATCCGTCTCCAGTAACGTGTCTGAGAAGCAGACCAGCATGGGTCCATGTAAAAAATCACGCGCCAACCAGAGCGCGTGGGATTGCCCTTTCATCTCGTTCTGCACAATAAAATGTGCCTGCATGCCAGGATAGTTTTCCCGAACAAACGGAGGCACCTGCAATTCCCCCAGATAAGGTCCAACAATAAAAACAAATTCGACATTGCTGGGGTTCGGCACGCTGTTGAACATATCCAGCAAATGCTCAAGGGAGGTCTTTCCTGCCACACTGACAAGCGGCTTGGGTTTGCTCCAGGTATGTGGACGCATACGTGTTCCCCAGCCTGCCATCGGGATAAAAATCTTGAAGGTTTCGCTCATACTGCAATTTTACCGCGTGAAGTGCCTGGGAACACCATACATAGGGAATACCCTGAGAATAGATCGGGTCCTTGCTTGAGCCAAATTTATGAATGCCCTAAAACGGGATGTGGTTTGTATGCTTCTTCCAGTTGTTTGATTTCATCATCTGAAAGTTTGAGATCAAGCGCGGCGATGGCTTGATCGAGATGATCCATTTTGGTGGCGCCAATAATGGGTGACGTGATGTGCGGTTTGCTCAATATCCATGCCAGGGCAATTTGCGATCCAGTGACGCCGCGTCCTTTGGCAACTTCTGCGGCGTGATCCGCAACGATGAAATCCTCATCGCGGAAATATAGTCCGTTCGCGAAGGGGTCGCTGTTGGCGCGTGTTGTCTCGCCGCCACCCTCTCGTTTGCGATTTCCTGCGAAGAAGCCACGTGCCATGGGGCTCCAGGGGATCAGTCCAATGCCCTGATCAATACATAGAGGAATCATTTCCCGTTCTTCCTCACGATAGACCAGGTTATAGTGATTCTGCATGGAGACAAATTTGGTCCAGCCATTCGTTTCACATATGTGTAATGATTTGGCGAACTGCCACGCAAACATGGACGATGCGCCAATGTAACGAGCTTTGCCTGCCCGCACCACATCGTTCAATGCTTCCATTGTCTCCTCAATGGGCACTTCATAATCCCAGCGATGGATTTGGTACAGATCGACATAATCCATTTGGAGACGTTTCAGCGATTTATCAATCGAATCCAAAATGTGTTTGCGCGAAAGACCTTTGTCGTTGATATCCTCACTCATCTGTCCATTGACTTTCGTGGCAACGATCACATTTTCGCGCTTCACACCCAATTCCTTAAGAAGGTTTCCTGTGATCCGTTCACTCTCGCCCGTTGAGTACACATCGGCGGTATCGAAGAAGTTGATGCCAGCGTCGAGGGCTCGCTTAATAAATGGTTTTGCTTCCTCCTGTTCCAGTACCCAGGTGCGCCACTGCTTGGATCCATAGCTCATCATGCCCAAACACAAGCGCGAAACTTTCATTCCAGTTGTACCGAGATTTACATATTCCATAGGTCCTCCTATATTTCAAATAAAAACTTTGCTCAGAGCTTTGCTTCCATCTCTCCAATGACCTCTTCCATCAGATCCACCGCCTCTTTCAACGTTCCCGCGTCGAAGGCAAACTTTGCGCCGGCGGCAGCAAACAATTGCGGCAGGGGAACTGTCGCACCAAGGGCAAGCGCCTTGCGATAGTCTGCGACAGCCTTCCTTTGATCTTTGCGTGCATTCGCCCATACTTGTACTGCACCCAATTGGGCAAGTCCATATTCGACATAATAAAATGGAGACCCAAAGATGTGCCCTTGACGATGCCAATAGGTTTTCTTAGCATCCTCCAAGCCGGAGTAATCAATGCCGGGCATAAAGCGGTCCCACAACTGTCCCCATTTCTCCTCACAGTTTGAGGCGTTTGAACCATCCAAGGGATTTTCGTAAATCCAGTGCTGGAAGGCATCAACCAATGCCATATAGGGCCAGAAAGTGATACTGATCTCGAGGAGTTCGATCATGGCGCGCGCGGCTTCACTGTCTGTATAGAACCCTCCGTATTCCTTTGTTTTATAAGGAGAAGCAAGCAGCTCCATGCTCATTGAAGCCACCTCAGCAAACTCTGCGGGCAAATAGATTTCGCCGCGTTGATAGAAATGGACATGGGCGCGCTCGAACTCGTGAAAAGCATGCCCGCCTTCATGCAGCATCGTTTGTACATCCCAGGGCGTATTGGTGTTGTTTATAAAAACAAAGGGGCGATGCGCGATATGCAAGCCCAGGCTGTACCCACCCGGCGCTTTATTCCTGCGGCTTTCGAGGTCGAGCAGGTCCTCCTCCATCATGATCTGGAAATATTCCCCGAACTTTGGATCCACCCGCTCGAAAATCGCGCGTGATTTTGACTTGAACTCATCAATGGATTCATACGGCTTGATTGGAGTCGTGCCCAGCGGATCGACGTTGATGTCCCATGGCCGCAGCGTATCCACTCCCAGTCGTTGCCTGCGCCTCTCATAGACGCGCCTCGCGGCCGGGACAACAGATTTTTCTATGGCGGCATGAAAGGATTTGCAATCTTCAGGCGAATAGTCAAAGCGGAATTTTTGTTTCCATATGTAAGCGCGATAGTCTGGCATGCCTGCGTTCTCGGCGATCTTCAAACGCACGGGCATGAACTTCTCCCATAGATCGTTAATGGTCCCTCTCTTACTTAGGAGTTGAGCTCGAGCTGCCTCCCAGGCCCGCTGGCGGATGGAACGATCTGTCTCATATAAAAGAGGGAACATCTGCGTCAGGGTTCGTTCTTCACCTTCCCAGAGTACAGTGAGTGAGCCGATGATCTTGTTGTATTCTGTAAAGAGTTTTTGTTCTTCCGCAAGAAGCGGCAAGTTTTTTTCTGTGAAGATTTCTGCTTCGGCCTGCATCATGCGTAGTGCAGTTTCAAAGCCTTTCGGAGCGAGTTTGCTGGCAAGTAACTTGTCTTTGAGCCTCTGTTCGGCAGTTTTGGCCGCAGGTTGGATCTCTTCTACATATTTATTGAATTGATTTTCGACTTCTTTATCTGCCGTATTAACGGTCGTTGCGATGTAAAGACGCCAGTAATGCTCATCCGCGGTAGCCGCTAGTGTGGACCAATCGTTAAGCCAGGTTTCAATCGTCTCTTCATTTAATTCACGCGCTTCCAGTTCCCTAAAAGAGGGCTCATAATCGTTCCATTTGAGAGCAAGAATCGAGGGTGCGTCAGTGGGAAGTGTTTGAGCTTTCATGAATTTCTCCTTGCAAAAATAAAAAGCCAAAGATGGCTCTCATCCTCGGCTTTATTTTATAACCGTCAAATTGGCTAGGGATACGGCGAGTCTCTTAATGCCTACGCTCTCAAAGACCACGTCCACGATCTCATCATCATCTTGGATGCGACTGTCGAGCACGATCCCTTCGCCCCAAACTTGATGACGGACGTGAGTCCCAGCGCGGAATTTGATATCTATGACGGATGCAGATGGAGGTCTGGAGCGGAGCGACCAGAGTGATTCGGGGGCATGTCCATGAATGGAACGTCCTGTACGCGATCTTCCGATTAATAAATCTGCTGGCACGTCATCCAAAAAGCGCGAGGGATAGGTTTCTTCCGTACTGCCGCGCCCGCCGCGTTGAATAGCGCGGATGAGGTAAAGTTTGTCTTTGGCGCGCGTGATGCCCACGTAAAAGAGACGCCGCTCTTCTTCCATGCCCTCGGGTTCATCGAACGAACGGCTGTGCGGCAGGATGCCATCATCCAGCCCAACGATGAAGACTGCGCCGAATTCGAGTCCTTTCGCGGCATGCAGGGTGAGAAGTGTGGGCACGTTGCCTTCTGCGATCGTATCCTGATCGGAGACCAACGCAACATTTTCAAGAAACTCATCAAGCGAGCGCGTGGAATATTCGAGAGCGAGTCGCCTTAACTCCTCCACGTTCTCCCAGCGGTCTGCACCTTCATCCGATTCATCATTAATGTATTCTTTGTAGCTGAGGTCCGTGATGACGCGATCGAATAATTCTGAGGTTGTTAGTGAAGGAGCCATGGCGCGCCAATTGGCGAGCATTCCGCCAAAATCTGCAAGGGAAATGGAGGCGCGCCCTGCGAAGGATGCCCAATATTGTGACTCTGCACCGCGCGCCAGATCGAGAAGTACAAAGCCGGGTTGCATATTATTTTGTCGCGCAACAGTATGTAATGTAATTAACGTTTTGTCACCGATGCCGCGCGGTGGAACATTGATCACGCGGTCCAGGCTGGCTTAATCTGCGGGATTGTGAATGAGACGAAGGAACGAGATCACGTCCTTGACTTCGCGGAGAA
>Ga0105246_10002907_pt1 | contig 10366 bp, 7 predicted proteins | sample KBSM64metaG_FD_99694 | JGI IMG/M metagenome (GOLD analysis project Ga0105246, IMG submission 99694) | Miscanthus rhizosphere microbial communities from Kellogg Biological Station, Michigan, USA - KBS M6-4 metaG | ecosystem: Host-associated > Plants > Roots > Rhizosphere > Soil | place: Michigan... | reverse complement strand
CTATCGTGTTTCCCGTCTCTCCATCCGTCGTAATAACCCCAGCGGGTGGCAAATGCCATGTTTTGATCTTCGTTGCGGTAGTAAAGCTCGTAGCCGGGAGCTCGCGCGGGAAGACCCACCGGGGGCCCTTGCTGCTTTTTCGCATCCGGCGCGGACTCTGGAAATTGTGCCCTGGCGACGGGTGGCAGAGAGCTGACGCACAAGCATGCGAAGAGAAAGGGCTGGGCGAGGATGAACGAAAAGCTTCCTCGGGGAAGGGCGATTGCCATACAGTTGTTCTTCATCTCACCTCTCCTTGTTATCGATACTTTTAAGTCGCTCGCCCTGCTCTCGAGCCCTAGGCTCGAAGTTGAGTGCGTCTGGAGTGCTCAAGGCCCAGATGCTCATCAATGCGATCGAGTGGTGTGGATTCGGGCGCGAACTTCCGTGCAAAATGTGCTCCTGAACTCAGCATGGCCGGCAGGTCGCTCTCTTCGAGCAGCCTGGGATGGTGTCCCTTATCCCAGCGGATGTAATGTTTGCTCTCGGGGCTGATCTTCAGATCGCTTGCATTGCCGAGGATCGTCGGACAGACTGCCTCGTCGGGGGGAAATCTGCCTGTGAAGTAGTTAAGGAGGCGATCTGTTTCCGGCGCCAAGAGAGACTTGGCCGACCTGGAATTTGCAGCGAACCACTGATCGCCCGCATAACAAAAGTAGTCGTCGCTAAAAGGGTGAAAAGGCTTCAGCAGCTTTGGGTTCAGTAAATGAAGATGCATGGCCGCGGGGCCGCGATGCGGATGCCGCCATGAGGGAATCGGAAGGGATCTGCCAATGTATCGTTGATACGCGAGGCGCATGTAACTCGCGCTCTCGAGGCCGCCGGTGTCATCCACGATGCGCTTCGGGATCTCTCGGTGATCAATCTTCTTGAGGCGGATGTAGGCGTCAAACGGACTATGCGAGAGCTCCGCAATAATTGCATCGCGATCCCTGATCGGATAATCCGAACCGCTTAGAAAGTAGAACCAGTCGGGTGCGTCCTTCTCGTACAAGGTTCGCAAGGCCTGCAACATCGCGTGAACGAGGCTGATTGTTCCCCAGCTCGTCTTTAGATGAGGGCGGGCGAAGCGCACATTTGAGGGAAAGTGCGTGGTGTTGAACTGTGCGCGCGAGAAGTCATGATGACAGACGATTGGTGGCTCGTCAAAGAGTTGGTTCAATGCGTCAGTTAAACGCAGAACCTGCGCTTCATTTGCGTGAGTGAGCAGCAGAAATCCGATTGAAAGCATGTAGATGATCCGGAATGCAGGGGAATCGGAACTGAAATCAGCATGTGGCTGACCCAGCTCTCCTGTGCCATACGCTCCTCTATAAGCCGACGACACAGGGATTGAACCGGAACTGCTATGGCCCTCAAACTCGGAAACCGTATTTTAAAAGTGGGCTATTTGCCCGGGTAAGCAATTCGCACCATCGTCAGATTGCTGTTGACGTTCAGTTGCACGGTGGAACGATTTGGCCAGCTTCCCTGTGTCTGTCCATTGGATGCGAAGGACGCAATATACGTTGCGACCCTTCCCCCGGGAAGGCTCAGCGTCACGGCCTGAGGTGTAATCGGCGTTGCTTTAAGGGCATTTACGTCATAAATGCATCCCTTGAGCCAAATCGCAAGCCAGAACGTGCCGTTGCTTTTTTGGATGAGAAGGGTTCCGACCCCGGTTGTATTTCCGGTGAGCGTATATTGCATGCTGCCTGGAGTGAATTGGGTCGGCTGATCCTGCAGAATGCCGAGAAGATTACTGATTGCGGTGAAAGCCGGTTTGGCAGAAAGATCGTAGCGTAGCAATCCCCAGCCGGAGTTCGTGGTGTTTGGATCGTCGACCAACTCGTAAAAGTATGTCTTCTTAATTCCGTGTTTGAAGAACTCGAGCACGAGTCGTGGAGCATACGTCCCAGCGACCCACTCGGGGATCTTACCTGAGCTCACGGTTCCCGCTGTGGTGTAGTAACCGGTCTCCGTGGCCCTGACCGGGCGTCCCGGGCCATCGATCTGCGCAAGGTCCAGATTGTAGTCAATCGAGCCGTAATAATTCCCTTGCGCATCGGGGCCGCCCCAGCCGCCAGTTTCCGGATTGCGGCCGCCAAAATAGATGTGCAGATTGCTGTAGTTCATAAACTGCGCGATGTTGCCCAACTTGGTGTAAGAACCTGGCTGCGTGAGTGCAGGTCCGAGGACGGCGACGCCTAGATCGAGCCCGGCACCTTTAATGGTCGGCTCTTCTGCAAGAAGAGTTGCCACCCAGGTGGATCCGCCGGTGATGTCCCATTCGTTCGGCGGCTCAATTGACTCGGCCCCCGGATAGAGGCGAAGAGCAGCGTCCATCTGAGAGAGTGTCATGGTCGTGCTCTGCGGAACGATCAGATCAGCATGGATCCCATTGTTTGCGAGAGTCTGATACATCTGGGTGAGATACGCCGGAGTATTCAGACCCGTGGAATAAACGCCGTCACGGAAATGCCGGATGTGGGCGCCTGACATGATGCTGACCAGTTTTGTGAATTGTGGCTGATATTGATATCCGTTGCCGAAATACCAGTGCGTGTTTACTCCCACGGAGTCATAAACTTCATATCCCCGAACAGCCTGCACTTGAGAATGGGCGGAGAGTGAAGTGAATGCGAGGAACAGGAAAATCTTTGTAAATACTTTCAAGATAGGGCCTCATATCGCTCTGAATCGATCAAGCGCTTTCGGATGCTGGTGACTTTGGCGCATGCGCGCGCATCAGCGTGCGCCACATGAGGGCACCCGATGAGCCGTCTTGATGATCCGGGGAGGCTAAGTCTTTCTAGAAAGTACGACTACTCTCTGTAGGGTTTGCTTTACAACTATATCCGCCAATAAGCTTCTTCGATCGCTGCTGTGGGCGGGCCCTCGGGAGTAGTTCTAGCTAATATAGCAGTCGGGCAAGAGTGCTCGAGACTCTACAGAATACTTGATACTCCAAAGTCACGAGCCGGTTCCGGCGAAGACAACACCCACCGTGCGAAGGATAATCTTCAGATCGAGCCATACACTCCAGTTTTCAATGTATGCGAGATCGAGCATGATGTAGCTCTCAAATGAAGGATCCTGGCGGGCCTCTATCTGCCAGAGCCCCGTAATGCCGGGAACGACGTCGAGCCGACGCAAATGCTTCAGTTCGTATTCTCGAACTTCGCGGGCGATGGGTGGGCGCGGACCAACAATGCTCATGTCGCCGCTGAGCACGTTCAGAAATTGCGGAACCTCATCGAGAGAGTATTTGCGCAACATGCGGCCAAGCCGCGTGACGCGAGGATCGTTCTTGACCTTAAAGAGGATGCCATCGCGTTCATTCATCGAGAGTATCTTCGAACGCTGCTTCTCCGCGTCCTGAATCATCGTTCGGAACTTAATACAGCCGAACACTCGACCTTTCTTACCGATTCGTTCGGAGACAAAGAGAATTGGTCCGGGCGAATCCAGCTTGATGGCTATGCTGATCAAAAGAAGGACCGGGGAAAGAATGAGCAGCGCTGATGATGCGAAGAAAATATCGAGCGAGCGCTTAAGCATCAAAGCAAGTTCGGGAAAGTGACTGCAATGGAGGGGGATGGTCGGGAATTGTCCGATGTATTCGATATGTCGCTTCCATGCCAGGCCTCCATACATATCGGGAATTACCCGCAGGTCGATGCCCTCAGTGCGCGCTTTCTCGCAAACCTCGGGAACGACGCTCGAGTTGCATGGTCCGGCAATAAATATCTCGTCAACAAAGTGCTTGCGGGCGTAATCGAAGAGCGAGTCGAGCGTTCCCACAACGGATTCTCTGCCGAGCCGAACGTTTGAAACGCTAGGCGAAAGTTCGATGAAGCCTTTAAACGAATAGCCCAGGTGCGGAAGGCGGGTCAGTTGCCGGCGGAAAGCCTGCGCCTCGGGCCCCGTCCCAACAATCAGGACATTTCGGGTTCCAATGCCTCGCTCGAAAGCTCGATGCATATAGACGCGATAGATTAGGCGGCGCAGGCACAGGCAGACAATGACCAGTCCGAGTGTCAGCAGCACGATGCTGCGCGGAATTGCGCCTGCGTGGACCAAATAGAGCGATCCCGTCAGCAAGAGGCCTGAGATCAAGCACGCCTGAATTGTTAACCGTTGTTCAGCGAGAAATCCGCTCAGACGCAGAGGGGTGTAGAGATGCATTCGCCGGCTGGTTTCAATGAGCGCAAGCATGAACCCCAACAGGATGATTAGCAGTTCCCAGCTCGTCGCACCTGGAATAAGGGTGTCGTTCCAGAAACTCTTCAAACCGGCGAAGACACCAATTTCTTTCTTATATAGAGTAGCGGCGCCGGCAGCAGCGAGAATAGTCAGTACGTCGAGAAGCATCCAAAACCGGGAAACTCCCCGCGGATTTCTCTCCCACTCTCCTGCTGGAGATCGTTCCCACTCAAACGCTGGCGAAGACTCGTTGACAAATGATCTTTCCCAGCGATGCGATGAAGACATAATAAAGGTCCTTTCTGATTAGTTCCGTAAGTTAAGAAACGCGTTTTATGCTTGGCTATCGGGACTGAAGTTAGACCTCCTATGGAAGCTGCTTGATGGCCGACGGATCACATCGTCGCTGGAGCAGATGCCACATTGCCGTCATGTTTCCCTTGAGACGGTTGAGCCGATCTTCTTCGGGCTTTCCCCAGAAGACCCCGGCCACATTGGCAACTAGACATCTCATCCAGTACTGAACTACAAGATGGCGCAAAGAAAAAACACGCGCCTTTCGCCAAAGGTAGATGGGGTTGACGATCTGCGAATAACCCATCTTCCAGCCGGAAATGCGGCCGCCTCTCCAGCCGAGATGGACGCATTGTGCCGACAGATTGATGACGGGTGGCTTGCCGCCCTGCGTGCAGCGATATGAGAAGTCGCTGTCCTCGAGCCATGCATACAACGACAATCGTTCGTCGAAACGGTTTGCCTTCGCAACCGAAGAACGAACGACCATGTTGCAGCCATATCCGTAGTCGAGCGGTTTTGTCTCGATGCGGGTCGAGCCGTTCATCCGCGTTTCAGCGTTGGCGCAGAGCATTCGTGCAGCGTGCCTGGAGACCTGCTCACTCCGCCCGCCATCTGCGAGCATTTGGCCAGAAGCGACGATGAGCGCGGGATCGGCGACAAATAACTGAATCATTTTTTCAAGGTATGAGTTGCACAACTCCATATCGTCGTCGATGAAGGCAATCAGGTCTGAGCTGCCGACGCGTTCGAGTGCTGCATTTCGCTGAACCGTCAGGCCGTGCTGCGTGGCAATGAAGCGTACGCGGTCACGCTGCAAGGTTTGCTCTTCGATATGGACCGCCGATGGGGATGCAATCAGAATCTCTTCCGGAATGGCACTCTGATTCAGTATCGATTGCACCGTTTCATCAAGCACGGCAGGACGCCCGAAGCTGCAAATTATGACGGATATTCTCACCTGGTTTCCTCCAGCGTAGAAAGAATTCCGGTGGCCGGTACGGGGCGTCGCCGGCGTACACCTACTCTCTCTGCTTCCGTGAAATCCTGTTCAGCAACGCGCATCGTTGATGCAAGACCGGAGCCGACAGCAAGCCAGAACATCGCGCCTGAACTGCCGATGAAGGTCAGTCCTGATAGGAGCTGCAATAAAAACGTGGAAATGATTGCAGTGGAAGAAGGGAGCCAGGGATTGTTTCGGTCGCTTCCGGAATACAACGGAGATACAACCTGCACGATTCCGATCGAGTAAAGCAATGTTCCGAGCCAGCCGAGGTTGAGCAACATACGGATAGGCCCGCTATCGAGTGGATAGCCTTTATAGAAGTCAGCGTTGTTGAGCCCGATGCCGACGGGGTTGTTGAGAATCTCTTCAGAGAGGCCACCATAGAGCGCCAGGCGATCGCGGACGCTCTCATCGTTCTTCAGGTCTCCGAGGGTTTTCAAACGATCCTGAATGACGGGCACTTTGAGGGACGAGTTGGCAAGAAGAGCAACGCCGATAGCGCAGAGTCCCATCGCGAAGACGACTCTGATGAAAACCCTCCGATGGCTGCTTTTCGCGAAGTACAACAAGCCGAATACGCCGGTGAGCCATGACGTGCGTACGAGCGAAAGCATGAGGGAGTAGATTCCCGCCGCGATTGCGGGGATTTTGAGTCGTGATCGCTTCGTGATGACGAGAAACAGCAGAGCTACAATTACGCTCGCAAATGGTCCAGGAGCATTCAGTGTGCTCCAGACGCGGATCTGCTGCGGTTCCGGCCTGCCGAAGGTAGAGCTGGCGACGCCGCCAGGCAAGCCCTCCAGCCAGGCGATGTCCCATGCAGCGGGGTGATAGAACTGCACGACTCCGTAGACTCCCATGAAAAGGAGCGCCCACAGTGCAACCTTCTGAATTACGGCCCGGTTTTTCTCCCACTGCTCCCAGTTAATGTAGAGGTGCAGCCCCAATAGCATTGGAGAGAGCCAGTCAACAAGCCCATAGATGACTTCGCCTGAAGGATTGCTCACCATTCCAATCAAAAACCCGTATCCGATCGCCGCGCCACACAAGGCAAACGGCGCAATGCGCAGGTTTGCTAGACGCTGTCGGTTCCTGATGCCTAGAATCGCGATCCCCGAAACGAGAAACGGAGTAAGCAGAACGAGGTTCTGATCGGCAAATCCCATCCTCCAATCGATTACCCGGCGCAGAAGGGGTGTGAGCATCCATGACCACAGGGAGAAGCCGAGGAAGGCAGCCGGCCTACGAAAGTAAAGCGACAATGCAATGCAGAATGCGGCTCCCGGCACAGTGATGCGCAGGAGACTTCCCTTGCCCAGATGAAACAGGCCGGCGACAGCAATGCAGGCAAGCGTCGCAAGTATCCACGTCAACGTGTCGAATTGGCTCTTCGTTTTCGGCATGACCCAATCTTGTAATTTGCTATGCGATTGCACGTGCATCCCGCGACAGGTCCAGAGACTGCAACTGCGACTGGATTGCCGGCAGCGGGTAGCCGGCGCGAGCGAGAAAATTTCTCATTCTTTCCTGAAAGACCTCGCGGCGAAAGCCGTCTGCATGGATTTGTAGCGCTGTTGGCGACCATTCTTGCCTTTCGAATTCCTCGATCGCTTCAGCCAAGGACTCGGGAGTCTGCTGGTCGAAAAAGTGCCCGGTGACGCCTTGCACCACGGTTTCGAGCGCTCCGCCGGCCCGATAAGCAATGCAGGGCCGTCCGGCAGCAGCAACTTCAAGAGGCGCCATGCCAAAATCTTCTTCGCCGGGGAAGATCAGGGCCCGGCACCGGGAAACGAAGTACTCAACCTCAGAGTCGGTGAGGCGACCCATGAACTTAACGGTTGGACCGGCTTGAGCAACAAGCTGCCGGTATTGAGGACCTTCTCCGATGACAATCAGTTTGCGACCAAGCATTGTGCAGGCCTGCACTGCGAGATCGATGCGTTTATAGGGAATTAGCCGAGAGAGCACGACGTAGTAATCGTCTACCTCCTTTGACAAATGAAACCGATCAACATCGATGGGAGGGTGAATCACTTCAGCAATACGACCGTAGACCCTGGCAATGCGCTGGGCGACGGCCTTTGAATTCGCGATGAAATGATCAGGCTGACGCGCGGCGTCCTCGTCCCAGAGCCGAAGCATCTCGATTACACCTTGAAGCAGCATCTTGCGCGCAGTTCCCATGCGCTCGCGTGCAGAGTAATCGTTGAAGTTCCACACCCAGCGCATCGGCGTATGGCAATAGCAGACGTGCAGGGAACTGCCGTGCGTTCTGATTCCCTTTGCGTAGCCGGATGAACTCGACAACACCAGATCAAAGCGGGAAAGGTCGAGCGACTGCACAGCAAATGGGTAGAGAAGAAAGTACAGCCGGTAATGCTTCTTCATACCCGGCATGCGCTGCAACCATGAAGTCTGGAGGGGTATGCCTCTGAGAGAAGGCGGGAGCTTCTCCTCGAGAGCGACAGTACTCACAAGAGTTGCGCCCGGCACCATCTGATAGAGTTCCTCAGCAACCTTTTCCGCGCCGCCCAATTGGGTAAAGTAGTCGTGAACGACTGCGATCCTCATAGGGCACCCGTTTCGGCCTCGGGCGCGAGGTTTCTGTGCACGAATGCCCGGACTGCTCGGGCGAGGAGGACCATATCCCGAGCGAGGGACCAACGCTCGGTGTATTTGAGCCCATGCTGGGGCTGGTGCTGCTCGGCAGAACTGTCACCAGGTTCGAATTCCGAAGAGCCGGTGAGGCCAGGACGAATTGCGAATCTGCCTGCTAGTTCAATCATGTTGGACCGGGAGAGATCTTCAGGCGCAAGTGCGCGGGGGCCGACCATGGACATATCTCCACGCAATACATTCCACATAAGCAGGTATTTGTTCGCCCAGTTTTGAGTAGGGACCGGCCGATTTCCAGGAGAGAGACGATGAATGCGAAACGAGCGCCGGTGCATCCCAATTTTTTTCTGGACATCGAGGCTGATCTGATTCCCGCGGAGCTTTTCACTTGCAACTGCTGCCGGCAAACCTATCAATAGGACTATGGCGGAGATGATTACATCCACGCTGCGTTTTGCAGCGCTCTTGATCTCATTCAAGTCGGGAGCCGGCACAAGCTCGATGTACTCCATTGCGTGCCTGGGCTTTCCGTAGTGCGGAACTCCGAGTGCTTCCTTGACAGTCAAGACCCGAACGCCGAGGCTCGCTGCGAGCTGAACCGCTTCTTCCGTTTGCTGCGCGCTATCTGAAATGGGAGTCGCCACGATCAGGTCATCCACGGAGTGTTGAAGAAAGATGCTCTTTAACTCGCGGAGATTACCGACATACCTGGCCGCGATATCGGGGCAGGCATCTTCTCGAGAGCTTTCGCACGTGAACCCTGCGAAACACATCTGAGGGAGCCTTCCCGTCCGGAGGTCCCGCCACACAGTGGTGGCGACTCTGCCTGTGCCAAGAACCAATGCGCGACGAGATGTCTTATGAAACAGGCTCAACAGTCGAAATGTCTCGCAGCCGATAATGCAAAGCAGAAATACGATCGTTGCCCGCAGGGCATTTACATTGTGGTGGAAGCCAATGATGTAAGCCGCAAATAGCGCTGAAATCGAAACCGAGCGTTGAAAGACGCGCACTACAGCTACATACCATTTCACGCGAGCGTCATAGGTTTGACCCCACGATGCGATGCAAAGCCAGCAGACAGCCAACACGGACGAGAACACAGCATCGGCAGCATTAAGACGAATGGAAGATAAACGTGCGGGAAGCGTGGCCCCGTAATTCGGCAGCAACACCGCTGCTGTCGCGAGCGCGATAGCGGCGATTGCGCCTGTGAATGACGGTGGTGATTCGAATGGCCTATTCATAGGCGCTCACCTCCTGAGGTGCGTCGTTAGAAATCCGGCCCGGATCCAGAACCTCCCCGAGACCTGCTCTATTTCGGATCCGCAGACTCTGGGTGTAGATCGCTTCCAATTGATCGATCACTCTTTCCCATGTGAAAAGCTTCAAGACCTTCGCGCGATTGTGGGCCCCCATGGTTTGGCGTCGGCCCGGGTCCAAGAGCAGCTCAGACAGTGCCCGTGCCAAATCCTCGGGGCTTCGCTCGGGAACGCGCAGGCCGCCATCATCATCGACGATCCAACGAACTCCGCCGGCGTTGGTCACCACCACAGGAAGACCGCAGCTCATGGCCTCTGCAACCGTCATGCCGAAGGGTTCTCCGTGAGATGGAAGACAATAGATGTCCGCATTGCGGAACGCTTCAAGAGCCTGCTGCCGTGTCTGGCGGCCGAGAAAATGTATCTGTCGTGCGCACGCGAGGCCCGAAGCCAATTTACTCGCATCCTGTTCATGCTCCCCTCCACCTGCGATTAACAAGGTTGCACCAGGAAATTTCGCCGCGATTCTATCGAACGCCACCAATAGATCGAAGATTCCTTTCCGCTCCGAGATGTTCGCTAGAAAGAGGATCACGGAGCTTTCTGAGCGTAGCGGGCGACCAGGCGATGGACAGAAGAAGTCGCTGTCAATACCATGCGGCACGATGTACGTCGACTTACCGCGCGGGTCTGAATTCACGAGGCGGTCGCGGGCTGCTTCTGTCGTGAGCAGAAGTGCTGTCGCTCTTTTCTGCTGGAGATGCGCCGCGGCTCGTTTCACACGCCGCAGAATTGAAGAGACGCTAGATCTAGAGCTAGAGATTGCGTCGGGATTCGCAGGCCAGTCGGCGACGTACGGCCCAAGCACTACGGGCACGTTGAGAGGCCAGAGTGCCAGGGTTATGCCTGTGTAGACCGGATTGAGTTGATGAACCAGGTCGAAGTGGACGACTCGTTGCAAACG
>Ga0105246_10002904_pt1 | contig 10371 bp, 9 predicted proteins | sample KBSM64metaG_FD_99694 | JGI IMG/M metagenome (GOLD analysis project Ga0105246, IMG submission 99694) | Miscanthus rhizosphere microbial communities from Kellogg Biological Station, Michigan, USA - KBS M6-4 metaG | ecosystem: Host-associated > Plants > Roots > Rhizosphere > Soil | place: Michigan... | reverse complement strand
GTCAGCATCGAGGCGCTCGCCCTCACGTTCCTGATCTACTTCCGGTTCTGCGCGTGGATCGCAGGTTCGGGCGAGTCTAGTCAGGCGCTCCGCCCGAGGCAACGAGTGCAAACCCCGCCGCGGCAACGCGACGCTCCGGCTCATCCGCCGCTACTCCGCTCGCAAGGCTGCGATTGGATCGATGCGAGCCGCCCGCCGCGCCGGACCTAGGCACGCGAGTAACGCCGCTACTGCAAGCAATGCGACCGCCGCGGCTACGCTGATCGCATCGACCGGCCGCACCGCGAACAACAGGCTGCGCAGCAGCTGCGCGAGCGCGAGCGTCGCTCCGACGCCGAGCACCACGCCGATCGCCGCGAGGCCCATGCCCTGGCGCAGCACGAACCGCAGAACGGCGCCTGGGCGCGCGCCGAGAGCGACGCGGACGCCGAGCTCGCCGACCCGCTGCGCAACCACATAGGACAGCACGCCGTGTATCCCGAGCGCCCCGAGAAGCAAGGCCGCCGACGCGAAGAACAACACGATCTGTGACGTGAATCGGGGCTGGCCCACGCTTGCGCCGACGACGTCAGTCATGAGCTGTCCGCCGATCAGCGGCAACGAGCGGTCGGCGGCGCGGATCGCGTCGCGCACCGCGGCCGCGACGGGCGCCGGATCGCCCGCCGCGCGCACGACGATCGTCATGAGCCGACCGGGATACGTATCGCGCGGCGCCTGCGCATGCGGCACGAACAGTTGCGGCTCGGGATCGGCGCGCGCGCCGTTCACGCGGGTATTCGCCACCACGCCGACAATCGTGATCCACTTTTCGTCCCCTGTAGCGTGAAAGTGCAGCCGCTTGCCGACTGGATCCTCGTTCGCCCAATAACGCTTCGCGGCTGCGTCGTTGATGACGGCGACCCACGGTGCGTCGCGCACGTCACCGGGCTCGATTCCCCGGCCCGCGAGCAACGGGATCCGCAGCGTCTCGAAGTAGCCCGGCGTTATTTGCACGAAGCCCGCATTCGGCTGCTGCTCGCCCGGAGCCGCATCCGGTCGGCCTTCTATGACGAAATCGTCGCGCGGTCCCGTTCCGCCCGTCAGAGGCAAGCTCGACGTGGCGCCGACGGAGCGCACGCCGGGCAGAGCGGCCACCCTCTCGATGAGCGACGCGTAGAAGGCGCGGATGCCCGCCGCATCTGGATACGCCGACGCCGGTAGCGCTTGCGACACCGTGTAGACACCATCGGCGTCGAAGCCGAGATCGGCAGCGCGCAGGTTCTCATAGCTTCGCAGGAGCATGCCGGCTCCTGCGACCAGCGTGACGCTCAGCGCGACTTGAGCGACGACGAGCGCGCGCATGAGTCCCGCGCGTGACTGTCCCGCTGCGCCGCGCCCCTGGGATCGCGTCGCCTCGGCCGGCGGAATCGACGTCGCGCGCAAGGCGGGGACGAGTCCGAACAACAGCGCACTGCCGGCAGCCGCAGCGACGGTGAAAACGTAGGCACGCCAATCGATCGAGATCGCATCCGCGCGCGGCAGCGTCCCGGGATAGACGGAGAGCAGAGCTTTGACGATGAAGACACCGAACAAGGACCCGAGCGCGCCGCCGCCGGCAGCGAGCACGAAGCTCTCGGCGAGCAACTGTGTGATGAGACGTCCTCGGCCGCAGCCGAGCGCGAGCCGAACGCCGAGCTCGCGCCTGCGCCGCTCGCCGCGCGCGAGCATGAGACTCGCGAGATTGGCGCAGATGATCGCGAGGAGGAACCCCGCGGCGACGAACAGCAACGTCAGCCCGCTGCCGACGTCGCCGACAACGTCCTCTAGCAGTGGACGCAAGTACACGAAGTGTCCCTTGTGATGGTCGGGATATTCGCGTGCCCAGGCGGCCATCAACGTCGTCCGTTCCGCGTCGGCTTGCGCGAGCGTGACGCCTGGCGCAAGCCTGCCTACGGCGGAGAAGTTGTGGTTCTTACGGCCCCAACCCGGCGAGGCCGGATCGAGAATGAGATTGCGCCACAGCCGCACGCTCGAATCGGGAAACACGAAGCCCGGGGCCATCACACCGACGACCGTGCACGCCTCCCCGCCGATCCGCATCGGGCCGCCGATGGTGGCGGGATCGCCGCCGAATGCATCGAGCCACAGGCCGTGGCTCAGCACAGCGACGCACGGGGCACCGGGTTGATCCTCCCCGGCCACGAAGCCACGGCCAACCTCGGGCTGCACCGCGAGCGTCGCGAAGAGGTTCGACGAGGCCAGCACTTGCTGGACGCGCACCGAGTCGCGGCCGTCGCGGCCTTCGACCAGTGCGCCTGTCGGCAGATACGCCGCGACCTGCCCGAGCGCGTGCGACTGCGTGCGATAGTCGAGCAGCTCGGGCCCGGAGAGAGAGAATCGATCGAAGTTATAGCCGCTTTCAGGCAGGAACCGCGTCCAGATCGATACCACGCGATCCGCATCGGGAAACGGGAGCGGCCGCAACAGGACGCCGTCGACCACCGTGTACATGGCGGTCGCGGCGCCGATGCCGAGACCCAGTGTGAGCACCGCGACGAGGCTGAAGGCGCGGCTGCGTGCGAGCGCGCGAGTCGCATGTCGCAAGTCGCGCACCGCAGCCGCGAGCAAGAAGACCGGCGAACCGCGTGATCCCGATCGGCTCATTGGCATCTCCCCATTTCCCGACCATCAAGCAATGGCCATGCCAAGGGCGGGGCCCGCGCAGTTGGCGGTGTCTCAGCGGCTACGATCGCGTCGCGTCCCGGAACCGAACGGGCGCGTCCCGGTCCGGGGACGCAGCCTCGCGAGCGATCTGGTGGATCGCGGCGTAGGAGCGAGCGCGGTACGACGTGTTACTTGTGCGCGAGGTATTTCGAAAGCGCGTCGAGCTCCGCGTCGCTGATCTCCGTCTTGCGGAAAAACGGCATCACGGACACGCCCGTCCGCACGATCGCGCGCGTGAATTCCGGCGCGAGGTCGGTGCGCTGCTCGAGCATCGCGGGCTTCACTCCTTTATATAGAGCTTGGAGCGCCGCGGTGCCGGGCTTTCCGGGCCCGTCGCCGTGACACGGCGCACACCACTGGTCGAACACGGCTTTGCCGTCGCCGGTTTGCTGCGCATGCAATGGCGCCGCCAGTGCGACATAACAGACAACGGCGGCAGCGGCGAAGTATGCTCGTTTCGTCACGTGAGCTGCCCTCATGCCTTGCGCAGATGCTTCGGCCAAATGCCGTAGCGGCCGGCCGCCAGAATCCCATTCGGATCCACCGCGTCCTTCAGCGTCTCGTGAAAACGCCGCAAGGCGTGATTGTTGAACGAGTAGGTGCTCATCACCGCCTCTTGATACGCGGGTGGCGTGCGGTACTCGGCCCAACCGTGCTCGGCGCAGATCTTCACGATCTGCTCGAACTTCGCGCGGTTTTTCTTGTTCGTCTCCACGTCTTTCGTGACTGGCAAGCCGAACAAGAAGATGAACGCCCGGTTCCAGTACGTCGTCGGCAGGCTGAAGCCGACGGCGTTCAGCGGCAGGTCGAGTTGCTTCGCGGCTTCCGCGAACACTTTGTTCGCCTCGAAAATCGCCTCGCCCGAGCGCGGGATGATTGGCGAGAACCACATGTGGCCGGCGCCCGGGTTCGGATTCGTCTCGGTGCGCGCGCCGATCGAGAACATCGTGAGGCTCGGGATGCCGAACTCAGGCAGAGTCGCGCTGCGCGAGCCCCCGGCCTGGTTGCGGGTGACGTCCTCGATCTCTGCGGGCGAGAGCGGAAACTTGTACATCTCGCCGTTCTCGAAGGTCGCGCCCGGGATCGCCGAAAACTTCTCTTGGCAGTATTCCCAGTTCGCCTGGATCGTCTTGACCGGCCCGTAGAACTTCACGGTGCAGCTCCAATACCCGCTGCCCTGTTTCTTCGCGTACGCCTCGAGGTCCTCGGTCGACGCGTTCCGCGACAGCATTTCGCGAAGCTCGTTGCCTACGGGTGAGAAGAATCCGCCGAGCAACGGGCTGCCGAGCTGCGGCATGCCGTTCACGACACCGCTGTTCTCGAGGAAGTTGAGAATGTCGACGAGTGGAATCAGGTCCTGGTGCTTCGGCACGCTCACCGTGCCCGTGAGATACGCGTCGGGCTGCGGCATGAGCCAGAAGCCCATCTTCGTGACGACGCCGAAGTTCGATTGCGAGAACAGCCCGTCGATCAACGGGCCGGCACCGTACTTATACTGCTGCCACGTCTTCGCGTTCGGTACCGCGCCCATGCCTGTGCGCAGAAGCTCGCCATTCGCGAGCACCACTTCCATGCCGCAGTGCGCGTCGAAGTGATTCCGGAACTGCGTCATCGTGTAGCCGCCGCCGTGATCGAGCGCGTTGCCGATCAGGCTGCCCCAGCCGGGATCGGGGCAATCCATCCAGACCTTGAGCTTGTGCTCTTGGATATAGCGATAAAAGTCGAAGTAGCTCACGCCGGGCTCGATGAGCGCGGACGCGTTCTTCTCGCTGACTTCGAGAATGCGATTCATCCGCTTCAAGTCGAGCACGACGCTGCCGGACAGGTTCGGCGCCGAGCCGCCGTAACCCAGGTTCTTGCCGGTCGAGATCGTGTAGAGCGGAATCTTGTAGGTGTTCGCGGCGCGCACGACCGCTTGCACCTCTTCCACGGTATACGGTGCGACGGCCGCCGAGGCTGTCCGCTCCTCGGGCTCGCCTTGGAACGGCGAGTACGCGTCGCGGTAAAGCGCGACATCGGCATCGCTCGTAAACACCCATTGCGAGCCGACAGCTTTCTCGAAGTCGCGCAGCGCACGATCGAAGTTCGCCTGCGTCACACCGGGCGGTAGTGTCATGTTCGATCCCCCTCGTGCAGCCTCCGGTCAACGTCCGATGCACGTCTGCCGCGGGCTTTCGTCGTTGTAGCCGAGTCATCGAGACTCGTTCGCGAAGGATTATGACCGGATTCTGATCGGCCGGACAGATATAACGGCGCCGAACCAAGGTATCATGGCCGCCACTATGGGAAGACGCAGACAAGTCAGCGACGAGCAGATCAGCCTCGCGGCGCGCGAAGTTTTCTAGGAGAGCGGCCCGAAGGCGCCCGTCGCGATGGTCGCGAAGAAGCTCGGCGTGTCGACCGCGACACTATTCCAACGTACGGGCTCGAAGCAGCAGCTCATGCTGATGGCGCTGCAGCCCGAGACTACCGCGATTCGCGAGCTCGATCGCGGCGTGCTGACCGACACGCCGATCCGCGATCAGCTCACGCGGATCCTCGTCGAGGTCAACGAATACCTCGGCACGATCATCGGCGGATCGATCACGCTGCGCGCGGCCCGAATCGAAGCCGAGCTTCCCGAGCCGACGCCGTACAAAGTGCGGGCGCTGCTCGAGCAATGGCTCGCCCAGGCGCACGAAGCGAAGCTGCTCGCGGTCGTCGATGCGAAGACGACGGCCGACGTTCTGATTGGCACGCTCGAGGCGCGCCACATCCACTCGTACATGCAGCAGCAACAACCGTCGTCGAAGCAGCATCGAGACTACATCCGCGCAATGCTCGACGTCGTTTTCCCAGAGCGGCGCTAGCGTCGCGTCTGCTTCGCCGCCGTGCTTCACCGCCGCAGCTCTTCGCGCGGTCCAATTGCGACGTTTCGAAAAACCCAAAGCATGCGCCCAAAGCGCACGCCCGTTTCGTTCGTTTCAACACTCAGGAGCCCTGAATGACCGACCACAGAGAAGACACGATCGACGAACTGTTCGACCGAGGCCTAGCGGTGCGCCGCGAGGTCTTGGGACCCGAGTACGTCGACAACTCGTTGAAGTCCGCGAACGATTTCATGATGGCGTTCCAGCAGATCACGACCGAGTGGTGCTGGGGCTACGCATGGACGCGCGAGGGGCTCGACCGCAAGACCCGCAGCCTGATCAACCTCGCGATGCTGACGGCGCTGAACCGCTCGCCAGAGGTGAAGCTGCACGTGCGCGGCGCGCTGAACAACGGCGTCACGATCGACGAGATCAAAGAGGTCTTGCTGCACGCGACGGTCTACTGCGGAATTCCCGCCGGCCTCGACGCGTTCAAGGCCGCGAACGAGGTCTTGAAAGAATCCGGAGCGTTTTCGAAGAAGAGTTGACGCGGACGCCCACGACAAGAGCGAGGGCGGCCTCGAGCCGCCCTCGCCGTGAGTTCCCTTCGTGCTATCCGGCGTGCTCGTAAGAGCGCGCCAGTCTTCAGCCCTTCAGGACGCCGCTCTGCTTCGCGATGTGCGTCGCGATCGCATCCATCAGCGGCGGCGACAGGCAGTCGTACGGCTCGAGCTTGAGCTCCTTGAGCCGGCTGCGCACCGCACCCATGTTCTTGGGATCCGCGCCCGACTCGATGATCGAGGAGACGAACGCCCCGAACTCCGGCGGCGCCCAGCCCGGCTCCGACGAGAGCTCCGTGTGCACGAAGTCGAGCCCGAAGAACGGATGCTTGTCGTTGTCGATGCGCCCGTACATATGCACGCCGCAACCCGAGCACGCGTAGCGCTTGATCGTCGCTTTCGGGTCGACGACCTTGAGCTTCGACTCGTTCGCCGTCACCTTGACCTTGTCGCGAGGAATCACGGCGACTTGCGAGAACAACGCGCCTGACGGCTTCCAGCACTTCGTGCAGCCGCAGACATGGTTGTGCGCGACTTGTCCGCCGATCGACACGGTGACCTTCTGCGACGAGCACCTGCACGACAGCGTGCCACCGGAAAATGTTTTCCCGGCCGGCTGCAAACCGTTGTCGACTGCGGGATGAATCGAGACCTTGGCCATTGTTGTTCTCCCCTCTTCTCGCGCGCTCGAGCCATTCCGCCGCGCGTACTGTTGAGACGCGCCGCGAGTATAGAAAGCGCGTGCCAGCGCGCGCAACCGCGCGGCAGCCCGGCGCTCGCCGTGCATGCGGGCAACGCTCAAGACGCGCCCGCGAGCTTGACGATCGACGTCGGCGACTGCCTGACCCTGAAGTCGCCCGGCACCCGATTCGACTGCTACGAGCGGCATGTCGAGGCAGCGAAGGCGGCTAACCGACCGGCCTCTAATGCGGCACCGCAAGCGGACGTCGCTACGGCCGCCCCGACGCCCGCGGCCTCGCCCGCGTCGATGGCGGCGGCGACCGCTGCGTCTGCCGCGTTGGCAATCTCTGCCGCGCCCGAGTCGACGGCCGCCGCGACCGCTGCCTCCGGAGATCACGGCGACCGTGACGGAGCTGCACGAGACCGTGCCGAACGCGTTGCTCATCACGCTCGACAACGGCCAAGTATGGCGTCAGAACATCCCGCAGCGCTTCGCGTTGAAGCCGGGCCAACGCGTGACCCTGCACGGAACGAAGTGGGGCTCGTCGTTCCAGCTCAGCGCCGACGCGCTGAACGGCTTCATCCAAGTCGAGAGAGTGCGCTAGCCGTCGAGCTCGTTCGGCGCTCCGCCGGGGTCGATCGAGTAGCCCGCGTTCGGCACTGTCTTGATCAGCCGAGGCGCGGCGGTATCGTCCTCCACTTTCTGGCGCAGCCGGTGCACGAGCTGCTTGAGCAGCTGGCGGTTGCCACCCGCGCGGTTGCCCCAGACGTGCACGAGCAGGCGGTCCGTCGGCACGGTACGTCCGCCATGCGCGATCAGCAGCTGAAGGAAGCGTGCCTCGAGCGGCGTCAGTCGCACGTCCCCGCGCGGCAAGCCGCGCAGCGTGAGCTCCGATGCGTCGAGCGCGAGGCGACCGAGCTCGACGACCTCCTCCGATTCGAGCCCAACGCGGCGCAGCAGCGCCTTCACTCGCGCGAGCAAGATCTTCGGGCTGAACGGCTTGCTCAAGTAGTCGTCGGCGCCAATGCTGAGCGCGCGCACGACGTCCTCTTCCTCGTTGCGCGCGGTCAGCATGATCAACGGGATCTTGCTGCGCTCGCGCAGCTTACGTGCGAGGTCGAAGCCGTTGAGCTTCGGCAAGTTGATGTCGAGCACCGCGAGGTCGGGCTGCTCGCGCTGAAATGCGTCGAGCGCAGCGAGACCGTCGCCCGCTTGGACGACGAGGAAGCCGGCTTGCTGCAGCGCGAAACCTGTCACCGACAGCAGATCGGGATCGTCGTCCACGAGCAGAATCTTCACCCGGGCGGCTCCTTCGGCACGTGCACGGCCGCGTGAGTGCGCGTGTCGCCGGAGCGCTCGAGCGAAACAGTCCCTCCGTGCCTCTCGACGATCGAGCGCACGATGAACAGGCCGAGCCCGAGCCCGCTTTCCTCCGGGTCCTCGCCGCCCGAGCGATGGAACTGCTCGAACAGGCCGGTATCGTCGGGATCCTTCGGCCCCGGGCCTTCGTCATCGACCCAAAAATCGAGCCCACCATCCGCGGCTGCCCGCGCGCCGATCGTGATCGTGCTGTCGTTCGGACCGAACTTGCTCGCGTTCGCGAGCAGATTCACGAGCACTTGCGTGAGCCGCTGTTGATCGCCGCGTATCAGGGGCACGTCTTCCGCGAGCGCGAGCGCCACCTTTTGACCCCGCTGCTCGAGCAACGGCCCGATCAGGTCCTGGGCGGCGCCGATCACGTCGTCGAACAGCACATCCTGCTTGCGGATGCCGAGCTGGCCGGCCTCGATCCGCACGCTTTCGAGCAGGTTATCGATCAGCCACGTCAATCGCTGCGTGCCGCGCTGCAGCGACGACACGAGCTGACGCTGCCCGCCCTCGTCCATCGTGCCGATGCCCTCGCTCAAGAGCTCGATCGACGCGAGCTGCGCCGCGAGCGGCGTGCGGAATTCGTGCGAGATGTTCGCGAGCACGGTGTCGCGCGTGCGGCGCACGGCCTCGAGCTCCGTCTCGTCGCGTAGCACTTGCACCTGGATGCCATCGGCCGGCGCGGCGCTCGCGATCACGACGCGGCGCACGCTCTCGTCTGGGCCCGGCACGACCTGCTCGACGGCACGCGCCGAGCCGTCGCGGCGTGCTTGCAGGATCGGGCACGCGAACTCGCACGGCCGGCGGCCGCTCGCGTCGCGCAGAGGGCGCAGCACGTCGCCGCAGAACGCGCCGGTCACTTGGCTCGCCGACACTTTGAGCAGGCGCTCGGCCTGCGGATTCACGAACCGAATGCGGCGCTGCTCGTCGACCGCGTACACGCCCTCGATGATGCCGCCGAGCACGGCTTGCGCCTCGGTCTCGCGCCTGCGGAGCTCGCCCGTGAGATCGACGAGATTGCGGCGCATCTCGTCGAGCGTGTTGCCGAGCACCGTGAGCTCGGTGCCGCCGCCGACGGGAATCGACGTCGCAAGATCGCCGGAGCCGAGCCGCCGGGCGGCCTCCGTCAGGCCCGCCACCGCGCTGATCCAGTAACGGCCGACGAACACCGCGCTGCCGGTAGCGAGCGCGGCGATCACGAGCGCGACGATCAGCATCCTCTGCGTGCTGCGGCTCACCGGCGCGAGCACGACATCGGCTTTGAGCAGCGCCTGAACCAGCGCCACCGTCTCGCCCGTCGGCGCCGCAATCGGGGAGCTCGCGGCGTACGAGCCGAGCGCGGCGACGTACGCCGCCACGGGCTCGCCGCGCGACAACGCATCCGTGTTCAAGATCGCGAGCGGACCTTGCCCCGGCACGAACGAGCTGAAATCGACGATCCGGATCTCGAGCCCAGCCCGCTCGGCGAGCCGCGCGGCGAACTTCTCGTTCATGCGCCGCACGGCGAGCACGTTGACGCCATCGTGTTCGGTCACCGGGGCCGATGCGCCGACGAGCGCCGTCTGCGGCGCGGCGCCCGTCACGAGGAAGCGCTCGCCCTGCTCGCCCGCCGCAACGATCAGCGCGGGCCATTGGATGTCGGGGCCGGCGCTCGCGAGCACCTCGCCGCCGCGCACGATCGCGCAAGCGTCGAGCGAAGCGTTCTCACAATAGCGTGTCAGATACGGCGGCAACGCGTCGAACGTCGTGCTTCGCAGCTGCCTCTGCAGCACCGGGCGCTCGCCGAGAATCCGTGCCGCCGTCAGCACGTCTTCGGTGGCCTGGCGGAGCCCCTCCCGAGCCGCCGACACGCCGAGCTGGACGCGCGTGAGCGCTTGCGCCTCGGCCTGCGAGCGCAGCGAGCGGACGCCGACGACGAGCATCGAGGCCACCGCGAGCGTCACGAGCAAGCCCGTGACGATTGCGAGCCGCCCGGCAAGACCCGGCATGCCGAGCTTCGCGCGGCTCGCGAGCCAGCTGGCAAGATCCGGCATGCCGAGCTTCACGCGGTTTGCGAGCCGGCCGGCAAAACCCGGCATTTCGAGCTTCATGCGGGCTGGCGCGGCAGCACGACGCGGCGGCGCCGCGCGCCAAAAGCCTCGACGATCGTCTTGGCGATCAGGGTGAAAAGAGCTAGCAGCATCAACAACGAAGCCACCGCGAATGCACC
>Ga0105246_10002903_pt1 | contig 10371 bp, 9 predicted proteins | sample KBSM64metaG_FD_99694 | JGI IMG/M metagenome (GOLD analysis project Ga0105246, IMG submission 99694) | Miscanthus rhizosphere microbial communities from Kellogg Biological Station, Michigan, USA - KBS M6-4 metaG | ecosystem: Host-associated > Plants > Roots > Rhizosphere > Soil | place: Michigan... | reverse complement strand
TCAGGGAAATCGCTCGCCTACCAATTACCCGCACTGGACGCGATCCACCGCTCGGAGCTGAGGGTACTGTCCGAGCCCGGAAAGATCCACGACGACGGCGCCGTGACACTTTATTTGTCCCCCACAAAGGCACTGGCGGCGGACCAATTGGCGGCCATCCGTTCGCTGAAGCTCCCTACCGTCCGTGCAGAAACCTACGATGGCGACACCGACGTCGCGTCGCGCCGTTGGATCCGCGATCATGCCAATTTCATCCTGGCAAACCCGGACATGCTGCACTTTGGAATCCTGCCCAACCACACGTGGTGGGCACGGTTCTTCCGCAGGCTGCGCTACGTGATCGTGGATGAGGCTCATAGTTACCGGGGTGTTTTCGGCTCGCACGTAGCCAACCTCATGAGGCGCCTTCGCCGGATCTGCGCCTACTACGGCGCCGGGAGCTCCTTCCCTGAACCCGTATTCATCGCCGCTTCTGCCACTGCTTCCGAGCCCGCCGTCTCCTTCGGACGGCTCATCGGTGCTCCGGTCAGGGAAGTTTCCGAAGACTGTTCTCCACATGGCTCTACAACCGTGGCGTTCTGGGAGCCTGCCTTGACAGACGTCAAGGGCGAAAACGGAGCGAAGCAACGGCGGACTGCCGTGGCCGAAACAGCCGATATCCTGGCGAACCTTGTTTCCTCCCGGGTACGGACCATTGCCTTTATCAAGTCCCGCCGCGGTGCTGAATCGATTTCATCCATCACCAAGCGACTGCTGGACGAGGTGGATCCCAGCTTGCCCAGCCGCGTGGCGGCCTACCGTTCCGGGTACCTTCCCGAAGAGCGGCGTGCCTTGGAGAAAGCGTTGCGGTCCGGACAGCTGCTGGGGGTTTCCAGTACCTCTGCGTTGGAACTCGGCATCGATATCTCCGGGCTTGACGCGGTATTGGTTGCCGGCTGGCCCGGGACCAGGGCCTCGCTTTTCCAGCAGATTGGACGCGCAGGAAGGGCTGGCCAGGACGCCATAGCGGCGTTCGTGGCAAGCGACGACCCCTTGGATACATACCTTGTGAACCATCCGGAAGCCATCTTCGATGTGTCGGTCGAAGCCACAGTATTTGATCCAGGAAACCCGTACGTCCTGGGACCTCACTTGTGCGCGGCAGCAGCGGAGTTGCCAGTGGGCCCGGCTGAACTGGAACTCTTCGGGCCCACAGCGGAAAGCCTCCTTGACCGGCTGGTCCTGCAGGGGTATCTCCGCAAACGCCCGGCCGGTTGGTTCTGGACCCATCCGGAGAGCGCAGCCGGGATGGTGAATTTGCGGGCCGACGGTGGCGGACCTGTGAGCATCGTCGACGCCGGGACAGGTTCCCTTCTGGGGACAATGGACTCGCCGCAGACCCACTATCAGGCCCATACCGGAGCGATCTACGTCCACCAGGGGGACAGCTACCTGGTGGAGGAACTCAACGAGGCCGATCACTGCGTCATGGTGAGGCGCGTGAACCCCGACTTTTACACCACGGCCCGGGATGTAACGCAGATCGAAGTCCTGGAAACCTTGCGCTCGGTCCAGTGGGGCGACATCACTGCGCATTTTGGGGACGTAAAGGTCACAACCCAAGTGGTTTCCTTCCAGCGCAAGGCATTGATATCGAACGAGATCCTGGGCGAGGAGCCGCTCGATCTCGGGGCCAGGGATCTGTTTACCAAGGCGGTGTGGTTCGTTGTGGACAACAGGTCGCTGCATGGCGCCGGTCTGGTGGAAGCGCAGTTCCCCGGTGCTTTGCATGCGGCGGAACACGCGGCGATCGGCCTCCTTCCCCTGGTGGCGTCCAGTGACCGTTGGGACATTGGCGGTGTATCCACCGCCCTGCATGCTGACACTGGGGTACCAACGATCTTCGTCTACGACGGGCACCCCGGCGGCGCCGGATTTGCCGAGCGCGGCTTTGAAAAGGCCAAGGTCTGGCTTACAGCCACCCGGGAGGCCATCAAGGCGTGCGAATGCGAAGCCGGCTGCCCCTCCTGTGTGCAGTCGCCAAAATGCGGTAACAAGAACAACCCACTGGACAAGGCAGCCGCCATCACACTTCTGGATGTCCTCTTGAAAGACGCCGTCTAGGCCCGGGCAGTCCCAACCAACCCCGCGGCCAGGCCCCCTTGGCTAAGGAGGCGGCCCAGCCCGCGCCCTGCCTGTAGCCGTGCCGACGAGGAACGGCTGGTCCAGCTCGGTGGCGACCTCCACGACTTCGCCACGGACCACTTCGCAGGCAGTCACTGTGGCACCCTGCTGTCCTGCCACGCCGGCCGCCACGGCACAGGGCTCCCCCGAGGCTATTCCACGCGCTGCATCAGCCGCCGCGAGAGCCGCCAGGTCTGCTGCCGACGCAGCCCGCGACGCCATGACCTCCGCTTGGGCAAGAAGCAGCAGCCCGGCAAGCAATGCCAGGACTGCAAACCCCAATGTTAACGCCAGAACTGTGCCGGATCCTTGCTCAGGGTGTGACGCTGCAGGAGGACCCTTCATGGTGCACCGCCGGGAGTTTCACCGCGGGCCGTGGCCGAAGCTGTAAGAGTCCAAGGGATCAGTGAGCCCAACGAACCTCCTACCGCTGCGGAGGCTGTCACGGTCATCCAATCGCCGTCGCTTGCCACCCCCGCGGTGGCCCCCTCGCCCGCCAAACGCCTGACGATGCCCTGCACCTCGCCAGTGTTCTCGCCCCGCGCAAGGCCTCGAGCACCGGCCCGGGCGGCCTCCTCCAAACGTAGCTGAGTTATCCCCGCTGCACCGGCCGTCAGCAAGAAGGCGAGCAGCAAAATCACCGCTGGCAGGGCGACTGCGAACTCAGCCGTTACGGCACCACGTTGCTTCTGCCTTGCGGGCATTTTGATGGGGAGAGGCAGCGGCTTGATGAGGAGAGGTACCGGCTTGATTGGGAGAGGCACGAGCGAGGTCATGGCAAGGACAACGCCGTGCGAACCAGATTGAGCAAGAATCCTCGAACTTCCTCGCTCCGCAGGATAACCACCAGCAAACCCGCGAGCCCCACGGCCGCGAGCGTTGCTATGGCGTATTCCGCTGTTGCCATGCCGCCTTCGGAGCCCATGAGCGGGGTTCGCCTAAGGGTCGTCTGCCTGGGAGGGGTCCGCCTGAGGGTGGTTTGACTGAGGGTGGTTTGGCTGAGGGTGGTTTGGGTAAAAGTGCTCTGCGTGGGAGTGGTCTGCTTGGGGCTGGTCTGCTTTGAGCTGGTCTGCTGGCGGATATCGCTGTGTGCACGCCTGCGCAAGTAGTTGGACCACTTGCGGGTCCACGCTGTCCCAACCCGTTGGTTGTCCAACTGCTGGATTGCGGCCGGGGCGTGAGGTTCTACTCGGTTAAACAGCTCGATCTCCAGCTGCTCCATCCCATGCTCTTCAATCCCGAATTGCACACCCGTGCTGTGGCCACTCTTGTGTTGTCGAGCCTCATCCTGGCCGCTCGCATCGCGCACCGATGCAAGACCGGCAGTATTTGCTGCGAGCGCACGCGAACCGTTTCGTCGGTCAGCGCGACGGGCGAGGAGTGTGTTGGAGGGAGTTTCCATAGTGTGTGTTCCTTTCAGAAAAGCCGGCAGATCTACCGGGGGTGAAATCGACTCTTCCCTGACTCCGGCCGACCCTGAAGCCCTTGGTTCATCCAAGTGGATAAACCGCCGCGGGGACTGGTTGTGGAGGAAAAGAGTGGTCTGTGTGGAGGAAGGGTCGGCTGTCGTGGAGGAAGAGTCGGCTGCCATGCATGTGCTGGTGCCCTGTACTTATGCAGCCGGAAGCATGGCGGCTTATCCGGCCGGAAGCATGGCGATGAGGACGGGCACGATTCCCAGGCAAATGAAGGCCGGCAAGGAACAAAGGCCCAGGGGAACCACAAGCTTCACTCCCAGGGCGGCAGCTCGCTTCTCGGCGGCACGGAATTGCTCGCGGCGCTCCCTGGCCGCTTGGGCATAAAGAATGGAAGCCGAGGGCGCACCGGTCAATGCGGCGAAAGTCAGAGCATCCTTCAAGCGCGCTACCTCGGGCTGATGGCGGCCAGGGTTTCGCCAGGCAGCGTCCCAGTCGGCCCCCATGGCCAGCGCAGCCACGACAGGGCGGAGATCCTGGCTGATTTTCGGTGCGGCGCTACGGGAAATCAGTTCCAGTGCCCGCCCGATTCCGGCACCTGCATCCAGCATGGAAGCTACGAGTTCCAGCATCATCGCCGTGTCCCGAAGCCCATCCCCGGCGGTGGCGGCATCTGGTTGAAGGCTGCGGTCATCCTTGGAGTTAGGGTCCTCGGCCAAACCTGCCTGCAGCCGAGCGCGAAGCCCTGCTGGCGTTGCGAATCCGACAAACGCTGCCAGAGCCAATACCGCCACGAGCGCAAACAACATCATGTGGCCCCTACCGCCGAAGCGACGAGCCGGGAAGACCACACACGCCCTGCCACGGTCAGCAGAAGGCCAATGATCAGAGTGGCCACTCCGAGGATATTACCCAGCAGGATTCCCAAGGGGTCCACTCCGAGGGCCATCCCCAGCACCAAGCCAAGGACCGGGAGCCAAGACAGCAGCCTCACCGTGGCTTTGGGTCCAGCGAGGGCAGTTTGACGTGCTGCTTCAGAATCCTCCTCAGCTTCGAGTTGTGCTGCGAACCGGGTGAGGAGCTCTGCGAGTGGACAGCCGCTGGTTTCGGCTACATCCAAGCATGCAGCCAATTCCATCCAGATGCGGCGTTCTGTGCTTCCCCGGCCCGGATAGACCTTCGCGGAGGTGTTGCGAATGGCTTCTGCCGGGGAATTTCCAATGCTTGAGGCTGCCCGCGCTGAGGCCAGCACCCTGACTGATTCCACTGAGATTCCTGGAGCCGGCTGGTGGGCGATCCTGGACTTGGCGTCCAGGCCGGGCCTGGAGCTATGGACGAGCCCGGAGCTGTGGACGAGCCATAGCTCTTCCCAAAGCTGCGATTGTCCGCGTCCTCCTCTCAGGAGTGCAGCGAGCTGCTGCACCAACACCACGAGGGATAAGGGTTCTACCTTGGCCCGCCACAGCCGGCGCCACGGCCTTTTGCCCGCTCCCGGTGTTGCGTGCTCTTTCCGAACACCGGTCCCACTCAGGGGCGAGGGCTTGGCGAGTCTTGCCCGCATTCGCCGGCTGCCGGCTTGGGGCGGCTTGAGCTGGAGCCAGGCCGCCAGCGCAAGGGCTAGAACCAAGGCGGGGATCACGAGTCCAAGCCCATCACTGTGCCTACACCCGAGCCGACGGATAGGCCCTGCAAAGATCCGCCCACCTCCCCGGATAATCCAGGAGAAAGCCGTAAATTCAGCTCCGCCCACGCTGGTCCATGCACCAGTCCCTCGGGGCTACATCGCAGTGCGGTCACCACTCGTTGGCCATTCAAGGAGTCAGTCAGCACGCCGATCGAGCCTACTTTCCGCCCCAGAGGCGTCCGTTCAACATGAATCACAACGTCCAATGCACTTGAGACCTGCAACCGCACGGCCTCGGCGTTCAACCCTGCGAGCGCGCCGAGGGCTGTCAGCCGTGCCGGAACTGCTTCCGCTGTGTTGGCGTGGATCGTTCCTCCACCGCCTGTATGACCGGTATTGAGCGCGGTGAGCAACTCGCGGACTTCGGCACCGCGGCACTCCCCCACAATGAGCCGGTCCGGACGCATACGCAGGGCTTGACGGACCAGCTCGCCAAGATCCAGCGCTCCACCTCCCTCAAGGTTTCCATGGCGGGATTCAAGCGTGACGACATGCGGGTGGATCGGGTTGAGTTCAGCGGCATCTTCGATCAATACCAAACGTTCGGACGGGTGGCACAGGCCGAGCATGGTGGACAGGAGCGTTGTCTTCCCGGATCCGGTGGCACCGCTGACCAGGAAGCTCAGGCGCCGCTCCACAATCGCGCGGAGAAGAGCCTCGATGTGCTGATCGAACATGCCACCTTCGCGCAATTCAGCCATTGTGAAGGTTTCTTCGCGTCGAATTCGAATCGATAGCAGAGTCCCCGCAGTTGATATTGGCGCCAGAACTGCGTGCACGCGATAGCCGCCTTTGAGCCTGACATCTACGCAGGGAGAGCCATCGTCCAACCGGCGACCACCTGCAGAGACCAGCCTTGCGGCCAGCGCCCTGACTTGCTGTTCAGAATCGAAATGCACGGGAGATCGTTCCAGGCCCCGTCCCCGGTCGAGCCAGACTGATTCGGGGCCATTGACAAAGATGTCTGTGACCGAGGGATCGTGCGCAAGCTGTTGAAGGGGCCCTAGACCATTCAATTCCGCATTGATGGATTCCGTGGCTTCCAGGGCACCCGCGGTACCCAACAGTTTGCCGCTTGCCTGTACGGCGGCCGCAACGGTGGAGGGTGTTACTGGCCCGTTTCCCGAGAGCACAGACTCCCGGACGGTTTCAAGAAGGACGGAGTCCAACCGACGGCTCTGACTCCGGCGCCCTGCGGTGAAGGGTGCTCCCGTCCGAGGCCAGCCTTGCGCGCTTCTGTCCTGACGGCTCATTCAATCGTGCCGTTCAATTCCAGCACGCCCCGGGCGAAGCGGTTCACGGACTTGCGACGGCCCAGCTCAAGGAGCCGACCGAGTTCGGTCCCTGCGGCCGCTCCTCGAATCTCCGGAAGAATCCCCAAGAGGGGCAGTCCCAACGACTCGGCAATGAGTTGCGCATCAACGGCCGAAGGGCCACCACGCCGGACCACCAACCCCGTATCCAGGGGTGGCAGCTCGTTGAGGATGTGTGCCGCGGCGACGGCCGGTTTCAGGTGGGCTGTGGTCATCAACAGGATCTTCTCGCAGTCCCAGGCAAAGGTTCGCAGGCATTCCTCACTGCGCCCGATGTCCACCACAACGAGTTCGAAACTTCGACGCGCCGCATCCATGACAGCGGCCACGGAACCGGTATCCGGTGTTGTGAACGCTTCACGTGTACCCGGCCATGACAGGAACGCGAAGCCACCGGCCACTGGCAGGGAGTCCCTGAATTGGACGGGATCAATGCTGCCCCGCGTTTCGGCGAAGTCCGGCCAGCGCAAGCCGGCCAGCTCTTGAACAGTAATTGCCAGTTCCAGGCCGCCACCCCGGGGATCTCCGTCCATCAGCAGGGTGCTGATGCCGTCGCCCGCCGCTGCCTGGGCAAGCCAAATTGCTGTGGTGGAGGCTCCAGCCCCGCCGCAACCTCCCACGATCCCGATGACGAACCCGCCAGGTTCCGGCGAACCATACACACTCAAGTACTCGGCCAACCAGTTTGCGGCCTCGGGAAGGACAGCTACGCGCTCTGCGCCCAGGGCAGCAGCCAGCCGCCACAACCCATCACCCTCGGCAGACCTGCCCAGTAAGACGGTGGGCGCCTGCCTTCGAGGCGGCAGCTCGCGGATGTCGCTGCCCACCAGGACAACGTCGGCGCCATCCCAGCCATGCATTGCCGCTCCTACGTCGGCGGCCAACTCGAGGCTGCCACCTGCGGCAGCGACGATTCTTCGCGCCTCTTCCTGAAGGTAGGCGTCGCCGGTGACGAGGAGGATATCGGCAGCTTCCCCCGGCATCCAGGAATCGTCCGCAGCCTGCCCCAAGAGTTCGTTGCTGGATCGTCTGTGCCCAAGATGTCGCTTGCTCATGAAGCCACTTTCCCGGCGTCGAAGCCTGGAACATAAGCTCTCAAACGCCCCATGTGGACAACCCGGCCCAGACAAGGGGTGTGGAGGAACAGTTGATGTACTCCCACAGGGCAGAATGGACACCATGTATTTGCTGCTCGCCGCCCATCCGGACGGCGCAGCCATACAAAGAGTCTCTCCGACGGGGAAGGCCACCACCGACCCTCGCGTCGTCCCGCGAGGTGAGTTACCCGGCGTCGTCCGTGAACTGGAAAGCCAGCGGCCCCGCTGGGTGTGGCATCGCGCGCAGGACCTCTACCCGGAACTCCTGAGGAACGGCGTGAAACTGGAGCGCTGCCACGACCTCGCTCTCTGCGGAGCTATCCTGGCGCACTCCTCTTTCACGGCGCACACAGACTACGCAAAGAACGCTGAAAAGCTCACGCAGGACGACGATTCAACGCCGCCCCGCGCACTGCAGCCACCACCCCCGCCCGCCGATCAGGGCGCACTCTTCGAGGACTTCACCCCGACGTCCAAAAGTCCGGGGCTGGCTGAACTGCGGGATGAGTTTGCTGCGCAACAGCACGCGATCGCCCAGGTCCCTGCAGACGACCAACGGAAGCAACGCTTGCAATTGCTGCTCGCGGCCGAGTCCGCCTGTGCAATCGTTGCGGTGGAAATGCAACACGCCGGCGTTCCCTGGCGGGAAGAGGTACACGAACAGATCCTTGCCGACGTACTCGGGCCCCGTCCGCCACTTGGCCACAGGCCCCGGGCACTTGAGATGCTGTGCAACGAGCTGCGGGAGATCCTCACATCACCAAGCCTGAACCCGGACTCCCCCCAGGACCTTATGCGGGCCCTTCATCGGAACGGAATCGAAGTCAAAAGCACCCGGCAATGGGAGCTCCAGGAGTCCAAACACCCTGCGATCCAGCCCCTGCTTGCGTACAAGAAGCTCTCCCGCCTGCACACCGCGAATGGTTGGGCATGGCTGGATGCCTGGGTCCAGGATGGCCGGTTCCACCCCGAGTATGTGGTGGGAGGCGTGGTGTCCGGAAGGTGGGCCTCCCGCGGCGGAGGTGCTTTGCAGATTCCCCGGAATATCCGTGCCGCGGTTCGCGCAGACCCTGGCCACAAGCTCATCGTCGCCGATGCCTCCCAACTGGAACCTCGCGTCCTTGTAGCGCTCGCCCAGGACACAAAGATGGCCGAGGCCGCGCGGGACAAAGACCTTTACGCGGGTATAGCAGCCCAGGGCTTCGGCGGGGATCGGTCCAAGGCGAAGGTTGCGCTGCTCGGCGCCATTTACGGCGCCACCACCGGTGAATCGGGCAGGCTTATGCCGCAGTTGGCCCGGACATATCCGCGAGCGGTGGGCTTTGTTGAGCAAGCAGCGAGGGAAGGGGAGGCAGGGCGGACCGTCACCACCCGCTTGGGACGAAGCAGCCCACCGCCGTCCCACGGCTGGTTGCGAAGCCAACAGTCCACCACTGCCGAGGAGCAGCGGCGAGCCGACAACCTGGCGCGCTCCCGTGGCCGCTTCACGCGAAACTTCGTGGTCCAGGGTTCAGCCGCGGAATGGGCCTCCTGCTGGTTGGCGGAATTACGACGGCGGCTGCGCGCCTTGGATGCCGAAAGCTCACCCTCAGGGGAACTCGTCTTCTTCCTCCACGACGAAGTAATGGTCCATGCCCGGGATGAAGCCGTAGACGCCTGCATCCAGGCGATCGAGGAGTCCGCAAACGCAGCGAAAGAGCTTATGTTCGGCCGGATTCCGGTCGAATTCCCGGTGAGTGTCGCCGTCGTCGATTCTTACGACAAAGCGAAGTAGGCAGCTGCTTGTCCGCCGGGAGCGTCCGGGGGAAACTGGCCACGTGGGTTCGGACGTGCGTGATTCCGTGGATTCGTACATCGCTTTCCAACTTGCAGAGCTGGAGGGCTGCTTGCCGCTGGTTGGCGCGGCTGACCAGGACGCGGTCCACGGCGCCCGGCTGGCGCTTCGGCGGCTCCGTTCTGTCCTTTCATGCTACAAATCCGTTCTCCCTGACGTCCCGGAGGCCACGGGCCGAGATGTCCGGTGGCTGGCGCGCTCGCTCGGCGAAGCCCGCGACGCATACGTACTGTCCCAGCGTTTGACGCTATGGCTGGACGCGTCAGAATCCTGGCTGTCGCCGGACGCACTTCATGAGGCCGTGACCCAGCTCCTGGACAGCAGTACCGGGACGGCTACTCACATCGGGACCGGACGGCGATGGCAGGGAATCGTCAGGGCAAGCCGGCAAGCCCTCCTTCCTGCAACTGCCCACCTGGCGGCACGGCAAAATGACAACCATCCCAGTCTCATCGAGGTGGCAGACCTCCTGCAGCCGCGCTGGGAGACGGTCCAGAAGAGCTTGGAAGCTGCGCAACGAGGCCTGGAAACAGACAGCCCGCACGCTGATGAAGCGGAACGCAACGAAGTGCTTCATGGGGCGCGAAAGGACATCAAAGTATTGCGGTACTCCGTGGAGGCGGTGGCCCATGTCCTGGGCGGAGGCGCCACGGCGATCATCCAACCATCGATGGTCCTGCAGCGTCTCCTCGGGGAACAACACGACAGCGTGGCTGGCCAGGCATGGATAAAAAGCCTTGCAGAAATGCCTGGTGCAGAGCCCGTGGACGTCGAGGCCCTTCAAAGCATGGAACAGCGTCGGCTCGCCGAGACCGAGGCCAGCCTTCGGGCAGCGTTGCTCAGCTCCCCTATCCCTGAGCCTCGC
>Ga0105246_10002893_pt1 | contig 10390 bp, 10 predicted proteins | sample KBSM64metaG_FD_99694 | JGI IMG/M metagenome (GOLD analysis project Ga0105246, IMG submission 99694) | Miscanthus rhizosphere microbial communities from Kellogg Biological Station, Michigan, USA - KBS M6-4 metaG | ecosystem: Host-associated > Plants > Roots > Rhizosphere > Soil | place... | reverse complement strand
TGCACTTACGCAGGATGAGATATTTACGCTGATGAACTCGGCCAAGGTGTACTGGAGCTGTTCGGCGTTTGATACGTTTGCGATGCCGCTGACGGAAGCGATGGCGATGGGTAAAATGGTCGTGAAACCCGAGCATGCCTGCTACGGTCACATCAGATCCACGCATGCCTTTGCTGGCAACGAGGATAACTGGTTTGAACTGGTGAACATGGCTGCAGCTGCGCCTCGCAGTGTATCGGAAGACAACCGCGAGTACGCATTCGGTGCCTTTTCCAGAACGATTATGAAGGAAGGGTATCGGAACTTTTTTGCAGACTGGCTGAAATAAGGTGCCAAGCTATGAATAGGTATGGATAAAAAGCGATCATTCTAGTTCATGCTCTATGGAGAGGTTATACCGTAATACTGCTCCGTAGCGGTCGATATGAATATCCAATCATAAGGAGAGAGTTCTATGGATATTGTTATTTTGTGGACGCTTGGGATGTGGGTGGTACAGCTGCTGATCGAATGGATCGTGTATCGGGCGCAGGGGCGTCAGATGACGTGGATTCAGTCCATTTTGCCGTGTCTGACGTTACTTGGCGGAGCAGGTGTGATCGTGATGAGTATCAATATGGAAAACTGGAACGCCATTGGCTATGCGCTGCTTGGTGCAGCAATAGGTACATCGGGACTGCTGACACTTGTCACGGTTGCGATTACGGCTCTGGTGCTTCGGCTTCGTGGAAGGCATTAATCAGGGGGATATACGGACATGCCGTTTCAGGAGTTTGATGCAGCGAAACGCTGAATGCTGGAAGCCATACGGGTGTAAGTTACGATTGCTTTAAAAAAGGAAAGGAACATGTGATGAATAGCTTAATCATGCAACATTGGTCCGCCGAACAGCAAGAGATGCCAGGTATGAATTGCATTGCTTTTGCAGATGGAACGGTCATTATTTTAAATATCCGAACATATTTCGACCCTAACAACAATGGGCGTACCCTGTCTGTTTCTCCGCTGTGTGATACGACGATAGATAGTATTGTGAAGTACAATTCAGATTGTTGGACGATGGTGGATGCGTGGACAAGTGTGGATTATCAAGGTGGGAAGGTTGTTGGCGGGGATGGGCAAATGGGGAATGAAGGCTTCATTGCTTGTACCGATGCAGAAGACAATTTGGTATGGGGGATTTTTTTCGAGGACACCAACCCGATCAAAACGTTAAGTGTCAACGGTAATACCTTAATTGCGATCAATGAGCATGAGGAACTGCGTGTGGAGATAAATTTGCACAATGTAGTGGATATTCGGATGACTTATCTAGGGTAATTTGCCTCCGGGTAGAAGAGCGGTAGAAAATCGGAAGAAGAGCCGTATAAGCTCGTAGGAGATCGTAGGAGTTCAGCACGAGTAGTCCGGAGATGAAAACTGCTGATAGAGGATAGCTGTATGAAAACCGGTGCACCCACATAACAATGTCACAGGCACATGACAGGGAGCTAGCTGCATGAGGTGGTTGCAGAGATACAATCGATTGTGATATATTGACATTACTTATGACAAGGGAGGTGAAGACAGGTGAATCACGAGATGCTTAACAACCGTATTAGCCAGCTGCCGATTGCTATGGCTGGCATTGTTCATACTTTTTCGAACAACGGGAGAAGTCTGTCCAATTTTGAATATACGGAAGTTAACATGTGCGAGAAGATGCCTGCCTTGACCTCATTCGGACGATAAGCATATTTGCTTGAATTCTGAAGGGCCGCGGAGCTAACCTCCTGCGGCTCTTTTTGTGTTGCGGTCGGGCTCTTCCACACCATAGGAGGAACCTTATTATGATGATTATTAGCGCGCAACAGTTGAAACAATATCACGGAGCACATCTGGTGCTGGACGGCATTACATTTGAAATTATGGAAGGCGACAAGGTTGCCCTGATCGGCCGCAACGGAAGCGGCAAAACCACCTTGATGCGTCTGATGGCCCGGTTAAGCCAGCCGGATGAAGGCCAACTGATGCTGAAAAAAGATACACGAGTCGGTTATGTCGCCCAAGTACCCGAAGGAATGGATGACCACACGGTGCTGGGTGTATTAGGCCTTGGCTTCCGGGAACTTATCGCCTGCCGTACCCAGATGACCGAATTGGAGCAGCAGATGTCCGATCCTTCCTGTGCGGCAGATCCAGAACAACTGGAGCGTCTGTTGAAACGGTATGCAGCACTGCAGGAGCGGTTCGAACGCGAAGGTGGATACGAGATGGATGCTAAGATTGACCAAGTTGCAGACGGGCTGGATATTGCGAAGGCACATTACGGCTGGCGGTTCGGATCGCTCTCTGGCGGTGAGCAGACAAGTGTGGTGCTGGCTTCGCAGCTGATCGTCAGTCCTGATCTGTTATTGCTGGATGAGCCAACGAACCATCTGGATCTGGAGCGGGTGGAGTGGCTGGAAGGATTTTTGCGAGAATATTCCGGTACCGTTATTCTGATCTCACATGACCGCTATTTCCTGGATCGGGTCGTGACGCGCACACTGGAGCTGGATGACGGAGAAGCCGAGATTGCTGCGGGCGGATACACCGAATATATGAAGGTGAAGGAACAGCGGCTGCTGAAGCAGTTTGAGGAGTTCAAAGAGCAGCTGAAGGTTATGAAAAAGATGAAGGAAACGATCCGCCAGCTGGAAGAATGGGGACGTGTCGGCGGTAACGAAAAGTTTTTCCGTCGTGCGGCCTCCATGCGCAAAGCACTGGAGCGGATGGAGCAAGTAAAACGTCCTGTGCTGGAGCGTCGTCATGCGGATTTTGATGTGCTTCCGACGGATCGGACAGGTAAACGTGTAGCGGTGCTGGAAGACGTGGAAAAACGATACGGTGACCGGGATATTTTAAGTGGCGTATCTGCTCTGTTGGAATACGGGGACAAGGCAGCCTTGATTGGCCGCAATGGCTCCGGTAAAACAACACTTTTCAAGCTGCTGCTGGGTGAAGAACAGCCGGATGCAGGCAAGCTGGAATGGGGCGCACGCGTTGATGTGGGATACCTGGCTCAGCAGGAGGAACCTGTGAATCCCAAGCTGAACGTGCTGGAGTACTTCCGTCTGGAAGCAGGCGTGGAGGAAGGGGAAGCTCGTGGCATTTTGGCGCGATATCTATTCTATGGTGCAGATGTTTTCCGTTCGGTAGGACAGCTGTCCGGTGGAGAATGGACTCGTCTGAGGCTCGCGCTGCTGGTACAGCGCAAACCGAATGTGCTTCTGCTGGATGAGCCGACGAACCATCTGGATATTGCCTCAAGAGAGGCGCTGGAGGATTCGCTTGCTGATTTTGAAGGAACCGTGCTGGCTATCTCGCATGACCGATACTTTGTGAATCGCCTCGCCTCCCGTGTCTGGGAACTGGAGAATGGGCAGCTGACGACGTACCTTGGGGATTACGAAGCATATCGGGAGAAAAAACTTGATTTGCAGGCTCGTGCAGCGAAAGAAGTTTCACAAGAACTTGGAGCAGGTAGTGCTGGAAACGGATCAAAAACCGGAAGAAGAGCAGCAGAAAAGGGAACCGGGACGGGGATCGATGAAAAGTCAACAGAGACGGGAGCGAGCAAAGGTGCCCGACGGAAAGCCGGAGGCAACGGACATGATGCTGCATCTGCAAGCAGAGAGAACGTGTTGGAGCTAGCTCAAACTGAGCTGGATGCTGGACGGGGGAGCATCGGAAGCGGAAATCGTGAACGGGTTAGCAATCAAAGCCGCAGCGGAAGTGGTAGCAGTATTGGGAAATACGGGTCGGTTGAAAAGCTGGAGCAGGCGATGGCTCGTATAGAAACACAGATTCAGGAGCTTGATCAGCAGCTTGAAGCGTTAGCCAATGATCCGGCAGCGTTGGAGCAAACCTGGAACGAGCGGGAGCGGTTATCCGCTGCATACGATGAGTTATTGGCTCAATGGGCTGAGATGTGATCGTAGAGTACGAACAGCAAGAGCATGCCACAAGCCGTTAATAAAACACAGCCAAACCTCACTGAGCGAGTGTGAATACAGGGCTGATTGTTGAAATTAACTAACTAGAAGTGTAGGAAATGGACTAGAGCGTAAGGACGTAGAAGGGAACGTAAAAGGACTGTCTCACAGTTGATATGCATTGGGTATGCATTGACTGCCATGAGGCAGTCCTTTTTGTGTGATATTACTTTAATTACTTTAATCCGTATGTACCTTGCCTCAAATTTCGGCTGCTATTTTCGAACTATTCTCGCTGGTCTTTTTTGGAAGGAATTGCGATAGAGTTTTTCAAGAGTTAGTTCTGTTGAGATGATCGATGTTGATTTTCATGCGTGCAAGGGTAACTATTATTGATCCCAAGAGGCCCATCCCTGACTCCAGCTATTCTAACGATCTGAGAAGACGCTATTTGGGTATTTTTTAGCGATTTAAAATTCTAACGATCACCAGAGACGTTATTTACTAGAAATGTGGAGTTTTTAGCCGATTTTACAGGTTTTTCTCCGAAATAACGTTTCTCCTGATCGTTAGAATTTGGGCAGCCTGTTTTTTCGCCAAATAAGCTCTGTGGTGATCGTTAGCGCATGAGTGGGAGATGAAATTGGGAAGTAGGGAGTTAGGTGGTTAGGTAAGTAGGGAAGTAGAGGAAGTAAGGTAGTTAGGGAAGGGAGGTAGATCAGTAGGTAAACATGTAAGGCATGTTAAGTAGGCAGGCAGGTAGGTAGATAAGATAGATAAAGTAGGTCTGGTGTGTAGGCTGGAGCATAGTTAAAAGTGCACCATAAATTACTGTGTTTCTTTTTACATGTCTCGGCGAATAGTGTAACTTTTTTCCTTCTCATGCGTTTAATACGTTTGTGTATATTGAAACGGCTCACCTACGAGCTTGCAGATAGGGAGGGAATCACCATTTATTATTCATTGATGTATCGCAGTTGGTCAGAGGATAAACAGACCGAGACGGGTGTGCTTGAGCAGGCTTCAGTGACGCGGGATGAACTGTTTATGCGCAAGCTGGTGGATGCTACTCTGATGAAAAACAAACTATGGGCCCATCTGTCCAATGAGTGTCAGGATCGGCGCGAACATGCCATCTACGTGACTGCGTATGATCAGCAGATGCCGGAAGGGCATGGTGCTGCTATTGCGGATGCAGCGCTGGCAATGTGTAAAATGTCTTCCATGTACAGTCCGGAGTATATGCTGTGGAATGGACGTTCTTTTGATGAGTTGGAGCTTGCGGAATCCTCTGGTTACACCATGGAGCTGGCTGAGCAGCTGCTGGATCACTACATGGTACGCGAAGGCAAGACGTACGAGTTTCTGTATTCCGTGCTAGATGCGGATCGGAAGAAAGTACTGTTTTTCATGAAAGAGGTGGATCTGTAATGAAGGAAGAAGAGATGCGAAAACCCTTATCGGAACAAGTGTCCAGAAACATCATCAGTGATGAAATTGCATTCAAATCACAATCTAGTTCGGAGACTGCAGTGGCATCAAGCAATGCATTAGAATCAAAATCATCATCCGCATTAGACTCTGAAATGGGCTCTAAACCAAGCCCAAAATCAGAACCAAAACCGGGTTCCAAAGCCAAACTGGTCGCATTCTCGCTCATGCTGGCTGTACCTGCGGTGCTTGCGGGATGTGGCAGTAACAATGACGAATGTGACCCCGAATATGATACAGGCTGCGAGTACGATTCCAGCAGCGGTCACTACTATTATGGCGGATACGGCGGCTCATCTTATCGCAGTAGCAAAGACGGTAGCAGCTCTTACAAAAGCTCAACCAAATCCAAATCGAGCGGTTTCGGCAGCTTTTTCCGAAGTTCGGGAGGTTAATGACATCATGAAGCAGGCAATCATTCTCCGCTTCATTCGGGGGAGGCTGGCAGGATGAGGGAAGTGTACTCAATGCCATTCAGCCACGAGGAGATTTTCTCGGGTGAAGCTGGAGAGCAGATTCCATATCATCGCATGTACGGCAAACAGTATTGTGTACCTACATTGACGATCTATACGCCAGAAGAGCTGGGGGAGCTACGTGCCGCGGCAGAGGCGGTAGACGGGATTTACATCAAAGTGATGCGTTTCATCCAGAGATATATGCCGGACTCATTTCTGGAGCATCCTCTTGGCATCCATCCAGGGTTGATCCCCGCAGCACGCATGGAAGCTGTTACAGGTGGAATCACTCGTCAGGACTGGATTATTGGTGAAGCTGGTCTGAAATGTATTGAAAATAACACCGATACGCCAACAGGTATACCTGAATCGGCTGCACTCGAAAGTATTTTGATCGGACGCACAGAAGATCAGGCATGGACTGCGCCATCTATGCATATGGATGCACGTATCCAAGATTGCTTCCGATCGTGGTTATCTTTTTATGCCGAGCAAGGGCTGGAGGGACCGGTCACATTCACCTCTTACGGCGATCATGTGGAGGATCGAACCAACACCGTCTACCTGATGGAACGCTGTCGTGAAGCCGGATACGAGGTGTTATATGCTCCATTGGAGGAGCTTGAGATTGTGCAGGGAGAGGCACTGTATCATCAGGGCCGCGAAATCCGTTTGTTGTATCGTCTGTATCCGCTGGAATACCTGATTGGGGATCGGGACGAAGCGACCGGTGTGGACATTGGTGCTGCTCTTATTGAACTGGTGCGAGAAGGGCGACTTGGCCTTATGAATCCTGTCCAGCACGTGCTGATGCAGAGCAAAGGTTTTATGGCTGCCATCTGGTCGCTGTACGAGAGGAATGAGCAGACGCCCGAGTACTGCGGATTTACGCTTTTTGATGAGGCAGAGTTGGAAGTGATTTCACGTTATTTGCTGCCGACTTACTTCACCGCGGAGCCGTTTGAGCAGAGCGATGTGCCTTACGTAGCCAAGAGCTATTGGGGGCGCGAGGGCCGTGGGACACTTTTGCTGGATCATAATGAAGTTCAAGAGCCGGTGGACGTCGTGGATACGAATAGAGATACGGGTACGGATAAAAACACAAATACGGCAGACGGATCTACACTCCTTAATAAAGAAGATGACGAGGACGAAGAGGTTGCCGCCTATTACGAAAATCAGCCCAAAGTATATCAGCAACTCGTGCCGATGGAGCAGGCTGTAATTCAGACAGAGGATGGCGAATACAGTGGTTATTTGCTGACTGGGGTATTTGTGATTGGTGGACGTTTTGCCGGAATGTTGCCTAGGGTGGGGGAGAAGGTAACCGGAGATATGGCGTATTATTGCGCCGCTGCTGTGCGAGAACCATTGAATGATGAGGAGGAGAAGGAATGGAAAAGCTGGGATTGAACCTCGTGAATGTTGCAGTGGGGATTGGCATTCTGTTAGTGGTATTAGTTGTGGGATATTTTGCGTTCAGCAAATTGACTCGTTATAACGATAGTGAAGAGATTGCAAAAGGAAATGAAGCCGCAGGTATGTACATGGGAAGTAAGCTGCTGGGACTTTGTATTATTGTAGGCATGGTGTCCTTTTCGACTCACTCATGGGTGGATATGCTACTGTGGTCAGTGCTGGGTATCATTATTCTGTGTCTGGTCTATATTATATTTGATTTCTTGACGCCTAAAATAAAGGTCTGTGACGAGATTGCGCGGGGCAATATGGCGGTAGCACAGTTGTTACGCTCCGTGATCATCGGCGTTTCCATCGTCATTGGTACGTTTTTGATGTAAAATAAACCTGACGTTTCGACGTAAATATGTCCGTTGAATGAATATGGTGATATACACGAGGGTCGTTCAATGGATGTGGAACGAATATTATACAGAAGAAGGAGCGCGGCAGCATGAGAAGAGTCATCATTGATACGGATACAGCAGGAGACGATACGATTGCGATCTTGACAGCACTGCATCATTTTCAAGTGGAAGGCATTACGATTACAGGTGGCAACGTGCAGTTTGACCAAGAGGTTGAGAATGCACTGTACACCGTGCAAGTTGCCGGACACGGCGGGAAAGTTCCGGTATACAAAGGCTGCGAGCGTCCACTCATGGCCTATGGTCAGGCTCAGCATCGTACGGTAGAAGATGTGCATGGCGATGACGGTATGGGTGGCGCGCATTTCCCCAAGGCGGATCAACGTCCCGAGAGCGGGCATGCGGTTGATTTTATTATCGAGAAGGTGCATGCACATCCAGGGGAGATTGAACTGCTGGCCATTGCGCCGCTAACGAACATCGCGATGGCGATTCAGAAGGACCCAACCATCGTCCCTGAGATCGCTCATCTATACATCATGGGTGGAACGAACAATGCACTGGGCAATATCACACCGGCGGCAGAGTATAACTTCTACGTAGACCCGGAGGCGGCCAAAATTGTATTACATGCAGGCATTCCGATTACGATGGTTGGCTGGGAGATGTGCACCCAATATTCCGTAATGGACGATGACGATCATGCCGAGATTGCAGCACTCTGTACCTCGGGTTCCGATTTCTTCATCGCGATCAATAAAGTGGTCATGCAATTCAACAAGTCGGTACATAAATTGAACGGAACAACGCATCCTGATACCCTGTTAATGGCGGTAGCCGCAGATGAGTCACTCATGACGAAGTCTGGTCATTATTATGTCGATGTGGAAGCGGCAGGGGAATTGACACGCGGATACAGCGTGGTGGATATCAACGGACGTTTTGGTAAAGCGCCAAATGTACGTGTCCGTGAAGCAATTGATCGTCCGAAGTTCAAGTCCATGCTGCTGGATGTGCTGACTGCCATTCAGTAACCGCATCGTAACCGCAGAGCAGGAGAAACGTTTGTAAATGGTTGACAGAATATGCGTAGACTAAGGTTACAGCTATTAAATCCGTACCTCTAACCAGGTGCGGATTTTTATTTTGCCTATTTTTAACTAAACTACTTCATCTGTCGTAGTAACTGTGCTATACTCAAACTACTACGACAGATGAAGTAATGAGGAGGAATATCTTTTGTGATCAGCAGTGACGTAATACGCGGTTATAATGATACGCTGATCCTTTACATGTTGCTTGAAGGAGAATCGTACGGATACGAGATTTCCAAGAACATCAGGCAGCTGACGGATGAGAAGTATGTCATGAAGGAAACTACACTCTATTCGGCCTTTACCCGCTTGGAGAAAAACGGATATATCGAATCTTTTTATCAGGATGAAAGTCTGGGCAAACGCCGCACGTATTACCGAATCACACCAGCTGGCCTGGACTATTACAGAGAAAAATGTGAGGAATGGAAGGTTACGCAAGAGGTCGTTAATCTGTTTATCAGGGAGCTGTGATCGGATATGGAGACAATAATGGTGTATCTGGACAATATGTTTGCAGGATTGCCGAGAAGTCCTGAGGTGGAGCGCATGAAACAGGAGCTTCTTTCGGGTATGGAAGATAAGTATCTGGAGTTAAAACAGGAGGGCAGATCGGAGAATGAGGCGGTTGGCATTGTGATCTCCGAGTTTGGCAACATTGAGGAACTGATGGAAGAACTCGGTATTCAGACTGAGGATGCTACGGAAACATATCCAGTGCTCACCGAAGAAGAGGTTCAGGCCTATCTCGCGGCTAAGCGAAGTGCAGGTTTCTGGACGGGGCTGGGCGTGTGGCTGTCCTCAGCGGGAATAGCTTTTCTCATATTAATGGATACATTGTTCGAAAGCATGGGTACATCATCAGATCAAGGTACGTTCGGCATTGGCTCTGTGCTAGGCATGAGTGGGATGTTTGTATTGGTGGCTGTTGCCGTGGGCATGTTCATCTACAGCGGTATGAAGCTGGGACGGTTTGAGTATATGGAGAAGGGGTTCCAGCTCCCCCGTTCTCTTCTGATGATTCTTCAGCGTAGTAAGGCAAGTTTTGCACTCACATATCGTGTGGCTCTTATTACGGGCGTGTGTCTGTGCATCCTGTCTCCTGTTTTCATCTTTGCAGGGGCCTATGTGAATGATACGTATGCAGCTTACGGTGTGTCGGCTCTCTTGGCGGCAGCGGGAATCGGTGTATTCTTGTTTGTCTATTACGGTAACATTCAGGGTTCCTATACGACGTTGCTTGAGGATCAACATCTGAATGCAGCCAAGAGAGAAGAGGCACGAGCAGTGCGGGCCGTTGAGGCTGTGGTTTGGCCACTCGCGACAGCGTTCTTCCTCTTTACGGGTTTCGTCTACCAGCGCTGGGATATTAACTGGGCAATTTTCCCGATCGTTGGTATTCTCTCCGGCAGTTTTAGCAACGTGTATCACATTATGAAAAATAAAAAGTCATCCTGATCTCAACTATAATTCCCCTGAGAGTTTTTAAGACTTAACTTTCGGGGGGGGGGGGGGGTTTTTTTTTTTTTTTTTTTTTTTTTTTTTCTTTTTTTTTTTAATAGGTT
>Ga0105246_10002892_pt1 | contig 10390 bp, 8 predicted proteins | sample KBSM64metaG_FD_99694 | JGI IMG/M metagenome (GOLD analysis project Ga0105246, IMG submission 99694) | Miscanthus rhizosphere microbial communities from Kellogg Biological Station, Michigan, USA - KBS M6-4 metaG | ecosystem: Host-associated > Plants > Roots > Rhizosphere > Soil | place: Michigan... | reverse complement strand
TACATGTCCGGGATGAGGAAGCTGCTCTGGGCATTGACGATCAGGTAGCCCAGGCCGGCCTTGGCGCCCACCATTTCCGCGGCGATCAGCACCAGGATCGAGGCCGTGCCGGCCATCCGGATGCCGGTGAAGATCGTCGGTACTGCGGAAGGCAGGATCACCTTCTGGAAGAGCCGGAAGCTGTTCAGGCCCAGCGATTTCGCCGCCCGGATGAGCAGCGGGTCCACGGTCTTCACTCCGGCGATCGTGTTCAGCAGCACCGGGAAGAACGCCGCGTAGGCCACGATCGTCACCTTGGATTCCTCGCCGATGCCCAGCAGCAGCGTGAACACCGGAAGCAGCGCCAAGGCAGCCGTGTTGCGGAACAGCTCCAGCAGCGGGTTGAGCACCGAATTGAGCCGGCCGTACCAGGCAATCAGCAGCCCAAGGGACACGCCCGCCACCACGGCGATGCCGAAGCCGGCCACGGAGCGGCTCAGGCTCGCCGCCAGATGGCCCTGGATGGAGCCGCTTTCGAAGAGCTTCCCCCAAGCCAGCAGCACCTCGTGCAGGGGCGGCAGGAAGACGCGGGTGGACGGCGCCACGAGGTAGGCAGGAGCGAATTCCCACAGCGCCAGGAACGCCAGGATGCCCGTGGCTTTCCAGAGTCCGGATCCGGCGCGGGAGGCGGCATCCCTGGCGACGACGGCCGCCGCGGTGAAGGCCGCCGTCGCCGGCTTTTCCGGGGGAGCGGCCTGCCCGACGGCGGAACCCGGGGCAGCGTCCGGACCGCCTGCGGGGCGGGCCGTCTTGGTCAGTGTTGCGCTCATCAGGCGGCGCTCCTTTCGTGGGTGGCGGGCTCGTCGGGGGCAGTGCCGTCCGGCAGGATCTTGCGGTGGCCGGCGCCCTGGGCGAGGCGCACCTCGTCGTGGAGCAGGGTCCATACCTTGTGCCGCTGCTCCACGAAGGCGGGCGCGGAACGGATGTCTTCGTCGCCGTCGCGGTCCGGGATGTCCACGTCCACGATCGCCTTCAGCCGGCCCGGCCGGGCACTGAGCACGGCAACCCGCTGGCCCAGGTACACGGCCTCGTCGATGCCGTGGGTGATGAACACGATCGTCTTGCCGGTGGCCCGCCAGATCCGCAGGAGTTCTTCCTGCAGCTGTTCGCGGGTCTGGGCGTCCAGGGCGGCGAAGGGTTCGTCCATGAGCAGCACGTCCGGCTCGTAGGCCAGGCTCCGGGCAATCGCGACGCGCTGCTTCATGCCGCCGGACAGCTCATGCGGGAAACGGTCCTCGAAACCGGCCAGGCCCACCAGCTTGAGGTACTCGCTGGCCTTGGCGGCGCGTTCGCGGCGGCTGAGTTTACGGCCGTCCGGTCCCTTGCCTTCCAGCCCGATCGACACATTGGCCGAAGCGGTGCGCCAGGGGAAGAGTGCGTACTGCTGGAAGACCACGGCCCGGTCCTTGCCCGGGCCCGTCACCGGCTGGCCGTCCACCAATACCTCGCCGGAGGTGGGCGTGGACAGGCCAGCCAGGAGGTCCAGCAAGGTGGTCTTGCCGGAGCCGCTGGGCCCCACCAGGGTGAGGAACTCGCCGTCGCGCACGTCCAGGCTCAGGGAGTCGACGGCCGTCAGGGTGGTGGCTGTGCCGCCCGACTTCCTGCCGGGCCGCACCGTGAACTGCTTGGTGACATTTCTGAGGCTGATCTTGGCTGTCATCACTTCCCCTTTGCGAGTTCGTTGAACTCGTTCGTGTAGTAGTTGGCGGGGCTGAGGTCCTTGGTGACGATGCCTGAGCTCTTCAGCCATTCGGCCCAGCGGGTGAAGTCCTCATCCTTGATCTTTCCGGCGTCCGGGACGCCGACACTCTTCCAGTACTGAAGAGCGTCGGTGCTTTCGTTGCGTCCGCGTTCCTTGATGATCTTGGTGAAGCGGGCAATGACGTCCTTGCGGGGAGTGGTGCGTTCCCACTCGATGGCCTTGGCAACGCCGGTGACGAAGGTCCTGGTGGTGTCCGGGTTCTTGGCGATGAAGTCGTTGCGCAGCACGTAGGGTCCGCCGGCGAAGCTGCCGAAGAACTGGACGTCGCTGAAGACCGAGCGGAGGCCGCCCGCCGCGATGGCCTTGCTCTGCAGGACCCCGCCCAGGGCGCCGGCATCGACCTGGCCCCGCCGGATCGCTTCTTCGGTGTCGTTCGGCGGCAGCGGGACCAGCTGGACCTGCTTGGCCTCCTCGGCGCTCAGGCCGCTCTTGCGCAGGTAGGTGTTGATCACGGCGTCGGCATGGGCGCCCAGGGTGTTCACGGCGATCTTCTTGCCGATGAAGTCCCTGGCGGAGCGAATGGGGCTGTCTTCCTTGACGTAGAAGCCGTTGAAGGTCTTCTCGTCTTCGCCGTAGTAGTTGACCACGGCCTTGACGGGCGCGCCCGCCTCGATGAGCTTCACCACGGCACCGGCGAAGGCGCCGCCGAAGTCGGTCTGTCCGGTGGCCGCGGACTGGATGTCCTGCGGGCCACTGGTGGTGTTGCCGACCCACTTGAGCTTCACGTCGCCCAGGTAGCCGAGGTCCTGTGCGAGTTCGGGCAGCGTGACCGAGTTGGCCGAGCCCTGGTAGCGCAGTTCCTTCACCTCGCCGCCGCCGGCCTGTGCCGATCCGCCGGGACCTGCCTCCGCGTTGCCGCCGCAGCCGCTCACCGTCAGCGCAAGTACGACGGCGGCCGCGACGCTCAACAGGGGCTGGTGCAGTTTCATGGGTGCTACTTTCCGGGTAGGGGTTTTGGGGATCCGGCCCGTGTTCGAAGGACCGGTGGAAACGATGTAAGCGCATCCGCCACCGGGGTGGAAAGCCTGCGGGTAACGCTCGGAAACCCCGGGAAACCGGGGGAAATCCGGCGCAACGGCGGGAAATCACAGGCAACCCTGCGACGCATTTCCGCGTGCGTCGCAGGATTAAGTCCCGTGACGCCATGCGTCCGGACCGCCTGGCCTGGCGTGCGGGAAAAGCGGATTCGTACAGTCGATTGACATGGGACAGGGCCGGGCGCATTATTCAGTCACGCGCCCGCGGTCTCCCCTGGGGCGCCTGACGAGGCACCCGGCTGGGGGTTGTCATGGCAACGGCTCTACCCTTACCCCGGCGCTTGACGCGCTGGCTGACGGCAACGCTGACGGTCTGTGCGGTCACCCTGTGGATCGCGATGGCCGAGATCGACCGGCTCGTTGCAGGGATCGTCACCCCCGACGGCGGGAACAGCAGCGTAACCATCCTCAGCGGCTTCGGGGCGTTCGGCGTCCGGGAGACATGGTCTGTCTGGGCCCGGCTGGAGGACACGGCCCACGGGCAACTGGCGGCCCTGGTCACCGTGCACGTGTCCCTCGACTTTGGCTTCGCATTGCTCTACGGCACCCTGCTTTTCCGGCTGGTTAGGGGCAGGATCCTGCCAAAAACCATTGCGGTCACGGCGGCTGCCCTGGATGTTGCCGAAGGTGTCCTCCTGCTTTTCGCCATCCGGGAACCCGGCCCCACGCCCCCGACCGCGGGCGTGCTGGGCTTCGCCTCCAATGTGAAGTGGTTGTTCCTGGCGCTGTTCATCATCAGCGTCCTGGCCACGCCGCTGCTGCGGAAGCGGATATGGGGCCGCCTGCTCCGCTTGGCCAGGACAATGCAGTTCCACCGGCTGACGGTCACCGCCGTCGCGCTGGTTGCCGTCCTGGCCCTGCTGCCGGTCCCGGGCGTCAACGACCAGATGCCGGATTCCCAGCGGCTGTGGGCCGAAGGGAATCCCGGACCCTTCATCGCCAGCTCGCTGGTGGTGCCCCTCATTGCGGCGGGCCTGCAATACATCGGGCGCCTGCGTTCCGTCCTTGCCTGGAAGCTGTGGGCGGAGTCCTATACGCAGGAATTGCCGCCAAGCTGGCGCCTTTGGCTGACGGGACCCGCGATCCTGCTTGCCGCGCTCGCCGTCATGGCCTTGGCCGGGTTCCCGGTGGAGCGAAGCAACTGGCTCCAGTACGGCATCTTCCTCGGCGTTCCGCTGCTTCTGCTGCTCGTGTCCATCGTCTTGAAGTTCTTCTCGGTGTTGGGCTCGCCCTTCGGCTTCCGCGCCAAGTGGGACATGCGTGCGCACCCGCGGGACCGCCGCCGGGCCATCGACGCCTGGTGCGGCGGCGACAACCTGGCCGTCCTGCTGATAGCAGTGGCAGGCATGTCCCTGGTGCGCAGCTTCGTCGGGCCGGCCGCCATGATGCTCGTTGACCGGGTCTTGGCGGAGTCCATGCCTCCGGGTTGGCCGCTGTGGGTGGGCGGACTGCTGCTGTTCGGCGTGGTCCTGGCCGGGGGTGCCTTCTACCTCCGAAGCCTCCTGCTCCGCAGGATTCCGCGGCTGTTCGGGCCGGACCCCCGCCGGGGTTTTGACCAATGGCCGTACCTGAAGCATGTCGTGCTCGCCCTGGGATCCATGCCGCTGCTGCTGTTGCTGCTGTTGCCGTCCTTCTTCACCGCGTTCCTGGGGGTGTCGGCGACGGCGGTGCTTGGGATCGGCTGTTGGGCCCTGCTTTTCGGGGCGGTGGTCGTCTGGGCGCAGCAGCGCCAGCCCCTGGAGGTCTTCCACCGGATGGGTTTCCGGGCGAACCCGATCCTGTCCCTGATGGCCGCGGCGCTGGCCCTGGGACAGCTGAACGGCGGCGGCGACGCCATGCACCTGCCGCGGACAGGCGGGCAGCCGACCACCGCGGAGCGGAGGACTGCCGACGTCGAGTTCAAGGACTGGCTGGCGACATCCGCGGCCTGCAACACGACGACAGGAAACGGAAAGACTGTCCGCCCAATGCTTCTGGTCGCCGCCGAAGGAGGTGGCATCCGCGCCGCAAGCTGGACCACCAGGGTCTTCGGCGCGCTTGCCGGAACGGCGTGCGGCAAGACCGCCACCCTGCTGTCCAGCGGCGTCAGCGGTGGTTCGCTCGGGCTCGCGTTGGTCACCAGGTATGCGCCCCGCGACGGCGGCGAAGGCACGGACCTGGCCGCCGCGGCGGACGCGGTTGCGGCTCCCGAGGCGCTCTCCGCCAGCGTCGGCGGGGCCCTTGTCTCCGACCTCGTTGCAGGAGGCACCGGCCTGCTGATCCCCAACCGGAGCCGTGGCGACTTCGGCTGGCACGATCGCGCGGCCTTGATGGAACGCGAATGGGAACGCCAGGCGCCGCTCCTGAACGCGGCCTTCGACCCTGCGGCCCGCGGTGCCGCCGGCGCCGTCATGCTCAACTCCACGGTCACCGGTTCGGGCTGCCGGCTGGTCCTCAGCCAGCTGAAGCTCAGTGCGGCAGGGGGAGCCCAAGCGACGCCGGCTCCGGCCCCGGAGTGCCTTTCCGAGGACGGGCCGCCGGTGTCCATTGACTTCTTCGACCCGGCGAACCGCTTCTGCGACACGGCGCTCCGCTGGTCCACTGCGGCGATGATCTCGGCCAGGTTCCCCATCATCTCCCCGGCAGGCAGGGTCCGATATGGCGCGGATGGGAAGGACGGCTGCACGCCTGCGGGTTCCTTCCAGGCCATCGACGGCGGTTATGCCGAAGGCTCCGGGCTCGGCACTGTCTCCGATGTCTGGGGCGCCCTGCGCGAGGTGGTCCAGGAACACAACAGCGGGCCCGAGGCCGGCACGGCAGGGCAGCCCTACGTGGTTCCGGTGTTCGTCTACATCCGCAATTCGCCGGGCGTGGACCTTGCGGCCAAGGTGCCGGCGCCCGTCGCGGAGCTTGCCGTTCCCCTGGCCGGGCTCAAGGCCAAGGCCAACCAGGTCGAAGCCGGGGCCTGGCTGCAGCGCCTCGGCCAGTCGGCCGACGTCTGCCTGGACAATGAGTGCGATACGGCGAGCAAGGCAGTCCTGGATACCCTGGACAGCGGCCACACAGTGGTGGTTGCGCCGAGGAGCCGTCCGGCGGTCGATCCGCCGCTGGGCTGGACCCTTTCGATGCTTTCGCAAAACCTCCTGGATAAGGCCCTCGCAGATGACCTGGCCCGGACAGGGGGCACGTCCGGCAACGGACCCGGCCTCGGAAAGCTGCTCGCCGTACTGTCCCTGGCGCAAGGTGAGGCACCCAAGTGAGGCGCCCGCCGCCGTCGGGAGTCATATTCTTTTTGTTCATAGTGAAGATCACATAGAAGGCGCTTTCTTCGCCATTGCCCCCACCGGGCGGATACGGTAGATGCATGACGTCCAGCATCACCACCGAATCCGTGCGCCCCACCCGCAGCATCCCCGCCGACATTGCCCGCTCATGGCTTCTCGTAAACGCCATGAAGACGGAGCTTTTTGACCAGTCGGCCAGTTCGCGCGCAGACGCCATCATCCTGGACATCGAAGACGCCGTTGACCCGTCCCAGAAGGACCACGCCCGCGAAAACGTCGTGAACTGGCTGTCCGGCGGCGGCCAGGCGTGGGTCCGCATCAACGATGCCACCAGCCCCTTCTGGGCAGACGACCTCGCGGGCCTGCGTGGCACCCCGGGCCTGCTCGGCGTGATGCTCGCCAAGACCGAGTCTGCGGACCAGGTCACCGAGTCCTACCACCGCATGGACGGCAAGACCCCTGTGATCGCCCTGGTGGAGTCCGCCGTCGGCATCGAAGAAGCGAACCACATCGCCAAGGGCCAGGGCTGCTTCCGCCTCGCCTTCGGTTCCGGCGACTTCCGCCGCGACACCGGCATGGCCGCCACCCCCGAAGCCATGGCGTACCCGCGCGCCAAGCTCGTCGTCGCCAGCCGCGTCGGCAACCTGCCCGGCCCCATCGACGGCCCCACGGTCGGCACCAACCACCCCATCCTGCGCGAGCAGACGGGCATCACGGTGACCATGGGCATGACCGGCAAGCTCTGCCTCGCCATCGACCAGACCACGGTCATCAACGAAGTCATCAGCCCCACTCCCTCGGACGTCGCCTGGGCCACCGACTTCATGAGCGATTTCGAAGCCAACGGCCGCGTCATCCGTGACGGCTCAGACCTGCCGCGCCTCGGCCGGGCCGAAAAGATCATGAAGCTCGCCGTGGCTTTCGGGGTCCAGCCCTCCCTGTAGCCATGCTCGTTCACGGCGTCGCCTGGGATGGTCCTTGGACACAGGACGGTCCGCCGCCGTTGGGAGGAATGCCCGACGGCGGGTCCCCGGCCCTGCGCTTCCGGGCACCTTCCGGGGAACCCGGCCGTGTTTCGCTTGCCCCCGGTGCCAGCCTTGGTTTCCGCGTGCTCGAGGGGCTGTGGTGCCTCGGCCGCAGCAAGGTCCACGGACCACAGGAACGTCTTCACATGCCCTGCCCCGACGCCGCGCCGGCCGAACGGGGCAAGCAATGCGGGCCGTGCTTTGCCCGCGACGATTTCCGCTTGATGCATGATTTCCACCGGGGCGGCTCCGTTCCGGCAGGACTGCGCTCCTACCTGATGCAGCCGCACTGGCTCTACCTGGCCACTTTCGCCGGCGGCGCCACGAAGGTTGGCACGGCCTCTGCAGTGCGCAAGTGGCAGCGGCTCGCGGAACAGGGCGCCGTGCGGGCCAGCTACGTGGCACATGCCGAGGACGGCCGCGTTGTGCGCATCCTCGAAGACCTCGTCACCCAGGAACTCGGGACGGTCCAGCTAGTCAGGTCGGCCGCAAAGGCGGCCTCCCTGCTTGAGCCGCTGGCCGACGTCGAGCTTTCCGCGATCAACAAGCGGGCCGCCGCCCGCACGCGCGAGTTCCTGGACAGGCTTGCCTTGGGCGGCTTTTCCACCGTGGAGGAGGAATGGCAGCGGCCTGCCTTCGCGGAGGAAGCCTGCAGTCTTGTCGATGACCGGAGGCGGCACCCTTACCCGCGGGCGTTCGACGGCGGCGCCCACGGTTTCACGGTCCGTTCCCTGACCGGCGCTACTGCCCTGGTGTCCCTGCCGGGCGAGGAATCCGGTTTCATCGCGGGCCTTGGGGCGCTCAAAGGCCGCCGGATCGAGTTCGGGGACTACCACACGGACGTTCCCGCGCTCCAGGACTCCCTCTTCTAGCGTTGCTGGGCCAGCTTTACGTCCAATGGCTTCGCCAAAGCACGCAGAGCGGGCCCCGCAACGCATCGGTAGACTTGGCTGGTGCTGAACGAATTCTGGGCCACCGCCTCCACCGCCTACAAGACGCTGGTCTTCAGCGCGATGGGACTGATCGCCGTCGGGATCATCCTCACCATCGTCGGGAACTCCAGCCAGAACAAGGCCCTGGCCCTGGCCTCCCTGGGCGTGATCGGCCTCGGCCTGGTGCTGCACGTGGTGGGCTTGGTGGTGCGCGGGCAGCAGATCCGCAGGACGCTCAGGAAATAGTCACAACTGCTGCTAAGGTCCGCCCGCCCGATAGGGTTGGAGCCATGACAATCAATCCCGACCTGCAGGGCCGCAGTTACCCTGCCGCTGAGGTGTACGACGTCGGCCGCGAGAAGATCCGGGAGTTCGCCCGGGCGGTCAAGGCCACCCACCCCGCCCACTTCGACGTCGACGCCGCCAGGGCGCTCGGCCACAGCGACCTCGTGGCACCGCCCACCTTCGCAATCATCGTGGCGCAGCGTGCCGATGCCCAGCTGATCGAGGATCCGGAAGCCGGAATCGACTTCAGCCGCGTGGTCCACGCCGACCAGCGCTTTACCCACCACCGCGCCATCGTGGCCGGCGACCAGCTGCGCGCCGAACTGCACGTGGACGGCGTCCGCGCCATGGGCGGCGGTGCCATGATCACCACCCGCGCCGAAATCTTCACGCTCGGCGAGGACCTGCAGCGCGACCCCGTCGCCACCACCACCTCGTCCATCCTGGTCCGCGGAGAGGGACAGTAAGCATGAGCCTGAAAATCGAAGACCTCGCTGTCGGACAGGAAATCGGCAAGCGCAGCATCGACGTCACCCGCCAGGACCTGGTGAAGTACGCCGGCGCGTCCGGCGACTTCAACCCGATCCATTGGAACGAAGCCTTCGCTACGGGCGTGGACCTGCCTGGGGTGATCGCCCACGGCATGTTCACCATGGGGTCGGCTGTGCAGTTGGTGAGCGACTGGGCCGGCGACCCCGCCGCCGTCGTCGACTACCAGACGCGGTTCACCAAACCCGTCCTGGTCACCGACACCACGGGCACTGACGCGCCCGGCGCGGTGATCGAGGTGGCCGGCGTCGTGGGAGCCCTCGACGCCGACGCCGGAACCGCGCGCATCGACCTCACCGTTACGTTCGAAGGGCAGAAGGTCCTGATGAAGTCCCAAGCAGTTGTGAAGCTCGCTTGAACACCATCCTTGAACGGGGCGAAGGCGCCACCGCAGCAGATATTGCGCGGTGGCGCTTTGCTGTCATGGCCGCGTACGGGGCCAGCGGCATCGCCGCGGCGTCCTGGGTCTCCCGGCTCCCGGCGGTGCGGAACGGGCTGGAACTCACTCCGGCCGCCGTCGGGCTCATCCTGCTCTGCCTGACGGCGGCCTCCTTCACGTCGGTGTCCGTCTCCGGGCTGGTGGTGCTGCGGCTCGGTTCGGCCCGCGCGGCACGGATCGCCTGCGTGCTGAGCGGCAGCGGACTGTTCCTGCTCGGCCTGGGCACCTCGGTCCTCTCCAGCCTGGTGGTGGCAGCGTGCGGCCTCGCGCTGCTGGGCCTTGCAAACGGCTGCTACAACACCGCCCTGAACGTCGAGGGCGCCGCCGTTGAGCGTGCACTCGGCAAGTACGTGATGCCCTGGCTGCATGGTTCCTTCAGCCTGGGCACGGTGGCCGGCGCCGCGGCGGGAGCCTGGGCCGCTGCCGCGAAGCTGTCCGTGGCGTGGCACCTGGGCCTGGTGGGCGCCGTCGCGATCGCCGCGGTGCTGATCGCCAGCCTGTCCTTCCGGGCGGACCGCGAAAGCGCCGGACGCACCGGCACCGCCCTGCAACGCAAACCCGTGCGCCCGCGGAAAACGGACACCTTCGAAGATCCCACCACGGGTCCGCTGCCGATCATCAACCCGGCCCTGGCCTCGGAAGCCGCTTCGCTGCACGGCAAGCGGCTGGTGGCCATGGCCTGGCGGGAACGGCGCACCGTGCTGCTCGGACTGATGGTACTCGGGCTGGCGCTGTCGGAGGGCGCGGCAGGTGACTGGGCGGCACTGGCGCTGGCGGACGGCCACGGCCAGAGCGAGGCGGCGGGCGCGGCGGGCTACGGCGTGTTCGTGACCTTCATGACCGTGGGCCGCTTCGCTGGGACCTTCCTGCTGGACCGTTTCGGCCGGGTCGCGGTCATGCGGGTCTGTGCGGCCACGGCCTTCCTCGGGGTGGCAACGTTCGTGTTCGCGCCCGTGCCGTGGATCGCCTTCGCGGGCCTTGGTCTTTGGGGCCTCGGCACCTCCCTGGGCTTCCCTGTCGGCATGTCCGCCGCAGCAGACGACCCCGTCCACGCAGCGG
>Ga0105246_10002890_pt1 | contig 10392 bp, 8 predicted proteins | sample KBSM64metaG_FD_99694 | JGI IMG/M metagenome (GOLD analysis project Ga0105246, IMG submission 99694) | Miscanthus rhizosphere microbial communities from Kellogg Biological Station, Michigan, USA - KBS M6-4 metaG | ecosystem: Host-associated > Plants > Roots > Rhizosphere > Soil | place: Michigan... | reverse complement strand
TGCGTTTGGCACGGTGGTGCATGCGGCTGAACGCAGCAACATCGATACTGTGATGATCGGCGGGCGCATCGTCAAGCAGAACGGCAAAGTGCTGGGTGTGGACGGCGAGCGCCTACGCGCCGCCATCGATGAATCACGCGCGCACCTCTTTGCGGCTGTAGGGTTTGAGCCAGACATCTTTGCGCAAAAATTACTGCCGCTGGTTCAGGCGGTCTGACAGAGACGAACAGTATGAGCGCGATTTATTACGTCATCGCTTTTGCAGCAGGACTGGGGATTACGCTTCAGACGACCCTGAACAGTCAGCTAGCAAAAGGGCTCGGCGGGGACCCGGTCACCGCCGCGTTGTTTTCATTTACGGTTGGGGCGTTCAGCCTTGGAATTTACTCGCTGCTGAATGGAGGGTTGTTCAATTCCCTTGCTGCAATTCCTTCGCAGCCTTTGTGGAGTCTGGCGGGCGGACTGATTGGTGCCGGTGCGTTATTCAGCTACGTCGTGCTCGCACCCAAAATCGGTTTTTTAGCTCTGCTCGGGCCGGCAATTGTCGGACAGCTCCTGTCATCACAGGTGTTCGACCATTTTGGCCTGCTGGGCGCTATAAGGCGGCCGGTCTCGTTGGTGAAGCTGGGAGGAATGCTGGTCATGCTGGCCGGGCTCGCCATCATGCTTTTCGGCGACAGGCTCTCAGAGCGTTTTCTGCATTAGCCGACGAACGGCTCTTTACGTGCATCAGTTCCAGTGCAGATGCACGCAGCTTTTATGCAGGTGCAATACATATTAATACATTAGTATCACGCAACGCTTTACAAAGCCTTCTTGGAAGCGGGTAATCACGCGAAATACGTATTTATCGAAGGCGCAGAACACGGCGATTATTACTGGTATCAACCCGTGGTCATCAACAGGGTTGTTGAGTTATTCCGTTAGCATCCTGGTGCTGAAAATACTCAGGAGCAGCGCTTCGTTGATTAATTCATGCTGTTGCCAAAGACGTCCGCTTCAGCCTGTGTATTTGCCTTGTCGATGCAGAGTTAACGTTAAACTGGGAGTTAGAAAAAGGGCTACACTGATCCTGCATTTATCGCGATGGTGGTATTTTTGCTTCCTCATCACATAAACCCAAATACGGCCTGATACTATTATAAGTTGTCTAACTCTCTGAAATATTGATGATTCATTAATGCTGATCAAAAAAACAACGAATAGCATCGTTGATTATTAGACGATCGGTCAATATTATCTATAACTGACAAATTACTGACCGACAGTTGAACAGAGAGACGAGGTGACTGTGTTTAAATCCCTATTAGTCAACAGAACAGAAAATCGTTACTGTGCGCAACTTGCTGAAATTACTGAAAGTGAGCTGCCGCAAGGAGATGTGGAAGTCAGTATTGACTATTCCTCGATCAATTACAAAGATGCACTGGCCATTACGGGCCGCGGTCCTGTTGTCCGGCACTTCCCGATGGTACCTGGTATCGATTTTGCTGGTACGGTGTCCGACAGTTCACATTCTGATTACCGGGCTGGAGATAAGGTTCTCTTGACCGGCTGGGGTGTGGGAGAGAAACACTGGGGCGGACTGTCTGAAAAAGCCCGGGTTAAAGGGGATTGGCTGACGCCTCTGCCGGCTGGCGCGAACAGCAAGCACGTTATGGCAATCGGAACAGCGGGCTTTACCGCGATGCTGTGTGTTGACGCGTTATTGAATCATGGTGTTAAGCCGGAGGATGGAGCGGTGCTGGTCACTGGTGCCAGTGGGGGAGTCGGAAGTATTGCGGCCATGCTCCTTGCATCAATGGGTTACCAGGTCACTGCATCTACCGGCAGACCTGCAGAAGCTGCCTGGCTCTATAAAACGGTCGGCGTAAATCAAATTATCAATCGTTCCGAGCTTTCCTGCCCCGGGAAACCGTTACAGAAAGAGCGCTGGGCTGCTGCCATTGATACTGTTGGCAGCCATACGCTCTGCAATGTCTGCGCGGGAGTCAGGTATGGCAGTATTGTTGCAGCCTGCGGCATGGCGCAGGGTATGGATTTGATGGGTAATGTAGCCCCGTTTATCCTGCGTGGTATCACCCTGAAAGGGATTGACAGTGTCATGTTCGCAAAAGAAAAAAGAGCAGCAATATGGCAGCAGGCGGTAACGTATTTACCGGAATCGAAGCTGGAGAGTCTGACCACTGTATATCCTCTTAATGAGGCTATCAGTGTGGCCGAACAACTTTTGAATGGCAAAATTCGTGGACGGGCAATCATTCAATGCAGCTGATAAAATCGATGCCATTCTTGACGCGGGGCTGTTAATTTTTAAAAAAACTACTGGCCCTTATTTTACTGTTCAGCCGTCGCTTCCTGCGAGGGCTGATAGCGCACTGAAGCTTTGAAATAGCTCCAGAAGTCGTATACAGGCTGGATAGAACAATAAAGTTTGGCACGCATAACGGCACCTTCCCAGCCACTCCAGAAAATGGCTGCCAGTTGTGTGTTGTTCATGTCTGAGCATATTTCGCCCGAAGTTAACGCTTCAGACAGACAGGCCGCAACGAGCGCCTGCCAGCGCTCAAGAATATTCTTGAGCAGCTTAATAAAGGATGAGGGGAGCCCGGGGCTTTCCTGCATCATATTTCCGACCAAACAGCCGCGGGTAAAATTGTATTTTTTAATTCCTTCGCAGGCATCGTCGATAAAATTTCCCAGACGTATCATAGGTGCGCAGGATGAATCATACAGGTGCTTTTTAAGTTTATGCTCAAAGAAACTGTCATAGGCACTTAAAACTGTCTGGGCGTACTCCTCTTTACTCCTGAAGTAGTAATAGAAAGAGCCTTTAGGTACACCGGCATTTTTGACAATGGCGTCGATCCCCGTTGAAAGAAATCCATTCTGCGTTAGCAGTTCAAGCCCGCTGCGGATCAAATCTTTATGAGTATCTGCATGCGTACTTTCTTTTTTTCGCGGTCTTCCCCGCCCGCGAATTTCGCCGGTCATTACTCAACTCCTGCATCATATTAACGGAAAAGGATAAGTGATTTTATGTAATAGCTTCAATCAGTTTATCCCCGATTATAGTTGAGTGATCGCTTCTGCCAGCCTGACAGTTAAACTTCCTGCCCCCATTTCAGTAGACCTGCTACCCTGATGCAATTAAAAATCCTCCTTCCACTGGCATAAAGCGGCCCGTTTTACCCTTCGGGTTCAGGGGGGCAACCTTTTAAGTGTCTGTTCAATTTTCTCTGCGTCCTGTTCCACGATGGCTTTCTCATCGGGTGTGAGCGGAACTTCCTTAAGGTAACGTCTGACATAGGAGTTACTTTCCAGTACCAGTCCGCACGCGCTCTGTTTGAGCATGTTAAAATCACAGCCGATGCAGGCTATCCGGTGCTGACAATTGCTCCCGAAGGGATTCGTGCAATACGAATCGCCCAAATCATAATACGTCGCAGGGCCGGTCAGGCTGGCGGCTTCCTGATCGTGGTCGATCAGCACGCTTATCATGTGTGCGATCCGGTCTGCTTTAACGAACTAGGCGGCCAGCTGGGTAGGACCGATGCGCAGATAATGCATGGTGGACTGAGGCGTTACATGCCCCGTCCACTGCATCAGTTCGTACAGCGATATGCCCTGAGGTAAGCTGGCCAGTGCGGTCAACGCCGAAGCCCTTCCCCGGTGGCTGGTTATCATTCCGCCGCTGTCTTCTAAAGGTACGCCCGCCCTCGCGCAGAGCATCGGTATCACCGTGCGGTTGAGGGTAGCGCTGCCGGCAGGCTTACCGCAGCACTGAATAAGAAGACGGACTTTCTCACCGGTTCGCTCGTCGGTAAGCATAGCCTGTTCAGAAAGACGTTCATCCAGCCAGATGTCCACATACTTTTTCACCACGGCCGCTACCGGTTTCACAAAGGCTTTAAAGGTTTTACCTGCCGGGATATTCAGCCAGCACAAGGTGTCAGCAGGGATGATACTGCCATTCTCTTTTACAATATCGTCCGCCTGTGCCGCGATGCACCCAGTGGTCAGCCAGAGGGGCTCGCTCTTTCTCAGCCATGCATGGGTCCAGATAACGGCCATCGGCTGCAGCATGGCAAGCGGATAATGTATTTCAGTGAGCATGTCTTCCTGACGCTGATTCAGGCTGGCCACATCAGCTTCAGCCACACCGGAGCATCGATAACCCAGGGATTGAACCCACGGCGAAAAAGAGGCGTATCGGGTGTTGAAAGATGACGGGCAGGGCTGAAACGCAGGTGTCCCAGCCCCAGCTTTCGTAATCGATCATAAAACGGCGCAGTGAATAGATAAAATTCGCCCTGGAATGCGGCATCATGGGCTCCCCGAAGCGCAGCAATTTGCGGGTGCCCCTTTTTGTGCCCAGTTCATGATCATCTACGTTCATCCGGCCTACCGCTCCGATAATGCTGGCGCAAATTTCAATGCTCCAGTCTGCGGGCTCCCGCACCTCCGGATGCGCCCTTGCCAGCCAGAGGCCGCATCGCAGAATAAAACTGTACAGGCTTTCGCGGGAGCGGGGCCAGAACACCGACGTTTCCCCCATCTCCGGCATCTAACTTCGAATGTATTTATCTCTCTGCAACACCGTTTCAAGGTGTTCTCTTTCTGTTTCATGCTGCTGTACTGAATATTTTCCGGCTTGTGGTTGATGAATGTTAACAGCATGTACAGTCTGATGGCCCCTTCCGGCTCCGCGGTGCTGCCGGGTCGTCGAGCTCTACTACGCTGTCCTCATCTGGCATATGAAGACATTACTAACATCACGGTGTAATAATCAACGGGGTGCAGGTCAATAACTCGCTGCATAAGCAGCGTGTGTACGCGGAAACCGAAGGTCAGGGCGCCCCTGGTGGCTCATGCGTGAATGAGATGGGCTATCTATGGAATGCTGAATGGGGAGGGAACCGTGTTGTCCATTATCGCCCGGATGGGACCACAGACGCTATTCTGACTTCAACTGGAATCCAGAGCACCTGCCCAACACTCGCCGGTGAGGGTTTTGCCAGTTTCTATTGCGCCACAGCTTTTGTAGGACTCACTGCGCTGTCTGAATATGATGGTGCACTGCTCAAAGCTGAATCTGATGTCAGCCCCGGCTTACCTGAAAACCGCTTTGCGGCAAACATAGTTTAACACTTTTGATACTGACAGAACTTTGCCAGTTCAGGCTCAAAGAAAATGTCCGCTCTTGGCACAAAGCGGACATTCGGTTAAATAAACGCGGGAGAAGGCGAGATGCTGCAAACTCAGGTAACAAGTTTCTAGCTGTAACTGGGTTGCATTGCCGACGGACGCAAACTAGAGAAGCTCAGCACCATTCTCTCTGCGCTGTTTATATTCATAGCGGAACGCTTTGGCTAGCCACACTTTCTGGAACTAATCGGTGCATGAGGTAGCGGCAAAGCATAATTGCGCAAATCGTTAACATGTTGGCCGGACTAAATAAGGCGGTGAATACTCTGGAATCTTTGCAAGCGCTGCGGTGATTGGCTACTCGCTGACAAGTTTGCCCTATCAATAGTCATAGCGTGCCATCGGCTATTCTGCACTTCCTGGAAATCATTCCGGCAAAGAAGCACGATTCGCAGGTGAAGGAAAAATCAGCGATGAGCTTACCATTATTATAGTGCGCCAGCTTATGCAGCATTTCAGCCATCCACAGGGCGTAAGAGCCAAGTGCACTCAATATGTAGAATGAAAGCATCCGGCCACTTCAACCCCTAAGCGCTATTTCTATCATTTCTATAGCGCTTACATTGAGGCCAGCAGCCATAAGATTCTGCATATCATAAATATGTTTGGCCTACTACTTAAGAGCATCATGCGGTAGCTCGGGGCATCACTGACTAAACTTCGTAAAAAGTCAGTGGCGTAATCCAACATCGATCTCACGGGAGAGAGCATGAGCGATTAGCTGCTAAGGTGCGATGATCTCAAAGCAATATGACTATATTTAGCGGCGAAAGCCGGTTTTTTACGTCTAGACTTCACCTGATATGAATGATAATCGTCACCCTGCACCAATCATTCACGGTATAAGATTATGTTTCTATTAAAAAAATCAATATGTGAACAATGTGAAGGATTATTATTAAAATCTTTTTTTAGGTTGAAAATGATTATGTGGATTTAAACCTATAGAACCAATCCGCCACATTAAGCAAACTTTTACTTGAAAACGTGCAATACAAAAATTTAGTCAAAGGATATCTATTAAGATTTCGCCAAAAAAATTGGGGGCACACAAGGGGGCATTAGCAGTAATGGTTTTTTATTTTTGGTTTAAAATCAATTGGTTGAATTGGTTTTCGAGTCCGGCCTTCGCACCATCGATTGATGCAAAATTAAGTCGCTTACGAGCGGCTTTTTTTGTGTCTGAAATCTGGCTTTTTACCTAATCTCACTCCCTTAGCAACATAAACAAATTATTGCGATCGCGTTCTCATCGTGGACAATGTTCAACCATGGGTTGCGTTAATATCAATTAAATCAATAATTTTATTATGTCAAGGGATGGATAATGGACAGGAATACTCTGGGATTCACATCATACTGGCGTAATTCTTTAGCCGATGCCGAATCAGGGAAAGGGGCATTTGAGCGTAAGGATGCGGATAAATTTACTCGTTGGGTGGACATCAGCACGGGACGGCTGGATGAAGAGACTGTTAATGCGTTTTTTGAGGGTGAAGGTGACACGGTAAAAACCGTTGAGGTAGTGCTACGACCTAAAGCCTGGTTACGTTTGCTACAGCACGGCAAAGAGCGAACGGCAGGCGCTCCTGGAATAGTCACACCGCTGGTATCATCTGCGCTACTTAATCGCGAAGGTTTTTTGTTCCCTACTTCATCGGCCACTATCCCCCGTGATCTATTAGAGCCTCTCCCAAAAGGCACCTTCTCAATTGGCGAGATGGCGCAATATGATAGATATAAAACCACGCATAACTCGACCACCTTTGAAGTGGATTACGAACAGCAATACGAAGAGGAAAATGACGAGCAGCGAGCCCAGCGGTATGAGAAGCATCAGCTGCAGTGGCAAAAATTTCAGACTGAAATAAGCAATTTGCTGGAATACGTAATCGGACAATGGGTCGCCACCCACGAGCAATATGAACTCGCCGAATATGGTTACGTTATAAAAGCCAACCAGCCCGGCGGTGCCAGCCGCCATATCCTCCCTCTGTATGATCATCTTCGGGTGTGCAAGAAAGAGGTTCCGCTATTAACACGCTTTGCTTCGGCTGCCAGGCCGATCCTGGAACCGTTGCTTGCATCTAATGCGAAATTCAGCGAGCGATTAGGCCATTCAGGAGATGAATTCCCGCTTGCTGTGGCGCAGCGCGACGCTCTTAACCATTATCTCACGCAGCAGTCGGGCGATATCCTTGCCGTCAATGGTCCGCCGGGAACTGGAAAAACTACACTTGTTCTCTCTATCATTGCTACTGAATGGGTTAAAGCGGCATTTAACAAATCTGAACCACCGGTAGTGATTGCCACCTCAACCAACAACCAAGCCGTTACCAATATCATTGAGGCCTTCGGTAAAGACTTTTCCACTGGAACAGGGGCTATGGCCGGGCGCTGGCTACCGGAACTAAAAAGTTATGGTGCTTATTTCCCTTCTCAAATGCGTGAAGCTGAGGCCGCTAAACAGTACCAGACTGAAGACTTTTTCAACCGTGTGGAATCTACCGAATACGTTGAAGATGCGCTGGTACTTTATCTGGAGAGGGCAAAAGTAGCCTTCCCATCTGCGGAATGCCGTTCTCCAGAACAAGTTGTGAATCTACTACATGAGCGATTAACCACGCAGTTAGCTCAGCTTAAACATATTGAGCAGGCTTGGGGGAATTTGATCCGCATTCGCGAGGAGCGGATCCACCTTAGCGAAGACCTCGACCTTTATATTCACGATAAAAGTAAGCTACTGCTCGATAGCACAAAAGACATTGCGTTGTTAACTCAGGGTAAAAAGCAGTGGCAACAGTATCGTGCCAGCGAGTCGATGCTCTATGCGATCTTCTCCTGGATTCCCGCGGTTCGTACAAAGCGCCACTATCAGATTAACCTCTTACTCGACACTACGTTTGGTACAAGAATGGCCGAGTTTAAGGGCTCAGCGCCGGAAGATGTTGATGCTTATATCGACGGGCTTATTGCTCGCGCCCAAAAAGAGCAGGCCAAGTACCAGCAGCAGATTGATTTTGCTCAGGACGTTTCCAGACGTGAAAGCGAAGCTCTGCGAGTTTGGCATGGTTTCTCGGTTTCCCTGGGACATGCGGGCAAAGATGAGATAACCCTTGCTGTGGCTGATGCGCTCGCCGATACGGCTATCCGATTCCCGGCATTTCTTACTGCATCTCACTACTGGGAGGGGCGATGGCTGATGGACATGGCCGCCATTGGCGATCTTCGAAAGGAAAAAGGTCGTAAGGGGGCGAAAGCTACCCTGGCTCGCTGGCATCGAAGAATGAAGCTCACCCCTTGTGTGGTGATGACCTGTTACATGCTGCCTCGTCATATGGTCATCAGCGAACATGTTGGCGGCGCTAAGAAATTTGAATCCGGATATTTTTATAATTTTGCCGATTTATTAATTGTTGATGAAGCGGGGCAGGTATTGCCGGAGGTAGCCGCAGCCTCCTTCGCATTAGCAAAAAAAGCGTTAGTAATTGGCGATACGGAACAGATCGCACCCATCTGGAACAGTTTGCCGGGCATTGATATCGGCAATATGGTTGAGGAGAACCTCCTCCCTGTCGGTACTCAGGAAGCGCTAGCGGAGTCTTATGCGCTTATATGTGATTCAGGGAAAAGCTCGGCATCGGGCAGCGTGATGAAAATCGCCCAATTTAGCTCGCGCTACCAGTATGACCCGGATCTGGCCCGCGGCATGTATCTGTATGAGCATCGCCGCTGTTTCGATAACATCATCGGTTACTGTAACGCGCTCTGCTACCACGGCAAGTTACAGCCAAAACGGGGCGGTGAAAAAGAGACACTTTTTCCAGCGATGGGTTATCTGCATATTAATGGGTTGGGTAAACGGGCAAACGGTGGCAGCCGATACAACACTTGTGAAGCCGAGACAATAGCGGCTTGGCTGGCGACCCATAAAGAAGAAATAGAGCATCATTATGACAAACCACTGCATCAAACGGTGGGAATCGTAACGCCATTTTCGGCGCAGGTGAACGCTATTAGAGCCTCATTGAGTAAGCTGGGTATTAACTGTGGTGGAGATGATGATTCACTGACCGTCGGCACTGTTCACTCCCTGCAAGGTGCAGAAAGAGCAATCGTGATCTTCTCCCCAGTTTATTCCAAACATGAGGATGGTGGATTTATCGACAGCGACAGCAGCATGTTGAACGTTGCGGTCTCCCGCGCTAAAGATAGTTTCCTGGTCTTTGGGGACATGGATTTATTTGAGATCCAACCTGCCTCTTCGCCAAGAGGATTATTGGCAAAATACTTGTTTGCACAAGACAGCAACGCATTAGCGTTTGAATTTCAGGTACGTAAAGACTTGAACGCAGCCCAGATGCCCGTTTCTACGCTACATGGGGTAGATCAGCATGATGCATTTCTGAATCAGACATTGGGTACAATCGAGAAGAGCATTACCATTGTCTCTCCTTGGTTGACCTGGCAAATGCTTGAGCAAACTGGCTTTTTAAACTCAATGATTCAGGCACGTGCTCGCGGTGTTGATATTACTGTGGTGACGGACAAGCATTACAATACCGAACATAGTGATTATGAAAAGCGTCAAGAAAAACAGCGGCGGCTTCACAGCGCACTGGAAAAACTGAATGAGTTTGGTGTTACTACTAAGCTGGTCAATCGCGTTCACAGTAAAATCGTAATTGGGGACGAGCGTTTACTGTGTGTTGGTTCGTTTAATTGGTTTAGCGCCACACGAGAAGATAAGTATCAACGGTACGATACGTCGATGGTGTATCGCGGAGATAACTTAAAAGGTGAAATTAAAACGATTCACACGAGTTTGATTCAACGCCAATTGTGAGGCGGAGCCACATCATGTCCGAGGTGAGTTTGGCGTTATGTGTATCAAATTAATAGCGCCAAGCCTTTTTTCACCGTCAAACGGCAGCTTAATGGAAACGGCTTAGTAAGTTGCTTGCACCTTTAAGATCCTCTTAAGAACTCTTCGTATAATAGCGTCCATCAATGTAAACCAAGAGTTCACCATGAAAAACACCCTGATATCCCTTTCGATTTTTTTCTCTGCTTTGACCGTGACGTCTGTTCAGGCTGCCAACCCAGCCACCGGCTGCGCCGCTAAAAAGCAGGATATCCAGCAAGAGCTGGCGATGGCGCGTGAGCATGGCAATGCTGCGCGCA
>Ga0105246_10002889_pt1 | contig 10393 bp, 7 predicted proteins | sample KBSM64metaG_FD_99694 | JGI IMG/M metagenome (GOLD analysis project Ga0105246, IMG submission 99694) | Miscanthus rhizosphere microbial communities from Kellogg Biological Station, Michigan, USA - KBS M6-4 metaG | ecosystem: Host-associated > Plants > Roots > Rhizosphere > Soil | place: Michigan... | reverse complement strand
CACGGACATGTTCAATAAGACGGACAATCAACGCGGCGTGGTCTATATCCTCGATCAATTCGATTCGAAGACACGACAGTTCAATAAAATTACAAAGTACATGACCGGGCTGCACAACCCAAACAGCGTCGCCTTTTATAAAGATCGAGACGGAACTGATTGGTTCTATCTTGCTCTAACAGATCGTCTCGTGCGTTATCGCTATGAAGCCGGTAAAGACGCTCCATCAGGCGAGCCGCAGGTCCTCGCGACCTTCCCCGCTTACGGGCTGGCATACAAGTACGGCGGCTGGCATCTGACGCGCACGGTTGTCGTCGGTGGTGATGAAAAGATCTACGTCGCAGTCGGCAGCAGTTGCAATGCCTGCGAAGAGAAGGAAGAAGTTCGCGCCAGCATTCTGCAGATGAATCCTGACGGAACGGACCAGAAATACATCGCCCGTGGACTCCGCAACGCCGTTGGACTGCGTTGGGTGAACGGAAAACTCTACGCCACCAACATGGGTTCAGATCACCTCGGCGACAATCGCCCGTCTGACACTTTTTACGCGCTCGAGAAATCAGAGACGCATTACGGCTGGCCTTATTGTTTCCAGGCGGATGCCCGCATCTATCCCGATCCGAAGTTCAATCCGCGAGGATCCAAGTTTAGTTGCCGAAAGGTTCCCGCAGCGCTTACGCCGTTTCCCGCGCACAGTTCGCCACTCGGTTTGGAATACTTCGACGCCGAAAACTTTTCCGCGCTCGACGGATCATTTCTCGTCGCCCTACACGGCTCGACAAAGAAAAGACTCGGGCACGGTTATCGAGTTGTAAGAGTCTCAGCATCGAGCGGCGCGATGACCGACTTCATCACCGGATTTCTCGATGGGACAATCATCCACGGCCGCCCGGCAGACGTTTTCAGCTTCGGCAAAGATGCATTTCTCTTGACGGACGACTATAGTGGCGTGGTTTATTACGTCTATCTGCGTCGCTAATCTGCTCAGTCTGGGTAATCTGTGTAATCTGTGGATTGAAAGGAAACCACTCATGCGCATTCGTGTCTCCGTTTTTCTGCTCATCGTTGTATCTCTGGCCGCGCCGGCGCTGGCGCAGAAACGCAGCATCACTGAAAAAGATCTCTTCAACTTCGTTTGGATTGGCGATCCACAAGTTTCGCCGGACGGCTCGCGCGTCGCATTTGTGCGCGTAACTGTCAACGAGAAGAAGGACGGATACAACACCGCGATCTGGACTGTCTCAACGGCCGACGGTGAAACACGACAGCTTACTAACGGTCCGCGTGATGGCGCCCCACGATGGTCGCCTGATGGCCAATACCTGATGTTCACGCGTTCTCCGGACGTCTCGGGACGCGTAGATCCTCCGCAGTTGTTCATGCTGGCCATGGGAGGTGGCGAGCCATTTCAGTTCACAACTCTGCCGCGCGGCGCGGGCGGCGCACAATGGTCGCCCGACAGCAAGATGATTCTTTTCTACAACGGCGCCACCGCCGAAGAACTCGCAAAGGCTGCGGCAAAAAATGCGCCACCCACACCGGCGGCGTCACCGGCTGCGAGTCCGACTCCCGCCGAGCGCGAGAGTGACGTGCGCGTGATCACTCGAGCTGTCTATCGTGCGAACGGCGCCGGTTATCTCGACTTCAAACATCCGAACCACATCTGGGTCATCACTGCACCGAAGACGGGCGATGAGAAAGTCACGCCAAAGCAGTTGACGAAAGGACACTTCGACGACGGCGGCGCCGTGTGGGCCAAAGACAGCCAGCGCATTTATTTCGAGACTGACTACACTGACGAACCATATTACGAACTTCCGCGCACGGACCTTTACACGATGTCAGTTAGCGGTGGTGAACCGGTAAAACTAACCTCGTTCGATTTAGGCGCGGGCGCATTCACCGTAAGTCCGGACGGAAAGCAGATGGCGTTCATCGCTTCAGCGAGCCAGCCTGTGCGTTCGTATTCACAACCGGATCTGTGGGTGCTGGATCTCGTCTCCGGAGCCAAACCACGCAATCTCACGGCGAATTTTGATTTCGACATTGGCGGTGGATTGACCGGCGATAACGTTGCGCCGCGAGGCGGTGGCGGCAACCCGCCGATCTGGTCGGCGGACGGACGCAGCATTAACATGCTCTACGTTAAAGAAGGTAGAGCAAACCTCGGCTCGTTTGATGTCGCGAGTGGGAAGTTGAAGGATGTGACGACGGGAAATCAGGGTGTGGTTAGTTATCGTGCTGTTCCCGATGCGTCGAAGTTTGCTCTCTTGATTTCAACTCCGACACGTGTCGGCGATCTTTACTGGCTCGACAAAGCCGGCGCGCAGCCGAGACAATTGACGCACGTCAACGATGAGTTGTTTTCAAAACTGAATCTCACCGAGCCTGAAGAAGTCTGGTACACGAGCTTCGACGGCAAGAAGATTCAAACCTGGGTGCAGAAGCCACCTGATTTCGATCCGAGCAAGAAGTATCCGCTGATTTTGAACATTCACGGTGGCCCACACGCAGCTTACGGCTTCATCTTCGATCAAGAGTTTCAATGGATGGCGGCCAAGGGTTATGTCGTGCTCTATCCAAACCCGCGCGGCAGCACGAGCTACGGCCAGGAGTTTGGCAACATCATCCAGCACAACTATCCCGGCGACGATTACAAAGATCTGATGGCGGGTGTTGATGAACTCATTCATCGTGGCTACATCGACGACAAGAAGATGGGTGTCACAGGCGGCAGTGGCGGCGGACTGCTGACGAACTGGACCGTAACACAGACGACGCGGTTTGCGGCTGCAGTTTCACAACGCGACATCGCGAGCTGGACTGACTGGTGGTACACCGCCGACTTCACACTCTTCCAACCATCGTGGTTCAAGGCGCCGCCGTTTGAAGATCCGGAAGATTACGTGCGTCGTTCGCCGATCACTTACGTCAACAAGATTCAGACTCCTTTGATGTTGATACTTGGCGAAGCAGACTATCGCACTCCGACTGGACCAGGCGGCGAGGCAATGTTCCGCGCATTGAAGTATCGCAAGATTCCTACGGTGATGGTTCGCTTTCCTAATGAGTCGCACGAGTTGTCGCGTTCAGGACAACCGTGGCATCGCATCGAGCGTTTGGAGCACATCGTCGGCTGGTTCGATAAGTGGCTCATGGGCGTTCCGAAGCCGGAATACGACGTCGGCGAAGTAAGTCGCAGCACGACGACGCAACAGTAATATTTCACGCAAAGGCGCGTCTTTGCGTGAGAGCTTTTATGAAAACTCTCGGACTCATCGGCGGCACTGGGCCTGAATCAACCATCGATTACTATCGACTGTTGACGGCCCAGTACCGCGAGAAGATGGATGGCGCTTCACCACCAGTCGTCATCAACAGCGTCGATCTACAACGCATGATCACGTGGATGAGTGCCAACGAACTCGACAAAGTCACCGATTATCTCGTCGAACAATTCGAGACACTTGAAAAAGCCGGCGTCGATTTTGCCGCGCTAACCGCAAACACACCTCACATCGTGTTTGACGAAATCAAACAACGTGTAAGGTTACCTTTGATCAGCATCGTTGAAGCAGCCTGTGAACGAGCCCAGAAGCTAGGCTTCAAAAGCGTCGGACTATTCGGCACTCGTTACACAATGCAAGCGCCGTTTTACCCGAAAGTGTTCTCACGCACTGACATCAAGCTCGTCACGCCAAATGCTGAAGAGCAGGAGTACATTCACGAGAAATATTTCGGCGAACTACTCAAAGACACATTTCTGCCTGAAACACGCGCAAAGTTCCTCGCGATTGCAGATGAAATGAAAGCGCGCGACAACGTTCAGGCAATAATCCTTGGCGGCACCGAAATTCCCTTGCTGCTGCGCACGGAAGAACACAACGGCATTCAACTCCTCGATACTACTCGCATTCACGTCGATCGTCTCATCGAGGAAATGTTGACGTAAAAAACACATCCTCAGATTAACCGCAGTAGTATCATTCGCACATACGACACCCCCCCTGAGTTATTCCCCTGACGTTAATTCACCTTGCAAGTGTGAAAGGAAATCATCATGGGACTTTTTGACAAGATGTTCGGACGAGGAGCCTCGGAAGCGGAGCAACAACAGGGAGCACAGCAACGCTTCAACGAGCTCAAACAGAAATATCAAACCGTTCTCACCACTGCCGACAACGAACGGATACAGTTTCTGAACCTGCACGTGCAGGACAACAAACTCTTCATCAAAGGCATTGCGCCTTCGGAAGAGGCGAAGAACAAGTTCTGGGATCAAATCAAACTCGCCAATCCGAATGCCGACGACATCACCGCCGACATCAGTGTCGACACGAGCCGCGCGATGGGCGCAGCTGCAGGCGGTGGTAGCCAGAGCAGCGGCGGTCAAACGTATGAAGTGAAGAGTGGCGACAATCTCTCGAAGATCAGCAAGCAGTTTTACGGCGATCCGAACGAGTACATGCGCATCTTCTACGCGAATCGCGACAAGCTCAGAGATCCTGACAAGATTCAGGTGGGCCAACAGCTCGTGATTCCACCAGAGTAAAAGGCGGTAATGGGGTGGCCGCGCCATGGCCACCCCTTGTACAATTCCCGCCGCATGAATTCGAACACACTTCCGATCATCACTACCGAGCGCGTCGTCCTTCGTTGGGTTTCGGAGGACGACATCGACAGTCTCTACGAAGTCTTTTCCGATCCGCAGGTGATGCGTTATTGGGCCACGCCGCCGTACACCAGTCGAGAAGCCGCCGTAGAACTGCAACGCGAGATCGCTTCAGGGAATGAAAGCGGGACGATGTTGAAGTGGGGCCTCGCGCTGCGTGATTCCGATCGACTCATCGGCACCACGACGTTATTCAATCTCAACCTCGACAACGAACGGGCGGAAATCGGCTACGCGCTCGGTCGCGCGCACTGGGGCAAGGGTTACATGAACGAAGCGCTTCAGGGGTTGTTGACGCACGCCTTTGAAGTCATGCAACTGCGTCGCCTCGAAGCCGACGTCGATCCGCGCAACGCGAACTCGATCCGCACCCTCGAACGTTTGGGTTTTCAACGTGAAGGCTTCCTCCGCGAGCGCTGGCACGTTGCCGGAGAGATTCAGGACGCATTCTTCTACGGTCTCCTGCGCCGTGAATGGCTCAAATCCGTACCCAATCCGCGTTAATCTGTGGCGCAAGTTTCCTCCGGCTTCACGTTCCTTCGAGTTAGTTGACACCGAAAGGAACCGTCATGAAGACCTTTTTGCTCTTAACGCTGACCGCATTCTTCAGCACTTCAGCTCTGTTAGCCTGCACCGCCGCGACAACCGAGACCATCCCGCCAATCTCGCAAGCCAGCCCGATTCCCGTCAAAAAGACGATGAAAGCCTTCGGTTCCGAACAGGAACTGGTGCGCTTCTTCAAAGAACTGGCTGAGAAAAACAAGCGCGAACGCAGAGGCACCATTGAAAACTATTCCTCAACTGATTCCGTGGCGAAGTCTGCCGCTAATGAACCGGCGCTGGACGGATCCCGGCTCGCCCAAGACTCAGTCACAAACACCCAGCACTCCGGCGTTGACGAAGGCGGCATCGTCAAAGTCCATGGCGATCATCTCGTGGTCCTGCGACGCGGTCGTCTCTTCACCGTCGCCATCGGCGATCAAGCATTGAAACCAATCTCGAACATCGACGCCTTTGCACCTGACATCGATCCGAGCAGCACCTGGTACGACGAGATGCTAATCTCCGGCAACACCGTCGTCGTGATCGGTTACAGCTACGAGCGAGGCGGCACTGAAGTCGGCCTGTTTGATATTACTGACGACGGAAAACTTTCGTATCGCTCGACGTATCACCTGCGCTCGAACGATTACTACTCGTCGCGCAACTATGCCAGCCGTCTCATCGGCAGCAAGCTGATCTTCTACACGCCGCAATACCTTTACGCGGGCGGCGAAGATCCTTTTCAGTCGTTTCCCGCCGTTCGCAAGTGGCATAAAGGAGCTACACCGACAGAATTTCAACGCATCACACCAGCCACTCGCGTCTACCGGCCGCAGTCAAACATTAATGAAGAGTACGAAACTGCGCTGCACACTGTGACCGTATGCGATCTGGCGAATGGCGGTTTCGACTGCCACGCCACCGCGGTGATTGGACCGCCGGGACACGTCTTCTACGTTTCGCCTGACTCGGTGTTTGTTTGGACCAGCGTTTGGAATCGCAGTAGCGAATTCAAATCGATGGTCTTCCGCATGCCACTCGACGGTTCGAGTCCGAGCGCGTTGGGCGTGGCGGGCTCTCCGATCGATCAGTTCTCGTTCTTGCAGAGTGAAGACCAGCATCTCAATGTGCTCGTAACGTCACGCGGCAAAGGTGACGGCATGTGGCAAGCCGAAATGGCGTACGGTGACGTAGCCCTGATGCGAATTCCGATCACGAGTTTCTCGGACGGCAGCGATTCAGTTCCGGCGTCAAACTATCGCAAACTGCCGAAGCCCGAAGGCTATGGTTTTCAGAATCGGTTCGTCGGCGACTACCTGATTTACGGGACCGGCACTGGCTGGGGATATCCACAGCAGAATAGAGACAAATGGAATCTGTTTGTAGTCGATAGGAAACGCGGAGACTCGCATCAGTTACCGCTTGTTCACAGCGTCGATCGCATCGAACAGATGGGTTCGGATGCAGTTGTTGTCGGAACGGACGGCAAAGACCTGCACTTCTCTTCTGTGCGTCTCGGACAATGGCCGGAAATCGTCTCACGTTACACGCGCAAAGAAGCTTCGCAGGGTGAACAGCGTAGTCACGGTTTCTTCTACAAACCGGACGGCGATGAGACCGGAATGCTCGGTCTGCCGATCAGCGTGCCGGGACGTGCGGGTTACAAGCACCTGTTTGAAAACTCGGCTGCGATTCTGTTTCTGAGAAACGACTCATTGCAGTTTCGTGAGGCCGGCGAGCTCGGCTCTCAACCGGACAAAGCGATCGACGATCAGTGTCGCGCGTCGTGTGTCGATTGGTACGGGAATTCGCGGCCATTATTTCTGCGCGGTCGAGTGTTCGCGCTGCTCGGCTACGAGATCGTCGAAGGTCGTCTCGATGACGGCCGCATGCACGAGCTCCGGCGCGTGAACTACGCGCCCGACCAGCAGGCGATCGTCCGCGGCGAGTAAATTCGGTTTCACGCAAAGGCGCAAAGAGAACCATTTCAGTTCTTCTTTGCGTCTTCATCTTAGCTTAGCGCCTTTGCGTGAAACTCTGCTAAACTCCTCTCTCTGCGCGCTCAGTCCAAACACAATTGAGGAGGCCCTATGTTCCGCCGACGTTTGTCTTGTCTTTCCCTGCTGCTGATTATCGCGCTCGCCAACTCCTTCGTAGCGCAAACTACCCGGCGTCCACTAAAACTAGACGACATGTTTCGCTTTCGCAATGTCGGCGATCCGCAGATCTCGCCCGACGGCAAATACGTCGCTTACGTCGTCGGCACCACGGACGCAAAGGAAGACAAATCGAACTCACACATCTGGATGGTGGGCATCGACGGCACAAACGATCGACAAATAACTTTCAGCAACGAAAGCGAGAACTCGCCGCGCTGGAGCCCTGACGGCAAATACATCTCGTTCACATCTTCACGCCCCGGCAAAGCACGCGGCAGCCAGGTTTGGCTCCTCGATCGAAATGGCGGCGAGGCGATGCAGCTTACCGAGATCAAAGGACGCCTTCAGGGTCATGAATGGTCTCCCGATTCGAAACGGCTGGCTCTTCTGATCGGCGATCCCGATCCCGAATCAGAACCCGGACCATCACCACAACCAGGCGCGACTCCACGCGTGCCGAAACCCATCGTGATCGATCGTTACCGGTACAAGCAGGACGGCGCGGGCTACCTGCTTTCAGGACGTCACACATACATCTACATCTACGACATCGAGTCGAAGAAGCTCGACCGTCTTACCAAGAACAAGTGGGATGAAGGCTCGTTAGCGTGGTCGCCCGACGGAACGCGCATCGCTTTCATGAGCAATCATTCGGACGATCCGGATCGCGATCCGGCGGCACAACTTTACGTCGCAGAAGCAAAGCCGGGCGCTACTGAAAAACAGATCACTCCGGCGGACATGCGTGCAGATCGCTCACGACCGGAATGGAGTCCTGACTCCAAATGCATCGTCTTTTACGAAGACGAGGACAGGAAATATGGCGCGTACAGTATGAATCACCTCGCGCTCGTTGCTTCCGACGGCAGCAGCGCACCGACGCGCCTCAAAGCAGCCGACGATCTCGATCGTGGTGTTTCGTCGGCACGCTTCACCGCTGACGGTAAAGCGATTCAGTTCCTGGTAGCTGACGATCGGTCGGTCTACCCAGTCAAAGCAAACCTGTCCGGCGGGGCGGCGCAGAAGCTTTTCAAACCGCCCGTTGTGATCAGCAATTGGAACTTCAATGCTGGTCGCGCGGTCGTGATGTCAGGCGATAATCTGAAAACCAGTGAGATTTATGTTTGGGAGGGAAATTCGCTGCGCCAGCTTACACACCAGAATGACAAGCTGTTGGCAGAACTCGATCTCGGCGTTACCGAAGAAGTCAATTTCCAGAGTAAAGACGGCACGTCGGTGAATGGATTGTTGACCTATCCGGTCGGATATGTGAAAGGAACAAAAGTTCCTCTGTTGCTCAGAATTCACGGTGGCCCAAACTCGCAGGACCAGCACAGCTTTAGTCTTGAACGACAGATGTTTGCGGCAAATGGTTACGCAGTGCTGGCAGTAAACTATCGTGGCAGTGCCGGCCGCGGTCAAAAGTTCTCACGCTCGATCTTTGCGGACTGGGGAAACTATGAAGTGCAGGATCTGCTCGCGGGCGTCGATTATGTGGTCAAGATGGGCGTTGCAGATCCGGATCGACTCGGCGTGGGCGGTTGGAGTTATGGAGGCATTCTAACTGACTACCTGATTGCGACCGACAATCGATTCAAGGGTGCAACGAGTGGCGCCGGCACGGCATTCACGGTCGCGTTCTACGGAACCGATCAGTACATCATTCAATACGACTACGAGATTGGACCACCCTGGAATCCGAAATCCTGGGAAACGTATCAGAAGATCTCGTATCCGTTCCTTCATGCCGATCGCATTCAGACGCCAACGCTCTTTCTCGGCGGCGAACGCGACTTCAATGTGCCTGTGCAAGGTAGTCAGCAGATGTACCAGGCGCTTCGTAGTCTCGGGATCGACACGCAACTCATCATCTATCCGAACGAGAATCACGGCATTCAGCGACCGAGTTATCAACGCGATCGGATGGAACGTTATCTTGCGTGGTACGACAAGTACGTGAAGAAGACTGCCGGGCCGTCGAGCACATCAACCGCTCAATAAGTTATAGTGCGTCGCATGCGTTTGTTTGCGACGTCGGATCTTCATACCGACTACAAAGAAAACCTCAACTGGCTGAAAGAGCTGTCAGACACTGAATACCGCGACGACACGTTGATCGTCGCGGGTGATGTGTCGGACCGCGTGGAGATCATTCGCGAGACTCTCCTGCTACTACGCTCAAAATTTTGCAAACTCCTCTTCACACCCGGCAATCACGAGCTATGGGTTAGAGGCGCGCAGATCAACTCGATCGAGAAGTTTCAACTGATTCTGGATCTGTGTGACGAGCTTGATATCGCGACAAAGCCGGTTAAGCTGGGGAGCCTCTGGGTCGTTCCGCTCTTCTCGTGGTACGACGGCGTCTTCGAACCCGAAATGCGCGCGTGGGCCGACTTTCACTTCTGCAAGTGGCCCGAAGACGCAGCGCCACTCTCCGACTATTTCCTGCGGCTCAACGAACCGCACCTCAAGGCGTACGATGCGCCCGTGATCTCTTTTTCACACTTCCTACCGCGTTCGGAGTTGTTGCCGCCGAAGGAGTATCTGCGGATCAGTTGGCTCGGCAACGTCTCAGTCTGCGCAGCACTCGACAGCCAGATCAGACAACTCAACTCCACCGTCCATATCTGCGGTCACACACACACAACCTTTGATGTAGTGATCGACGACGTGAGGTACGTCCAAAACGCCGTTCGTTATCCGAGGGAACGTCGCACACCGAGCTTTCCAATCAAGCTGATCAGCGCTGATCTGCTTTAGCCGTCTGTGCTATCCGTGGCATTTTTTGCAGGATGCTGGCGAGCGTCTGAATATCAAAAGGCTTCGTGAGGTGAGCGTAGAATCCTTCGTCACACGCGCGCTGCACGTCTTCAGGTCGCCCAAACCCGGTCAACGCGACCGCCGGTAGATCCTTTTTCCCCGGAAGCTTTCGCAGCTTACTCAGAAACTCAAAGCCATCCATTTCCGGCATCGAAATATCCGACAGCACGACGTCAAATTGCTTTTCGCGTGCGAGCTT
>Ga0105246_10002883_pt1 | contig 10401 bp, 10 predicted proteins | sample KBSM64metaG_FD_99694 | JGI IMG/M metagenome (GOLD analysis project Ga0105246, IMG submission 99694) | Miscanthus rhizosphere microbial communities from Kellogg Biological Station, Michigan, USA - KBS M6-4 metaG | ecosystem: Host-associated > Plants > Roots > Rhizosphere > Soil | place... | reverse complement strand
TCCGACTGGTCCATTATCGTTGGCTGAGCGTTTTAACTTTGATTTAAGGATGCCGTAGATAACCCATTGATACTTACAACTCTTCCGTTCTTCTGGAGTCATTGGTTTCTTTGTCTTTGTGTTAAAGAGATAGGTGTTTGCTAGTTTGTCAAGCCATAATACCTCCATATTTCTAACCTCTGTAATACTGTAACGTCTACCACGAATAACTCTCCCCTGTTCGTCTGTTTGGAAGTCTAGGGTTGTTCGAGCGATAATCTGAATTCGTAAGTCTTCGAGTTCCTCGTAATCCATCGCCGAGGGGAACATACCATTATATCGTGTTATAGTTCCGTCTATCATTTCGATGTCGTGATTATCAGACTGGGCAAAGTAGCGATAGACTCTAGAACCAATATCGGAAAAGTAGTCGTCTGGGTCTCCTGATGTTGGGGCTGAGGGTTGTGATTGTTGAGGGATATCCCCATAAATAATCGATTTATCTTCTTTTGAATGTGCTTCCATAAAGCCGGGCTGGTTTTCTAGTTCGTCCTCCGGTAGGTCTTCTGGTTTTGGTGCTGGATATCCTGGAATACCTTTTCCCTGCTCCTGCTGTTCTGTCGTCAATAACCTACTCTAAAGCAATGCAAGATTTAACCTTTTACGCTTATATCGTTACCCTAAGCAGTAATCGTCCAATCATCGGCTTCCCCGCTGAAAGTGACGGTGCGCACTTTCGTTTCATCACTTGCATCGTTCTCCTCTTTCTTGTTAAAGAAGACGTTGCCAGTTGCCGTTTTAGGTCCAGTGCTGTTGAGAGTAAGAATACAAGCAAGAGACGTACCGGCTTCCATGGCTGTCTCTATAGCCTGATCCTTTAAGACTAATAACTCGCATGTGAAAGTCGATTGTTTGACTGTTGGCTCTAGGGCTTCTATGTTGTCTGAGCCATCGATGTCTACAGGATCAAGGTTGTTATTTACTGTGAATGAGCATGATTTGAATGGGTAAACCGTTCCTCCTAATGATAATTTACTGGTTCCACCTGTCAAGTTTGTCCAAGGGGTGGCGGTTGTTGGAGAGGCTACAAAGGTCGGAGTCGTAAGCCCACCGTTAGAAGTAGTTACAGGTTTAGGAATACTGCGAGAAATCCAATCCATGTCTACAGTTACCATACCTCGTGAGGTTGTAGTTACAGTGACAGAATCACACTTTGTACCGGTTCTTATGACATAATACTCAGTTAGCGTACCACCTGAGTTCTGGAATACTGAATTAACAAACGTAAGTCCTTTGTCGATAGTTCCCGTCGTGGTTCCTGCTGTACCTCCCAACTCCGTACCATAGCGAATAAGGCTGGTATCTACTGGAGAGAAGGAGCAAGACCAAGGGAACGCTTTTCCCATCTTGATATATTTGTAAAGTGTACGACGGCCTAGTTTGCGATAAGTTTCTGAAATATTATCATAAGTTGTTTTGGTAGAGTTAATTATAGATGCATCTACGAACGCGGCTGAGGCTGGTGTCGTACCGTAAGTTGATTCTTATCCGCGACTAGTCTTTGGGACTAAGTCTCTACGTATTGCATCAACTTTTGGTAACGATGTACCGTGGTTACCGGAAAGCCTATGAGGGCTGTTGACATTAGATAAAAAAGTGGATTTGATAAGAATGAGAAGTAATCAGAACCAGTTTTTAGAAAATTGAACGTTAGCCACTACCTTCGCTCTCCATATTGAGCGTGGTCCTTTCTCCGTAAACTGGCTTAGGGGTTGAACGTCTCCAGGCGCTACAATATCCATCGCTGGAACTCCGCTTATGCCGTCAGGGCGATAATTGCCTATTATCCTTACAATCTCTAAACGAATGTTATCCAACTGTTCGAAGGTTTTTCCATAGGTTAAGCGTCTGGCTGTTGCTTCAAAGTTTATTGGGGTTGTGAAGGATAAAAAGCCCTGCCCTATTAGTTCGTCATTGAACTGTGTTACGTCCTCCTTAATCTTGACCTGATAGGTAGAGGAACCATCATAATCATAATCTGTGAATTTTACCTTTGTTGAGAAGTCGGTTGGTGGGCTTTGTGATTTGCTTGGAGTTGTTAATGTCCATTTGGTTTGAATGTAAGCACTTACCAAATCTTCGAGAGGTGCTGAGAAGTCGCCTTCTGGAACTCTGCCGTTAACGACGAATGTCATGGCGTGGTACCTCTTAGGAGATTGACTTTATAGTAGACAAGTTTCACTCTTAGCGTTTTCTTCCATAATGTTTTTGTGGCACTATCAAGCGAAGGATTACCAGTAGATTCCATAGGCGTGATAGAGTCGAATAAGATACCTTGTACTCCAAAAATGTCCTCTGCCTGATACTGCAACAAAATCCTCAACAACTCATTAATCATAGAATTCAACTGCGAAAAGTTTTCTCCTTTACTTAAGCGTCTAGCCCAACATTCGAAATCGATAGGAGTTTCAAAAGCGTATAAATTCCCTCTTATCCTGTTATGGATTTCTGCCTGTCCTTCTGTCACCTTGATATAATAGGTTCTAAACTTGTCATAGTCGTAGTTGCCGATATTGACGTTTTCCTCCTGTTTGGTTGGTGCTGTTCCTCCAATGAGGGGATCGGTTTCTGTCCAGTTAGCCGTTATGTAATCTATTACTAAGCCGTCCAGTCTCGAAGGGAAATCTGTAGATTGTCCTGATAGAATCCAAGTCCTGACGAAAGCAGTTACTAATATAGCGACTGAGTCGGTTATAGTTATAGCCGCTTCTGTTATAGATCTGACTACTGGCTTTACCTTGGTTAGTTGGTCAGTTATTGAAATAGCCGTTTCGTTTATGCTCTTGTTTCGTATCTTGGATTTGGTTAGAGCGTCAGAAACAGTAATGGCCGTTTCACTGATGGTTTTAGGAATTGCTTTCAATCTCTGGGCTAGGTCGCTGATGGTTATTGTTTCGGCTAGACTTCGGAATTTGCTTCTAACCATAGCCGGAGTTTCGCCTATAGAAATTGATTCGGTAAGCAGTTTACCTTTTACTTTGATAGTGGTAAGTGCTTCGGAGAGTGAGATAGATTGGATAAGGTTTGGAGTCCTGAGTTTAAGTAGGGATCTTGTCAGTGTTTCACCTATGTTTATTCCGTTTCTGGATAGGGTTTGAGCCTCTCTAACCAGATAAGAGGCTAGAGTATCATAGGGATTACTCATAATATCGTTAGTGATATAGAGATAGCCGACATATGGAGACATTGAGTCAGTTATCGATTTAGAGTTAAGATCTGGTTGGGAATGGACTATAGCAGCAAAGTTATTCCTATTGAAAGCACCGTTAAACGTTCTAGTGTTCATTGTTGCGCTACTTGGGAATGTTGAATCTTCGTAAACCATTATCGTATCTACAGTACCGACATAACCGGCAATAGTAGCAGTACCAGGATTACCCCATACCATCGTTAAACCTTTTGTTACTTTTGCGTATGTAGTGATATTGGTATAATATGTTTCATGGCCTGTTATGTTATCCATCTCGTCTAGGAAAATACCGTCTACCCAGGTTCCGTAAAATGATACCCAGTTGTCTATATCGGTTTCTACCGTTGCAATGTTTCGCGCTCCGTAAGAGGTAAAGACGTAGCCTAAGATAGTGAGGTTGTTGTTTACCTGTCCGGCTGCGTATAAGTCAGTAAGGCCTTGTACATAATCGGTATTGAGTGAAGAATCAGGACCAGAGTTAACGTTTACCGTAACTACAAAGTTAAGGTTTGGTGATGCTTGTATGATATTGAATAAAGGAGTCCAAGCGTAATTAGATGGGTTGGTAAACCAGTTTGGATATATGAATAGTGGAATATACTGAGAAGGTTTGTCGTCAGTTTCGTATAGGAATCTTGCTTTGGTTGTTACACGTGCTAGAGCCTCGGAAACGGTTACGGTATCGGCCAGGGCTTTTCCTCTAACTCTTGCGAATGTTAAGACTTCGGATAGTGTTACTGCTTCGGCGTTGGTTAACGGCCTTAATTTTACTAAGGTTCTGGTGAGGGTTTCACCTACAGTTATCGATTCAGTAAGGGATCTAGCCTTGCTGAGTAATCTTGTTAGAGCATCAGAGATGCCTATAGATTCTGCTAGATTTTTGGTTATGATTTGAGCCTGAGTGAGAGCGTCGCTTATCGAAATTGTCTCTGTTAACGAACGGGCTTTGATTGTTGCTCTGTCTAGGACTTCTGAAATTCCTACAGATTCGGCTAGTTCCCTGACTAGGATTTTTACAGGATCTAAAAGTTCAGAAAGTACTATAACATCTTCGTCAATATTTCGGGCTTGGAATTTTGATTTCTCTAGGAGTTCGTCTAATATGATAAACTCTTCTAACCCTAATGAAATTACACGATTAAGAAATGCGGTTGTTAAATGACTGTGGCTAGGTCCTATAAAGCCATAGTTACCCGCATAAGGCATTGGTCATACCGTTACCAATGTCAAGAGGCGGTCATCGTCCACGTGATAGCCAACTGATCGCCACTTGAAAGAGTGCCGGATCCAGTTGAAAAGTTAGCGATATGTCCCATTGTTCCAGAACCAGGAGCGTTAAACAGTGCTGAGGCTTTAACGTCGGTAAATGGACCAGATGCGGTAAATGTTAGCGATAAGACTGTCGTGTTCGCTCCTGCTGAATGACTTCTTGTACTGGCAATTGTGCGGCCGAGGCCATTTGTCGTGATTTCTCCGCCTAACGTCGTGTCTGTTACTGCTGGAGTTAATGTTGATTCAGTTAGAGCGATAAAATTAACTCCTACACCTCCGGCGGCGTTATTAGTCCAGTATTGGGCGTGAAGGTAATCTTTACCAGCGTTGGTAAGGAGGTTCTTCTTTGGCTTGGCGAACTCTCTCCAGTCGTCATAAACTGGCTCTAAATGTGTAATAGTTTCGTCATAAGCAATAGGAAAGAATTCTTTCGTCTCTGGATCTCGATAGCCTTTGAAGTGTCTTACTGAACCTGAGAGGTATCCTACTGGTCCAGAGGTTACGCCAGATATTGGGAGTTTCGGTAGTTTCCAGACTATCTTAGGAAGTCTCATCTTATAGTTCCTCCGGTTCTTCTCTACATTCGGGATGCATTGGTTCCTTACCGTCTCTTGTGACTATCTCGTCCATGTTTACTTCCTTATGACAGATAGCACAGGGAGCAACTCCTAGCCGGAAATGTCCCCGTAGTTTTTCGCTTCTATGATCTTCGAATTCTTTTTTATCAGTAGTTACAAACGGATTAGTGGCACAATCTCCCGCAGTACATGAATAAACGCCTGTTCCTTCGCTCTGTGCTTTGGTTACAATCTTGGATTTAGTAGGATTATCGTCTATCTCCTTCTTACCGAATACCATGAATAAATCAAAGTCTTAAAATAATACAATGAGAAGTAAAGATTAATGTCGAGTCAGTCACAGGAATACAGTTGTAATAAATGCGATGCAAAATTCGCCAGTGCGCAAGAACTACAAAGTCATAAGATTAATGCACATAACTAACATCCATTTTTTTCTTTTTAGGATTCATAGATTTTGTAAGGATATACTCTATTAGTTCCGGTTGTCTGTTGTAGTGTTATTTTTATCTCTATATCTGAGGGTAGAGGAGCAATGAATACCATAGGATTAGTTTGCGCATTTGTATAAGTATCCGTAGTCCATTTTGAAAGAGTCGCTGCGCCTGCGGATCTTGCTTTGATGTAATATCGGAGTATTACCGTATCACCAGAAGCCATATTCTCAAGATCAACCCAGCCGGAAAACCATTTGTTTGTAGTATCGTCTAAAAGTTGTTGTTCTGTTCCGTCTGCGGTTAAATCTCCCTGACTGTTAACTGTTGGCATTCTTTTATCCTAAAGTCTCCGAGGTCACGAATGAACTAATCATATTATGGATCTTGCTCTATGTATGTCCAGTATCCTTCGTGTGTTACTGCGTTACTTCCGATATTTTCTTGAAAGTGCATAATCATAAGGCCGGTGGCTGCTGCCGGTATTACGGTGTTAATATCTGTCCATACTGTCGCTGATGTTGGTACTGTTGTACCATAATAATATTGGAATTTAGTATTGGCGTTGTCTGCTCTTATTGCGAATACATGAGCGCTTGTATCTGCTGCTCCTGCGTTTGCTATTGTAGTTCTGTCACTGGATGCGCCTCCGCTGTTTTGTGCTATAGCCCAGTTTGAGCCTACTGTAGAATCGTAAAAGAAACATACGCCTGATAAGTTGGCTAATGGGTCGGCTCCGGCTGTTGGGTTGGATGTTGAACCGACAAAGCCTATAGTCATTCTTTGAGTAGTAGTCTGTTGTAGTGAAATCTTGGCCTGAAACATCGGGTTTAAGTCACGCTCAAAGAATCCTGCTCCACCACTTGACCTATTACCACATAATGATGCTCCTGTCGCTCCTGTTCCAAACCTGAACCTTAAACCTGCGCTGCTTCGTTGAACACCTGCGTTAGTGGCCGAACCAGTGGCAATATTGGTCAAGTTTCCTTGAAGGATACCATGAGCGCCAGTGGTCGCTGCTCCTCCTTGCCATGATCCAGTCCTCTTAATTCCTGGATGTTGAGGAATTTGTTGTAAAGTGTTAGAAGCCGCGTCAATAGTTGAAGTCGCTAGAGTAGCACCGTTAATTGTTGGAGATGTTAGAGTTAGTCCTGATAGAGTACTCGCCCATTCTGGAGCAGTTGCTCCGCTATTTGTCCTTAAGAGTTGGTTTGCTGTTCCTATCCCTAGTTTACTCCTTGTACCGCTTGCTCCTCCAATTATGATATCTCCTGCGGTAGTTAATCCACTGAGCGCATCAAAAGCGGCTGTCGCAGTGGCTCCACTTGTCCCACCGTTGGCAATAGGAAGCGGATCGGTTAAAGCGGTGACAGCGCTTGTACCATTTCCTTTTAAAATACCTGTCAGGGTTACGGCACCAGTTCCGCCACCTGCTACCGGAAGCGTACCATAATCGAGATCGGTTCCGCCGCTGTTTACTTTAAGGGGTTGGTTTGCTGAACCTATGGCGAGTCTTATTCTAGTTCCTGCGGTACTGCCTACGATAAGATCGCCTACTGCTGACATTGGAGATAAAGCGTCGAAGCCTAGAGTTGCCGTTGCCGCTCCTGTTCCTCCCTTTGCTACTGTAACGGTTGGAAGTGAAGTTGCAGAGGAGATAGTATTAGTTGAATCTAGAGTTTTGTTCTTGATAGTTTCGGAGAACTCGGTAGCAGGTAGCCATGTGGTTTGATTGTTTACATAGAGGATAAAGGTGGCGTAGTTTGTAGCCCATTCTATAGCGATAGCGCCATTAGCCGTATTTGCTGCCGTTGGTTTGGTATCGGTTGTAAGCCCTACATAAATTCCGTTTCCTAAATGTCTGTATGCTGCCATCTTTAATCAGTATACTCCTGCTGTCCAAACCCAGATTAAATTAGAACTTCCTGACGGTGGGGCTATTGGATATGTAAGGACGAGATTGGTTGAGGTTGCAGTTACTACCGGAGGGCCTAAAGCGTCGGCTGTCTGCGGGGTTACAGAATAGGTTAAAGGAGTAGTATAACATCCATGAGCAATATTGAAGGCTACTGTCGAACCGTTACCTGACTGTGTAGATACGCCTGTAGTATATGCGCCAAACCGTTCATCTATTATTCTGACTAGAGCGGCCGTGGTTGTAACTTTAGCGGTTGCTGATGCTGCTAACTGTGCGCCTGGGAGTATCTTTACGACGTTAGATATACCTGCGCCTGTATCGTCTATTGTTGCTTGATTTCCCCAGTAGCCGGCCATCTCTACGGTGTTTCTAAATGCTCCGCTCTTTATCGCTAATGTATAGGTTGGATAGGCTTGCATCTTTACGTCATAGAAATGGTTATCATAGCAGTTAGTACCAGATAGGTAAAGGCTTCCGGTTCTATTATCAGGGCTTGGAGTACCGCTCAAGTCTATAGCGTTGATAAAGTTAAAGATGTTATTGTTTGCCTGTCCTGTTAAGGCTATAGGTGCCTCTTGGTATTTTGTTCCTTCTATGGTATAATTACTGATATAGTTATAACTTCCGTCTATTATCGCTAATGAGTTCTTGAGGTTTCCACCTGAGCCTCCGCCATGGTCTGCGAATATTGAATCTATACGTAGGTTTTTAGGCCATTTGTTGGTGACTCCGGTATGGCTTCCATTCTCCATCTTTATGTCAGCGTCTCCAACGAAAGTGGAATTAGCATTAGAAAAAGTAAGGTTCTTTAGAGTACCCCACCAGACAGAACCTATTAGATGGATACCTCGCCACATATACTGGGTGAAAATATTCTCCAGTCTTAGCGCGTTATGGAGTGATACGCTATCGCTCTCAAACTTTAGAAAGCCTGCGTCTATTGTTGCAAAACTGGTGTTATATCCTCCAACATTTTCCATATGGACACATGCAAGTTTAGTACTTGTGTCTGTAGCACCTGAAGTCTCAAATAGGTAGTGTCCTGTTGGGAATGATGCGCCTACCGAGAATACTGTTCCCATAGTTCGGGTGTAAGTTGGTACTCCCATAAGGTAGAGGGGTTTTGGTGCTGTAACCGTTGGGATATCGATAGGCGTGTTTATTGGAAAGTCGTCGGCAGAGAATAAGATAAGTCCACCTTTTGCTAGGCTGAGGACAACTGTTACTGCTGCTTGTATCACAGTGTCGGCGGCACTACCTGAGAAGTCTATTCCCTTGGTAAAGCCGTTTTTTGCGTAGTATGTAGAACCATCCTTGAAAATATAATAAGCATAACCGGAATTGAAACGATAGTCTTTGGCTGCTGTTATTGCAGGAGCGTTGATTGTCATACTGAACGTTCCTGCTGGGTTTCGTAGGAGTAAGGTCTGGTTTGTGAAAGTTTTAGCGCCAGTTATATTCTGGGTATCTGAATCGCCTAGAAATGCTCCTGTCGGGTTAGTCTTTACCGTCATGGCGGTCGTTCCCGTTCCTATAATTACTCCTGTAAGAGAGGTCGCACCAGTACCACCACCGGCTACCTCTAGTTTAGAATATTCAATGTCTGTACCTCCACTGTTTCCATGAAGTGGTAAATTGGCTGCTGGTCTTGCTCTTGCAACAAACTTTGTTCCATTATCAGCCAGAATACTACCGAGAGCCGGAGTTGTTTGTTTTATTGTGTTATCGGCTTCAACTATCGTTTTATTAGTGAGAGTAAGTGTGTCGGTAGTTCCTACAAACTCACCGGTTAAAGATACGAGATTACGTAGTGAGTCTTTAGAAAGTCCGGAATCTGGCATTTAACAATCGCTTTTAAGTTATAAAAAAAGAGAGAAGTATAGGCATCAATGAACGGACAAACCCGCAAAGGAAAACCGTTTCCCCGCTTTCAGTATATGACGGGGATATAGCCTATACCTTGAACCGTTATCTCGTCTATCCTGTCTTTGTCCTAACGTAGTTTGCTATCAATAGGACTATTCCTAATGCCAGACATATTACGCCTATAGTTAAGCCTATTGCTGCTATGGTCAAAGCCCATGTAGGAATTGCATAGAATCCACCGTATAGCACTACCGCTCCTATTACTGTAAGGATTAGGCCAACTACAATTAGAGTCCAACAGGTATCGTTGCTAACCAATCTTTATCAATCACCTCCAGTCTTTTGCAAAGACTATGAAGTTCTTACTTTACCTTCCCTTGGATTTCATTAAGTAGGTCTTCACCATGCTTGAAGTCTGATTCGGCTTCTCCTACTCTCTTGGTTACTTCCTGCACCTTGATTAATGGTAAACTTCCTTCGACTATTTCCTGAGCCTTCTCTGGTACTGCTTTGTTGTATATGAAGTCGATTAATTGAGCCTGTGCGCCTGCAGTGGTTTTCATTTTCTCCTGTAGGTTAAGAATAGTTTGAGCGATTCTAAGGTCTGTTTCGTTTGGTGCTTGTCCTGTTGCTTTTGCTTTCTGTGATAGATAAGCCGCGAATACTGTTCCTGCCATAGAAATTATAGCAAGAGCGAGAGCGGTGTATGTTTGTCCTATGCTGGCTTCTTCGCCTGTTGCCTGACCGGTATCATTACCCTGAGCGAAGACAACACTCACGATGCCAACGGACATACCTCCCGTAACTAATGCGAGAGCGATCACAATACTAAGTTTATTCAATTTGTGTAAGATTATTGACTTGTTGAAACAAGAACTAATGAGTTATTTTAAAATTTTAAGGTTAATGTTAATTTGCTTTATAACATGACACGAACATTCACAATTGATAAAGTCACATTGCTTATGATTTTTGTTTAAACAATCGTAACTCGACAATAAAAAAGAGAGGGGATATTAATTATCCCGTTGAATTGGTTTCTGTTGTCGTTGTGTTAGTTTCTACGGTTGTGGTATTGGTTGTGGTGGTATTGTCTACTGGAGG
>Ga0105246_10002882_pt1 | contig 10405 bp, 9 predicted proteins | sample KBSM64metaG_FD_99694 | JGI IMG/M metagenome (GOLD analysis project Ga0105246, IMG submission 99694) | Miscanthus rhizosphere microbial communities from Kellogg Biological Station, Michigan, USA - KBS M6-4 metaG | ecosystem: Host-associated > Plants > Roots > Rhizosphere > Soil | place: Michigan... | reverse complement strand
TTCGTCGCTCCCCGACCTCATCCGAGGGGGTACGTCCTTCCGTGGTGACCAGCACAAAGCGCCACAAGCCAGACCGGCGCACCTATGTTCTCGACACCAGTGTTCTGCTGTCGGACCCCAATGCCCTGAACCGCTTCGACGAGCACGAGGTCGTGCTCCCCATCGTCGTGGTGACGGAACTGGAGGCCAAGCGGCACCATCCCGAACTCGGGTATTTCGCCCGGCAGGCCCTGCGTCTGCTCGACGACTTCCGGGTCCGTCATGGCCGTCTCGACGCCCCCATCCCGATCGGGGACCTGGGCGGAACCGTTCGTGTCGAGCTCAACCACTCGGACCCCAGCGTGCTGCCCAGCGGCTACCGCCTGGGGGACAACGACTCCCGCATCCTCGCGGTCGCCCGCAACCTGCAGGCCGAGGGGTACGACGTCACCGTCGTGTCGAAGGACCTCCCACTCAGGATCAAGGCCTCCTCCGTCGGTCTCCTCGCCGAGGAGTACCGCGCGGAGCTCGCCATCACGGGCTCCTCCGGCTGGACCGGAATGTCCGAACTGACCCTGCCCGGCGAGCAGGTGGACGTCCTCTTCGAGGAAGGGCACGTGTATGTGCCCGAAGCGTCCGACCTTCCCGTGCACACGGGGCTGACCATCCAGTCGGAGCGCGGCAAGGCGCTCGGCCGGGTCACCGCCGAGGGCAACATCCGCCTCGTGCGCGGCGACCGGGAGGCCTTCGGTATCAAGGGGAGGAGCGCGGAGCAGCGGATCGCCCTCGATCTGCTCCTCGACCCGGACGTCGGGATCGTGTCCATGGGCGGCCGGGCCGGCACCGGCAAGTCGGCGCTCGCGCTGTGCGCGGGACTCGAGGCGGTGCTGGAGCGGCGCCAGCACCAGAAGGTGATGGTCTTCCGGCCGCTGTACGCGGTCGGCGGGCAGGAGCTCGGCTATCTGCCCGGCTCCGAGGCCGAGAAGATGAGCCCCTGGGCGCAGGCGGTCTTCGACACGCTGTCCGCGGTCACCAGCCGCGAGGTCATCGAAGAGGTCACCGCGCGCGGAATGCTGGAGGTTCTTCCGCTCACCCACATCCGCGGACGCTCGCTGCACGACGCATTCGTGATCGTGGACGAGGCGCAGTCACTGGAACGGAATGTACTGCTGACCGTTCTGTCCCGAATCGGCGCCAATTCGCGGGTGGTTCTCACCCATGACGTGGCACAAAGGGACAATCTGCGCGTCGGTCGCTACGACGGTGTCGTCGCCGTGGTCGAGAAACTGAAGGGGCATCCGCTCTTCGCGCACGTGACGCTGACCAGGTCCGAGAGGTCCCAGATCGCGGCGCTTGTGACCGAAATGCTCGAAGACGGGCAGATCTGAGGTGGACGGCCAAGTCTGAGGTGATTCCAGGTCAGTTGGCGCCGTCCCGCAAAGGCTGTGAGCCTAGCGGGGCGGCGCCTTCGCGTGTTGCTGTTTCTCAAAATCCCCGGGGTCAAACGGGATGTGAGCTTTCACACGCAACTCAGAATTGCCACCCGGCGTCCGGTTACGGCAGAGTCTCACTCCTGTCAGGCCCCGCATACGACACATCTGTACCCCCAGCGGTACGGCACCACAGAAGCACCACAGCCAACTCCACAGCGTCGTCGTATGCCGCCCGAGCACCACGCGGCGCTCCCCTCGCGGGAGTTGCCCACCGGGCCCGCGCCTCCCGTGACCCCGTAGTTGGGAGGCCAGCGCCAGGGGCACGATTGCGTCCGCCAGGGTCACCGAAGCGGGCGATGCTGGAAGGAAACCGTGTGAGCCGGATTTCGGTCCGGGGATTCGCAGTGGCCTCGGCCACCGCGGTCACCGCCGTCGGAAGCGTTGTCGGAGTTGCCTCGGGCAGCACCGCCCAGCCCAACGACGCCGAGGCGACGGCAAGCGACGCGACGCTCCTGGCGGACATACCCGCGGGCCAGCAGGCCCACGTCCAGACCGCCTCCCTGACGCAGCAGGCCGACGCCCAGGCGATCCAGGCCGACGCGAGCGCCAAGAAGGACGCCGAGGAGGCCGCCCGCAGGGCTGCTGCCGACACCGCCATCGCCAAGAAGGAAGCGGCGGAGAAGGCGGCCAAGGAGGCCAAGGAGCGCGCCGAGGCCAAGAAGACGGCCAGCCGCAGCAGCGCCGACTTCCCGATCCAGAGCTCGTACTCCATCGCCGAGATCCAGGCGATGGCGCGGCAGATGGTGCCGAGCGGCCAGTTCCAGTGCTTCAGCTACATCGTGGACCACGAGTCCAGCTGGAACTACCACGCGGTCAACGCCTCCTCCGGCGCCTACGGCCTCTTCCAGGCGCTGCCCGCCTCGAAGTACTCCTCGGCCGGCTCCGACTGGCAGACCAACCCGGCCACGCAGATCAAGTGGGGCCTGAACTACATGAACAGCCGCTACGGCAGCCCGTGCGCGGCGCAGTCCTTCTGGGCCGCCAACCACTGGTACTAGGCCCGGCGCGGAGCCGCCGAGACCCACGGTCTCGCCTCTCAACCTTGTGCAGCCCCTCCCCGTCATAGGGGGAGGGGCTGTTGCCCTGTACGGTCGATCCGACGACTCCAGGGGGGAGTGGTGTGGAGCACCCGGGGACGCGGGGGAAGAGGACGGATCATGTCGCGAGTGCCAGGGTGGCTCGGCCGGATCGGCGCCGGTCTGACCGAGGTGAGTGAGCGGTTGGACGAGCGCCGCGCCGAGGTGGAACGGGAGACCGCCGGGGACGACACTCCGGGTCCGCCCCGCCAGGCCGCCGCACAGGCTCCGCCGCCCCCGGACCACGCGGCCGAATCACCGCCGCCCCCACCTGTCGTCCGCCCCGACCCCGTGCAGGCCGTGCCGTGGAGTGTGCGCGTCGCCGCCGAGGCCGGCTGGCGGCTGCTGGTGCTCGCGGGCACGGTCTGGGTGCTGATGCGGGTCATCAGCGCCGTACAACTCGTCGTCTTCGCCTTCGTCGTCGCCCTGCTCATCACGGCGCTGCTGCAGCCGACGGTGGCCCGTCTGAAGCGGCACGGTGTGCCGCGCGGGCCCGCCACCGCGCTCACCGCGATCCTCGGCTTCGTCGTCATGGGGCTGATCGGCTGGTTCGTGACCTGGCAGGTCATGGAGAACATCGACAACCTCTCCAACCAGATCCAGAGCGGCATCGACGACCTGCGCAACTGGCTGCTGAAGAGTCCCTTCCACGTCACCGACAAGCAGATCAACCAGATCGCCAAGAACCTGCGGGAAGCGGTTGGTGCGAACACCGACCAGATCACCTCCGCGGGACTGGAAGGCGTCCAGGTCGTCGTCGAGGCGCTCACCGGCATCCTGCTGACCTTCTTCTCGACCCTCTTCCTCCTCTACGACGGCCGGCGCATCTGGGAGTGGACGCTGAAGCTGGTGCCGGCGGCGGCCCGTCCCGGCGTCGCGGGCGCGGGCCCGCGAGCCTGGCGCACGCTGACCGCCTATGTGCGCGGCACGGTGCTGGTGGCCCTGATCGACGCCATCTTCATCGGCCTGGGCATCTACTTCCTCGACGTCCCCATGGCCGTCCCGCTGGCCGTCTTCATCTTCCTGTTCTCCTTCATCCCGCTGGTCGGCGCGGTGGCCTCCGGAGCGCTGGCGGTGGTCGTCGCACTGGTCACCCAGGGCGTGTTCACGGCCGTGATGACGCTCCTCGTGGTCCTCGCGGTCCAGCAGATCGAGGGCCACATCCTGCAACCGTTCATCCTCGGCCGGGCGGTCCGCGTCCACCCCCTCGCGGTGGTCCTGTCGGTCGCGGCGGGCGGCATGGTCGCAGGGATCGGCGGCGCGGTGGTCGCCGTACCGCTGGTGGCCGTGACGAACACGGTGGTGGGGTATCTGAGGGCGTACTCGGCCGGACTCCTCCCTGTCGATCAGCAAATACCAGCCCGTCCGGCGTTTGAGGACGAGGCCGTTCAGGCCGAAGGGGGGCCTGGGGGCGCAGCCCCCGGTGACGGCGCCTGAAACGAGCCCCCCGCTCGATCAAATGCGCACCGAACAAAGCGATTTGAACGAGCCCACGGCTCAACTTCCGTCACCTGGGGACAGGTCGGAAATCTGCGTCCGGAATATGCGTTCGGACTGATACACCTTCCCGCGTGATGTCGGGCTACGACCTGCTGGCGCGGGCCCTCGCCGCCTGTGGGCGGGAAGAGTGGACCGGTGTCCTGCGCGTGTCCGGGGCGCCCGGCGGCGCCCTGCACCTCAGGGGCGGGCTCGTCGTCGCCGCCGAGTCGCCCGGGGCGCCGGGGCCCGAGACGCTGCTGCTGCGGTCCGGGCGGGTGGACGGCGAGCAGTGGGCCGGGCTGGTCCGGGAGGCCGGGGGCGCACGCTGGCCGGCCGCCGGGCTGATCGCCCACGGGTACGCCGGTGCCGCCCAGCTGAGGGTGGTGTGCGTGATGGCGCTGCAGGACGCGGTGTTCGCGATCCTCGCGGGCCGCGTCGACGGCTGCGAGCGTGCCGAGGACGGTGCCGAGCCGCCCGCTCCGCTCGCCGTGGGCGAGCCGCCCGCCCGGCTCCTGGAGGACGCCGCCCGCAAACTCGCCGCCCTCGCGGCCCTGCCGCGCCCCGTCCACCCCGACCGCGAACGGCCCGTCCCCGCCCGGCAGTCGAACGGCACGCTCACCGCGCTGCAACGCGCGCTGCTCGACCACGCCGACGGTCGCCGTACCGCCCGCGACCTGGCCTTCCGTGCCGGGCGCGGCGTCTACACCGTCACCGTCGAGGTCGCGCGGATGCTCGGCGAGGGGCTTTTGGAGTGCCCCGCCGCGCCCGCCCCGATCCCGATGCGCGCGGCCCCCGACGGCATCCGGCACCGCACCCCGCCACCGCCCGCACCACCCCCACCGCAGCCGCCGACACCCGTCGACCTGCCCCGCCGCAGACCGGGCGGCTTCTTCCGGCTGCGGAACGGAACCCCGAAATGAACCAGCCGAACAGTTGCCGAATACACGAAATGCGAAGAGAAATAAGGGAGTTGAGCATATGGATCACGAAGCCCTGGCGCTCGAAATGCGCGGCCTCAGGGAGCAGGTGACCGGAATCACCGACACCGCGGTCGCGGCGGCCGACGGACTGCTGATCGCCGCCGACACCGCCGACTCCATCGACCCGGAAGGTCTTGCCGCCCTCGCCGCGGCCGGCCTCGGTCTCGCCCGCCGCACCGCCCAGGCGGCCGCCCGCGGCACCCTGCGCCAGACCGTGACGTACGGCAGCCACGGCTGTGCCGCCTTCTACGCCGTCGGCGACACCGCCCTGATGGTCGTGCTGGGCGACGAGGGCATGGACGTGGACCTCCTGCACCGGGCGAGCGGGCCCGCCCTGGACCGCATCGGCTCGATCCTCATGCACCAGAACAAGACAGCCGAAGGAGTCTGAAGGGATGGCGACGAAGCGTATGACCCCAGGTTTCTCCGACCAGGTGATGGGCCTGGTCAAATCCCTCCGCACCGACGCCCCCGACTGTGTCGCCTCGGGCGTCGTCGACATGTCCACCGGCATGCTGCTGTCGTACGAGACCGTCGACAACCACCCGCCCGAGGTCCTGGACCTGCTGGCCGGCGCGACCCTCGACCTGTTCCAGGGACGCACGGTCACGATGATCGAGGACGTCTTCAAGGAGCGCCGCGGCATCCAGAGCGACAACCACTTCTTCCAGGAGATCCTGGTCAACAGCGAGAACCTCACACACCTGTTCGTGCGCATGAACGAGCAGCAGGACGTCGTCGCCGTCGTCGTCTGCCGCAAGTCGGTCAATGTGGGCATGCTGTTCGCGCAGGTGAGGCGGGTGGTGCGGGAATACAGCCTGTGAACGCGGCAAGGCCCCTCCCCGTCGTGGGGAGGGGCCGTACCGGAGGTCACTCGGTGCGCAGACCGTCCGGGCGCATCAGCCGCAGCAGCGGGGGCAGACTGAGCAGGGTCACGGCGAACACGACCGAGGCGCCGATGGCCGTCATCGACAGCACGCTCGCCCAGTCCACGCTCACCGTCTCGCCGGTCATCTTCAGCAGGACCGCGCCCAGCGTCAGCCCGACCACCGACGCCAGCACGAGGCCCAGGGCGATCGGGATCGCCGTCTGCCACAGCACCGACAGGCTCAGCGTGCGCCGCCGGGTGCCGAAGGCGACCAGTGACGACAGCAGCTTCTTGCGCTCACGCAGCTGCTCCAGCTGCGAGACCAGCAGACTTGCGCCGATCAGCAGCAGGACACAGGTCGCGCCGACGAACAGTCCGTTGCGGATGGAGCGGAACTCCTTGGACTGCTCGCTGGCCGCCAGGGTGAACACATTGGCCAGCGGATCCAGCCGGGCGGCGGTGTTGCGCGCGTAGTCACCGGCGTCCGCCACCGACGGGTCCAGCGAGACGAACACCCTCTGGACCAGGCCGGCCGCCGCTGCCTGAGGCAGCGCACCCCTGGTGACGAGCAGGCCGCTGCGCGCATAGCCGGTCGGGTCCTCGCGCTGCGCTGCCGTCTTCATGCCGGCGGGCACCTTCCAGGCCACCGGGTGGCGCTGCGTCCCGCTGTAGGTCGGGTCGAAGTACGCGGTGCTGCCCGGCTTGGTGATCTTCTCCGTCTCACTGTCGTACTCACCGCCGACGATCTTGAAGGTGTCGCCGTCCCGGCAGGACGCCAGCCGCGCCACCTCGCGCAGTTCGGCGCAGCTGCCGACCGCCACCTCCAGCTCGTTCTTGGGATCCTTCGCCCGCTCTCCGACCGAGCCGAAAGCGACGGCCGAGGCACGGCGTACGCCCTTGGTCCGTGCGAGCTGCCGGCCGGCCTCGGCCAGCGAGTGGCCGCTGCTCACGGAGACGTCCATCTGGGCCCGGTGGAGGTCGTTGCCCGTCTGCTTGGTGTAGTCGTGCTCGACCCCCGCGAACAGCATCTGCAGCGCGATCGCCCCGGCCACCGCGACCGCGATGCCGTTGACCATGCGGGCGGCCGAGCCGCTGCTCAACTGCAGCCTGCGTACGGCGAGTTGCCAGGAGACCGAGCCGGAGTCCAGCCGGGCCACCACGGCCTCGACGACCCACGGCAGCAGGGCGGTGACGCCGACCAGCAGCAGCACGGTGCCGCCGATGACCATCCACTGGTTGAAGTCGCCGTTGTCCCTGCCCTGCCCGATCATCGGGTACAGCAGTGCCAGGCCGCCCAGCGGCAGCAGCAGCCGCCACCACAGCCGGCGCCGCGGCGGCTTCGCCGTACGGACCACACCGAGCGGTTCGATGACCACCCCGCGCAGCGCGAACAGTGTCACCAGGACGGCCGCGGCCGGTACGGCGACGGCGACGAGCGCGGCCAGCGCGGGCGACGGGTTGAGGTCGCTCGGGAACACGCTCATCTGCCGCACCTTCAGCAGGGCCGCCAGCTGACGCCCCACCAGGAAGAAACCGGTGCCGAAGACGAGCCCGAGCAGCGCCCCGGCGAGGGCCTCGCCGCCGGCGATCCGGCGCGCCATCCCGCCGTCCGCGCCGACCAGCCTGAGGGCCGCGAGCCGGCGGTCCCGGCGCTCGCCGCCGAAGCGGACGGCCGCCGCGATGAACACGCCGACCGGCAGCAGCAGCACCACGAAGATGATCATGATGAGCAGGATCAGGATCGGATCCAGCGAGTCCTGCTGGTGCCCGGGGGCGGGCCCGAAGTAGTCGATGCGCTCGACGACGCCACTTTCCAGATGGTCCTGGAGTCCCGTGGCGCCCGCGTAGTAGGCGAGTTCGGAGGGCCCGATCAGTCCGGACTGCGCGATGGTGCCGGTGATCCGGTAGGGGATGCGCGCGCGCAGCAGCTTGCCGGAGCCGGACTCGAGCAGCTTCTTCAGGGCCGGCGAGACGACCATGTCGCCCTTCGCGGGAAAGTGCGCCACACCCGGCGGCAGTGGCGCCTTCGCGCCCTCGGGCTCCAGGAGCCGCGCGCGCACGTCGTTGCCGCGGAACGCCGTGTCGACTTCGGCGATGACGAGCGTGTCGTCCGCCTTCTTCAGCAGCTTCTGGCTGTACGTGAAGTCGTCCCGGGAGCTTTCGCGGTGCTGGCGCTGGGACAGTGCGCTCGGGATCGCCGTCGTGAGCAGCAGCAGAGCCACCCCGAGCCCGACGCCGACGGCCGTCAGCAGGGCCCGGACCCATCCCTCGCGCCCGCCCGTGAAGGCGAACCGAACCCCCATGGCCAGATCGTCGGCCCACTGCCGCATCCTCATACGATGCGCTCCATGTCCCGGGACTTGCCGTCCCGCACCACGATCTCGCGGTCCGAGTACGCGGCCACCCGGGCCTCGTGCGTGACGAGGACGACGGCGGCGTTGGTGGACCGGGCGGCGTCCGTGAGCAGGTCCATCACGCGCTCGCCGTTGAGCGAGTCGAGCGCGCCGGTGGGCTCGTCCGCGAACAGCACACGGGGGCTGGTGACCAGCGCCCGGGCGACGGCGACGCGCTGCCCCTGACCGCCGGAGACCTCGCCGGGCCGCTTCTTCGCGAGGTCGTCGACCTCCAGCCGCTCCATCCACGTCAGGGAGGTTCGCTCGGCCTCCTTGCGGGAGGTGCCGTTCAGCCTGAGCGGCAGGGCGACGTTCTCGACGCAGGTCAGCTCAGGTACGAGCTGGCCGAACTGGAACACGAACCCGAACTCGGAGCGCCTGAGCGCACTGCGCTCCGCATCGCTCATGGTCGCCATCTCGCGCCCGGCGTACAGGATCGACCCCGAATCGGGCGTCACGATCCCCGCGAGACAGTGCAGCAGCGTCGACTTGCCGGACCCGGAGGGGCCCATCACGGCGACGACCTCACCGGGGTGGATGGAGAACTCGGCGCCGTCGAGCGCCGTGGTCGGCCCGTACGACTTGCGCAGCTCGTCGGCGACGAGCAGGGAACCTGCGGGAGTCACTTGGCCACCGCCTCCGCGAGCTTGTCGAGGCGCGCGGCGGTGAGCTCCAGCCAGCGCAGGTCGGCCTCGAGATGGAACAGGGCGTGATCGCAGATGAGCTGGTCGGCCAGGTCCCCCTTCCGCTTCCGGTCGGTGAGGATCCGCATCATCCGCAGGTGCTCGGAGCGCTGCGTGTCGAGGATGTCGGCCGCGTTGCGGTGGGTGAGCAGTGCGAGGACGACCTTGGTGTACAGCGTGGACTGCAGATACGGCTCGGGTGCCTCCGGCGTCGCGAGCCACCGCTCCACGTCGGTGATCCCGGCGTCGGTGATGGCGTACCGCTTGCGCTCGGGCCCGCCGCCGGCCTCGATGCCGTCGACCTCGACGAGCCCGTTCTTCAGCAGGCGGGACATCGTCGAGTAGACCTGGCCGTAGTGCAGCGGCCGGTCGTGACCGAACTTCTCGTCGAAGGCCCGCTTCAGGTCGTAGCCGTGGCGGGGCCCGGACTCCAGGAGCCCTAGAAGGGTGTGACCGATGGACATGTCCACGACTCTACACAGGGTGTATACGCCTCGTGTATACGCATGGTGTTTAGATCATGGCGGGGTGTACAGGCGGGACACAGCTTCGCAGGTGGGGGCCGATTGTCACGGTTCTGCTACACGCCACGGTTTCTGCCGAACGCCCGGTTCGGCAACCTCCAGCCCGTCCGGCGTTTGAGGACGAGGCCGTTCAGGCCGACGGGGGTCCGGAGGCGGAGCCCCCGGGTGGGCGCCCGCGACGGGGAATTGGCCCCGCCTCGCCGGGCAGCCGCCCCGCCTCCGCGAGAGCGCGCCGCAGCAGGAACTCGATCTGGGCGTTGGCGGAACGCAGTTCGTCCCCCGCCCACCGGGCGAGCGCCTCATAGACGGACGGGTCCAACCGCAACAGCACCTGCTTGCGCTGCTGCGGCCGGCGCCGGGGCGAAGCCCCCTCGGAGGGATCCGTCACTGGTAGAGGGTCCCGGTGTTGAGCACGGGCTGCGGGGCACGGTCCCCGCACAGCACCACCATCAGGTTGGACACCATCGCCGCCTTCCGCTCCTCGTCCAGTTCCACGATGCCCTGCTCCGCGATCCGGGCGAGCGCGGCCTCGACCATCCCCACCGCTCCGTCCACGATCTGCCGCCGGGCCGCGACGACCGCCCCCGCCTGCTGCCGCTGAAGCATCGCTGACGCGATCTCGGGAGCGTACGCGAGATGCGTGAAGCGCGACTCGATGATCTGGACACCGGCCGCCTCCACGCGCGCGTGCAGCTCGGCGGCGAGCTTCTCGGTGATCTCCTCCGCGTTGCCGCGCAGCGACAGCCCGCCCTCGTCGTGGGCGTCGTACGGGTACTCGATGGCGATGTGCCGCACGGCCGCCTCGGTCTGCGTGGCGACGAACTCGAGGTAGTTGTCCACCTCGAAGGTCGCCTGTGCGGTGTCCCGCACCTTCCACACCACGACCGCGGCGAGCTCGATCGGGTTGCCGTAGGCGTCGTTGACCTTGAG
>Ga0105246_10002881_pt1 | contig 10406 bp, 9 predicted proteins | sample KBSM64metaG_FD_99694 | JGI IMG/M metagenome (GOLD analysis project Ga0105246, IMG submission 99694) | Miscanthus rhizosphere microbial communities from Kellogg Biological Station, Michigan, USA - KBS M6-4 metaG | ecosystem: Host-associated > Plants > Roots > Rhizosphere > Soil | place: Michigan... | reverse complement strand
GTGTTGCGCAGGGCCGGCCAGAAGAACGGGTAGTGCTCGAAGACGTACGTCCAGTTCTTCGTTCCGCTCCACGTCGGCGGTTTGAAGCCGTCGTAGTGCATGAAGGAGAAATAGACCGTCGAGATCAGCGGATACGCGAAGAAGACCGCGAAGCCGATCAACCAGGGTGACATGAAAGCGGCCGTACGAAGCGCCGACCTGCGGCGCTTCGACGCCAGGGTGATCGTGGCCATTACTTCGCCTGCGCGATGTCCGTGTCGATCTGCGCGGCCGTCTTCTTCAGGCCCGCCTTGAGGTCGGTGACCTTTCCGCTCTCGTAGTCGTAGCCGAAGTTCTGGATCGTCGTGAGGTACACGCCGCCGTTGATGGAAGCCGGAGAGGTGGTCGAGTTCGGGTTCGCGGCGATGTCCAGGAACGTCTTGAAGCGCGGGTCGTACTTCAGCTTCGGGGACTTCAGGGCGGCCAGCGTCGAGGGCACGTTGTGGATGGCGTTGGAGAAGTTCACCACCGCGTCCGTGTTCGTGGTCATGTACTTCACCAGCTCCCAGGCCGCGTTCTGCTTGTGGCTGGCGGCGGAGATGCCGGTGATGGTGCCGGTGATGTAGCCCTTGCCGTACTGGCTCACCTGATCGTCGGGGACGGGCAGCGGGGCCACGCCGACGTCGAACTTCGGCTTGGCGTCCAGGGCCATTCCCAGGCGCCATTCGCCGTCCAGCTGCATGGCCACCTGACCGGTGTGGAAGGGGTGCTTGACGCCCCACTCGTCACCGAGCTTGGAGCGGTAGGTCTCCAGTTTCCTGAAGCCGCCGAGTTCGTCGACGAGCTTCTTCTGGAGCTTGAATCCGGCCTCGAAGGCGGGGTCCGTGGCGAGCTGCGACTTCCCTGCCTTGTTGAAGTACGTCGGAGAGAACTGGCCGAAGTAGTGCTCGGTCGTGGTCTCCCAGCCGTGGTAGTCCGGCATGAAGCCGAGCTGCTTGTAGCTGTCGCCGTCCGGGATGGTCAGTTTCTTGGCGTCGGCCTCGAATTCGGACCATGTCTTGGGCGGAGTGCTGATACCCGCCTTCGCGAACGCCGTCTTGTTGTAGTAGAGCCCGTAGGCGTCGCCCAGCAGCGGTGCCGAGCAGCGGTTTCCGTCGAACTGGGTGTACTCGTTCATCGCCTTCGGGAACGTGGTCTCCGGGTCGATGCCGTCCTTCTTGAAGAAGGGGCCGAGGTCGACCAGCGCACCCGACGAGCAGAACTTTCCGACGTTGTTGGTGGTGAAGGAGGAGATGACGTCCGGGGCCTTGTCGCCGCCCGTGCGCAGCGCCTGGTTGATCTTGTCGTCGGTCATGTTGGCGACGACGTTCACATGGATGTTGGGGTGTGCCTTCTCGAAGCCGGCGATCAGGGAGTTGACGGCCTTCACTTCGTTCGGCGCGCTCCAGGCGTGCCAGAAGTTGATGGTCGTGTCCTTCGAGGCGTCGTCGTCGGCACTTGAGGAGGACTGGCCGGTACAGGCGGTGGCGAGCAGGGCGAGGGAGGCGGAGGCGGCGAGAGCGAGGGCCGCTTTCCGGGATATTCCGGGCATGGCAGGGTCTCCCAGGGACAGGGCAGGGGATGGTGAGGGAAGGCGGGGGGTGAGTACGGGGGCCCGTACGCGGTGTGCGTACGGGTGTCAGCGCGAGGTGTCGAAGACCTCGTCGCGGGTGGCCGCGAGGGCGCTCTCCAACGCGCCGCGCAACACGGGGTGTTCACGGACGCCGCCGACCACGAGCCGGGGCCGGGAGGCCGCCAGCTCCTCCAGCTCGGCCTGCACGAGGGCGCGCAGCACCTCGCCGCCCGAGGTCAGCGAGGCGCCGCTGAGGACGACGAGTTCGGGGTCGAGGACGGAGACGAGGGAGGCGAGACCGGTGGCCAGCCGGGTCGCGTACGTCTGCAGCAGCTTGCGGTTCAGGACGGTGTCCTCGGTGGCGGCCCGCTCGACGAGGGCGGCGGCGACCTCGGCGTACGGCCCCGAGGGGATGTTTCCGATGCCGAGTTCACCGGCGAGGTGCGGGACGGCCTGGGAGCCGGCCAGCTCCTGGTAGCCGCCGCTGTTGGCCTTGGTCACATGCCGGACCAGAGGTGCGCCGGGAACAGGAAGGAAACCCACCTCTCCCGCGCCGCCGGTCCAGCCGCGGTGCAGTCGCCCGCCGAGGACGAGGGCGGCACCGAGGCCTCCCTCGTTCCAGAGCAGTACGAAGTCCTCGTGCCCGCGGGCCGCGCCCAGCCGCTGTTCGGCGACGGCGGCGAGGTTGACGTCGTTCTCGTACTCGACCGGCATCGGCAGGGCGGCCGCGAGTTCGTCGAGGAGGGCCGGGGTGTGCCAGCCGGGGAGATGGGAGGCGTAGCGCAGGCGGCCGGTGTTGGGGTCGAAGGCGCCGGGGGTGCCGATGACGAGCCGGTGGATGTCGTCGCGGGCGAGCCCCGCGGCCTTCACGGCGCCGTCGAGGGCGTCGGTGACCTGCCGGACGACGGGCTGGGTGGGCCGCCTGCCGGGGGTCGGGAGCTCGAAGGAGCCCACCGTGCGGCCGGTGATGTCGGCGACGGCGGCGAGGACGCGCTCGGGGGTGACGTCGAGCCCGGCGGCGTATGCGGCGGCCGGATTGACCTCGTACAGCTGGGCGTTGGGGCCGGGGCGTCCCTCGGTGGTGCCGGTGGCGAGGACGAGCCCGGCCGCTTCGAGGCGGGCGAGCAGCTGGGAGGCGGTCGGCTTGGAGAGGCCGGTGAGCTTGCCGATCCGCGTGCGGGACAGCGGGCCGTGCTCCAGGAGGAGGTCCAGGGCGGCGCGGTCGTTCATGGCGCGCAGGACGCGCGGGGTGCCCGGCGTACCGGCTGTTCCTGCCATGTGGGTCGCCACCTGCCTTTCGACTGCCCAGCTTCTCAGCGACCAGGGAGGTAAGTCCATCGGACGATCACCGGAGGGCCGTCTCCCGATCACTGTTAGGAAAGTTTCCTATTGGCTGGAAAGGAACGTAAGCCCAGGGCGAAGGAGGCGTCAAGAGAAACCGCCCCCGAGGCAACGGACTCGTTACCTCGGGGGCGGCGGGAGTGGTGGGGCCGGCCGGGCCCCACTAGGGCTACTTTGGCGCCGACCGTTGCTGGACGATCGGTGATGCCGCCGTCGCCTGCGGGGAATCGGAGTTGGAGAACACCGACGGGGCCGCGACCGCAGCCGTCGGGTCGGCGGCCTCCTCCTCGTCCAGAGGGGCCGTCGCGCCGCCCACGATGCGGATGTTCGCCGCGTCGAAGGCGCGCTTGATGCGCCAGCGCAGTTCCCGTTCGACGGCGAGGGACTTGCCGGGCATCGTCTTGGCGGAGACGCGGACCACCATCGAGTCCAGCAGCACGCTGTCCAGGCCGAGGACCTCGATCGGGCTCCACAGGAGCTCGTTCCAGGGCTCCTCCGCGCTCATCTTCTCGGCGACCTCGTCGAGGGTGGACTTCAGCCGGTCCAGGTCCTCGTTCGCCTTCACGGTCACGTCCACGCCGGCCGTCGCCCAGCCCTGGGAGAGGTTGCCGATGCGCTTGACCTCGCCGTTGCGGACGTACCAGATCTCGCCGCTCGCGCCGCGCAGCTTCGTCACGCGCAGGCCGACCTCGATGACCTCGCCGGAGGCCACGCCCGCGTCGATCGAGTCGCCGACGCCGTACTGGTCCTCCAGGATCATGAAGACGCCGGAGAGGAAGTCCGTGACCAGGTTGCGGGCGCCGAAACCGATCGCCACACCCGCGACGCCGGCCGAGGCGAGCAGCGGTGCCAGGTTGATCTGGAACGCGGCCAGGATCATCAGGGCCGCGGTGCCGAGGATCGCGAAGGACGCGACCGAGCGCAGCACCGAGCCGATGGCCTGGGAGCGCTGGCGGCGGCGCTCGTTGTTGACCAGCAGGCCGCCCAGCGAGGTGCCGTCGACCGCCTCGGCGGTGCGGGTCATCCGGTCTATGAGCTTGGTGATCGCCCGCTGCACGACCGCTCTGAGCACCCCGGCTATCACCAGGATCAGCAGGACCCTGAGGCCGATCGCGAGCCACGTGGACCAGTTCTGCTCCACCCAGCTGGCGGCGTTGGTCGCGCTCTCCTGGGCGTCCTGGAGCGTGGGGACCGCCGGGGTCGTCGACTCCGAGGGGGTCGGCGACGGCGACGAACCGGCGGCCAGTAGGACGGCGGACAAGGACACGGCAGGTACCTCCAGGTGCAACGGTCTGCCGTCCCGCACGTCGACTCGGTCAAGGTCACGAAAAGGTCACCGGGAGGGCAGGCCCACCACACTATCGGGGCATGGTGTGCGCATCCTTGCCCTCTTCTGAGGAGAGATGGTGCCCACCCCGGGTTGAGCAGGTGGGATAAACAGATGGCCCTCTGGGGGATTAATCAGGTGTGGTCGAAAACACTCCCAGCCCGTTACCGGGACATGGTGGCGCTTCCACCAGGCAAGAGGGGAGACTGACTACAGATCGTCCCGGCGCGAGCCACGCGCCGCCGACGCCCAAGGAGGCATCCGTGCCGCATGTCCTGGTCCTCAACGCGTCGTACGAGCCACTCGGCGTCGTACCGCTCCGCCGCGCGCTCATCCTCGTCCTGGAGAACAAGGCTGTCTCCCTGGAGGAATCCGGCGCCTTCATGCACAGCGCAACCGTCACAGTCCCCGCACCCAGCGTGGTCCGGCTCAAGCGATTCGTCCGGGTTCCCTATAGGGGGCCCGTTCCTCTGACCCGGCGGGCGCTCTTCGCGCGCGACGGGGGCCGGTGCATGTACTGCGGTGGCGTCGCAACCAGCGTCGACCACGTCATCCCGCGCAGCCGCGGGGGCAAACACGTCTGGGACAACGTGGTGGCGTCCTGCCGCCGCTGCAACCACGTGAAGGCCGACCGACACCTCTTCGAGATCGGCTGGCGGCTGCGCCACAAACCCGCTCCACCCACCGGCCTGGCCTGGCGCATCATCGGCACCGGCCATAGGGACCCGCGCTGGCTGCCGTACTTGCAGCCGTACGGCGCGGAGGACGCCATGGCCCGGATCGACGGCATTTCCGCCTGACGACCCGGGCCTTCGCACACCCCTGTCACAGGGCATGCAGCAGCTGTGCGGCCCGGCCCGGGAGCCCCCCGTACTCCCGGGCCGGACGGTCATGTGGTCATGCGTAGCGCAGCTCGGCCGGGCGGACGGAGCGGCGCAGCAGCGGGAGTGAGCAGGCCGCCGCCAGCAGACAGGCCGCGTAGACGAGGAGCGGGACCAGGAGGGGCACATACGGCACGGGCGCCACCGTGACGTCGGAGGTGAGCGAGGCGTACCAGGTGCCGATCGCGAAGCCCCCCACGCCCGCCACCGCGGCCGCGGGCGCCAGCGGCAGTGCGGTCTCCAGGAGCAGTGCCCGGGCCAGCACCGCCTGCGGTACCCCGGCCGCGACCTGTGCGGCCAGGCCCCGGCGCCGGGTGGCCAGGGACTCGGCGGTGCCGACGGCGAGCGCCGTCAGGACGAGCGCGAGGCCGAAGAGGATCGCGGCGGCCGCCAGATCGAGGCCCGTCGTGTAGTAGGATAGGTCCGCGGCGAGCGAACCCTCGCGGCTCCTTGCGTGCAGTTCCGCGAGCAGTATCTGCCGCACCCCCATGAAGCCGGAGCCCGCGACCGTCACCAGCAGCACGCCCGCATGTGTACGGGCCGCCGCCCAGGGATCGTCGCGCAGCCGTTCCGCCGCGATCAGAACGTCCGGGCGCCGGGTGCGGGCGGCCAGGCCCTCGCCCAGCTGCCGGGACGAGGAGCCGGTCAGCCACACCGCGGTGAAACTGATCAGCAGCGCCAGGACGAACACCGTCACCGGACCGAAGTCGAAGGTGAAGCGGTCGCTGAAGACCGGGGCCACGACGATGAACAGGGCCGTCGCCGCGAGCAGCCAGGTCACCGTCCGGAACAGCCGCCCCGGAGCCCACGCGCGCCCTGCCCGCCGCACCCGGCCCAGCGGCGAGGCCACCACCCGCCGCAGTGACAGCGCGCTCGCGGCCGCGCCCAGGACCGGTACGGCCACGGCCATCAGGGCGAAGCCGGCCCAGGCGCCGGGGGACGGGTGCGACCACGCGTGCAGCAGCACCGGTACCGCGGTGACGGTGGCCGGCATCGAACCGGCCAGGCAGGCGAGCCCCGACTCCAGCGCCGCGATCCGCCGCACCTGCCAGGGCGCGGCCCCCGCGAGCCGCAGCGCCGCCAGCCGCCGGTCGCGGTGCACCGCTCCGATGCGTGCGCACTGCCCGACGAACCCGAGCACCGGGATGAGCAGCAGGCCCAGCGCGATGCTCACGTTCCTGCGGTCGCTCGTGGAGTCGAGCAGCCCGGACCCCACGGACACGGAGTAGTACCCGTCCAGCGAGGTGAGCGCGACGATCGTGACTCCGATGCCCGTCGCCAGGGCCGCCCCGACGGCCGTCAGCGCGACCCGCCACCACTCCCGCCGGTCCGACCCCCGGGTCAGCAGCCAGGCCAGCCGCAGTTCGGCCCTCATGCGGTCACCCCCGCCGGCAGCACGGCCCCGTCGCTCAGCCGGACCTCGCGGTCCGCATAGGCCGCGACCTGCGCGTCGTGCGTGATCAGCAGCACTGCCGCGCCCGCCTCGCGAGCCGTATGGACCAGGGACGTCATCACCTGCTCGGTCGCCAGCGAGTCCAGCGCACCGGTCGGCTCGTCGGCGAAGACGACCTTGGGGCCGGTGACCAACGCCCGCGCCAGCGCCGCCCGCTGGGCCTGGCCGCCGCTCAGCTCACCGGGTCGCAGCGCCTCCTGCCCTCGTACGCCGAACCGCTCCAGCCACTCGCCGGCCGCCGCCTGGGCGTCCTTGCGGGGGGCGCCCGCGAGCATCAGCGGCAGCGCCACGTTGTCCAGCGCCGTCAGCTCCGGAATCAGCTGCCCGAACTGGAACACCACCCCGAAGTCGGTGCGGCGCAGCTCGCTCAGCCGCTTCTCCGGCAGCTCGTCGAGCCGCTGCCCGTCGTACGTCACCGAGCCCGCGTCCGGGCTGACGATGCCGGCCAGGCAGTGCAGCAGCGTGGACTTCCCGCTGCCGCTGGGGCCGGTCACGGCGAGGATCTCGCCGGCCCGCAGCTCCACCGAGGCGCCGCGCAGCGCCTCGGTCCTGCCGTGCGCCTTGGTGAGGTCACGGGCTGCCAGGAGCGGCACCGTGCTGTCCCCGTTGCTCATGCTGCGTCGACCTCCGCGGTCAGGGTGGTGAGCCGGGCCGCCGTCGTGGTCATCCAGCGGAGGTCGGCGTCGAGATGGTTGAGGGCGTAGTCCGTCGAGAGCACGGTCGCGAGATCGGCGCCGGGCGCCGTCTTGACCGCCGTGAGCTCCCGCATCCGTTGCATGTGTGCGGCGCGCTGGGCGGCCAGATAGGCGTCCGCGTCGCCGCCGGAGAGGATCGAGACGACGACCTTGGCGAAGATCTCGTTCGTCACGAAGGGGGCCGGCGGGGCGATCTCTCCGGCCCACTTGGCCAGTTCACGCGCCCCGTCGTCGGTCGAGCGGTACGTCGTCCGCTCCGGGCCGCCGTCCGAGTCCGTGCCCTCGACCTCCGCGAGGCCGTCCCGGACCAGGCGCTGCAGGGTCGTGTAGACCTGCCCGTAGGCCAGCGGACGGGCCTGCGGGAAACGTTCGTCGTGCCGCCGCTTCAGGTCGTAGCCATGGCTCGGCCCCGAGGCGAGCAGCCCCAGCAGGATGTGGCGGGTGCTCATGGCGATCATTATGCACTCGATACATGTACTGAGTGAATAGTGGTCGCTGCGGGGTCCTGGAGTTGACGCAGAATGTGAGGAGAGGCACGTAGTCCCCTTCTGTACGTCTGCCGCCGCGCCCCGTGGGTAGGGCTGCGTTAACCCGCAACCTCGCCGTACTCGACAAGGAGGCCCCCGTGGCCGCACCGGCTTACCCCCTCTCCAAACCCGTGGCGCAGCTGCCGTCCCTCGATCCCGAGCCGCACTTCTGCGTCTTCAGTGCGGAGGGCGCCTGCGCCGAGACCCCGCTGACCAGCGAACCGCCACTGCCCGAGGCCGAGCCGCTCACCAGTGAGCCGCCGCTCGCCGACGCCGCGCCCCTGACCAGCGAGGCGGTGGCCCCCGAGCCGGACGCTCCGAGGTTCTAGATGATGGTGCAGGGGTCGGCCGACCCGCCCTCCGAGGACCTGTCCCGGCTCGCCGCACTGCACGGCGTCGCCACCTCCTACAGCCCCTCCCCGGACCGCACGGTCGCGGCCTCCGCCACCGCCGTCACCCTCGCCCTCGCCGCGCTCGGCATCGACGCGAGCACCGACGAGGTGACCCGTGCCGCGCTCGCCGCCCGCGAGCGGGAGCTCGGCGAACGGCTGCTGCCGCCGACGGTGGTCCTGTGGAGCGGCGCCACGTCCTCCGCCCTCGAAGCCCTCCCGGCCGGCACCCGACTGCGCATCGAGACCGAGCAGGGCGAGACGCGGGCGTCCGCCGAGCAACTCCCGCCCGGCGTCCACCGGTTGACGGCCGCCGCGCCCGACGGCCGCAGCGCCGAGGCCCACCTCGTCGTCGCCCCGCCCCGGCTGCCCACGCCCGCCGCACGCTCGTACGGCCTGCTCGTCCAGCTCTACTCCCTGCTCTCCCGGCGCTCCTGGGGCATGGGCGACCTCGGTGACCTCGCCGAACTCACCGCCTGGGCCGGCCGTGCGCTCGGCGCGGGATTCGTCCAGGTCAACCCGCTGCACGCGGCCGTGCCCGGCGCCCCCACCGACCCCTCCCCGTACCGCCCCTCCTCCCGCCGCTTCCCCGACCCCGTGCACCTGCGCGTCGAGGACATCCCCGAATACGCCCACGTCGAGGACCGGGAGCGGCTGCGGGCGCTGCTCGGGCGCGCCGCCGAACTGCGCGAAGCGGTGCTGGAGAAGGGCGCGCTGATCGACCGGGACGCCGTGTGGGAGCTCAAGCGGGAGGCGCTGGAGCTGATCCGCGAGGTGGAGCTCGGGCCCGGCCGGCGCGCCGCGTACGTCGACTTCCTCGCCGAGCAGGGCGAGGCCCTGGAGGACCACGCCACCTGGTACGCCCTCGCCGAGGTGCACGGCTCCGACTGGAGCCGCTGGCCCGCCGCCCTGCGCGACCCCCGCTCGGCCGAAACCGCCCGCGCCCGCAGGGAGTTGATGGACCGCGTCGACTTCCACTCCCGCCTCGCCTGGCTCACCGACACCCAGCTCACCGACGCCCAGCGCGCCGCCCGCGAGGCCGGAATGCCCGTCGGGATCGTGCACGACCTGGCGGTCGGGGTGCACCCCGGCGGCGCCGACGCCTGGGCGCAGCAGGAGTACTTCGCCGCCGGGATGTCGGTGGGCGCCCCGCCGGACGCCTTCAACGCGCGCGGCCAGGACTGGGGCCTGCCGCCCTGGAGACCGGACCGCCTCGCCGAGTCCGGCTACGCGCCGTACCGGCGACTGCTCCGAGCTCTGTTCCGCTACGCCGGCGCCCTGCGCATCGACCACGTCATGGGCCTGTTCCGCCTCTGGTGGGTGCCGCAGGGGCATCCGCCCACGGAGGGCACATACGTCCGTTACGACGCCGAGGCCATGCTCGCGATCCTCGTGCTGGAGGCCTCGCGGGCCGGGGCGGTCGTCATCGGTGAGGACCTGGGCACGGTCGAGCCAGGGGTGCGGGAGACCCTGCGCGAGCGCGGGGTGCTCGGCACCTCGGTGCTGTGGTTCGAGCGGGACTGGGAGGGCGACGGACAGCCGCTGCCGCCTCAGGCCTGGCGTGCCGACTGCCTCGCCACCGCCACCACCCACGACCTGCCGCCCACCGCCGCCCGCCTCACCGGCGAACACGTCGAACTCCGCGAGCGCCTGGGCCTGTTGACGCGCCCGCTGGAAGAGGAGCGCGCGGAGGCGGCGAACGACACGGGGGAGTGGCTGGGCCTGCTCACCCGCCTCGGCCTGCTGCACGGCACCGGCGGCGCGCACGGCGTGTCGGAGGAGGAGGCCGAGATCCAGGCCGTCCACCGCTTCCTGCTGCGCACCCCGTCCCGCATGATCGGCATCTGGCTCCCCGACACGGTCGGCGACCGCCGCCCGCAGAACCTTCCGGGCACCTGGGACCAGTACCCGAACTGGCGGCTGCCGATCGCGGACGCGGAGGGCCGCCCGGTGACGCTGGAGGAACTGGCCGGGTCGCCGCGGCTGCATGCGCTGATCGACGTTCTTCGGACGGTACGGGCGGGGTGAGGAGGGGCAGGGGACGTGGAGCACTGCCCGGACGAGCGGTCCCGCGCTCTCAGAACCTTCCGGGGACCTGGGGCCAGGACCCCATTGGCGACTCCCGATCGCGGATGCGGAGGGCCGCCCGGTGACGCTGGAGGAACTGGCCGGGTCGCCGCGGCTGCATGCGCTGATCGACGT